>WUUC01154695.1_pt1 | contig 31092 bp, 16 predicted proteins | sample 6278441 | NCBI WGS metagenome assembly WUUC01 (sample SAMN13675441, study PRJNA597444) | soil metagenome | isolation source: soil | place: USA: Washington | collected 2017-10 | reverse complement strand
GCGCGCCGCCCGAGGCGCTCGACTGGCTCGCCGGGTGGGTCGGCATCGTCCTCGACCCGCTCTGGGCCGGCATCCAGTCGGCGCGGCAGGCGCGCGCGCCAAACGTGCCGGCGGCGCTCGGCGTGAAGCCGTACGACCGCCGCCGCCTCTTCATCCGCTACGCGCGCAAGCTCTACGACCGGCGCGGCACGCGCGACGGCATCCGCTTCGCGCTGATGCTGCTCTTAGACCCGTGCCTCGAAGTGCTGCTCGAACGCCTCAAGCGCGCCGCCGTCCGCCCCGAGGAGAAGGGCGCGGCCTCGCTCCTCGAAGAGCTGCGCCGCTACGGCCTGCTCGAACTCTACGGGCTCCCCGGGGCGCGCACGCGCCTGCGCCCCTCGCTCGACGATGAGGAGTTCGAAGACCTGCTCTACGAATACGCGCTCTCGCCGCAGCGACCGTCGAAGGTGCGCATCGTCGAGCGCTACCTGACGCGCGGCGGCCGGCGCCGCCAGGCGGGCGACGCGTCGGGCGGCGTGGAGGAGCCGCCGCCGGCCGCGGAGGCCCCCGACGCCTACGCGCACCAGTTCTCGGTGCTCGTCCCCGAAGAGCTGACGCCCGAGGAGGAGGCGATGACGCGCCGCGTGGCGGAGCTTGAGAAGCCGGCGCACACCAACTTCGACGTGCGGCGCTACTGGGACTTCTTCCGCGTCGGCGAGGGCCGCCTCGGCATCGACACATTGCTCGGCGAGGAGTCGCGCTTCGTCGAGATGATCCTCGGCCGCAGCTACGTGTCCGAGGGCTACCTGCGCGCCTCGCACCCGGCGGACGTCGCCGGCCGGCTCGTGTCCGACCGCGACCGTCTGGGCAAGCTGCCGTCGCTCTAAAACCGTTTGGAGAGAACCATGCAAGACTGCTGCACTTCCGCCGCCTCAGAGAAAGCGCTGTTGAGCCCGAACAAGCGCGTCAACTACACCTTCGGCATGGTGCTCGGCGTGGACGACTTCCGCCAGGAGCAGTTTCACTTCGAGTGGAAGCACCGCCTCAGCAACCTCCTGCTGCACGGCTCGGGCACGGTCTGCGGGCTCAAGGTCACGACCGAGGTGGCCGACGCCGACGTGGAGGTGCGCATCGCGCCGGGCTACGCCGTCAGCCCGCACGGCCGCTGGGTCTGGGTCGAGCGGCCCCTCTGCGCGCGGCTCGGCGAGTGGGTCGCCAAGACGTCACAGCAGCAGAGCCCGCCGCCCGGCGCGGGGCCGCAGACCGCCTACGTGCGGCTCTGCTACGCCGAGTGTCCCACCGACATCGTGCCCATCGCCGGCGCGCCCTGCGCCACCGAGGAGGATACGCGCGCCGCCTCGCGCGTGCTGGAGACGGCGCGCGCGGAGTTCTCGTGGGAGCCGCCCGACCGCCACGCGGAGTGGCACCACCGCGCCTTCGGCGAGCTGCTCGGGCGCGTCGAGCTCGCCGGCGGCACGCTCTCGCCCGACGACTCGGAGCGCCTCCTCGAAGCCGTGCGCGACTTCGGGCGCCTCGACGTCACCTCGCCGCCGACGTCGCCGCCGCAAGACTGTCACGACCCGGAGCACCACCCGCTCGCGCCGAGCGCCTCGCCGCCGGTCTCGCCCGACACGGGGCGCTTCCGCCTCTCAGACGAGACGGCCTGCGACACCATCCGCGACGCGCTCACCATCTGGGTCACGGAAGTCTGCCCGCACATGCAGAAGCACCTCCATGACTGCCAGCAGGAGGACGACTGCGTCCTGCTCGCGTGCGTCAACTTCGAGCTCGACGGCGCGGGGCTCCTCGTCGCCGGGAGCGTCCGAGTCTCCGACTGCGAGCGCCCCGTCATCGTCTCCGACCGTCTCAAGCAGGAGCTTTTCTGCATCGCCGGCCGCGGCGGCGCAGGCGTGCCCGGCCCGCAGGGGCCGCAAGGGTCGCAGGGCATCCAGGGCATCCAAGGCATTCAGGGGACGCGGGGCTCACCCGGTTCACCCGGCTCTCCGGGCTCTCCGGGCTCTCCGGGGCCCATCAACTTCAACAGCGGCATCGTGACCGTCACGATGCCGACCACGCCCCTCGCGACGCAGCTCAGCGTCGTCATCGCGCACGGGCTGCCGGGGACGCCGCACATCTCGGCGATGCTCGTCTCGCCCCTGCCGGTCGTGGAGAACTCCACCAACCCCAACCTCCCCGGCGGGCTCAACTTCGCCCTCACGCCCTTCCTTCTGAACGAGGCCGGGACGCAATTCCGCATCGCCGTCACGCAGCTGGCGACGCGCGTCGGGACGGGGGCCGGCCTGCCGCAGACCTTGAGCGTCCGCTGGGCGGTCATCACGAGGTGACGCGGCGGCGGGAGGAGGAGGAGAGACGCATGACGGTCTCGCTGGCACTCATCGTCAGGGACGAGCAGCGCACGCTCGGGCGCTGCCTCGAATCGGTCGCGGGCGCGTTCGACGAGGTCGTCGTCGTCGACACCGGCTCGCGCGACGCGACGAAGGAGGTCGCGCGCCGCCACACCGACCGCGTCTTCGACTTCGAGTGGCGCGACGACTTCTCGGCCGCGCGCCAGTTCGCCTTCGACCGCGCGACCTCGGACTGGGTCGCGTGGCTCGACGCCGACGACGTGGTCGAGGGCGCCGCGCGCGTCCGGCCCGCGCTCGACGCGGCCGCGCCCGACGTGCACGGCTTCGAGTGGCGCTACGTCTCCGCGCGCGACGACTGGGGCGATGCGACGTGCGAGTTCTGGCGCGAGCGCTGCGTGCGCAACGACGGCACCTTCCGCTGGCACGGGCGCATCCACGAGGTGCTCATCTCCACGCCCCGCCAGCCGCTCGTCCGCGACGAGGGAATCGTCGTGGATCACCGCCCCGAGCGCTCGCGCCGCCCGGAGAAGTATCGGCGCAACGTCCGCATCCTCGAACGCGAGCGGCGCGAGGCCGGCGCCGGCGCCGACCCGCGGCTCCTCTTCTACCTCGCCAACGAGTACGCCGCCGCGGGCCGCGCCGAGAAGGCGCTCGGCCTCTACCGCCGCTACGTCCGCGCCTCGACGTGGGACGAGGAGCGCTATTACGCGCAGACCCGCGTCGCCGACCTCTGCCGCGCGCTCTATCGCTACGAGGAGGCCGCGGACGCCGACCTCGCGGCGCTCAAGATCTGCCCGCACTGGCCGGACGCATACTTCGGGCTGGCCGAGACCTACTACCACCTGCACGACTGGCACAAGGTCGTCCACTGGTGCGAGGTCGGGCGCGCCATGCCGCGCCCCGACACGCCGCTCTTCGTCAACCCGCTCGACTACAGCTTCAACTGGATCATCTTCTACACCAACGCGCTCTACCACGTCGGCGAGGTCGGGGAGGCGCTCGGGTGGACGAAGCGCGCGCTCGCCCTGCGCCCCGACGACGCGTGGCACCGCGAGAACTTCCTCCTCTTCGCCGGGGCGCAGGGGGGCGGCGACGCGACGGGGGCGCCGGCGTGTTAGCGCGGCCGGGCAGCAGGCGCACGACGTGGGGCGCGCGCGGAGGACTTCTTCGATGAGCAGGAAACTGAGTGAGCCGATCCTGGACAACCCGAGCGACGGCGGCAACTTCTTCAGCAACTTCTTCAACGGCCGGCTGCTCACCGCCGACGCGCTCAAGGCCGACCAACTCGCCAACCGCGAGCAGCGCCGACTCCTCGGCCGCGCCGTCGGCGACGGCGTGGTCGAGGGGCTGGAGGTCACGGTCGTCCGCGCGGGCGGCGTCGGCGTCCAGCCCGTCGTCGGCGTCACGAAGGGGCTCGCGCTCAGCCGGGCCGGGCAGGTCTTGCAGTTGCACACCGACGAGCAGGTGGCGCTCGTCCGCAAGCTCGACGTGCCGCCGCCGACGGCCGGCGCCTTCGCCGACTGCGAGGACGCCATCTCGACCTTCGACACGCTTCAGAACGGCGCCTACCTCCTCGTCGTCGGCCCGGCCTCGGGCTTCCGCGAGCGCGTGCCGATGCGGGGCCTCGGCGACGCGGCCGGCGTCAACGGGTGCGGCAGCCGCTACCGCGTCGAGGGCGTGCAGTTCCGCCTCGCGCGCCTCGACCCCGCAGTGATGCCCGGGCTGAGCGCGGCGACGCGCTCGCAGATCGCCGCGCTCATGGGCGTCGCCGGGTCGGCCAACTTCTCGAAGCTGCGCAACCTCCTCGCGCACGTCTGCTTCGGCACGGAGGAGTTGGCGGCCGTCGCGCGCGACCCGCTCCGGCTGGCGCAGGGGCGCTCGGCCCACGCCGACTACGGCGCGGCCGACTTCCTGCGCGGGCGCGGCGAGTTGAGCGACTGTGAGGTGCCGCTCGCGCTCCTCTACTGGCGCGGCGGCACGCTCCGCTTCGCAGACATGTGGGCGGCCCGCCGCCGCATCGCGCCGCGCGCGGAGTCGGCGCGGCTGCCGCCGCTCTGTGACGAGCGGCGCGAGGCCGTGGGCGAGGCCGTGTTCCGGCAGTTCCAGGAGCAGGTCGAGGCGCTGCGCGCCGACGAGGTCTCGCCGGAACTCTTCACCGCCTCCGGTCTCTTCCGCTACCTCCCGCCGGCCGGCCTGCTGCCGCTCAAGCAGGGGGCGACGAAGGGGTTCAGCCCGAACACCTTCTTCGCGGGCGTCGCGCGCCGCGTCCCCGAGTACATCGACGGGGCGGTGCTCGGCGCGCTCTTCGCCGAGGCGGCCGTCCGCGCGCCGTCCGACCTGACGAGCGGCGAGATGCTCTGGCTCTACCGCGTCCGGCAGAACGCGCAGACGCCGCCGGGCTCCGCGCCCGCGCCGCCCTACCTCGTCTTCGCCGGGCCGCACGTGCCCTACCAGGCGACGGCACGCTTCGACGTGGCGCGCTACGACTTCAGCAACTACTCGCGGTGCGGCGACTGCGGGGAGTGACTTCCACGCGCGCGCCGGGGCCGAACGCCCGCACAGTCGAAAGGAGAGAAAGATGGCAAGCCAATTCCAGCACGTGAGGCCGGGGGACGTTATCTCTGCCGACTTAATCAACCGGCTCATGGACAAGGTGACCGAGCTCGAACAGAAGCTCGGCGACGTCGGCGGCGGCCCGACTACCCCGCAGATCATCACCAGCCTCGACCCGGCGTTGCAGCAGGCGGCGGGCCAACCCCTGACCATCAACGGCACCTTCGACTTCCCCCTCTCCGGCAACGTCGTCACCGTCGGAGGGCTGCCCATCGCCCCGGGCAACTTCCTGCCGGGCAGCGACGCCTCGCACATCAGCTTCAACCTCCCGGACAGCCTCCTCGGGCCGGTCAACATCCGCGTGCGGCGCAACAGCAACCAGCAGGAAGGCGAGCGGCAGGGATACATCGTCCTCCCGCCGTTGCAGTCCACCGTCCCCAGCCCGACGCTCGTCGCCGACTCGCCATCCGCCCCGAACCCTTCGCTCTTCGCCAACGCGGCGCAGATCGCGCGCATCGGCCAGCAGGCACGTCTCGTCGGGACGAACCTCGCGGCCAACGCGTCGCTCCTCATCCGGTTCCAGACCGGGCAGGGCACCTTCATCGACTACCCGAACCCGCAGGCGGTCCCGCCCCGCGCGGGGGCCGTCATCAACACGGCCAACACCAACAGCAACCAGCTCGTCTTCACCGTCCCGGACATCATCGAAATCACCTCGGGCGCCTTCCCCGCCAGCGTCGTCTTCCAGGTGACCATCCCGGGCGCCACCAACACGGCCAGCATCAGCGGGCGGGTTCTGCGCTAGCGACGTCGTGAAGGGTCGGAAGGCCGCGTGCCTCGGACGGGCACGCTTTCGCGCCGGCGCCGCCACCGCGCGGGCGCACAAGGAGAAATCGTCATGCCGAGCTCAAGACCGCGCCGGAGAGCCCTGGCGAGGAGGCTCATCCTCGCCGCCGCCCTCACCGCCCTCGTCTGCGTCTGCTCTCTCACCCCGGCCGCGCCGACCGCGGGAGCCTTCGCCGTCCCCAACATCACCGTCAACGTGCCCCGCAAAGGCGGTGACCCCACGAAGATGGAGATCACCATGATCAAGCTCACGGTGAGCGTCACCAGGGTCGGCGCCGCGGCCACCTTCACGCTGACGCCGCCGGGCGGGCCGGCCCTGCCGCCGCTCGTGCTCTCGCCCGGCGCCGAGAGCCAGCTCAACCAGCCGTTCGGGAACGACCTCATCGACATCTACCCGCCCGACGGCGGGCTGCCCGACGCCAACCCGCTCAAGCGCAAGTACGTCTTCCTCATCAAACTCATCTCGAACATCAACTCGTCGTGCGGCTCGACGATGGCGGCCGACGAGACGATCACCGTCGCGGTCGCCGCGCCGCAGCAGATCGACCGCGCCTGCGCGCAGAGCCTCGACCCGAACGTCGGGTTCTGCAACCCCGGCGATACGGGCGGGCTGCGCACCGTCCCGCTCACCGAGGCGGTCGCGACCGTCTCGCCCGCGGGCTCGGCGGGCGGGCTCCAGGGCTGCCGCCCCGGCGTGGACTGCGTGCTCGTGCTCGACCGCTCGGGCAGCATGGACAGCCCCGTGCACGGCGGCCCCAACCCCACGCAGCCGAAACTCGCCGCGCTCAAGACGGCCGTCTCCACCTTCATGACGACGTGGAAGTCGCTGCGCGAGAACGAGGTGCCGGCCGGCGTCCCCGCCCTCGCGACGATCACGGACCGCGTCGGCGTCGTCTTCTTCGACAGCAGCGACCCCGCCAAGTGGCTCAAGGAGCTGCGCCCGCTCAGCTCGACCGTGAACGGCCTCAACGTGATGTCAGACCCCGCCACGACGGACGCCATCACGAGCGACATCTCCGCGCAGACGGCGCAGGTCACGACGGGCGGGGCCACCTCCATCGGCAGCGGCCTCAGACTCGGCGACGGCGTCCTGGCGCCGCTCCTCGACAACGGCAACCGCAAGGTCTTCGTCGTCATGTCCGACGGCATCGAGAACTTCGACGCGCAGACGCGGGTCAAAGCCGGAGACCCGACGGACGTGGAGACGACCGTCGACGGGGTGGGGACGAGCCTGATGAGCCAGCCCCCCGCGCAGATCTACGCGCTGACCATCGGCTCGACCGGCGCCATCGACCCGACCATCAACCAGGCCATCGCCGGCGCCTCGAACGGCTTCTACCTCAACAGCGAGTACGACCAGATGCTGCTCACCAACTTCTTCCTCGAAGTGCTGCAAAACTTCATCAAGTACAGCACGGTCGAGACCTACCGCATGGTGTCGGCCGACACCAGCCTCGGCTCGCCCTACACGACGACGATGCCCGTCACCTCGACCTCGACGAGCCTGACGTTCGCCGTCTCGTGGAACGCGAGCCGCGGCCCGCTCCGGCTGATCGTGACGCCGCCGGGCGGCGGCCCGGCCATCGTCCGGGCGGTGCAGGCGGGCGACGCGCCGGGCTCGATGGTGCTCAACGTGCGGCTCCCGCTCGCGGGCAAGCTGCACTCGGGCGGCGACTGGGGCATCCGCGTCGAGCCCGAGGTGATCATCGGGTCGCTCTCGCGGCGGCTGCCGCAGCCCGCGCCCAAGGTGCCCTTCAGCTTCATCGTGCTCGGCGACGACACGGCGGTCAACTCCGAGCTGGGCACGGTCACGGCCGACTACGCGCCCGGCGACCAGATACGGCTGCGCGCGCGCCTCACGGAGTTGGGCGAGGCGGTCGTCGGCCTCGGCTCGCAGCCCGGGGCGACGGTCGTCGCCGAACTCGTCCGCCCGGACGCGGGCGGCATCGGCGACCTGCTCTCTTCGAGCACGGCCTCCGCGACGCCGCCCGCCTCGAACGACCAGCTCAGCCCGGCCGACGCCAAGCTGCTCAACACGCTCCTGAATAACCCCGACGCCATCAAGCGCGCCACCGACACCGTCACGCTGCGCGACGACGGCTCGGCCGCCAGCGGCGACGACGCCGCCGGCGACGGCACCTACAGCGCGCTCTTCCGCGCCGAACTCATCGGCCACTACAACTTCCTGTTCGGCGTGACCGGCACGGCGAAGAGGGCCGGGAAGTTCTCGCGCATGCAGTTGCGCACCGTCCACGTCCGCGCCGTGCCCGACGGCGCCCAGACGACCACCTCGGCCTCCGTCCAGCCGGGCACGCCCGACGTGCTCGTCGTCCAGATGACGCCGCTCACGAAGTTCGGCCACCACCTCGGGCCGGGCTGGGGCAACTACTTCTGGGTCACGGCCTCGGGCCAGACGCCCGTCAAGTTCGCCGACAACCTCGACGGCACCTACACGGCGAAGATGCCCTTCACGGGCGACCCGCCCGGCGACGTGAAGATCCACTTCGAACGCGTCAACGAGCGCATCCCCGACGGCGTCACGCCCGACAAGCTGCCCGTCCCGCTCGGCAACGGCACGGTCATCGTCCCCAACGTGCCGGTGCCCAACGGCGGCTTCAAGCGCTGGGGCTTCAGCCTCCACGCCGGGGCGAGTATCCCGCACGGCAACCTCAGCAACAGTCACAACCCGGGGCCGAACGTCGGCCTCGATCTCGAATACCGCTTCAACCCCACGTTCTCGCTCGAAGCCATCTACACCTACAACCGCTTCCGCGGCGAGACCTTCAACACGAGCTTCGGCCCGTTCACGGTGCAAGACCTGAACCTCCACGTGCTCTCGCTGAACGGGAAGGTCTACGGGAGCACGGCGCCCGTGCGCCCCTTCTTCAACTTCGGCGGCGGCGTCTACGGGTTCACGCCCGGCGCGACGGTGCGCGGCGGCGTCAACGTCGGCGGCGGGCTCCAGTTCGACGTGACGCCCGGCTTCGCCGTCGACGCCATGTACAACTTCCACACCGTCTTCGGGTCGGGCTCCAACCTCCACTACTCGACCGCGCAGGGCGGCGTGCGCTGGCGCTTCTGACGGCGGGCGTTCAGCTTCCGGCCGGCAGCCTTTGACGGCTTTCAAGCATGCTCAAGGGGCAGACAATCATCGGGAGGGTTCTGGCTCGGTGTCCGCGGGGCACCGAGCCGCTCTCCGCGCGCCTGCGCCTGTCACACCTGTTCGGCGGCGCCGACCTGGCCCCGCGCGGGTTCCCGCCCCACGCCGTGCTCGTCGTCCGCAGGGCGCAGCCTGCGGGCCGCGTCGCGCTCGGCGCGCACAACCCGCACGCCCCGCGCGCCGCCTGGGAGCGCGAGCTGCGCGAGCAGGTCACGGCCTTCTGGCGCCGCGCCGCGCGCCCGGTGCGGGGCCGCGTGCCGGCCTCGGCGGAGGCGGTTCTGTTCGCGGACGAGAGCGAGTGGATGGCCGCGCTCGGGCTTGCCGCCGCGCGTCGGGAGGTCGGGCGCCACTGGTGCTGGCGCGACTCGCGCGGGGCCTCGCCGTCGCAGACGATGGTGAGAACCTGGGCCGCTTCTCCGCGCTTCGTGCCCGCGGCGCTCGTGCGCCTCGCGCAATGGGGCGAGGCCGCGCGCGTCCTCGGCACGCTCCAACCATCCGAAGCGGGCGAGTTGCTCGCCGCGCTCCGCTCCGAGTTCAAGCTGCCGCACCACGCGCGAGCCTCGGGGCCGCACGCGGCGCGCACCGCGACGCGGCGCGGCTCGCAGGCAGTGCCCGCGGGACGCGAAGGCGTGCGCGCGTCGGGCGTCGGCGAAGCCGCCACGGCCGCTTCGTCGGAGGTCGGCGCGGAGAGAGGCGTGCGGCTTGAAGAAGGCGCCGCGGGCGGCGCGTCCGTCGAAGAGTCGAGAGAGCAGGTACCGCCCTGGAGGCGCTGGCTCCCTCCGGACGGCGGCGAGTGCGTGCGGCTGCACACGGCCGCGCGGAGCCTCCTCTCTTTCGCCGCGGCGCTCTTTCACGCCCCCTCGCTCGCGCGCAGCCGCGAGTTCGCCGAAGAGGTCGCCGCGTTCGAGGAAGGCGTGGCCGCGCAGGCTCATCCGTCTCCCGAAGATGCGCGCGCGAACGCGGCACAGTCGGCAAAGCCTCGCGCACACGACGCGGACGACGGCCGCGCCGACGCCCGGACGAGCCTCGGCGACGCGCGGCGCGGCGCGGCGCACGCGGACGCGGCACCTGTCGCCTCGCGGGAGGCCGCGCGCTCGCCCTCTCCGGACGCGGACGCGCAGGCGCTTAAGACGCGCGGCGAGGCGAGCACCGACCGCGCCGAAGAACCGCCGGCGGTACGGCCGGCGCGAGACGTGGGCGAGTCGCACGACTCGGGGACTGTTGAAGACGTTGCCGAAGAAGAAGGTGATCTTGAGAAGGCAGAGGCCGCGCCCTGGGCGGCGCTCGGCGGCTGCGAGACGCGGCTCGGCGGCGCGCTCTTCCTCCTCAACCTTCTCGTGGGGCTGCGCCTCCCCGAATGCTTCGACGAAGCGTACGCCCTCTCCGAACACGTCACGGGCTGGGGGCTGACGGAGCTGCTGGCGCGTTCGCTGCTCGGAGACGTTGGCGCGGAGTTCGAAGACGACCCGCTGTGGGGCGCGCTCGCGCACCTCGACGGGCGCGCGGGGGGCGAGCCGCCCGCCCGCGGCCTGCGCGTCGGCGCGAGCTACCGCGTGCCCGCGCGCTGGCTCAAGCTCTTCGCGCCGCGCGAAGGCGAGGCCGTGTGGTTGGCCGCGGGGGGCGAAGGCCGCCTCGTGCTCACACACGCCGCGGGCTTCCCCGTCGCCGTGCTCCCGCTCGCAGGGCGCGAGCCGTCCGAGGCGGCCGCGCAGTTCGTCGACGAGTACCGCGCGCACGGCCTGCGCGTGTCGCTGAGGTTCAAGGACGGAGGCGGGAGGGTGGAGGACGAAACTGAAGACGTGCGCCGCTGGATGTCTTGGACGTTCCCCTTCCTGAAGTACGCGCTCCGCCGCTCGCTCGACGCGGAGGGCGGAGGGCCGGGGGGCGACGAGTCGGCGCGCGCCCTGCTCGTCAGGCGCGGGAGGCTCTACTGCACGGACACGCACGTCGATCTGGTGTTGGAGCCGTCCGGCCTCTCGTTCGAGGCGCGCCGCGCCGGGCTCGACGCTTCGCCGGGCTGGGTGCGCGACCTGATGCGCGTGGTCGCGTTCCACTACGAGTGAGGAGTGAAAGAGGATGACGCCGCAGACGAACGCCTTCGAGAGCTTGCCGGCCGGCGCCGAGTCGCACTTCCGGCTCTTCTACTACGCGGCCGTCCTGCGCCTCACGGGCCACCTCCGGCGGCTCGCGCTCGCCGACGGCACTTCGTACGAGGAGATGGCGCGCCCCTTCAAGTTCCTGGAGGGCTACGAGGAGGAGCTGCGCGCGTGCGTGCCCGAGGGCCTGGGCGAAGCGGAGGCGCGCGCGTGGTGGCGCGCGCAGACGCAGGCGTGGGAGGGGTCGGCGCGCGTCCGTCTGCCGCTGCGGGAGTTGGCGCGCGGGCTCCGGCTCTCGCACGGCGAGCTGACGGCGCTCGTGCTCGCCGGGCTGGTCGAAGAGGACATCCGCTTCGGCTCGCTCTTCGCGGCCTTGCAGGAGCCTCTGCCCAGCCGCCGCCCGTGCCTGGGCCTGCTGGGCGCGCTCGCCTTCGACGGCGACGCCGCCGCGGGCTCGGACTGGTGGGGCGTCGCGCGGCGCCTGACCGAGTTGGGGCTGTTCGTCGCCGAGAACCAGACGGCGCCGCGCAGTGAGTGGGTCGTGCGCGTGCCGCAGCAGGTGTGGGACACGCTGCGCGGCCGCCGCGTCGGGCAGGTCGGCAACGCGTGCCTCCTCTACTCGCGGCGCGAGTTCCCGCCGCTCAAGCGGCTGGCGCTCGACGGCGAGCTGATGCGGCGCGCGTGCGGGCTGCCGGCGGTCATCGCGCGCGGGCAGTTGACGGCCGTCGTGCTGCGCGGCATGGCCGACAGCGGCCGGCGCACGATCATGGGGTCGCTCGCGCGCTCGATGCGGCGCGACCTGCTCTTCTACGACCGCTCCGCGCCGCAGGCGGAAGACGTGTGGCACCTCGTCGGGCCGCTGGCGACGCTGACGGGCGCGCTCCCGGTCGTCTGCCTCGACCCGCCGCCGGGCGAGACGGTGGAGTTGCCCGCGCTCAAGGGCTACGCAGGCGCGGTCGGCGTCGTGATGCGGCGCGAGGGCGGCGTGGGCGGGCCGCTGCTGGAGCGCGCCGTCACGCTCAACCTGCCCTCGCCCGAACCCGCGCACCGCCGCAAGGTCTGGGAGAGCGCTCTCGAAGGGCGCGCGGGCGCAGACCTGCCGTCGATTGTCGAGCGCTTCCTGCTGCCGCTCGGCAACCTCTCGCGCGCGGCCGGCATGGCGGCCGGCTACGCCGCGCTCGAACGGCGCGAGTCCGTGACGGCCGCCGACGTGCAGCTCGCCTGCCGCTCGCTCAACCGGCAGAAGCTCGACACGCTCGCGCAACGACTGGAGGTCGGCGGCGGGTGGGGCGAGATCGTCGTCAACGAGGCGACCAACGCACAGCTCGCGGAGTTGGAGCAGCGCTGCCGGCACCGCGAGCGGCTGCTGCGCCACCTCGGCGCGGGCTTCCGCAACTCGGCCAACTGCGGCGTGCGCGCGCTCTTCAACGGGCCTTCGGGCACGGGCAAGACGCTCGCCGCGAAAATCCTCGCCGCCGTCCTCCAGACCGACGTGTACCGCGTGGACCTCGCGTCGGTCGTCAACAAGTACATCGGCGAGACGGAGAAGAACCTGAGCCAACTGCTCGCGCGCTCCGAGGAGCTGGACGTGATCCTGCTCATCGACGAGGGCGACTCTTTGATGACGGGCCGCACCGAGGTGAAGTCGGCCAACGACCGCTACGCCAACCTTGAGACGAACTACCTGCTCCAGCGCATCGAGACTTACCAGGGCATCGTCGTCGTCACGACCAACGCCGGCAACCGCATCGACCAGGCGTTCCAGCGCCGCTTCGACGTGTCGGTCAGCTTCTACCCGCCGGACGCGGCCGAGCGGCTCTCCATCTGGCGGCTCCACCTGCCGGCCGCGCACCGCGTCGCCGAGGCGCGGCTCCAGGAGGTCGCGCGCCACTGCGCGATGACGGGCGGGCAGATCCGCAACGCGGCGCTGCACGCCACGCTGCTCGCCGTCGAGGCCGGGCGCGGCGGCCTCGTCGAAGAGGCGGACCTCGAAGCCTCCGCGCAGCGCGAGTACCGCAAGGCGGGCGCCTCCTTCCCGCTCCAGCGCCCGCTCGCCGCGGGCGGTCACTACGCGGCGCTCAGCCAACTCCTCGCCGACATCCGTTGAAAGCCGCGGCGCTGAGGAAGAAGGTGCCCATGTCAAGACCCAGACCCAGAGCGCGGAGGACGCGGAGGACGCCGGAGGAGCACGCGGGCGCCGGCGCGTCGGCCGCGGAGTCGGCGAGTTCGGCGAGGGCCGCGCAGGTGCCCGCCTACACGAAGGCGAGCGGCGGGTCGCCGGGCGTCTCTTTGCTCGGCGCGCAGGCGCAGGGTGAGGGCGCGCTCGCGCTCGGGCAGGAAGAGGAGGCGCCGGCCGCGACCGCCTCCCCCGAGGCGGCGGTCGAAGAGGCGCAGGAGACGCTCGCCGCGCAGGAGGAGGGCGAGCCGTCGGCGCCGCTCGCGGGCGCCGGGCCGGCGAGCGAGGAGCAGGAGCCGACCGCCGCCGCCGCGGAACAGGAGCAGGAGAGTCCGGCCGCCGCCGTCCCCGTCGAACCCGTCCCGGACGTGTCGGGCGTCGGCGAACCGGAGCAGGCGGTCGCCTTCGCCACCGTCGCGCTGCGCGGGCGCACAGACGCCAACTTCCGAAGCTCCTTCCGCACCGTGGACGTGCAGACCGCGCGCGGGACGGACTGCCAGGGGTGCGACGACGCCGAGTGCATACACGTCACGGGCACGCTCGAATCGACCTTCACCGTCACGACGACCGTCACGCTGCCGCGCGCCTCGGACTTCCCCGACCTGACCCCGTGCCAGCGGCAGCGCGTGAGCGACGCCATCACGAACGTGCTCGCCCCGCACGAGCGGCAGCACGTCGCGGCCTTCAACACCTACAACGGCGTCACCACGACGCGCTTCGACATGACGCTCTGCCGCGCGCAGTTCAACTCGCGCATCCAGGCCATGCACAACGCGGCGGAGGGCACCCGCCGCGCCGCCGCGCAGGCCCTCAGCGACGCGCTCGACAATCCCCCCTTCGTCTTCAACGTCGATATCGATTGCGAGGAGCCACGCCCCCCCGCCCCACGCCCACGGGCCACGACCGCCGGGGAGGAGGCCCCGCCGAACACCTGACTCGCCCCGTCGCGTTAGTCCGTCATGTCACAGGCGCAGCACGCATCACAGAAAGGCGGCAAGCCCGCCCCGGCGGGGCCGGCGTCGTCCGCCCGTGCGCTCACCTCCACGCAGGCGCAACGCACGCCCGCCTTCGCGCTCGGGCAGGGGGCGGCGCCCGCGCTCCCGCTCTTCGGCGGCGGCGGCGACCTCCAGACGAAGCTCGCCGTCGGCCAGCCCGACGACCCCTCCGAGCGCGAGGCCGACGCCACGGCCGACTCCGTCGCCGACGACTCACAAACCCTCTCGCGCCTCGCCACGGACGCCACGGCGCGGGACGAGACGCCCGAGCCGGAGAAGGAGGAAGAGGAGAAGAAAGTGACGCAGGAGGGCGCGCAGACCGCCCTCCTGCGTGACGCCGCAGAAAAGCTTGAAGAGACGGGCGCGGAAGCGGCCGACGTAGAGAAGCACTTGGAGGGGGACGAAGCGACCGCCCCGCCGAAGCTGGAAGCCTTAAGAAGAACCGCTGACCCGGACGAAGGGAAGCGCGAAAAGCATGAACGCCTGGCCCCGGCGCGCCCGGCCGCCGACACCGCCGACCCCCCGAAGGCCGCCCTCCCGCACATCCCGAAGCAGGGCGGCCGGCCCCTCCCGCCGGCAGACCGCCTGCCCTTCGAGCAGACGTTCGGGCACCGCTTCGAACACGTTAAGGTTCACACGACGCCTTCGGCAGACAGCGCGGCCCGGCAGTTGGGCGCGGGCGCCTTCACCGTCGGCCACGACATCTACTTCCGCAGCGACTCCTACGCCCCGGGCACGCCGCAGGGCGACCGCGTGCTCGCACACGAACTGACCCACGTAGTCCAACACGACCAGGGCAGAGTCCCGCGCCCGTCCCACCCGGGCGACTCCGTCAGCCGCCCGTCCGACCCGCTCGAAGTCGAAGCCTACAGCCGGGAGGGCTCCGCCGCGCAAGGTGCCGGCACCTTGCGCGGCGGCACTCCGCCCCCCGCGCCGCCCCCCGCGCCGGCCTCCGCCCCGGCCCCTTCGGCTGCCCCTTCGGTCACGCTCCGCGACGAAGCGGGGCCCGCGCGTACGGACGCGGGGCCCGGCCCGGAGGCCGGCGGCCCCCCGGCAGGCCCGAGCGACGACCAACTGATTCCGCCTCCGCCCGAGCGGCCGACCCCGCTCGAAGAGAACGCGGGGGCTCCCCCGGCAGAGCCCCCGCCGGTCGAAGAGATGGCCGCCGCACAGCCCGCCCCGGCCCCGCCCGAAGCCGCCCCACAGCCCGAAGGCGAGGGGGCCGCGCCCGCCGCACAGCCCCAGCCGTCCGCCGGGGGGCAAGCCCCGCAGCTTGAGCCGCCCGAGCCGCAGACCGAATGGGTGACGGGGCCTTTAGACCTCGGCGTCGCGCCGGTTGAACCCGAGCCCGAGGCGGAGGCCCCGGCCGCAGAGGCGCCCACGGAGGGGGCCGCCGCCACGGCGGGGGGCGACGCCGCCGAAGCGCGCGCCTCCGCGTTAGAGGCCGAGACAGAGTCGCTTACACAGAGGCTTTCGGACTCGGGCACCGCGTCGAGCGAGGCGATTCAGTCGCGGATCGCGGAGCTGACCGACGCGGCGCGGGCCGAGGCGGAGTCGGCCCGCGCGCGCGTCGCCGCCGCCTACGAGGAGCAGCGCGCGGCCGTGAGCGCCGCGCTGGAGGCGACACTGAGCGGGATCAACCAGACGCGCGACCAGCAGCTCGAAGCGGTCACCGCCTTCGCCGACTCCGAGCGCGAACGGCTCCGCGCGGCCAAGCGGACGCAGGAGGACGCGGCGACCGCCCTCGCAGAGGAGTTACGCACAGGGACGCTTGCGGCGGGCGAGGCGGAGGCGCAACGCGCCCTCGCCGGCAGCGAGGAGCGCGCGCAGACGATTCTCTCCGAGGCGGCGGCGGTCGGCGCGGGCGGGGAGCCCGCTTCGGTCGAGGCACAGCGCGAGGCCGCCACCCGCATCGCCGAAGACACCGCGGAGAAGTGCCGCTCGACGGGCGAAGACCTCGCGTCGGGCGTGCGCGAAGAGGCCGAGCTGCACGCAGAGAAGTATGACGAGCTGCTCCAGGAATTCCTTGAGAAGCTGGAGGAGTCGCTCACCGACGCCGAGTCCTCCATCGACCAGTTCAGCGACCACGCGACGGGACTCGTCAACTCGCGGGCCGAGCAGGCGCTCGCCGGCGCGCAGGAGATGGCGAGCCAGAGCGACGCCGCGCTCGAATCCCAGGCTGAGGCAGCCGACGAGCAGATCGGCGCGTGGGAGGAGCAGGCGACGACGACCTTGAGCGAGGCCGGCAGCCAACTGACCGGGCGGTTGGCGGAGCAGGTCGAGTCTCTACGCGCAACCTTCGCGGGCTTCGGCGTGCAGGCTTCGGCGAGTCTGCGCTCGATGGCGGGGTCGAGCCCCGACGAGGTCGAAACAGCTTCCACCGAGCTGCACGGCTCCCTGCGCGAGGGCTACGACAGCGCGGCCGCGGCCTTCGCGGAGTTCGATGCCAACACCGCCACGCAGTTGGACGCCACCTTCGAAGAGCTGCGCGCGAACCTCACGGCGACGGCCGACGAGCGCACTTCGGCGGCGGCCGCCGCCGGGGCGCAGATGGCGCAGATGCTGCGCGACGCGGGCGCGGCCGCGACGGCGGCGTTGGATGAGGCCGTCGCGGCCTACCGCACGCAGCTCTCGGGCGGCGTCGACGGCGCCGTCGAAGAGTTGAACAACGGCGGCGCAGACTACCGCTCGCAGTCGCAGCAGGTTCAGGCCGAGGGGCTCTCGAAGCTCGCCCAACTGGTCAGCGACGGGCTGGCGAGCGAGGACACGCTCGTCTCCGACGCGCGCGCCGAGATGGGTACGGCCGTGGCCGAGATTGCCACCCAGTATGAGACGCAGAAGGCCGCGGCCGAGCGGGAAGCGGCCGCGGCGGGCGAAGTCCCTGCGACGCGCATCCACCGCGGCCTCTGGGGCGACTTCTGGGACGCGGTCGGCAGCGGCATCGACCGGATCAGGCGAGCGTTCGCCAACTTCTTCGGCGAGTGGCTGGGCGGGTTCATCTTCGGCATCCTCGCCGCGCTCGTCATGGTCGCCATCGGCCTGCTCATCGGGTGGGTCGTCGGCCTGATCCTGGCGGCGCTCAAGGTCGCGGCCATCGTCGGCGTGATCCTCCTGCTGGTGGTCGCCGTCGGGCTCAACATCTACAACCGCTTCCAGGAGTTCTACGCCGACCACCCCGGCGAGGACGCGGGCTTCTGGCGCGGCCTCGGGCTGGTGGGGCTCGGCATCGCCGACCTGACCGGCATCCCCTTCATCGTCGAAGGCCTCGTCGGGACGCGCGCCTTCAGCCCGCACCCGATGTCGCCCTTCGAAAAGGGCGAGCGGCTCGGCATGGGCCTCATCTTCTTCGGCGCGGCCATCGTCTCGCTGAGGGGCATCCTGCGGCCGAGGTCCAAGCCCCCGATCAAGCCGGTGCCCGACCCGCAGACGGGCCAGATCGGGAAGCTCCCGCCGCCCTCGCCCACGCGGCCTATGGCCGACGTGATGAAGTGGGGCGATGGCATCAACGGCATTCCCAAGACTAGGGCGCGAACCCGCGCCCTCACGCGCCAAGAGCTCGTGGACGGCGGCGTGTCCCGACAACTGGCGGAGCAATGGCGCGACTTCTACGTCAACGAGTCGGCCAGAAATCCCTTCGACCCCGCCACCGGCCGCGGCAACCCGCAAGCCGCACCCCGCGCCGAGCTGATGCAGCGCGCCGTCGATCTGCTGGCCGGCCCTCCCGGCGTCACGCCCATCCCCGTCCAGCCTCCGCAGGGCGGCGATGACGACGAGGGCGGCGAGTAGGTCTTTATGTTTCGAGCCCCGGCGCGAGAACGCGCTGCCACCCGTGCGGGGGCCTCTCGCCCGTGACCGAGAGACTTTCTATGTCGGCCGTCATGTCGAAATCGGCGAAGGGGACGAAGGCGGGCGGCGTCTCGTCTAAATCCGACTCCTCCTCATCCCCTCTCGGCGGAGGCGTTACGCCGGCCGCGGCGCAGCGCACGCCCGCCTTCGCGCTCGGGCAGGGGGCGACGCCCGCGCTCCCGCTCTTCGGCGGCGGCGGCCTCCAGACGAAGCCCTCCGTCAGCGCGCCCGACGACCCCTTCGAGCGCGAGGCCGACGGCGTGGCCGACGCCGTCAACTCCGGCTCCCCCGCCCCGCGCATCTCGCGCCTCCCCGCCGGCAAGGTTCAGAGGGCCGACGCCGCTCAAGAAGAAGAAGAAGAGCGGCCGGAGGAAGCGGAGGAGGGCGGCGGCCTTCTGCAACGCGCCGCGGACGACGAGCCGGAGGAGACGCCCGAAGAGGTCGAGGAACCGCCCGAGGAGCACGAGACCGAGGAGACGCCCGAAGAGCTGACGCCCGTCCAGACCAAAGTCGCCGTCGGGCAGGCGGGCGACGCCTACGAGCGCGAGGCCGACAGCGTCGCCCAGAACGTCGTGAGCGGCCGTCCCGCCTCTGCCATCTCGGCCGTCTCGCCCGGCGGCCCCGCGGGCACGGCTCAACCTCTGACCCAAAGACAGCCCGCCGACGAGGAGCAAGAGCCCGCCGCAGAGCCGGAACCAACCGCCGAAGAAGAGGAACGACCCGAGGAGGAGTTGGCGCAAGCCTCCTTCATCCAGCGTCAAGCGGGCGGCGAGTCGTGCGGCTGCGACGGGCCGTGTTCGTGCGGGGCGGCGGCCGCGGCCGGAGAGCAGGAGGGTGCGGGACGCCCGACCCAGGCGGTCGTACAAGCGTCCGCCGACGGTGGGGGCGGCGGCGGCGACAGCAGTAGCGGCAGCGTCTCGCACGCACTCCACCAGCGGGGCGCCGGCTCCCCACTCGAACCGGGCGTCCGGCAGGCTATCGAGTCGAACACCGGCTACGACATGAGCGGCGTCCACGTCCACCAGGACAACAGCGCACAGACCGCGGCCCGGAGCCTGCGTGCGCGCGCCTTCACGCACGGCAGCGACATCTGGCTCGGCCCCGGCGAGTCGGCCTCCGACCTGCGCCTGATGGCGCACGAGGCGACCCACGTCGTCCAGCAGAATTCGGGCACGGGCGACATCCAGAGAATCCAGCGCAAGCCCTCGGACTATCAGCACGCCGAAGACGGCGGCGCCGTCGGCGGGCGGCTCAACCAGCGCTTCGACGACATCGACGAGAGCGAGCGGCCCGATGAAGAGCCGGAGGTTGACCGCTCGGAGTTGCGGCAAGAGTCTTCCGGGCTGAGGGGCGCGACCCGGCCCGACGTTGACAGGCCGGCCGCGGAACAGCCGAAGGTAGAGCAGTCGGCGGCGACCGTCGAGCGGGAGGCCGAGAGTCCGCCCGACCCTTTGGTGGAAGGCGAAGCGACGCAGGAGCCGGGGGGCGCGGCCGGCGGGGGTGAAGCGACGGGTGCCGCCGAACAGGCCGCCGCCCTCGCCGCACAAGCCATGTCCGCCGCCGACTCGCAGACCGAGCCGGCCGCGCAGGTCGAAGTGCAGCCGCCCGAGCCGGTCGAGCCCGTCGACTCGGCGGGCGAGCCGCTCGAAGCAGACCCCGAGGCCGAAGGCGCCATTGCGGGCCTCGTTGACCGCGCCCAGTTCATGCGCGAGCAGGGCACGCTGATGCGCGCGCAGGCGACCGAGGGGCGCAGCAACGCGGAGATCACGCGCGCCAATCTCGCGCGGGTCGCGGGCGAAATCGGCCAGGCCCAGGAGGGCATCACCACCTCGCAGGATCACGCCGCTTACCGCCACGAGGTGGTGGGTCAGGCTGAACAGGCGCTGGGCGTTTCCCAGGAGAAGCAGGCGAGAGTCGCCGCGGAGGCGCCCGAGTACACGGCCAAGGCCGACGAAGGGAAGGAAGAGACCGGCCCGATGTCGAGCGAGGCCGGCGACCTCGCCTCCGAGAACAACTCCAACATCCCCGAAGACGAAGACGCCGCCGATGACGCGCGCGAGCAAGGCGCGCAGATCAACCAGGTCGGCGAGCAATCGGTGACGATGGACAGCGCCGTCTCGCAGACGCGCTCCCGCGCCGAGTCGCTCGGGCAGGACGCGGCGCGCGCCGCGGAGTTGAATACTCAGACCCAAAGCACCATCGGCGACAGCCAGCAGCAACTCGACCAACTCGACGCGCGCCTCACCGAACACTCGTCACAGGCCGCCGCGGCGCGCGCGCAGGTCGAGGGCATGGCGAGTCAGCCCGAAGCGCTGCACGCGCAAGCCTCGCAACTCGACGAGCAGGGTCAGGCGCTCATCGCCTCGTCCTTCGAGCTTGAGTCGCGCCTGCACGCCACGCAGCAACGTTACGCCGCGGGGACGGCGGCGGTGCCGGCCGTCGAGGAGTGGGACGGCGAGCTGCCCGCCGGGGAGACGGGCGCGGAAGGCGGCGAAGAAGGCGCGATCCAGTTGACGCCGGACGAGACGGAGCCGACGCCCGACACGCCCGCGGCCGCGCCGGAGACCGCAGCCCCGCCGCCGCCGGCCGCAGCCGCGACGACAGCCCCAACCACGCCCGCGGCGACACCCGCGCCAAGTCCCGCGGCGGTGCCGTCCGCCACGGGCGCGGCCCCCGCCGTGCCGGAGAGCGACGTCGCCACGGCAGTCGAGCCGGGCGCGGAAGTGGAAGAGCCGACGGCCGACGGCGAAGCAGAAGAACCCGCCGAGGCAGAGGGCGAGCTCGCCGCGGAGGGCGAGGGAGAGGCGTCGGCCGAGGCGGCGCCGGCCGCCGAGGATGCGTCCGGCGCGGCCGAAGAGGCCCTGCCGGAGTTGTCGGAGGAGTTGGAGCCGCGCCAGCGCGAGCCGATTGACCTCAACCGGGAGTTGCCGCCGTGGCTGACCGGCATCGAGCCGGGATCGGAGGAGCGTCGTGAGGCCGCCGCCCAGGAGCAGGAAGACCAGCGCCGCGCGGAGCTTGCCCAGATTAACGAGTGGGCGCGCGGACGGCCCATCTCGGAACTGAACGGCGGCGAGCGCATCGGCCTCGCCCTGCGCGTGGTCGGGAACCGCTATTACAACATGGTCTCCAACATCAGTTGGCCCGGCTGGGGCGGGCTGGCGCGTGCGCTGGTTGACCCGCGCACGATGCTCACGGGAGCCGTCGGCGGCCTGAACATGATCCTCAACGCCGGCGGGAACCTCTTCAGCGCCGAGCGTTGGCGGGAAGACCCGCTCGGCAATCTCCTCCAGTCGAGCGCGGACATCGCCACCGGGCTGACGATCATCCTCGGCAGCATCACCGCCCTGGCCGGTCTCGTGGCGGCGGTCATGGGCGCGTTGATTTTAGTCACCTTCGGCTTCGCGGCACCCGTCGCCCTGCCCGTCATCGGCGTCTGCACGACGATCATCACGACCGTCGGCGGGTGGACGATTGCCGTCGGTAAAATCGCCTTAGTCTTGCAGGCGCTGGCTCTCATCAAGAACCTGATCGACGCCGCCACGGCGCAGACGGCCGAGGACGTGCAGCGCGAGGCGGGCCAGATACAGGCCAACGTCAACGGCGCCCTCACCGCCGGCATGAGCATCCTCGGGGCCAGAGGCGCGCAGGCCGGCCTCGGCCGTCTGCGCGGCCGCGTCGCGGGCGTCATCCGCGGCTCCCGCCGCGCCGGGGGCGCGCGCGCCTTAGCCCGGCAGACGTTCGGCCGCGGCACTGCGGCGGTCGGGCGCGGGGCCGCGGCGGTCGGGCGCGGCGTCGTAGGCGGAGTGCGCGCCGTCGGCCGCGGGGCCGCAACCGTCGGCCGAGGCGTCGCAGGAGGCGCACGCGCCTTGGGCCGCGGCGTCGTCAGAGGGGGGCGCGCCGTCGGGCGCGGGGCCGCGGCCGTCGGGCGCGGCATTGTGAGAGGAGGGCGTGCCGTGGGCCGCGGGGCCGCGGCGGCCGGGCGCGGTGTGCGGCGCGGTCTGCGCGGAGTGAGACGCCGCCTGGGTCGGCCTCGGAGGCGCAGGGGGCGGAGGTTCCTGGGTGAAATCCCGATTCCGGGCACCTCACATAAGCTCCGATTCATTCAAATCGGAGGCCGGGTTACGCTCTGGATCTGTTCGGTCTGCCAGCAGATGACGCGCGCGATTGACGACGTGCTGGCGGGTATCCTCAGGAGGGGACCGATTCAAATCGTCGGGCGCGTTCAGAAACGCCTTAACAGGCTCCGGCAGAATATTGAGAGGATGCAAAGAGCCATCGACTCCGGCAAACTTACGCCCGCACAGCAGGCGGCCAGAGCGCAGCAGATTGCCGCTCAATGGCGCAACCTGGTGAAAAAGTATGGAACCGAGATCTTCGGTGACGACGACTTTATCCGGATGGTGGGCCGACGTAGGGTGCGGACGCCGACGGCCAACGGGGAGATTACAGAAACTCTTCTAGCCAATATGATCGCGGGCGGCCGAGTTAACCGTACCACCGTAGTCCAGTTCCTGTCAGCCCTGAGGCGGGGCATGGCGCCCCGCGCCCACGGCGCGGCCGGTATCAAGATACTGAGCCCCCCGGTCGGCGACTTTACCCACGAACTCAAGATTATGGGTAGCGGCGACCGACTCCTCGGCAGACAGGTCGGGGACTGGATCGTGTTCAGCGAGTTTCTGCGCGGCGGACTTCACTAACCTTAAGGGGGATACCTTGAGCGAGATAAACATCAACGACTCTTTAGACCGGGTACTTACGGACGGCAGGGTGCTGGGGGACGCCGCCCGTGTGCTTGCGGAAGAAGTCGAGAAAGGAGGGCTCTCCGCCGCCGAACTCGGCGGTAACAGGCCGGAGCAGGTGCCCATGGAAGTCGTGAAGAAAGCCTTCATCCAGTGCCGGTTTGAAAACGCCTTCGGCAACCATTTCATTGCACAGGTTGCGGTCGGCGGCATCGAGCGCCAGGGCTCCGGCATCGTCCACCCGGGATACTTCTTCTCAACCCTTTACTACTCCGAAGACCTCAACCTGATGACGGTTGATTTCCACGATGAGTTTCGATAGTCGCGTGGCTAAAAAAAGATTCGACCTCTCTGCCGCGTCTCCCCGCGTCCGCTACCTGATTGCTCTTGTCGTAGTGGCGGGGGTGGCCGGCGCGGGCTGGTACGTCGGCCGCGACCGGCCGGCGCCGCATTGGGTTGAGCATTACCTCGTTCCCGGGCTCGCGTGGGTGGGGCTGCTCTTAATCATCGTCGCGGTCTTCGGCCGGGTGAGGCGCGGACGCAAATGACCAACTCGACAACGGAGCGGAGAGGGCTGGCGGACTTCCGCGACCTGCACGCGGGCGCGAGCGTCGTGGTGTGCGGCTGCGGCGAGTCTCTGAACACGCTGGCGCGGCCCGGGCGCTTCGTCACCGTCGGCGTCAACGACGTCGGGCGGCTCTTCGAGCCCGACTACCTCGTCGTCGTCAACCCGCGCCACCAGTTCGCCGGCGACCGCTTCTCGCACGTCGAGCGCTCGCGGGCCCGGTACGTCTTCACGCAGCTCGACCTCGGGCTCGCGCGCGGCCGCGTCGTCCGCTTCCGCCTCGGCTCCTACGGCGGGACCGACTCGGCGAACCCGGACGTGCTGCACTACACGCAGAACTCGCCCTACGTGGCGCTCTGCCTCGCCGCGCACATGGGCGCGCGCCGCGTCGGCGTCATCGGCGTGGACTTCACCGACCACCACTTCTTCGCGCGCACGGGCCGCCACTCGCTCTCGCCGCAGCTCGCCGCCATCGACGCGCAGTACCGCCGCCTCGGCGACGCGCTGCGCGCGCGCGGCATAGAAGTCTACAACCTGAGCGCCGCGAGCCGGCTGACGGCCTTCCCCAAGATGTCGGTCGAGGAGTTCGCCGCGCTCTCCGCCGGCGAGGCGGAGGGGGCGAACTGCTTCGCCGAAGGGTCGGAGCCGCTGCGCTTCGTCTCGTACGCGACGACGCCCGTCGCGGGCGTGCCCGCCGTCCTCGCGCGGTGCGTGGCGGAGCGCACGCCTCAGCCCGCGCGCTGCGTCTGGGCGCGCAGGGACTACGGCAACGGCGTCGCCTTCGAGGGCGACATCGAGTGGGCGGCCGACGGCGCGCGCGCCGAAGAGGAGTTGGCCCGCGCCGACCTCGTCATCGTCCACAACGGCAAGGTCGAGCCGCGCCACCGGCCCCTGCTCGCGGGCAAGGCCGTCGTCTCGATGGCGCACAACTACATCTGGAACGTCGATCAGTCCTACGTGCGTGGGGGCTTCCCCGGCGTGGTCGTCGGGCAGTACCAGGCGGCGCTCGCGGAGTTCGAGGGCTGGTCGGTCGTGCCCAACCCCGTGCCGCTGTGGGAGCCCGACTACGGGCCGGGGACGAAGGGCGAGACGGTGACGATCTGCTACACGCCCTCGGGCAGGCACGAGCGCTACCCGGAGGGGCACAGGCTCTACTGGCACTCGAAGGGCTACGAGACGACGATGCGCGTGCTCGAACGTCTCGCGGCGCGCTACCCGCTCCGGCTCGAAGTCATCCGCGAACGTCAGGTCTCGCACGCCGAATCCCTCGCGATGAAGCGCCGCTCTCACATCGTCATCGACGAGTGCGTGACGGGCAGCTACCACCGCAACAGCCTCGAAGGATTGGCCGCGGGCTGCGTGGTCGTCAACGGCCTCGGCCTCCTCCCGCGGGTCGAAGAGGTCTTCCGGCGTTGCGCCCCCGACTCGGGCCCGACGCCGTTCGTGCGCGCCTCACTCGGGGAGTTGGAGGCCGTACTCACGTCGCTCGTCGAGCGTGGGGCGGGCGCGCTCCGCGAGGCGGGGGCCGCGAACCGGCGCTGGATGGAGGAGCACTGGGACTTCCGCGAACAGTGGGAACGCTTCTGGGTGCCGGTCGTCGCGCGGGCGCTGGGGCGGGCCGGGAGGGCGACGACGACACGCCGCGCCCGGAGCGAGGCCGGCCGCGCGCCGGCCCCGCAAAATCCCTTCCCGCAAAACTCGACAGGCCCCGTCGAGGCCGCGCCGGGCACGGAGGCGTACGCGCCGCTGCGGCTCGTCGGGCGGGGCGCGCCCGGGGCCTGCTTGAGAGAGGGCGTGAGCGTCGTCATCCCGCACGGCGGGCGGGAGCGCCTGCCGCACCTCGCCACGACGCTCTCGCGTCTGCGGGAGGTCGCGGGCGTGCTCGACGTGACGGTCGTCGAGTTGGACGAGGCGCCGCACGCGCTTCAAGTCGCGCGCGGCCTCGCCGAGCAGTACGCCTTCATCAGGCGCGCGGGCGTCTTCCACAAGGCGCGCGCGATGAACGCCGGCATCCCCTTCGCCGCGCGCGGCGAGGTGCTGCTCTGGCTCGACAACGACCTGCTCCTGCCCGAAGACTTCCTGCCGAAGGCGCTGGCCGAGATGCACAGCCGCCGCCTCGACTGCCTCGTGCCGTGGACTTCCGTCCGCTACCTCTCGGAGCAGGACACGGCCGAGGTCTTCGCCGGCGCGCGCGCGGGCGCCGGCGACTGCGCCGTCGTCAACGCCTACTACACGCGGCAGGGCGCGTGCGGCGGCGCGGTGCTCGTCAGGCGCGAGTTCCTCGCGCGGGCGGGCGGCATGTGCGAGGAGTTCCGCGGCTGGGGCGGCGAGGACAACGCGTGGTTCTACCGCGCGCGCGTGCTCGGCAGCGCGGCCGTCACGGGCCGCGGCGATCAGCACCTCTATCACCTGCACCACCGCGACTCGGGCGGCTACGACGCGACCAACCACCTCGCGAAGAACCCGCACTACAACGAGAACGTCGCGCTGCTCCAGGCCACGCGCCGCGTCAGCGGCCGCGCGCAGATGCTCGCGCGCTTCCCCCCGCCCGCGCACTTCGCCTGCCCCTGGGAGACTTCACGCCGCGTCCTCTTCGCGCACGACGAAAGGGACGAGCGGGCCCGCGCGACCGCCGCGCGCGCGTCCGCCGCCTTCGGCGAGTTGTACGGCGTCGAGGTCGAATCGTTGACGTTCGACTCCGACGCCCCCGCGCCTTCCGACGCGCAGGTCGCGTCCTCGCTCGACTGCGACGCGCTCGTCGCCTTCGGCGGGCCGCTCGCCATGCGGCTGCTCTCCGACGAGAGGCTCGGAGCGACGTGGGCGAAGACCGTCGCGGCGCACGCGGGCGCACGCGAAGAAGCCTTCGACGACGAAGAGCGCCGGCTGCTGCGGCGCGCGTCCGCACACTTCGCTTACGAGGAGTCGGCGGCGCGCGCGCTGGCCGCGGCGGGGCTCGAATGCTGGCGGCCTCTGGACGGCGGGGCCGGTGAACGCGACGCGAGGGCCGAGGCGCTCGGCCTCGCGCAGCCGCTCTCGCTCGTGGTCGCGGGCGCGGCCGCCGCGCTCGCCGCCGCCGCCGACGGCACCAACCTTCACACGGACGACACGCCCATGAGAATAGACTTCGAGGTTCGCGGAGCCGTGCCCGAGCTGACCGTGGCGCGCGAGGAAGACCTACGGCTCACCGAGTACGCGGCTTTCAACCACGGCCGCGACTACCCGCGCATGCGCCGCTGGGAGTTGCCCTTCGCGCTCCACAAGGCGCGGCTCTCGGGCACGATGTCCGTGCTCGACTGCACGATCAACCCGGTGGACTTCGCCGCGCGCGTGCGCGGCCTGTTCCCCCACGTCCTCTACCGTCACCACAACCCGATTCAGGGCGGACAGTTCGCCCCGCCGATGGGGGTGCCCGACGGGTCGTTCGACCGCGCCGTCTGCCTCAACACGCTCGAACACCTCTACGCCGAGCAGCGCGACGCGCTCGCCGCCGAGTTGGCCCGCAAGCTCAAGCCCGGCGGCCTCCTCGTCCTCACCTCCGACTTCTACTTCGAAGACTTCTGGTCGCGGCCCGAACTGCTGCGCGCGGGGCTGCTGCGCGCCGACCGCCAAGAGGTCTTCAACGGCTTCAACCGCGTCACGCCCGAAGAGCTGCTCGGCGTGTGCGGGCGGCACGGCCTGCGCCCGCTCTCGGAAGGCCCGTGGGCGGCGCCGACGGCCTCGGACGCGGGGCTTTACCTCAACGTCGAGCCGCACCCGCACGCGACCATCGGCGCGGTCTTCAGGAAGGGCGACGGCCCGGCGCGGCTGCCGGCGTCGAAGAAGGTCGTGCTCGCGCTGCTCACTTGGAACACGCGCGACATCAGCCTCGAATCGCTCGGCGCGCTGGTGCGCGAGGCCGCGATGCTCCGCCGGCTCGGGCACGAGGCGTCGCTCGTCGTCTGCGACAACGGCTCGCACGACGGGCTGCGCGAGGCGCTCGGCGAGGCGGACGAAAGAATCGAAGTCGAGCACCGCTTCATCCTCAACGAAGAGAACCGCGGCAGCTCCGTCGCGCGCAACCAGATCATCGAGCACTTCCTCGAACGCGGCGGTGACTACCTGCTCTTCACCGACGGCGACATCGAGATCGTCCCCGGCTCCTCCTACGCCATGCTCCGCCACATGGAGGACGCGGGGCACCTGCTGGGCTGCGTCGGCGCGGCGATGCACGGGCAGACGCCGCTGCGCGAGAAGGTGACCCCGTACCTCTACTCGCTCGAAGGGCTCCCGGTGGACGCGGACACTTTGCTCGCGCGGACGCAGTACGGCCTCTTCCGCCGCGAGGTCTTCGAGGCGGGCGTGCGCTTCGACACGAACGCGCCCTTCGACCGCGAGGGCTGGGGCTTCGAGGACAACGACCTCGCCTTCCAGATGGAGGTCGCGGGCTTCGCCAACCAGCGCTTCACGGGGATGACCTACCTCCACCGCAACGTCCACTCGTCGCTGCGCAACATGGGGCGGCAGGGCACGGACTTCGCGCGCATCTACGCCCGCAGGCGCCAGTACGTCATCGACAAGTGGGCGGGCGTGCCGCCCATCAGCGACGGCCCGCTCGACACCGTGCGCCGCTTCCACGCGCCGCCGCCGCTCTAGGAGAAAGCCCATGACCGAAACCACGGCGGCGTTGCCGGCCGACGGGGCCGCGGCCGGGCCGCGCGTCGCCTCGGTCTTCGCCGTCGGCTTCGACTTCCTCAAGCCCTTCCTCGAACCGCACGCGCGCTTCGTCGGCGCGCCCGGGGAGGCCGACTTCACCCTCGCGATGAACTGCTGGGAGGACCCGCGCGCGGGCTGGCCCGGTGGCTGCGCGCGGGCCACCCGCTCGCGTGGCGGACGATTGAAGACCCGAACGCCTTCGAGAAGTTCCTCCCGCAGGCGGCGGCCGCCGACTTCGTCTTCACCTCGGACGAGGCGTGCGTCGCGGAGTACCGGCGCCGCCTCGGGCACGCGCGCGTCAACCGGCTCCCGCTCGCGTGCGCGCCCGAGTTGCACCGCCCGCTGCCTCCGGCCTCGGGCGCGGCCGACTTCGTGTTGAGCGCCAACTGGTACGCCGACAACGAGGCGCGGAGGTGGGCCGTCCGCACGGTGGTCGATCCCCTGATCGCGGCCGGCCACGGCCTGGCGCTCTTCTGCTACGAGGGCTGGTCGATGTGGCCCGAGCCTTACGCGCGCCACTGGCGCGGGGCCGCCCACTACCTGACGACCGCCGAACAATACCGGCAGGGCCGCGTCGTGCTCGGGCTCAACAACCAGCGCAGCGGGATGGACGGCCGCGGCCCCTCCTACATGACCAGCATGCGCACCTTCGAGGCGCTCGCCTGCGGCAAGCCCTTCCTCGCCTCACACTCCGACGCGTACGAGCGGCTGGGCTTCGTCAACGGCGAGCACATGGCCTGGTCAACGACTCCCGAAGAGACGCTCGCCGGGCCGCGCGCCTGCTCGGCCCCGAGGGCGAGCGCGTCGCGGCCGCGGGGCGCGAGTTCGTCCTCGCCAACCACACGTACGCGCACAGGTTGAAGAGGATCGCCGAGGTCGTTTCGGGCTGAGGGTTGAGAGGGATGCTGAGAGTCCTGAGCATCGTCGGCACGCGGCCGGAAGCCATCAAGATGGCTCCGGTCATCAGGGAGCTGCGCCGGCACGCCGGGCTCGTCGAGAGCCGCGTGTGCGCGACGGCGCAGCACCGCGAGATGCTCGACCAGGTGCTCTCGGTCTTCCGCGTCGTGCCCGACTACGACCTCGACCTCATGCGCGACGCGCGCACCCCCTCGCAGGTCGCCTCGGCCGCACTCGCGCGCCTCGAACCCGTGCTCGAAGCCGAGCGCCCCGACTGGGTCTTAGTCCAGGGCGACACGACGACCGTGCTGGCCGCCGCGGTCGCGGCCTTCTACGCGCGCGTCCGCGTCGGGCACGTCGAGGCCGGGCTGCGCACGCACGACCCGCGCCAGCCCTTCCCCGAAGAGGGCAACCGCCGCGTCGCCGGCTGCCTCGCAGACCTCCACTTCGCGCCGACTGAGAGGGCGCGCGCGAACCTCCTGCGTGAGGGCGTCTCGCCCGAGCGTGTGCTCGTCACCGGCAACCCCGTCGAGGACGCGCTGCGCGAGGTGTCGGACGCGGCCTGCGCGGGCGCCGACCCGCCCGCGCTCCGCGAGATTCCGAGCGGCGGGCGGCTCCTGCTCGTGACCGCGCACCGGCGCGAGAACTTCGGCGCGCCGCTCGAATCGATCTGCCGCGCGCTCGGCGAGTTGGCGCGCCGCTACGCGGGCGACGTGAGGGTCGTCTACCTCGTCCACCGCAACCCGCATGTGTGGGAGACGGCGCACCGCCTGCTCGGGCGCGAGCCGGGCGTGACCCTCCTGCCGCCCGTGGACTACCTCACGCTCGTGCGCCTGCTCAAGCGCTGCCACCTCGTCCTGACCGACTCGGGCGGGTTGCAGGAGGAGGTGCACTGCCTGGGTAAGCCGCTGCTCGTCCTGCGCGACAAGACCGAGCGGCCCGAGGCGCTCGACGCCGGCTGCGTCAAGCTCGTCGGCGCCGACCTGCCGCGCATCGTCGAAGAGGCTTCGCGCCTGCTCGACTGCGAGCAGACCTACGCGCGGATGTCCCGCCCCACACACGTCTACGGCGACGGCCACGCCGCGCGCCGCATCGTGGACGCACTCCTGTCATACGCCTAGAGCAGTTTGCAAATGAGCTTAGCCCGATAGGGCTTGAGGATACTATCTCGGACGAGAAGGTATCAGACTATGAACATGGCTACCGCGAGCCGACGCTGATAGTCCTCGTGGGCTACGCCCGCGCCGCGAACGCGTCGATGGAGGCCATCGTTGATGATGAGTTGGACTTGCCCGTCATGCTGCCCGCCGCGACGCAGCACGAAGGATTAAGGCGTCGCTCTGCGCCCGACGCGATGCGCGTCTCGCGTCAGAAGTAGAGGCGCGCCAGGAAACGAGGGAACAAAGGGCCTGTTGAGGAGCGTACTGGTTTGATATGTCCAGCGCACAGACCGACAACCCGCCCTCTCAGAAGCCGCTCCGGCTGTGGCCCGGCGTGGTCGCCGTGGTGCTCCAGTGGCTGTTCTGGCTCGTCCTGCCCGTCGTCTCCGACAAAGCCATCCTGGTCGCGATATTCGGCGGACTCGCGTGCGGGTTGGCCGTCTTCGTGTGGTGGCTGTTCTTCAGCCGTGCGCCGTGGGCGGAGCGCGTGGGCGCGCTCGTGCTGATGGTCGTCGGGGTCGTCGTGACGAAGCGGCTCGTCCACCCGTCCATTGCGGGCGGGATGATGGGGATGATGCTGCCCATCTACTCCATCCCGGTGCTGAGCCTCGCGCTCGTCGCGTGGGCGGTGGTCACACGTCGCATGTCCGCGGGGCCGCGGCGCGCGGCGCTGGTCGCCGCCGTCGTGCTCGCGTGCGGGGTGTTCACGCTCCTGCGAACCGGCGGCATCACCGGCAACGCCGATTCGGACTTCGCGTGGCGCTGGTCGCAGACTCCGGAGGAGCGGCTCCTGTCGCGGGCCGACGTGCCGGCGGCGAGACAGTCGGCCCCGGCGTCGTCTGAGACCGGCGCCGACTGGCCCGGCTTTCGCGGCCCGGACCGCGACGGCGTCGTCCGCGGCGTGCGCGTCGCGACCGACTGGACGACGTCGCCGCCGGTCGAGTTGTGGCGTCGCCCCGTCGGGCCGGGCTGGTCGTCCTTCGCGGTTCGCGGCGACCGCCTCTACACACAGGAGCAGCGCG
>WUUC01062901.1_pt1 | contig 31100 bp, 31 predicted proteins | sample 6278441 | NCBI WGS metagenome assembly WUUC01 (sample SAMN13675441, study PRJNA597444) | soil metagenome | isolation source: soil | place: USA: Washington | collected 2017-10 | reverse complement strand
TTTTAGATCCAACTTCCTCGCCTACACACTTCGTGTATGTCTCGTCAGCCGGCTCCAAAATTTCAAAAAAGTTTTAGATTCTTCCATGCAAAGCGAGTTTCGAAAGAAGTCTATTTCTTGCTTCTTGAGCACTAATAATGATGCCATTCCAGTAGTTTTGTTGTTCTACCCAGTCTGCAGGCTAAATTTTCTTGCGTTAAATAATTTGAGTTAATGCCGCTAGGCCTTGTAATGGCAATCCAGATTAACCATTCTTCAACTTGTGCAGAACAAATGATAGGTAATAGTACTGCAGACAAATTGCATTAGCCATAATTTTTCTCTTCAAAAAGGTGTGAAAGCCTTCTGAAAGGCTTAGGCCGATCCGTTAATTGAAAAGGCCTGACGCGGGGAGCCGCGCTGCAAGCTTCACAGCAGCACCCTTTTGTTCTTTCTGCACATGGAAGACAAGAGAGATAAAGATCATTGCAATCCATATTGGCGCAGTTGAAATAAAGATCTGATTTTTCTTTGCAATGGATACAAATGCTGATTACCTCAGAGGGCTCTTTTTCACTAATAGGAACCGCAAGCCGGTCGTCAAAAACAAAAAGTTTTCCTTTCCAATGCTTGGAGCCTGCTTGAAGGCCATACTTGATAATGCCGCCTTGCAGCTGATAGACCTCTTTGAATCCCTCTTCTTTGAGAAGAGCTGAATAGACCTCGCATCGGATTCCACCTGTGCAATACATCATGACCTTGGTCTTTTCAGGGTCACATTTTTCTTTGAGCTTTTTGGCATACGTAGGAAATTCTCGGAATTGTTCTAAAGTCGGCAGTTCGGCTCCTTCAAAATGACCCAACTCCCATTCATAGTCGTTTCTGACATCAAGAAGAAGCGTCTGGGCATCTCTTTTTTCGAGCATTTCCTGCCACTTTTGAGCATTGACATGGGTTCCCGTCTTACTCATATCGACCGAGACATCCATGGCTACGAGCTGAGGCCGGGTCTTAACAGTAGCCCTTGGGAAACAGTGCTCTGGATAGATATGCATTTTGAACTCGATATCTTTAAAGCGAAGATCTAAGCGCATCCAGGCCATATATTCCTCGGCATCGGTAGGACTTGCGCTCATTTGGCCATTGATGCCATCGTGAGAAATGTAAATTCTTCCTTTAATATCTCGATTTGAAAAAAATTCTTTATGTCGAAGCACCTCTAAAGCAGGCTGTTCGATAAATGTAAAATAATAATATGCAAGTACAGAGTAGGACGTCATGGCATTCATTATACTAGAAAATATGAATCCCCGGAAACCTCTAAGAATCATTTACACTTGTTAAAAAATTGATCCTGAACTACTATTACTCCCTTTATATTGTTATTACTTGGAGCAACAATGGTACGTTATACTGGCCCTAAAAATCGTATTGCAAGACGTTTTGGCGTGAATATCTTCGGACGTGCTCGCAACCCACTTCTTCACAAGGCCAATCCTCCTGGACAACACGGGGCCAAGAGAAAGAAGAAATCTGACTATGGCATGCAGCTAGATGAAAAACAAAAGCTGAAAGCTATCTATGGCATGATCAGTCAAAAACAGCTCGTTCGTTATTACAAAGAAGCTCTTCAGAAAAAAGGAGTGACTTCCCATCTCTTTCTGCGCCGTCTAGAGTGCCGCCTTGATAATATTGTTTATCGGCTTAAATTCGCACCGACGATTTTCGCAGCTCAACAGCTCGTTTCCCATGGACATGTCTATATCAACGGCAAAAAAGTTGACCGACGTTCTTTCGAAGTCCGCGCTGGAATGATGATCTCTGTGAAAGGTAAATCCCAACAGATGGGCCTCGTGAAAGACTCTATCGCAAACACTTCACGTGATGTTCCAGAATATCTTGAACTTGATGCTGTCGCATTTAGCGGAAAGCTGATGAGCGAACCTCATTTGGATCAAATTCCTTTTCCAATGCCTGTCAATATTGCAATGGTCTGCGAACATATTGCTCATACGAACTAAAATTTATAAACAGATTAAAATCATGAAAAAATCTCCTTTTTAGGAGGTTTTTTCATTTTTTAAAGTTTAGCCGGAGAACCTTCTGGGATAACTACCGGTCCATTGGTAGGCATAGTCACAGAATCCTCAACGGCTACAACTTCAAACTCCTCATTTAAATCTTCTCTTACAATTTTAGCACTTGTTTCAACGGCAGGAGTCTGCGCATCTATTGCAGGCAACTTATTTTCCGAGTGTTCCGAACTTCCACTTATCCTTTGTTGTTCCACCAGGGTTGTGACTTGTTGGGCCAACGCTACATGCCTTGCATCCAAATCTGACATCCTATTTCTTAATGCTTCTATTTCTTCATCTTTTTGTTTTGATGCTTTTTCTTGCTTTTCTATACTAGCTTTATTTTCATCCAAAAGAATTTTTAGTTGATTTAACGAGAGTTCTGCTAAGTGATTCACCGCTACCCCGGTTAAAGCAGCTCCTGAGCAGAGAGCCACATTTCGATCTTGAGCAACTATTTTGACCTTATCCAAAATTTGGCAAATAATACTTGTTTGTAATGCACTAGAAACAGGCTCTTGTTGATATATCTTTATTATTTTTGCAGCTACAACACCGACACATATACACCCGATAGCTTTGATAACAGTCTTGTTGTCCCATCTCTTTTCATATCCTGTCCGATTACAAAATGCTGATATCCATGATTTGTTAGGATTTAAAGATGCAGAACATCCCTTTATTTCTGAGCTCATAAAAGCCTCCTTTTTTCTTCTTAACCATTTACCTTATGCAACCTATTTTATCTTTAATCTAATTTAACTCAATCTTTTCTTTATCTTTTTAGATTTGGGTGGTTAAAGAGCAGGGAACATCGACCGGAAGTTTTAGAAGTCACCAAATCTTTTTTTTCATCTCCAAACCATTCTACTGCTTCTCCACTCAAAAATTTAACGAACCACTTTACACCTTCTTGGCAATCTGGATGCAGTTGATCCTGCTCATCATAAACTAGAAAACGGCTATAGTTATAAAGATTCTTAGGACTTCTTTCATACAGCTCATGCCAAATTCCAATATCTAAAGTTTCAAATTCTAAAATTACAAAATCTAAGTGGACTAAGAGCCATTCTTTGTTATCGAAGTTAGAAGCTTGAGCCAACATCCATACGCCTTGTTTAGTATCGATTCGTTTCTCATAAAAATTATAAAAAGTGATCGTATGAGGAAAGTAAAGAACTAAAGTTCCGGCAGAAGTCCAAGCATAGGCCGCCGAGGGAGGTTCAAGAAGATCAGTTACTATTTCTAAAGGGAAAGGAGCAGGTGGAGAACCGATAGTCTGCATAAGGGGCCACCGAGTAGGGCTCAAACTAATGCATTTTTTGAGAGAACGAGGTAACCAATATAATGTAAGGCCTGGTCGAAAACTATCCTTCAAAAAATTCTTCTTTAAAAATGAGCTTATAGGCTCATTAATGGCAGGTCTAACGACTTTGCTGGAAAGTTTAACCTCTTGGAATTGAGCTAATGCATGTTTTCCCAAGCATTTTTCTAGAAGTTGCAATACATGGGGATGAAGATGATTCCGGAATTTCACTCGATCCCATACAGGCAATTCCTGCGTACATACTTTAAGGATCCCTTTTGAAACAAGCTTCAATTTTGGTATATCCTGCAATGGAACAAAGGAAAAAATCATGCATAACAACTCCGTAGGCAATCCACTAAATGCTCCAGCCACAACAATATTATGATTATCGGTGATCTTTTGGACTGGCTGTCTTCTGAACGCCTGATTTGCTTGAGCGCGCGTGATTTCTCTAAGTCTCCGATTGCACCACCATGTTATTCGTCGAATCAAAGCCGCCGCCAAAATAATAGAAGTTATCTTTTTTACATTTCTCATTAAACCTGAGCAATTCAATTGTACAATACATTGAGGGAAGAGACGGGGAACTAAATAGAATGCTTCTATGATTCCTATCGAAATTAAGAAAGGGATCGCCGCTTTTTTAGCAAGAGGCAGCAGGCTGTCTTTTAAAGCTGTGAAACTCCTCTCCTTATTTTGGTTAGCTGATGGATAGATTATCTTATAAAATATAATTGGCAGAGCAAGTGCTGCTATGACCAAAATTCCATTGAGAGAAAAGGTCGATTTTTTAAAGGATAAAGCGGAAGGCAAATGATGCAGGATTTGACTAGAGATCAGAGAAGCTCCCATAATACCTAGAGGAAAATGTAGGGAAGAAGAATGATGTATCAAACGTCTTTGAAAAAAGATCAATTGACTCAAATAACTTCTTTGCCGTGCTTGTTCTTCGGTTAAAACTTTATAGCGGTTCCTACTCTGTTCAATGAACCGGGAATTCTTGTAGGCAAAAATAGGAGAAAGGGCAAAGTCGATGATTGTGCCACCGATACCTCTTCCTAGTATAACGGTATCATTCCAATGATAGATAGAGTCTGCGCTCATACTTATACTCCTTATTTAGAAGCTGTTGTGAACCTGTTTGCGACACAATTTTATGAAGATTGAATCTTTATTAGAAATATAAAAAAAATTAACCTAAATTTTTTAGTAAAAAAATTTTTAAATTAGCTTATTGAAATGTAAACCTTGGTTAATAAAGAGAATATCTGGCATAGGAGGATTTTCTTGGGCTTTCATTCTTTTTAGCCAGACTGCATAAATTTTTTCTTCATACTCCCCTCGTCTTTTAAGGTGATTCAATGCATGTCCATAATGGACTAGGGCTTCAAAGAAACTTCCGCTTAATAAATCTAAACAATATTGCCTGAAATCTAATTCGTATTTAATTTGCTCTTCTCTTGCTCTATAAGTTAAATAACCTTGAGGGTTTATTTTTTTAGAGGGTCTTTCCTTAGAAAGCTTTAATAATTCTTTTTCTCGTATTTTTTGGAATGTAGAAACTAGATGTTGATTCCATTGACTCTCTTCCCTTTCTGAGGAAATGGGCTCATTATTTTTTTCTTCTACTGAGCAAATTCTTTCGACTTCCATGAGCATATAGATTATCAAAAACTAGAAAAAATCCTTATCAATAATTTTTTGTAGGATGAATTTAAAGGGTTCATTAAGATAAGATATGTGAGTGTTAGTTTGTTAAACGTGTAACCAAAGGAGTCTAAGATGAAAACTACATCTATGACATTATTGACAACAGCATTGCTATCTCTCTCATCATTTGTGGGAGCAGATGCAGCAACCAAAATTGAAATCAAAACGGTAGATACTACAGCAAATGTCAACCGCGTTTATGCAGCACCGGAATTTATGTGGTCTCACTTTAAAGGCGGACTGGAAAGCAAGTCTTATGACTTCAGCCTCACACAAAACGTTTATTACGGCGGACTTAGATTCGGTTACGAATATGTGAAGCCACAAGCTTTCTATGCTAATACAGATGCGTTTGTTGCTCTAGGTTCTGACCATGATCATCTCATTCAAGAAAAAAACGAGATTCAGCAAGATAGGAAGGTTGGAGAGCATATCAAGGAAGCCTTTAAAGGCCACCGAGGACATTTATGGACCAACATTGAGCAACGCTTAGGCTATACCTTTGCTAGCTCATTGATTCCTAGCTGCACCGTCTCGTTTTATGGAGCGCCTGGCTTCCACTATGAGCATGTCAAAGGAACCAAGGCCCATTGGTGGTATGCTGCAACAGGGTTGAAAGCTCTGCAACAGTTTACAAATACCTTCCATCTCGGATGTGACATGAAAGTCATGTACGCTTTCGATGCTCATGACCAAGGAACTTTGACTCTTCCTACAACATTAGGGAAAAAAGAGTTTTGGGGTTATGAAGTTGGCGTGCCTTTCGAATGGACTGTTGGTGATGAACATGCATTTGACATCCAATTAAAGCCCTATCTCCTTAAACTCAACCTCGAAAGCCCAGAAACTATTCTCGGCGCTCGTCTTGAGTTAGGATATAGTTTCTAAGCTTTCAGAAGCTGCCTTAGCACATAAGGCATAATACCTCCATGGCGGTAGTATTCTACTTCGATGGGGGTATCTATTCTTACCTTTAGTTTCACTTGCCGTTTTTTTTCATCTTTCACAATTTCCAACGTCACATCTTGATGAGGAGCTAGTTCTTTCAGTCCTTCAATCGAAAAAAGTTCATCTCCTTTAATTCCTAAAGATTCAAAACTCTCATCGTTTTTAAACTCGAGCGGAAGCACTCCCATCCCGATTAGATTACTTCGATGAATTCTTTCAAAGCTCCGCGCAACGACAACCCGCACACCCAAAAGCGCAGTGCCTTTAGCGGCCCAATCTCTTGAGCTTCCCATTCCGTAATCTCTTCCTGCAAAAATAATCAGCGGAACATCTCTTTCTGCATACTTTACAGCAGCGTCATAAATTGGCAGGAGTGCGCCTTCAGGCATGAGCTTGGTATACCCCCCCTCTTTCCCATCAGCCATTTTATTCAGAATTCTGACGTTGGCAAAGGTGCCTCGCATCATCACATTGTGATTCCCCCTGCGGCTGCCGTAGCTGTTAAAATCCTGCTCTTTAATGCCAAGTGACAGCAGATATTTACCTGCAGGAGTTTTTTCTGAGAATGCACCTGCAGGTGAGATATGATCTGTCGTTACAGAATCTCCAAATAGAGCTAGCGCCTGCATATCTTTGAGTTCTTTTTGCGGCGGCAAAGTTAAGTTGAATTTCTCAAAATAGGGAGGCTTTTGGATATATGTGCTCTTGGGATCCCACTCATACTGAGCTGTTTTTTTCATCACGATCTCTTGCCAGACAGGATTGTCCTGCAGGATATTTGCATACCGCTCTTTAAACATTGACGGCTGAAGAAATTTTTTAATCTCTTCTTGGATCTCTTGAGAGGTCGGCCAGATATCCTTAAGAAAAACTGGTTTTCCTTTCTTGTCATGCCCTAACGGCTCTTTTTCCATATCGATATCAATCCGGCCTGCTAATGCAAAAGCAACGACTAGAGGCGGTGACATTAAAAAATTTGCTTTGACTGCGCCATGGATTCTCGCTTCAAAATTTCGATTGCCGCTAAGCACGCTGACAGCGACCATATCGTATTGCTGGATCGCTTTTTCAATTCTCTCTTCTAACGGTCCGCTATTTCCAATGCATGTCGTGCAGCCGTAAGCCACCAGCTGAAAACCGAGTTGGTTAAGATAGGTTTGCAGACCGCTTTTATCGAGATAATCAGTGACGACGCGCGATCCCGGAGCCAAGCTTGTTTTGACCAGCGGATTAACACTCAGTCCTTTTTCGACCGCCTTTTTTGCGAGGAGACCAGCTCCAATCATCACACTCGGATTGCTAGTGTTCGTACAGCTTGTAATTGCTGCAATGACAACCGATCCATGGCTCATCACCATTTCAGCTTTCGATTCATCATCATAACCTGGACTTGCCACAGGCTCGGTGATCGGCCTGTTTGTCACCATCTCCTCTTCACTCCATCCTTGCGGTTTTTCTCCATTTCCAATGTTGTGCTTACCGCCACTATCATGAGAAGGAGAATAAACACTCCCGGCATGAATGAACACCCTTCTGGCATGCTCAATCTTATCTTTTCCGTAGCCTCCTTCAGAAACCGGCGTCGTCATCAGATGCTGAAATTTTTTCTTAAGAACATCTAAATTAATTCGGTCTTGGGGCCTTTTCGGACCTGCCACGCAAGAAGAAACCGTTTTAAGATCAAGCTCGACGACTTTCGTGTAATCAATTTCACCTTTCTTAGGGATGCCAAATAAATGTTGAGCTTCCAGATATGCTTTCACCTCAGCGACATGTTTTTCATCCCGTCCTGTCATACGCAGATAATCGAGAGTCTTTTCATCACAGGGGAAAAATCCTATGGTTGCTCCGTATTCGGGAGACATATTTCCAATCGTTGCACGGTCGGCCACCGACAGCGACGTAGTTCCTTCTCCAAAAAACTCAACGAACTTGCCGACGACTTTTTCTTTTCGAAGAAGCTCAGTGATCCTCAATGTTAAATCGGTTGCTGTCACACCTTCTTTCAAACTTCCCGCTAGATAAACCCCGATCACTTCCGGAGTTTGGATGGAGACAGGCTGGCCGAGCATCGCCGCTTCCGCTTCAATGCCTCCCACGCCCCATCCGACAACGCCCAAGCCATTGATCATCGTCGTATGAGAATCAGTCCCAACTAACGTATCGGGATAAAGAACAGTCTTGTCGCCTTGTTTTTCACTGATCACAACAGACGCAATATTTTCTAGATTGACTTGATGGCAAATTCCAATACCTGGAGGAACTACTTTAAATGTTTTAAATGCCTCCTGGCCCCATTTTAAAAATTCATATCTTTCGCGGTTTCTATCAAATTCAACCTGTAAATTGAACATGAAAGCATCTGATGTTCCTGACCGATCAACCTGCACAGAGTGGTCTACCACGAGATCCACAGGGACTTGAGGCTCAATCAACCCTGCTTTAAATCCTTGGGCAGCGATTGCATCGCGCATGGCAGCTAAATCGACTAAAAGAGGCACTCCTGTAAAATCCTGCAGCAATACCCGTGCCACAACAAAAGGGACGTCTCCATCGGAGGGCTTTTGAGGGTTCCACTTCACAAGCTCTTTGATATCCTCATCTTTGACCTTCAGGCCGTCATGGTTTCTGAGCAGTGACTCTAGCATGATCCGGATCGAAACAGGCAACCGGCTGATCTTGCCGATGCCTTGTTCTTCCAAGGCAGGAAGGGAGTAATAGTATTTTCCCTGGCTTAAAGATTTTAATGTCTTGAATGGATCACGCATGCCTAAACCTCATTTTCTACTCATATACTTTAAACTATGGATATTTTCACTCCTTTCTGGAAAAATTGACCGGATGACCAAGAAGATCTCATTTTTCTCTCTCGTTATTTTGATTATTGCTGCGATCGACAGTATCCGGAATCTACCAGCTGCCGCTCTTTTCGGCAGTTCAATGATTTTTTTCTTTGTCTTCTCTGCGCTTGTTTTTTTAATCCCCACAGCTTTTATTGCTGCTGAGCTATCAGCAACCTTTCCCGAAAAAGGCGGAGTCTATCACTGGGTCCGTACAGCTTTTGGAGAAAAATGGGCCATGCTGGCGATTTGGCTCCAATGGATCAATACCATGGCCTGGTATCCGACTATTCTATCTTTTATTGCCGGCACTGCCGCTTATTTGATCGATCCTGAGCTCGCACAGAACAAAGCCTATCTTGTTTCTTTTATCCTCATTGTTTTCTGGGGACTGACGCTCATTAACCTTAAGGGACTTCATATTTCAGCGCTGATTAATAACATCTGCGCAATGATCGGAACGATCATTCCCATGATTTTCTTGATCACTCTTGGAATTATTTGGGTTTGTAAAAGCCAGCCGCTACAGATTCATTTGAGCACTGATAACTTGATACCTTCTCTATCCCACTCAACCAATTGGATTTCACTCATTGCGATCATGGCCTCATTCTTAGGCATGGAGCTCTCCGGCGTCCATGTTAATGATATCCGACAGCCTCAAAAAAACTTTCCGCGGGCAGTATTTCTTGCGACATTTTTTATTTTTACCACGATGGTTCTGGGATCCCTTGCCATTGCTTTTGTCCTGCCTGAAAATAACATCAACCTAGTCTCTGGCGTCATGCAGGTGTTCAGCAATTTCTTCGAGGTTTTTGGCATCCGAGCATTAACACCCATATTAACTTTAATGATCGTCGTGGGATCGATTGGCTCGATCACGAATTGGCTCATCTCTCCTGCTAAAGGGTTACTTCATGCGGCTGAATTTGGATTTTTACCTCCTTTCTTTACTCATAAGAATAAAGCAGGCGTCGCTTCCCATATTCTTCTAGCCCAAGCGATCTTAGTCAGTCTCTTCTGTCTCATTTTCCTCTTAGTGCCTAGCGTGAATGCTTTCTACTGGTTTTTGACAGCGCTCAGCACTGAGCTCTATATGATCATGTATATTTTGATGTTCTGCTCTGCTGTCAAACTCCATTACACCTATATCAATCGGCCTAAGACTTTTAAAATCCCCGGCAAGCACTGGGGCATGTGGATCACTGCCCTTCTTGGATTTTTTGGCTGCACCACAACCATCATCGTCAGTTTCTTCCCGCCCGGTAACGTTGATATTGGCAGCTCCTCCCGCTACTTGTCAATGATCTGCATTGGCAATCTCGTCACCCTCAGCCCCGTTTTGCTGTTTTATCTCTACAAAAAACGAAGACAAGCTTCTTAAAAAATAAAATACAAAGCTAAGCTTTTGAGCAAGCTTGTCTAGATGTTCAAGATGCTTTATACTTTTCTTTTTTTAAAAGGATTTCTGTGTCAAAATTCTCCGCACATAAACTATTGATCGGCGCTCATACTTCTGCTCAAGGAGGGCCCCATAATGCCCTTCTCGAAGGCCAAGAAATTGGAGCAACAACCATTCAATTTTTTACTGCAAATCAAAAAACTTGGAATGGAAAAAAACTGACTGAGGAAGCGGTCGAGCTTTGGGAAGAGACCCTCAAAGCAACAGGCATTCAGCAGGTGATGAGCCATGATAGCTTTCTCATTAACCTTGGTTCTCCGAATAGAGAGGGTCTTCTTAGAAGCCGCCATACGTTCAAAGAAGAACTTGAAAGATGCCATCGGTTGAAAATCTCTTTTTTAAATTTTCATCCCGGAGCTGCTTTAGAAGGCTCCGAAGACGATTGCCTCCGAACAATTGTCGAAAGCCTCTTAGAACTCGAAAATCTTGCGGACAAAGGTCCTACGCGCCTTCTTTTAGAATCAACCGCAGGCCAAGGCTCTTCTGTTGGCAACCGCTTTGAGCATCTAGGTTATATCGTTGATAGGGTGCATAAAAAAATCCCCCTGGGCGTATGCCTCGATACCTGCCATTTATTTGCAGCCGGCTATGACATTTCTACGGAAGAGGGCTGGAAAGCCACCTTGAAGGAATTCGATAAGCAGGTGGGGCTCCAACATCTTTATGCCCTTCACGTGAATGACTCCTTAAAACCTCTAGGCTCCGAAGTCGACCGTCATGCTCCTCTAGGAAAAGGACTGATCGGCATCGAGTGCTTTAAAGTCATGATGCAGCTGCCTGAACTCCGAGACCTTCCGAAATATTTAGAAACTCCAGATGGACCTCCCCTCTGGACAAAAGAAATTAAAATGTTGAGAGAATTTGCCGAATGAAACGTACAAAAATAAAAGACATTGTCCCATCTTTATTAGGAAAATCCATAAAAATTTGCGGCTGGGTCCGCACTGTCCGTGACCAAAAAAACTTTGCTTTTATCGAAGTCAATGATGGCTCGACATTAGGAGGGCTGCAAATCGTCGCAGAAAATTCTCTCCCAGGCTACGAAGAGATGATGAAAAACCTCACCACGGGAGCTTCTGTCACAGTGCTAGGAAATCTCGTCGAAAGTCCCGGAGCCAAACAAAAATGGGAAGTCAAAGCCGCTTCTCTGGAAATCCTAGGACTCTGCTCTGCAGAAGAATATCCCCTGCAGAAAAAAAGACATTCGTTTGAATTCCTCCGGACTATAGCTCATCTAAGGCCTCGGACAAATACGCAAGGTGCTGTGACCCGCGTCAGAAACACTTTAGGCTTTGCAACACATGAATTCTTTCAAAAAGAGGGATTCCTATATGTTCAGACTCCGATCATCACAAGCTCTGACTGCGAAGGCGGAGGCCAACAATTTACAGTCTCGGGACTCAATTTAAACCAGCTCCCTAAACTCGATGATGATAAAGTTGATTTCTCGCAAGATTTCTTCCATCGTCCTACTTACTTAACAGTTTCTGGGCAGCTCGGGGGCGAGGCCATGGCCTGCGCTCTTTCTGATGTTTATACGTTCGGCCCCACCTTCCGAGCAGAAAATTCCAATACCTCACGCCATTTAGCTGAGTTTTGGATGATCGAGCCTGAGATGGCTTTTGCTGATCTCCAGCACAACATGGAAACCGCTGAGAGCTATCTTAAATTCATCATCAAAGCTGTCTTAGAACGTTGTCCGCAAGAGTTGGAATTTTTCGATGCCTTCATCGAAAAAGGACTTATTGCAAGACTGCAGCATGTCGCTTCAACGCCTTTTGCCCATCTCACCTACACCCAAGCTATCGATATCTTGAAAAAATCAGGCAAATCTTTTGAGTATCCTGTTGAATGGGGCGCTGATCTCCAATCAGAACATGAGCGGTATCTCGCTGAAGAATATTGCAAGAAACCTGCTATTCTTACCGATTATCCTGCTAAGATCAAAGCTTTCTATATGAGAATGAATCCCGATGGAAAAACTGTTGCTGCAATGGACGTCCTCGTTCCAAAAATTGGAGAGATCATTGGCGGAAGCCAGCGTGAAGAAAGACATGATCTCTTAAAGCAAAAGATTCTCGATTATGGTCTCAATGTCGAAGACTACTGGTGGTATCTGCAACTCCGTCAATATGGGAGCGTACCGCATGCTGGATTTGGAGCAGGATTTGAAAGGCTCGTGCTCTTTGCTACCGGCATGGAAAATATCCGTGATGTAATTCCTTTTCCTCGCTATCCTGGACATGCAGACTTTTAGGAGCTTTTATGCCATTAAGAACTATAGCAAGAACCATAACCTCTTTTTTAGCGCCCGATCCTGCTATATGTTTAGCTGGCTGTCAAAAACCCCATTATAAAAATCTTATTGTTACTAAATGCAATCATATATTTTGCAGAAGCTGTCTGCAATTATGGCTCCTCAAAGATAATAAAGAATGCCCTCTTGATCGGGCACCTCTTCTAGACATGAATACAGAAGAAGGGAAAAAAGAATACACTTCTTTTAAAACCTACCTAGAAAAATTTAGCTATTATATCAGCCATGATTTTCTAAAACTTCAAGAAAAACTGGCTGCTGAAAAAGTGCTCAGCATCGCAAACTGTCAATTATTAAAAGCTAGAAAAAGTTCCTCTGAAAAAAAAGATGTTGATGAGTCCGACGATCAATGCGCCATTTGCCAGGAAATTCCTTTCCAAATGTATTTTATTACCCAAGACAAAGATTCCACTAAGATAGGATGTCATATGCATGAAGATTGTTGGCAATCCAAAGTCGATAAAGATAGTATAATCTTAGATATTAGTGTCCATGATATAGTCAAAGTTTCAGAACAATTGCCCTGGCCTCCGAAAGAATATGCTCTAGGACCGATAAAACCAGCCTCGCCTGTAAGAGTGTTCTTCGTAGCGATCATTCTTCCAGTGTCAATTTGGGCTTTAGCAATGAATATAAGATTATATCATAATAAGAATGCCTTCCTCTATGTTCTTTCTATTCCCGCGCTTGTGATTTTTAAGATCCTCTCTTTATTCCTTAATGGGGTAAAGGCCCTTTTCCTAGACAAACCAGCTTAATTCGAGACAGGCTCCTGAAAAATTCCTTTTTGAGACCCTTGCTCAACTAAATACATCCAGACTTGATAGGCTTTCATACCACCTTCTAAGAGCTCATTCGCTTCAGTTTCATTCTCCAAACTCTTAGAAATGGCATTTTGTGCTCTTACATCAGGTCCAAATAAGCGTTCATATAAGAACATACCAATCTCACGTGCAGCCTGGCGTGCAGGAGAATAGACCCAAGCCATACCGGGTATTATCAGGCAAACAACAAAAGGTATGATTCGATTCGAACTAAACATATACCCATATAATCGCGTGCTGACCACATAAGCTACTATCCCAATAACTCTATGATAGACTTTGCTTGAAATTTGTATAATTATAACCGGTAAACATGTCAAAAGAACTGAGCTATATTGAGTGAAAATAACTGATTTAAAAAATTGCCCTGAGAGTGAAATTATCTTGTTGATTGTCAGATAAGAAACAATACTAATAGCTAAGCAGACTCCAGTTTTTAAATAAGGATTTTTAATAACTTCACTGAACGTTCTTTCCATTTTAAAAATTACTCGTTGATATCGAAATGGAAAGCTCTCCAATTTAGAATTGAATGGTGCAAGCTGACCAATAATCTCTCTTTTACCTTCAACACTAGATTTTACATAAGCTTCTTGAAAGATCTGACTATAGAAATGCCTTCTTCCCTCAGTAAAGTCTGGAGAAGGCTGGGGCTCACCCATTAGCCTGGCAGATCTAATAGCCTTAAAATGCCAAAATTCGTCTAAAGGATCTAGCCCATAATCTACTTTTCGAAGATGTGCCTGAGCAAGCGCCTTGATAATACGTGCCGGAGCAAGCGCCTTGTAAATACCGATACTACCTTCTAATTGAAAACCTTTAATAATACTTGCTAATTGAAAACTTGGCGAAGAGACCTCTAACATGCCAGATTCAGCAAATAGCTGGGAGATATTGTGATTAGCATAGTAAAGAGCGACTGCTTCTTCATTTAGGGGCTTTTCATAGGAGTCTGCATCTGGAAAGAAATTTAATAAAAAAGACCGCCGAATATCTTCTTTTGATTGTCCCTCCACTGTTGGAGGATTAAAAATATCAGCGATATTAGTTTCAGGATTACATAAACTATCATATCTTCCAACGATGGAATTAACAAATGAACGGGCTGCCTGAGGTGTTGGTGTTGTCATTGGATTTTCTTTTTGCAATAAAAAGCTTACTTGATAAAGACATTAAAATAAACCTTCAAAAAATAAATTACCAATACATGTATTTTTTAAAATTTAGTTAATTTTTTATATGGGATAACCCATTATTTGAGCCCCTGGTTAAACGCCAAAGGTCGTTATTAAATCATTCAGCAGACCTACAGCAGAAAGATGTCGAGTAGAAACCTACATCTGCTCCATTAGGCATATTTGCTCTTTTTCCCAATCAGATCTCCTATATTAAAAATTTGCCCATCTCTGACAGTTGTTTAATATTTGCTTGAAGAAGAGTATATTCCCGACTTGGAAGCCGTTCTAAAAATTTCAAAAATTTTGCTATTTGCCGGACAGGAACTTCTTCAATCCCTCCTTCTTCTACCCACCGATCATATAGAGCATCCTGTTGATCAGGAGGAAGCAAATGCAGATCTTCATCCATTAACTTACATAGACTTATTTTATCAACTTTAGCGATGAGCTTTACCAATGTAGATAATAATAAAAATCTTTCTTAAATTATTTTTTCTGCATTTTGGATTTCATACTTTTTCCACTGCAATGATAAATAACAAAAAAAACAAAAGTTAATTTATTATCTTGGAATAGCGATGAGAGATTTTTTCTCATAAAGAGCTGTGTAGCGCTCAATGGATTCTTGGAGAAAACTCTTAATCGACTGCACTTCAGAAAGGCGAAGAGAATGGTAACTCTCAAAAAAAGCACCCATCTGTTCCATATTGAGAAGCGTTAGCTCTGGATCTCTTTTGAAAGAAGGATCGATGCTGCGGGGAACACTCAGGTCCAGGATCAAACGAGTGCGAGCTTTTTCCGGCATTGATGTAATGAGATGGCCTTCACTATGGGTTGCAGCGATCACGCCTTCATACTGGTGCCAGTTTTCAATTTCAGAACGATCTTTTAAAGTCAGCTGATAATCCAAGGCAAACGGCTGAGCCGATGTTAGATTACGTGTACATAACGTCATCTGCCGTTTGCCTTTTTTCCAAAAATAATGGATCATCTTTCGATTAATATCAGAATTTCCAATGAATAAAAGATGAGCAGATGTACCTAAGATTTTACCGATCAGGTGGTAAATCATCCCTTCCAAGTGGAGAGGGGTTTGAAAAAGGGGAAAAGAAGAACGCACAGTCTTCCCAAGCTTTAGGGTTTTCTGAAAAAGATAATGAAGAGGAGCTGATAAAGCCTGTTGTAGACGTGTTTGTTCATAGGCGATCTTCACTTGCCTTTGTACATCGCATTCTCCCAGCATCGCACTGTCAAGGCCAGCTGTGACACAGGCTAAATGGAAGAAGCATTCAGCATCAAAGAAGGTATAAAATCCATATTCTTGAGAATGGGGAGCTCTTTTTTTAAGATAATAGAAAAGCTCCGATTGAGCCTCAGCTAGATCGTCTTGGCTGAAATAAATCTCGGTACGGTAGCAGGTAGATAAAACGATCTTATTGGGAGACAAATGACGACACGCTTGAGCGATTTTCTCTCTCAATTCAAGAGGTGCCGATTTGTAATTGATCCCTAGAACGCCGATTCGCATAAAATGTTTTGTTATATATGAGGCAGGAATTACAAATCAAACTTGTTATTTGACAGTTTGAAAGATGACATCGAGATCAAAGCCGCGCCTTTGAAGAGCGGCGATCTGTTTGCTCTGGTCCTTACGGACATAGACAGGAGTCTTTAAAAGACGCAGAATGACTTCTTTCTGCTCTTCAGGGGTATAGGAAGAGACCTTAAGTCCTTGCTGCTTAAATTTCCCTGAGATCCAGTGGGGACCATAACCTCTTTTTTTATAAGCTTCGAGGCGGCGTTCAGTAAGGTCTTGGTCGTTGAGAAAGCCTAATCTTTGGTACTTTTCCAGGACTGGCTCGATATCGTGTGGCTCAAAGCCTCTACGAATCAACTTTTTTCTTAACTCAGAAATACTATAACTTTTAATGCTTAATAAGCGTAAAGCAACTTTTTCTATCATTATGGAACTTTATAATATATAATTATGATTGGAGGCAAGCATGACTACACCTATACCAACCGATGGCAATACTGGACCCGCTTCTAACGATAATCCAGCACAACAAGCCACTCCTACTCCTTTGAGTGCACCTGTCAATACCAGCGACCCTTGGTATATTTATGCCCAGCAGATGTTTCCTAATACTAAAATTACTCCTGAAATTATCGATGGGCTTAAAAAAAATATGATGACGATGATCAATACGACAATCTCTCAAATCAACGCAAGACAAGCTGCTGCCCAAGTTTACAACTCAAAAGTTGCTAAAGGCGAAGAATAATTTTATTATGGAAATCTCGATAGAAAATATCATCGTATCTGATGAAATGATCGAAGAGCGTTTAGACCGTCTCCTATGTCAGCAATTTCCCACATATTCTAGGAGCTATTTCCAGTATCTGATCAAGCAGGGCTTTGTACTAATCAACGGCCTGCCGATCAAGAAAAAAGATAAGCCTAAAATAGGTGATGAGATTGAAATCTGTTTCCAGCTCACCCCTGAAATTTCATTAGAACCTGAAAATATTCCCCTGGACATCCTTTTTGAAGATGAATACCTGCTGGCAATCAACAAACCCGCTGGCATGGTGACCCATCCCGCCCCAGGACATTATACTCAGACTTTCGTGCATGGATTGCTCTACCATTGCAAAACTCTTCCTCAGGCCGATACGCTCCGTCCAGGGATTATCCATCGGTTAGATAAAGACACGACAGGCGTGTTGATTGCTGCCAAAACATCCGAGGCTCATCAAAAACTCGTCGAGATGTTCTGCGAAAGAAAATTAGAGAAAACTTATTTAGCAATTTGCGTAGGCACTCCAGGCAATGGAACAATCGAGGCTCCGATTAAACGGCATCCGACAAAGCGGAAAGAAATGGCTATTGATCCTACCGGAAAACCAGCCACGTCTATCACAAATGTATTAGATTTCGATGGGAAGCTCTCCTTAGTAGAGATACAGCTCATCACAGGAAGAACCCACCAAATCCGTGTCCATCTTAAGCATAAAGGCGCGCCAATCCTCGGTGATCCTGTCTACGGAGCTCCAGGATGGAATAAAAGTTACAATGTGCCGCGACAAATGCTGCATGCTTACCGTTTGAGCTTCTGTCATCCGATCACAGGTATGAAAATCCACCTCAAAGCTCCCATACCCGCAGATTTTAAAAAAAATAACTTGATGGCCAATCTTGATTAATAATTCCCCCCTGCGTATCTTTGATTTAATTGTTTTTTACACGACTCTTTAACACGAGGATCGAATCATGAAAGAATTCGTCGAATACATCGTCAAGAATCTGGTCGATAATCCGGATCAAGTACGCATCAATGAAGTAGGCGGTACTCATACGCTGATCATTGAGCTGGCAGTTGATAAGTCAGATATTGGAAAGATCATTGGTAAAAAGGGGAAGACGATCAATGCTATCCGAACTCTTTTGATGTCAGTTGCAAGCCGCAATGGCATTCGGGTCTCTTTAGAGATCATTGAAGAGCCTAAGCCTGCAGTTGTTCCTGCTCCTCAGCAATCTGTTTAGGCCTTTAGCCTAAGCGAGGAAGGTAAGGCGTGATGAGCGCCTTGCGTGAATTGATCGTGCCTGCTTTAAATTTAAGCACTGCTATCGGCAGCCTCTCTTTGACGACCCTAGATGGAATCGGTTTAAAACTCTCTTCGAAAATTTGCTTTAATTCTTTTGCATTGTCTCCTAAGAACTCAACTTCCATCGGATTATTCACAACTGCGGGACTTAAGCGGAAGCTGCTGAGAAAATTCTTCAAATGTTCCACTGCAATTTCTGTGGAAGGGATCCAAATCCACATTTCATCTTGATGAGAAAAATATCCTGATTTTCCCTCATAGAGCTCTTCTGCTCCAGGAATAGTGCTAATCATATGAAGGTGGAAATCAAGATCTGATTTTTCTTCGTGGGATTTTTTAGCTTCAGAGAGCCATTCATGACGAATCTTTGCAGCATGTTTTGCAAAAGTTGGATATGTTTTACCAAATAGCTTGGTCTGTCCTACACGACAGCAGATATTCTGTTCTTTGGTGTCATCGAAAACCGAGGAAGGTTTGCCTTCTGCAGCGAGTTTTAAATTCGTTTCGATGGCCTTTTCCTTAGAAAGATAGACTTTACGGTAAAGCGAGTACATTTCGTCGTTCTGTAAAATCCGCTTAGCAGCTGCTTTTTTAAAATGTTCATCGTGAGGAATATCATCTAAGTCGATAGCTTCGACTTCTTTTCCCATCATCAGAGATTTCAACCGATTGACAAGCGCCGTGACACAATCAAGGTCGCGGATAGAAATTTTAGTCAGCAAGTCGGTATCGTCTAAAATCGCATAGAGAAAATGGAAGTACTCTACAATCTCTCGCTCAGGAGCGACAAAATGAGGTTCTTTACGCTGAGCAACCAAGTATTTTTGCAAGAGACGCTGCAAAATCCGTTTGCTGGAAGCCGATTTGAGATTTTTCTGAACCTCTTTGATCTGGCTTTCAATTTGGTGAGTTGTCATCCCGCCTGTGCTATATTGATCGGTAATTCTAAAACTGAGCTGAGCGACCATGGTATTAGACGATTGGGAATCTGTGATCCAAGCGACCGGAGGCTGTCCTGTTGACAATTGAGTCTTATGATGGTCAATAATACTGATCACATCGAGATAAGGAGGAATTTTAGTCTCTTCACGGTTGCAGAAATCCCGTAGGGTGACAGTGCCCAGTGTCGCCTTGAAAAGATCCGTCGCAAGGATGACGCCGATAGGAAAAACTTTTCCATCTGAGTCAGTCGCTGTGACCGTCAAATAATGCAATCTATCGATTTTGGTCCGGATCTCCTCGAGATCAGCACGGTAGTTGATATGGTGAGGCTGAAGGCCTAGAACTTTCGATTTAACCTGCAGGGCCACATCAAGTTTATCGACATAGCGTCGGATGCTATAGATGGCATTTTCTAAAGCTCCAGTGACCTCAGCTAAATAACTGAAAAGATGGGCTCTGTTTTCTGTGAGCTTGCCCTTTTTATCAAAAACTTTAGCAGTGTTAATTAAAGAGATGAATTTTTCGAAATCCAAAATCTTCAAATGTGACATCGCCTTGGCAAATTCTGCAAAGGTGCATTTGAGACCTTGCTTGACGCCTAATACTTTATGGAGATAGTCATTGACAAGCTCGCTTTGTCTTTTTGTGAAATCTTGAGCTGGCTCGCATTCTTCGAATTTAAGCTTGAGAATTGCATCAAAAAACTTCTCCAATTCTTTTGCAGTGAGTTTTTCAATAGCAAAGATTGAAATTAATTTCACATGAAGCGAGTTTTCATACCAACGGAGGCACTGGTTTAAAAGATTAATCACTGATTGAACACGATCGACGTCGGTGCTGCGCCATTCTCCTAAATAGAACCCCTGCGGATCTACGAGTACGACCGCATGAGATCCATCTTCATGATTGATATCAAAAATAGAATCTTTGAGTTGTTTTTTCTCAACACCTTGCTGGGTCACGAGATCAAGGCCTGAGACAGAAAGAGAAGTCCGATGCTTGGCCAAGTGAGAAAAAACTTCTTTTCCAAAAATATTATAAAAAAGAAAAGGAATTTCTACCTGAGCTGGAGGCTCTCCCCCTGGAATATTCCAAACATGGAGACCTTCCGATAACCTTGCGGCAAACGCATCGAGCCATCCCCAAAAAGAGGCGATAGTTGTGTCAAGATCAGGAGATCCATGGGCTGTCACAAAGTGGCTGCCGGAATAAACTTTCCCCATCCCGACAGGAAAAAGCACTTGATAAGCTTCGCGAGGTACCCATCTTCCGGCGATTTTTCCCCGGATATAATGGTTCTCATGAGGGCTCAAACCTGAAAATTGATTCAGCCAAAGTTCAAAGTTATTGAAATGAAAATGTTCGAGAATCTTCTCTTGATTGATCTTTTCAATAAAATCAAGAACAGGAATCAATAAGAAGGATTTTTCAGGGGCTGATTCAATGAGTTTTAAAAGCGCCCGGTTGACTTGTCCGAACTTTTTTTGCTCCGGCAGCTTTTGAAAAGCCGGTTTTTTAAATTCTTTCCAAATAGACCCAAGTTTAGGAAAGGATTCTTTTGAAAGAACATAATCACCTAGATGCTTCATAACCCCTCAGTACACTATCGACTATATTAAAAACAACGGACTGAGCAGGATTCGAACCTGCGACCACCCGCTTAGAAGGCGGGTGCTCTATCCACTGAGCTATCAGTCCAAAGGTTCGTAAAATCTTATCTCTCTTGGGAAGAAAGATCAATGTAAAATAAGCTTTGAACACCTGCTTTTTGATTTTCCAAGCAGCCAAACTTACCCTTAGGAACAGGGTTAACCATGCTAGCAGTGAGCTGCTAATACAATTGTAGGGTCGATGATTGCAGTTGGATTCCATGGTAGGGAGAGTTGGCTTTGTCTACCTTTAGGATCTTTGAAATTCAGACTAAACTTAACTGTAGATAAATCTAAGGGAGCTGAAAGCCTATCTGGGTGAATTACAATACTTTTATTGAGAATTTCTCCTTCTGATAAGGACCCTAATTTGCACTTTGATTGTCCATTTTCTATAACACTAGGTGTTTTGATGACTGACCATGTGTTTAGACCTAATTGGGCAGATGTCAATTCTAACTCATAAAAAGAGGCAATAGCTTGATTGTAAATTTTAGAAATGGTGCTGCCGATAGGATCTTTGCCTGATGTAGTATCAATATAGATTCCTTCAAAACGTCCATTTGTTGCAATTTTTCTCAAGGTATCTTTAGAGTGTTTTTTACCTATTCCTATCGCAAATAACTTAGCTGATGTTGAAGCAATGTTTGCTTGAATAGATGAAAGCCTCTCTTCGTCTAACCCGTTTTCCCCATCTGTTAATAAGATAATAAAGTGAGAAGCCGTTTTGTTTACTCTTGCCGCTGTTTTTAATTGTTCTGTCGCGCCTGCTAACCCCTCAAGAATGTTTGTACCTCCACTGAATTGGAGGTGCTTTAATTGGTGCTTTATTGCTTGGGATTCCTTATTAGAAATAAGTTTCTCTAGGGGGATGATTACTCTAGAAGTCTTAGTAAATGCAGTAATTGCTATGCTAATATTCGCTTCTGCCGACTTATCGACCACTTGTTGAGCATCTTCCAAAAGACTACACAGAGCTCTCTTTACTTCATCTCCACGCTCTACGGTATCCATGCTTCCACTTACATCAATGCAAAAGGTCAGGGTCACATTAGGAGGAGGATATTCTTCTTTCGGAATTTTAATACTCAGCGTTGCAAAATTGAGCGTAGACTTCAGTTCAACATCAGGCATTTGGGGTCTATTTTTAATATAACGAATTATTTTTAATAAGACTGTTCCAATAGCCGTGCTGGCAACAATCACTTCTTTATTGTTCCACAGAAAAGTCCTTGCTAGGTTTAGTGTTTGATTAGTTGGGATATAACTACAAGCAGTTTTATAAATATAATTAAAATCGAAATAAGTTTTTAGTAGAGCTGTCATTTTTCCAATCCCTTCATTGTTAAATGCTAAGAAATTAGGCAATAGTTGTCAAAATTATATATATCATAATTTAGATCTTTTGAATGAAAGCCGGTCAAAATAATCCCAAAACCGACGAAATTTAACTTTGTTGTCACCCTCTTATTGCCGTTGAGCTTTAATTATGTTAAGCTCAAATCATGGAAATATCCCTCTATGTACATGGAGTCAAAGGCCGGATGGGCCGAACGATTTCAGCCCTTATTGAAACAGACAGCTCACTGTCGTTACAAAATAATTTAGAAGCAGCCGATGTAGCCATCGATTTCTCTTCTCATGCTGCCCTAGAGTCTCTCGTGCAAAAATGCGTTCAACTCAATAAACCCATTGTAGTGGGAACCACTGGACACTCTATGGAAAATATGAAGATCCTCCAAGAAGTGGCTAAACAGATCCCTATCCTTTTCTCCCCGAACTTTAGCTTAGGGATGACTGTTTGTGTTGAAGCAGCTAAACAAATAGCTCAGCAATTGGAGGGCCTCTGTCAAATTGAAATTATCGAGGCCCATCATCAGACCAAAAAAGATAAACCGAGCGGAGCCGCGCTAAAGCTGGCCCAGACTGTCAGAGCTGTCAGCGAGAAAGAAATACCTATCCATTCTATCCGAGCTGGAGATATCATAGGCGACCACACTGTCGTCTTTGTACTTGCTGGGGAAAGAATCGAACTCAAACATCAGGCACAGACACGCGAAGTCTTTGCCCGCGGAGCAGTTGTAGCTGCTAAATTTTTAAAGACCCAGCCTCCAGGGCTTTATTCAGTAAAGGACTTATTTAATGCAACTTGTCAAAGTTAAAGATTTTCTGATTGGAAAAGGGCAGCCGCTAGCTGTCATGTGCGGTCCGTGTGTGATCGAAAGCGAGCAGCACGCCATGGAAGCTGCTGAATTTTTAAAAGAGCTCTATGGCTCCTTAGGCCTGAACTTGATCTATAAATCCAGCTACGACAAGGCCAATCGCTCATCTTATCATTCTTTCCGGGGCCCTGGGCTGGAAAAAGGATTAAAGATCCTTGAAAAGATCCGCAAAGAACTCGATATCGCTGTGATTACCGATGTCCATACTCCTGAAGAAGCTACAGCCGCAGGAGCGGTCTGCGATATTCTCCAAATCCCTGCTTTCCTGTGCCGACAAACAGACCTCGTGACAGCTGCAGGAAAAACCGGTGCTGTCGTCAATGTCAAGAAGGGACAATTCATGGCGCCATGGGACATGAACAATGTCATCGATAAAATCTTAGCGACTGGCAACGACCAAATCATTTTGACCGATCGAGGAACTAGTTTTGGATATAACAATCTTGTGAGCGATATGAGAACCATTCCTATCTTGCAAAAGATGGGATTCCCTGTCTGCTTTGATGCCTCTCACTCGGTTCAGATTCCTGGAGGCAATGGAACCTCATCGAGTGGACAGCGAGAATTTATTCCCACTTTAGCTAGAGCTGCGATTGCATCGGGATGCAACTGCATTTTTCTAGAATCCCATCCCAACCCTGCCGAGGCTAAAAGCGATAAAGACTCAGTCTACCCCTTTGACCAACTTAAAGCCTTGATGGAAGAACTTAAAAAAATTTACAACGTTGTCCATGTTTAAACGATCGATCTTACTCACCAGCCTTTGTATGATAGTCCTCTCCTTTGCATGGGTGTTCAAGCTTATCTATCTATCTCCTGGAGATCGGCTGCAATGTGAAAAGCTCTTAAACTCGGGCAAGGCCATTGCAAGAGCGACTAAGGACCAGCAGACCCATCAAAATCGGAGCGGTGTGAGAAAAGATCTTTGGCTCTCTCAGCAAGATCGAACCAGGCTTCATTATCGTATCGACAGTAAAAGTTCTGTTTTAACCTTATTGCCAATCGATGACAGACTCGATATTATCGAAAATCTCCAGCATATTAAGTGCTGGATGCAAGATAAGCTCTATACTCAAGGGAATGTCATCATGCAGCAAATGAGATTTTTTGAAGCCGATCAAGGAATCTATCAATATTCTTCTCAGAGATTTGCTGCGAAGTCTGTTGCACTTTCTCTCTTTCGTATCCCAGGAATCCAGCTTCCTGGACCGGTCGATCCCTCTCAAGCCTTTCTCCGTGGTATCGCACAGGATGTCTCGTTTTCGATCGCGGGTAGAACAACTCAATTTCAAGCTCAGAGATTTAAAGCAACCTTGATGTCACCAGGGTCTCAACAAGAGGAAAAACCATGATTTTACAACTTTTAAGCTCTGTCATGCTTTGTGCTGCAGCTCCTGTTACTACTCCGGTCGAGATTCCTGTTGCCAAAGCTGTCGACTCGGGAACCATCTCCTCTTCCAATGCCTCCTATGATGGCAATGCTCTTATTTTGAAAGGACAGGTCCTCCTCGATCACGGCCTGGGGAAAATGCAGGCTGAAGAAGCCGTTTTACAAAAACAGGAAGTGGGAAAAGATTTCCCGTTCTCTTTGATCCATCTCGAAAAAGATGTCTTGCTCAAGCTGAATCAAAACGGCGAACTTAAATGTGAAAAAGCCGATCTAGATTTTGGATCTCTTAAAGGCTTTCTGACCTCCTCTCATCGCGTCACTTATACTGATATTTTGAAGAGAAAAAAAGGCAAATCTCCTTCTCTTCAACTAATAAGTTCAGCTATTGATCTCCAATTTCTCAAAAGAGCAGATCAGCCTAAAGTCAGCTACGATGTGCAAGATGTCTTAGCCCGCGATAATGTCGAACTCACCTACGCTGATGGTTTTACGCTTTTTACAGATGCGATTCTCTACAAAAAAGAACTGATCAATCCTGCCAGCAATGAATTTCAAAGCCATCTTTCCTCTCAAGGAAAGCAAAAGTGCAAACTCGTCCATCAAGCCGATACGATTGAGGCAGATACTTTTAATCTCGATATTCTGCATACCCGTTTAGTAATGACAAATCCTCAAGGCATTCTTCCCTCTCTTACTAAAGGAGAAGTCCGCTTCACAGCTGAGAGCCTCTTGTGGAACCATGAACAAAACACCTTAATCCTCAAAGGCAATCCTACTGTGCAAGAACCAAACTTAGGGACATTGGTCTCCGATCAAGAAATTTACTTATACCAAAAAGATAAAAATCTAGTTGGCTTCAAAAGCTTTGGGAACACAACTCTCACCTATCTTAACAAGCACGAGCTGGTTTCCCATGGAACTTTAAATTTTGACCGCGAGCGTCACCTAGGCACTGTCGAAAGTCCTTTGGTGAATGGAACTGTTGCAGAAGACCTCCAGCTCTCATACAAAGAAGGAGAGATGGCCATTCTAGCTGATAAAGCTCACATTGAATATACCGAGGAAGATGGAAGTTTCCAACCGATCTCTGTTTCCTTGAAAGGCCACGTGAAAGTTTCTTCTGCAGGAGATAAACCAAGTCGCTACGGCATCGCTGACCGGTTAACTTACAGCCCGACAACACGTACTTTTATCCTGGGTGCAGATCCTGGCAAAAAAGTCCTCTTTGTCAATGATGAAGAAAATATCAGAATCAGTGCACAGGAAGTACATATCACTCAAGATCCTACAACAAAAAAACAGACCGTCAAAGGACTGGGCAATGTCCAGCTCGCCCTTTCAACCGAAGAACAAGCATCACTTAACAAATATTTTGGAAAATATGCACCACCCACTCCTTAAAGTCGAAAATCTCAAAAAATCCTACAGTGGAAAAGCTGTTGTCGATGGCCTTTCTTTTGATGTAAAGCCGGGCGAAGTCGTCGGACTCTTAGGACCTAATGGCGCTGGTAAAACTACCGCCTTTTACATGGCTATTGGCCTTATCCATCCCGATGATGGCCGTGTCTTCTTCAAAAGCCATGATGCAACAGCGCTTCCTATTCATAAAAGAGCCCAGCTCGGCATGGGATACCTCGCTCAAGAGCCCTCTGTCTTCCGTTCCCTGACTGTTGAAGAAAATATTCTTTGCATCTTAGAGACTCTTCCTCTCTCTTCTTCTCAGAAAAAAGAGAGGCTAAATAACCTGCTATGCGAGCTTCACCTGAATAAACTGGCTAAGATAAAAGCCGGCAGTCTTTCCGGCGGAGAACGGCGTCGCCTGGAGATCACCCGTGCGCTTGTTACGGAGCCTTCCCTTCTTCTCCTCGACGAACCTTTTGCCAACATCGATCCCCTTGCTGTTGCCGATGTCAAAAAAATGATTCGGCATCTTAAAAATAAAGGCATCAGTATTTTAATCACTGACCATAATGCCCGTGAAATCTTCTCTATCGTTGACCGGAGCTATTTGATCCGCGAAGGAAAAATCCTCATCTCAGGAACTGTCCAGCAGCTTCTGCAAAACACCGAAGCCCGCAAGACCTATTTCGGTGAAGACTTTCGACTCTAGTCATTAATTTCTCTACTTGCTATACTTGTCTGAAAAAAAGGTAACCATATGGTAAATTTAATTAAAGCATGCACAGATCCTATTACAGACATCACAGGTCCTCTTTATCATTTGGCTAAAGGCAACTCTCGAGAAAGGGATCAGCTTTACTATTTGATCTTGGCTGCCTTTAGAACTGCAACCGTTGCAGGACTCTTTTTTGTGATTATTCCTTTCAATCGAATCTTCGGGAGCCAAGATACCCTCAGCGGCAGCTTGGCCTTTGCTACACAATGGCTGATTCATCCTTATGCTGCTGCTCTATTTAATGCCTATATCAATGGCGGACGTCTTTTAGTTATTAAAGCCATTGATATCGTTTTTAAACGTCAGCTCATCTTAACAAGAGGCGATATTGGAGGCTTTGCTCGCGCTATCGCTTTTTGTTTTATCGCCCGATGTCTCAAAAATTATACTAATGTTCTCGATTTTCAATATCTTAAATGGTCTAGTATGATGGCTGATTTTCTTAAGCCTAATAAGATGGGTAACTGGACCGAGAATATAGAATACTATCCTACACGACCTTTATGAACCTATCCACAAAGTCCTAAGCAATTTTCTATTTTCTGTATCCAAAAAGAATCAATCCTAACTCCAAAAATCCCTTCCAGTCACACATCTTTCTTTCCCATCGAATATTTAATCTTATAAATTTCCTCTGAAGCCAGGAAATTCCTCTCTCTACTTGCCATCTAAATTTTTCCAAATACCTTATTCCTGTCTTTTTTGAAGCATCTCCCCTATATGGAATCCAAGAGAAAACCTTCTTCATTAACACTCGCATTCTTAACAGCCTACTGTCATAGCCCTTGTCAGCTTCTACGATGGGTGTGATTCCTCTGGAAATAGCGGGGTTAAGAAACTTGCTTATTTTCTCTAAGAGTGGAACCACTTGTTCCTGCTCCGAGCTATTTGCTGCTGTTGAGGTTATGGCTAATGGTCTGCCCATTTGGTCTACTAACAAGTGATTTGTAACCCCTTTTCCCTTGTATCCGTGAAGAACTTCCTCTCCACCTCCCCGTCCTTGTGAAAAAAAAACCATCAATTTTTATACGGTCAATACCCATTAATTTCAGTCCGTCTGACTTCTCAAGAAGCAGATTCAATACTTGATCTAGAAGACCCTTTTCCTGCCATTTTCCAAGCCACAGATGAGCGGTAGAACGAGCCGCCCATTTTGATCCTGTAGGCACATCAATCCATCTAGCTCCTGTAATGAGAATCCAGAGGATAGTGTTCATGATCTTCTTAGGATTAAGATCTTTTCTTCCGAATTTACTTGAAGGAGGTTTGGGAAATAACCCTTTAATGAGGGCCCATTGAGCTCGACTCAGCCCCTGAAATCCTTTCATGTTGTTACCTCTTTAAGAGGTAAAACAATAAACCATGAATAAGATTTTAGTCTACTTTATGGATAGGCTCATAGACTGTTGTTAAATTTCCTGAGTTGATGGTACTATTTTGTAGTTCAATTAGAGGGCATTAATTATGCCTATTAATTTCAACCTTTTTGGACCTGTCTGCAATAACCTTCTCATTCCGCTAGATATAGCCATTTAATTTTACATTGATAAAATAGCCGCATCCAATGCACCTGTAAAAGTTTGTATGCTTCGCAGCAGTTCCCTAACTTTCTTTTTCATATTTGCCCAGTACTTTTCGATTGGATTCAAATCAGGTGAATAAGGAGGAAGAAAAAGAATTTTGCATCCAGCAGTTTCCACAAGAATCCGACTTTCAACAGACTTATGAAAGCTTGCGTTGTCAAAAATCAGAACTTGACCAGGCGTTAAATTTGGAATCAGCATTTCTTTCAGCCAAACATTAAATAAGCTTGTGTTGCAGGTGCCTTCAAAACACATCGGTGAGAGAAATTTCCCATTAAATAGGGCTGAAATCACACTTTGTCTAGCAAATCTTTTCCCGGATATTTCGCCAAATACTTTGTCTCCACGCAAACTTCTTGCGTACTCACGGTGTAAATATTCGTTGATTCCACTCTCATCTAAATAGACCCGCTGCTCGCTAGGGATTTTTTCCAAATCTTCTATAAAACGGGTTCTTGTTTCCTCGCTTCTTTATAGAGCGTGGCTTTTTTTTCGTGTAATCTTAAGTCGTTTGAGCGCATAGAAAATCGCTTGAGGCGTTAATTTGAATTGTTGAGCAATTTCAGATAAAAACTGATCTGGATGAGCTTTGACATATTCGATGAGTTTTTGATCATCAATTTTTTTATACGCATACTTTCTGCGCAAAGGATGCAAATTCCCTTTTTCTTTTTTTTGAGCCACCCAACGATAAACAGTAGCGATCCCGATTTGAAATACGCTGCTGACCGTTTTCTTGTCTTGGTTATTTTCTAGATACTGAAGGACTTTCTCTCGAAGATCTAAAGAATAGGATTTTGACATTTGAATCTCCATGGTTTTTTGAAAACACAAATGATACCATTTTATCAATTAAAAATTAAACGACTATAAAAGCTTAGCTCAGCCTTATGTCACTCTCGTAGATCAATCTATTCGGCCTCTTTACCAAGCGGTCATCAGGCCTTGTAAAAGTTATGATCAAACCATCTTTAATCAAAAATTTAGAATTCGTTGTGCAATTCTCTGTTTATTTCTTCCTCTATCAAAAAGGATGGAGTTTTGGATCTCATTACTTAAGTCTTGCTGGTGGAGCAATAACCTTCTCTTTGATTTATGGAGCAGGATGTTGGGTCGATGATAAATTAAAGACCAACATGAATGGGATTTGCACAGGGATTTGGCTCTACTATAAAGGCATGAGAAGCCTCAGGACAAACAGAGAAGAAGTGCTTGCCTCCATCATTGTAAACCCTTCAACGCTTAATGAATGTGAACCAAAGTGCATGCAGGCTGCCCAGAGAGGTTGGCTCAGTTCTTTTTCGAGAAGCCGCAACCTCTAATTAATCACGGGGATAGCCGCGGAGAATAGGCTATCGATTCCCTTTAAGACTTTCCCAACAGGAAGAGTATGTAAACAATCGCTCATCTTGCTCCCGCCGCATCCGTCCATAAAGCAAGGCCGGCAAGGAAAATTCTGTGCAACAACACAGGCTTTATTATTCTGCCAAGGGCCCCAATTGACATCAGAAGAAGGACCAAAGAGAACCACTGTGGGGCTTTTTAAAGCGCTGGACATATGGAGCGGTACTGAGTCGACACAAACTAAACAGCGGCTCATTTCAATAAGAGCGCCCAATTCTTTCAGAGATGTTTTTCCTCCGAGATTTAAAACAGGAACATGAGGCGCCAGTTTTAAAATCTCATCGATCATGAGGAGCTCCTGGAGATCGGGACTCGAGGTGATGATAATCTTTTCTCCACGCATGTGAAGCTCTGAGATGAGCTTAGCTACGAGCGATGCCGGCCAGCATTTAAATTTCCATCTGGAAACCGGATGTAAAACAAAATAATTCTGAGGCGCTATTCCATTTTCCTGAAGAAGCTGCAGGACTCTTTTTTTGCTCTCTTCAGGAATAGCAAAAAACAGATCTCTTTCTTCCGGTGTAGGGAAAATACCAATGCGGCGAAGCGCGTCGAAATTTTTTTCTACAGTATGGCGCGGAGTTTTGCACGACTTTACAATATGGGAATAAATCCGCCTTTTCCCTTTAAATCCTTTTCCTTCGGGATCAAGCCCTATGCAGATTTCAGCGCCGGATACGAAAGCAGCAATTGCTCCCCTATCCCCTTCGGTAAGATTGATCACGAGATCGTATTTTTCCTGGCGGACTTTTTTCAGTAGAGACAATTCCTTCAATAGTTTCCCGAAAAAACGGAATTTTTTCCAGCCTCGGTCGTAAGCGAGGAATTTTTGAATCCCAGGATGACCATCGAGCATAGGGATTGTGTCTTTGTAGACCATCGCGTGGATTTCTGCTTGGGGAAGCGCCGCCTGTAAATTGGAAAAAACCGGCGAGGTCAGCAGAACATCGCCATGGTGGCGCAGTTTAATTACAAGAACCTTTTTCACATTGGTTAAATCAGGATAATCTCCATATTTCATAATATCTTCTCCAACGCTTGCAAAATGGTTTCTTCAGGAATGAAATTCACATTATGAGGATCGCTTAAACAGATCGCTTGTTCGGAAAGAGGAGCCCATTCCCAAATTTTGGTTCCTCCGAATAAAACAACTTGAGGTTTGTCAAGAGCTGCAGCTAGGTGCATGATCCCTCCGTCTCCAATAAAAAAAGCATCAACAGAGGCGATCAATGAAACAAATGCATCAAAAGAAGGTGTAGAGATGACCTGTGCCGGCATCTGGAGCCCATTAGCTAAAAGCTCAGCACGAGCACGATCAGCAGGTGTGCAATTGATCACAATTTTAAATGGAATCTTTTCATAGACACGATTTAAGATCCGCTGTTTTTTATCACTATCGAGCGTGCTGCCCATGCGGTTATTTGTCACAGAGACTAACACCGTGCGCTGATCAAACTGAAAAGATGGCGTAACCTTGAGACGT
>WUUC01085539.1_pt1 | contig 31105 bp, 25 predicted proteins | sample 6278441 | NCBI WGS metagenome assembly WUUC01 (sample SAMN13675441, study PRJNA597444) | soil metagenome | isolation source: soil | place: USA: Washington | collected 2017-10 | reverse complement strand
AATCATCGAATGGAATTTCGAAAGAAGTCTAATAAAAAGATTTTTTTTTATCGCTCATCAAACATGATGCCTAAAATTGGATTTCTTTCAACTCTTGTATCAGCTAATTTTTGCTTATGTGTTTTTTGCATAAAATTAAGATAAAGCTTTAACAACCCAAACCCTAATCTAGCGATGAGCTGGATGAACAGAAATTTCTAATCCTAAATTATTAAGCAAAAGACGAAGTTGGGAAATAGATGCATTACCATCTATTTCTGGCTCAATCTTTGATGCGCTTCCGCCTTCAATGCGCTCCTACATTCATTATCCTGAAGCTGCATAAAGTATTAGACCTCTTTCGAAACTGCTAACGGCTCAGATTCGAAAGAGGTCTATTGTAGAAGAACAGGCTCTTCGAGGTGTGCTTATGATGAAATCATAATGTCCACCTCTTCGAGGAGCATTAAGACATACTTATTCCCAATAATGATTGGCAACTAACAGCCCTTTTGAAGTTGTAGTATCTACAACATTTATTTCTTGAATATGAAGTGCTTTCATAAAGGCAAGAGCCAAGATGCAATTAGACACATCGACATTAGCGAAGGGATTATTCAGCTCACCATCTGTCTTATTTAAAGCAGCATTAATAAAATTTCGTAATCCTTTGCGAGTAATTTTGCCATCTTGCCCAGCTACAGGAGCAATACTAGCATAAAATAAACGACCTAAGCCAACAACCATTCCTTCTGCTTGGATTTTATCTTTAATAACGGGAAAAGCTTTTCTAGCTAGAGCTCTTGCATACCGATCAGCCAACTTGTAATCTTCTAAAGTCATAGGATTGGGAGAGTTGATTTTGCTAGAATCTTTACCCTGAATGACATCAATAATGTAATTTCTAAAAGGAACAGAACCTAATTGACCTTTAAAAACAGTAAGGTCTTGATTCTCTAACAAAGTCGTTAACTGCAAGCTGCCGGTTCCAATATCCCAGACCACAATATTATTAGGTTGGCTATCATTTAAAACGGCTAAAGCACTGACAAATGCTAAATTTCCTTCTTCTTGTTGAGAGATAATATTGATTTTTATACCTATTTTATCATGGATCTCTTTAGCAAAAGATTCTCCATTATTAGCAGTACGGAACGCTGCTGTTGCAACAGCCGCAACTTTATTGACTTGATAATTAGAGAGTACGTCTTTAATTTCTTGAAAGGACTTAAGACCTAAATTTTTGATATTCTCATCAAAATTACCATCTTTAGACTGCTCTAAAGCACCCTGATAAGGAACTGGAAAAGATTTTTCTAAAATTAAATTTACAATTTTATTAGTTGTCTTATCGACATCTGCAATTGCTAATTTAGTTCCTCCTGACCCGATATCTATGGCTGCTCTACGTTCAATAGTAGAATTTAAATTATCAATTGCAACAGACTCAATTAATTGGCTCTGTTCATTAGACAGGGATTGCAAAAGCTGGGCGAACGCTAAATGGGTCTGGTTTTGATAGGCCTCAAAATATTCACCTAATTCTTCGTCCAAGATGAATATCTTTTCTTCTTCTCCTTCCTGTTCTTGATCAACTTCCTTTACTGGAGCTACTAGAATTGGTGTGTGTGATATTGGATTTCTTATTAAATTAATAGTTTTTATATCTTCCATTATTATTTCCTTATTAAAATTAAATGAATTAAATTTAAATAAAATTATAACTAAATTAATTATTTAAGTAAATAAATTTGTTTTAATTTGTTTTAATTTGTTTTAATTTTGTTTTAATACTTATCATCTATCACTTTGTTAATAACAACAAACTGATAGATGATAAGCAAAAACAATTGACTTCATAATTTTTTTTGAATAAAAATTAATTTTCTGTTATAATGATCTTTAAACCCTTAATAAAAGGAACCAAATTGATTAAAACTTTTTCAAGTATAAATTTACTTGATTTATTCAATTCTTTTAAAAGCTATGGTAGCGCAATGCTAGTGAACCCACTAGCTTTCAACATGAAAATAAAAGAGAAAGTTAATCACTTGGTTAAACTGATCTTTAATCACCTACGTCCTCCACTTAACTTCCTCAATGCAAAAGATCTAAATCCTTATCTAAAAGACGTCAATAAACAAGAAAATCCAGACTTCACAAACAAACTTATACAAGCCATTTTAAATCAAGAGGATATTGGATTTAGCGGAATTGATTCAATTGCTATACCAGATGAAGAAGAAATAGAGGTGGTTTGTAAAGATCAAAGCTCTCTAGATACATGTATCTATAACCTGGTTAAAAAGATTCTTAAAAAACAAGTAACAGAAAAATGCGAAGATTGGGAAAAAACTATAGGGACTAAAAGTGATGCTTTTATTAAAGAAGATTTATTTAACAATTGGAGTCAATTAAAATCCTGGGAAAAAGATAAATTTAATCAATATTTTAAAAAAATAGACAGCGGAAATAAAGCAGTTTCAATAGAAAATTTACTTAATAACCTAATAAACGAAGGCATGGATGGATTCTACGATAAATGTAAAGATGACTATTAAATTGGCTTCTAACAAGCCCTCTCAGGTCTATAAATTCTCTTCTTCAATCGAATTGTATAAAATATTATATAGACATGTAAAATATGCGACCATGGAAGATAAATTAAGAATTTTAGAGTGGAGAATACATCCATCGTATCTCGATTTGGTTGTATCTCAATTAAAGCGATTTTATTATAAAATGCAATGTGCGGATTTACCTGCAGAAGATTCCAATAGTTTAGATGTTTCTTAGAGGCTGATTGATTGCCTCATACACTATCCTTTTATCTTGACATTGTACTAAACTATAGGAATTTTTCTGCGGAAAATTAGACTTCTTTCGAAATTCGCTTTGATGAGAAAGAAATTTCTAATTTGTTCTAACAATATTACATTTTTATATTGAATAAAAAATAATTTTTTGTTATTGATATTGCTGGATCAATTCAAGTTAAGTAGATGGGACTCAAAAATTTATGAAAACAATTCAAGTTTGTAAGTTCTTAATAGATAATCATTTAAATCGCTTGATGAAACAAAACTTATTATTTTTATTTACCTTATAATAAAAGGAAACATAATGTTTACAATTCGGAATTATAATCCTCTTAGTTTATTACCTACCTCTTTTAAAAGCTGTTGCAGTACCGTGATAGATAAACTGAACCCAATAGCTTCTATAAATATGAAAATAAAAGAGAAAGTTAATCACTTGGTTAAACTGATCTTTAATCACCTACGTCCTCCACTTAACTTCATCACAGAAAAAGAACTGAGCGAATATCTAACAAAAAAAAAAATAAACTTTTGGGGTCATAGTGGAATTGATTCGCATGATTTAACAAACAAATTTATACAAGCCATTCTAAATCAAGATGATATTGAATTTATACAAGCTCTTCCAAATCTAGAGACGATGGTAGATATTGATTACTTTACTATCAGTAACAGCTCAGAAGAAAAGCCTAAAAATCAAAAGTCCTTAAATAGACTTATCTACTCATTTATATCAGAGTATCTCACAGATTTATATAAAACTCGTAACGATAGCGAGTGTAAACAGATGGTTTTAAAAACGTGGAATGAATTAACACTCAATAGAGTTAGTCAATGTTTTAAAAAAATAGAGATCAACGATCAGGTGATTTCACTAAAAGATTTGTCTAAACTACTAGACCAAGACAATAGTTTGGCTGGAAAAGTGATAGGAGATGGTGATTTCGATAAGTTCGAGGGTTCTTTTCAAAATAAAGAAGCATTATACGAGATGGTAGATGGACTGTTAACATCTATTAAAATACTAGATAACTTAAAAAGTTTGAAGTGGAGAATAGAGCCATCCTATCTCGATTTGGTTTTATCTAAGCTAAAGCGATTTGTTGCAAATTAAATAAATCCCTATCAATTCAATGTGAAGAATTAGATCAATTTGGCAGAACCTTTCAAAGGTAATGCCTCTTTCTTCATCAATCTTTCTCAATCTTCATGAAGATTAAGAGGAAAAGCTAGATAAGATTCTACCTTTCGATAAAATAGTCGTTTAGGAGTTTCTTGTAAAAATATTAATTCAAATTGCTGGACATCCATTTTTTCTGATTGGTACATCTGATACATTCCTAAATACTCACTTAAACGCTCTGCTTGAATATGCGTGTAGTGAGCAAGGGGGACATGTGGTTGGAAAGACCGTTCTTTTAAGTCGATATCTAATCCTTTTAATTTCTTATCGATTTCTTGTTTTAATTGTGTAATGGATTTTTCAGGATCCGAATAGACTTTTATCCCTAATGAACCTCGGTCATTTTTAGCATGGGAATGTTCAAGGCCTTTTAAATAAATTGTAAAGGGAAAAAAGGAAACCGTTTTTAATGCTTCTTGAACTGTAGCTAGCGAATCACTAGATAAAGGGCCTAAATAACGAAGTAAAACATGAAAGTTTTCTTCCTCAACCCAGCGGACATTTGGCAAACCATAGCATAATTGAGCGAGATGGCGCTTGAGATCTGGAGATAGAGTTAAAATAATGGAATAAAGATTCATTTATTAAATAAAATCAGCCCTTCAATTAAGTTGGGCTGATGGAAATTGGGTAAAATTTAAACTGTAGCTGGAAGGGCGCTAGCAGCTGCATTTAAATGTTGATGGCTTGTAATGGCTTCAACATAAAGAGTCCAAAGCTCTTGTTCTATTCTACCATGACGAATAGAAGAGATCAATTCACGTTTAATCGTTCTTAGATCTTTCTTTGGTGTCAGCTTGCGAATCATATCTTTATCACCTGCCATGCGTGCCATATGAAGCATTCTCTCTAAATCTTGCTTAGAAAAAACGAACAAATCACGTCGCTTGCGAGATCCTCTTGCTGCACGAGGTTTTGGAGGAACTTCTTGCGGATTGTTGTTATTAATAATATATTTAGTAAGAAGTTCTATTAATTGTTGAGGGTTTTCTGTTTTCATTTTACGCATTGTAAAATGATGAATGTAGCCAGTAGTCCCCATTGGTAAATAACGACAGATGTCATTTTCTTTCTTACCACCAATTTTTTTAACTGCTGCTTGAATTAACTGTTCTAAATGTTTATCCATTTTATTCCTCTAATAGCAATTGGTTTAATACAATTTACTCATATTTCTTGAGTAATGATAAGCTCTTAGCCTTATCTTCTTTTGTTTAGCATAACGATTGAATCGTTATTTTTTGTTCATCAATGCACTTTTATTTGACTTTTGCGTTACCTTCCGATATTCACGCTAGTCTTAATTTATTAATGGCAATTTAAGAAATTATATGATTTTCTGGCAAGTTAAAATAATCGAATTTTTCAATTTTCTCTAACAATCTAAAATTCTTGTTTTATTCCTTGTTTATTATTTAATATATGTTAATCTAAAGATAATCACTTTTTTGTATAAATATTAAAAATTATAAAATTGAATTGTTCGAATTAGTAATTTCTTTAATATTTGCTTTAGAAATTTCTGATTAATCTATTTTTTCTATCTCGTGCCTCTTCTGTATGAATATCTAAATAAATGATTTTATCCCTTCCTTAAGAAGATGTTTCCGTAAATTCAAAGATAGACTGTAAACAAATAATCGATTAAAATAATCGTTTAAATAAAAGTGTCAAGAGGAACATCCATGCCTTTAAAGATGTATCAAAAGAACCCTTCAAGTCCTTTAGCTGAGATTCGTTTTGTCGTTGCTGTGGCTGCTGGGAAAGGAGGGGTTGGAAAGTCCACGGTTGCTGTCCATTTAGCCCTATCTTTGAAAGCCAAAGGATTTGAAGTGGGTATTATGGATGCAGATATCTATGGCCCTTCTATACGAAAGATGCTTCCTGAAGATCGATTGCCAACTCAAAGAAATGGTAGAATCATTCCTGCTGTATGTGCAGGAATCAAGATGATTTCTATGGCCTATTTTCGCAAAGATCATGAAGCGGCGGTGATTCGGGCTCCTATAGCAAATGGATTCATTTCTCAGTTTATCAAAAATGTAGAATGGGGACATCTTGATTTTCTCATTTTAGATTTCCCTCCTGGTACAGGAGATGTTCAGCTCACTTTAAGTCAACAATCAAATTTGACAGGAGCAGTCATGGTGACAACACCTCAAGAAATGGCTCTTTTAGATGTTCGTAAAGCGATGAATATGTTTAACCAAGTTAAAGTTCCTATTATTGGAATCATCGAAAATATGAGCTATTACCTACATCCGCAACTTGCAGAACCTGTTCATATCTTTGGTCGTGGAGGTGGAGAAAGATTAGCTCGAGAATTTGGAGTTCCTTTTTTAGGACACATCCCAATAGATTCTGAGTTGTGTCAATTGGCAGATGAGGGACGTTCTTTGTTGGTTATTGATTTGGAACAAAAAAAACTTGTTACACAAGCCTTTTTAAAAGCAGCCCAACACTTGATTGATCATGTCAATCTCTTAAATACGCAACAGTTGTCTCACTTACAAAGTTTTGAATTAGTGTGGAAAGAAATGGAGATCTCATGAATCATCAAGCAGTTTGTGTTCAACAAATTAAGCAGAAAGATTCTCATACATTTTCTATTGTATGGAGTGATGGAATAGAACAAAATTTTCGTTTAAGTGCTTTGCAGAAGCGATGTCCTTGTGCCAGCTGTATAGATGAAAAAACAGGACGACAATTATTGGATACTAAAACAGTCCAAGAAGAGGTCCAAGCCTTTTTTATTCGTAGCGTAGGTCGATACGCTTTACAAATTCAATTTACAAGTGGTTGCTCAGCAGGAATTTACCAATTTGATATGCTTCGTCAATTTGATCAAAAAAAGGATGAATCGTGATGAGATTTCTATTGATTGTATTAGTTTGTCTTGCTTTCTCTAGCTGTTCTGATCGACAAAATGACTATAGTCGATGGATTCAAGACAACAAAAAATTAAAAGTTTTAAGCACAATTGGAATGATCAACGATTTAGTCAAGCAGGTTGGTGGTGAGTATGTAGACACGATGACATTAATTAAAGGGGAATTAGATCCTCATTCTTATCACCTTGTGAAGGGAGATGATGAAAAACTGTTGTTTGCACAAATCATTTTTTATAATGGATTAGGTTTAGAACATGGACCTAGCTTGCAGCAATACTTAGTTCATCATCAAAAAGCCATTAGCTTGGGAGATGAAATTTTTCAACAAGATTCCCATTTACTTATTCGGATCAATGGACAAAAAGATCCCCATATTTGGATGGATCTTTCTATATGGGCAAAAACAATTCCTGTGATTGTACGAACATTAAGCCAATATGATCCTGAACATGCTGAAGAATTCGAATTAAATGGAAAATATTTACAAGAACTTTTGCTTAAGCACCATCAAGATGTTCGACAAGTCATGTTGGAAATACCGGAAGCAAACCGTTTTTTAGTGACAAGCCATGACGCTTTTAATTATTTTACACGTGCTTATTTAGCTACAGAAAAAGAACAACAAGATGGAACTTGGGAAAAACGTTGTGTGGCGCCTGAAGGTCTTGCACCTGAAAGTCAGCTCAGCACAACAGATATTAAAAGTATGATTGATCATATGAAAACTTATCACATTCAGGTTTTATTTTCAGAATCAAACGTCAGTCAAGACTCAATTAATAAAATTCTACAAGCAGGACGTGAACAAGGGCTAAAGTTAAAAATGGCCTGTTGTCCTCTTTATGTAGATGCAATGGGACCCGCTGGATCAGAAGGAGAAACTTATTTAAAAATGATGATCTATAATGCCCGAACAATTGCAGAACAAATAAAGCAAGGAAATGAAAGATGAACAGACCTTTTCAAGAGATGCCTTCTGCTTTACAGGTACATCAATTGACAGTGAATTATGATCAAACCCCTGTTCTCTGGGATATCTCCTTAGTTATTCCAAAAGGTGCCATGATGGGAATTATTGGACCGAATGGAGCTGGAAAAAGTACATTTTTGAAAGCCATTTTAGGATTGGTGACACCTCTTTCTGGAAGGGTAGAATTTTTAGGACGATCTTTAAAGCAAGTGCGACAGCAAGTTGCCTATATGCCGCAAAGAGAATCTGTTGATTGGAATTTTCCAATTACCGTACAAGATTTAGTCTTAATGGGACGCTATGGAAAACTCGGTCTTTTTAAAAGACCAAGAGCTGCTGATTGGGAAGCTGTCCATCACTATTTGAACATTGTTGGTTTACTAAATTATGCACATCGTCAGATTAGCCAACTTTCTGGAGGTCAACAGCAACGGGCTTTTCTAGCACGTGCTCTGCTGCAGGAAGCAGAGATTTATTTGATGGATGAACCTTTTACAGGAGTAGACCTAGCCACGGAAACAACAATGATACAACTTCTCAAACAACTAAGAACACAAGGCAAAACTGTGCTTGTTGTGCATCATGATTTGAACACAATTGAACAATATTTTGATTGGATCATGATGCTCAATACACGATTGGTAGCTTATGGGGAAGTCACTCAAACATTTACACCGGAAGCATTGTATAGTACCTATGGCAAAAGTTCTGCTTTATTTGATGAAGCTTTTAAATTATCTCAACAGAAAAATGCGGGAGTAAAAATCTAATCAGGTGGACTCTATTTCTCTTTTTACATTTTTTACTGATCCAATTTTAAGAGCTCCTACCATTGGAAGTATGTTAGTCGGTTTGGTTGCAGGGATTGTTGGAGTGGTTGTTTTTTTAAGAAAGCAATCTTTAATTGGAGAAGCTCTTTCCCATGCTTCTTATCCTGGAGTCATCTTAGGGGTTTTATTTGCAGGGATTTTTTCTATTCCCCAAACAAATGGATTGACCCTCTCATTGTTTATTTTGATAGGAGCTTTTCTAAGTGCTTTTTTAGCATTAGAAATCATTCATCTTTTGGAAAGAAAATTAAAAGTCCCAAGCGATGCTGCCCTGTGTTTTGTTTTATCTTCTTTTTTCGGAATTGGGATGACGATGGCAAGTGAGGTACAGTTTTCCTTTTCCAGTTTATATCGACAGATTCAGGCTTATTTATATGGGCAAGCCGCCACCATGACGGATGTGCATATTATTGTGTATGGAGTTTTAGCTAGTTTGGTTTTACTTATCATTGTTTTGTTTTATAAAGAATTACAAGTTTTGTTATTTGATCGGCAGTTTGCAAAAAGCTTGGGGGTTCAGACTGTATTCATTGAAAATTTGTTATCAATTTTGATTGTTTTAGCTGTGGTCATTGGGATTCGTTCGGTGGGAGTTGTCTTGATGTCAGCCATGTTGATTGCTCCAGCTGCAGCAGCTCGTCAATTCACCCATCGTTTTTCCATTTTGCTCATCTTGTCTGCTTTATTTGGTTCTGTAAGCGGTTATCTAGGAAATGTTTTTTCAGTCATGGGAACAATCTATATGCAGAATCGGTACTCGCAATTTAAATTTGCTTTGCCGACAGGTCCCATGATTGTGTTGGTTGCCTCTTTCATCTGTTTAGGCGCTTTATTATTTGCTCCTAATACTGGGGTAGTCTTTAGGTGGATTCGTGCGACTTGTTTTCGTTACCGCTGCATTTATGAAAATTTGTTGAAAACGATGTGGCGTTTTGGAGCGAATCGTGCGTTTACCATTGACGAGCTTGCTAGCTACCAGTCTTCTTCTTTCCTCTATCTCTATCTAATGATGTGGCGTTTACAACAAGATGGTTGGGTGAAAAAAGCCGATAATAAAGGACAGTATCATTTAACGTCTGATGGACGTTATAAAGCTGCCACAATTGTTCGCTTACATCGTCTTTGGGAAGTGTATTTGGCCGATTATTTAGGGGTAGGAATTGAGAAAGTGCATTTTAGTGCTGAGGAAATCGAACATATTCTTACACCTGAACTCGAGCGTGAGCTCACATTGCTACTGAAAGATCCTAAACAGGATCCTCATCATCAACCGATTCCCTCTTTGGAGTCTCTAAATGCTATCTAATCCTTATTCTCAACAAACATTTATTGGATTTTTTATTCAATTTGCTTATCGATTTTGGGCTTTGATCACCGGACAGCTATCAATCGATCATTTGGTTACAGATGAAATTCAAATTTGTGTACTGATTGGCGTTGCGGCTTCTTCAGCTTTAGTCGGCACTTTTTTGGTACTTAAACGATTATCTATGCTTGCCAATTCTTTATCTCATACGATCTTAGTTGGGATTGTTCTCGCTTATGTCTTAACGGGTAATGAATCGGATCACTCTTCTGGAGACTTTGTTGTTTCCATGCATGCTCTTCTTCTTGCTTCTTTGGCTATGGGATTTTTGACAACATTTCTTACCGAATGGATGACCAAAGTGGGACGTTTACAGGAAGATGCAAGCATTGGACTAGTCTTCACGACTTTATTTGCTTTAGGCATTATTTTAGTGACTCTTTTGACACATGATGCACATATTGGAGTGGAAGCTGTAATGGGAAATGTAGATGCTTTATTAGCAAGTGATCTTTATTGGGTTTATTGGATCTTGCTGTTTAATTTCTTTCTTTTCACTCTATTTTTCAAAGAGTTTAAAATCACGACATTTGATCCTGCTTTAGCTACAGCTCTCGGATTTTCTGTTAACTTCTTTAATTATTTATTAATGACTCAAGTTTCTGCTACATCTATTGGAGCTTTTCGTGCAGTTGGAGTGTTACTGGTCCTTGCTTTTATGACAGGACCGGTTCTTGCCGCAAGATTACTCACACATCATCTAAAAACCTTGCTCGGGTTATCTGTCGCTGTAGGGGTTTCATCTTCTATTGTCGGAGTGGCTCTATCTCGACATGTTTTAACTGTCTATGGCTCTCCTTTGTCGACTTCTGGTCTTGTTGTTTGTGTGATCGTTGGATTTTATCTATTCATTGGTTTAGCTCGAGAAGCGCTTAATCTATTCTTTAGAAAGAAATTAACCCAATTCAATCCAAGAAATACCTCTCAAGTCACTCTACAAACTTGCATGAAAAACGAAGCCTAAGACTAATCATGCCACTTGAATGGACCGATTTCGAGAGGAACATCCCTGATTGACCAATCGGAAACAGGTCCATTGTGTCGTGATTGAAAATTGTGTCAGTCTTAATAAGATTATTGTATTTTATTAAATAGTTGTGTTGAGTAGTCTTTAACAGAGTCAAAGTCCGAAAAATCAGCAGGAGTTTGTTGAATCCATTTAATTAATTCAATCGCTTTTTCACTTTCTAGGTTGTTTTTCTGATAACTTTGTTGTAGTGCCTTAAAAGCTTCTTGAGGATTGTTTTTGATTTCTCTTATGAGTTGCTTCATTTCTTTTTGGATTGTTTGTTGTTCATCACGATTCTTTGATTTCCATAATTCTCTAATATCGTTTACTGCTGATTTAGATAAATAACTCACTACTGGTGCGGCTATAACGGCTTTTGGAAAGGCAATAATCAGCGCAGTAATTCCTCCGGCAGCAATGAATTTTGCTGTTGCACCACCCACTGTCCAACCAACTGAAATTTTTTCATCCATAGTCGTTAAGCTGGCATATTTAGCTTCCTTATTTCCTTGAATTAAGCTGGTAGATCCAGAAAAAATCTTGCTTTTTTCTATCAAGGCTCTTTGATGTTGTTTAATTTCTGTAGGTGTACTATTAGCGGGTTGTTGTTTTAATTCTTTTTCAAGATCCTCCAATTCGTTCAAGGTTGGTTTTTTTAATATAAGTTCATTAAGTAAATAAGATTGTTCCTCTTCCTTACGAAATACTGGCAATCGATCTACAAACTCTTTGTAGTCTTTATTTGGAGCTTGATTAAACCAATCAGAAAGATCTTTTTCTTGATGTTTATAAACCGCAAGTAGCTCTTTCGCTTCCAGGTATTGAGGATTTGTTTGTAAGGCTTCTTGTCGTTCTAATAAATTCGCATACTGTTTTGATTCAGAAGCGTTTGGTTTTTTTAGAATTAATGCTTGCAATTTCTCTTTTATATTTTTAATTTCTTTTTCTGTTTCTTTAACAATTTCTCTAACTTCTTTTGTTTTCATTTTTTGATTAGGTGCAATATAGACGAGAGAATCTATTTTATTTTGGAGCAATAGAATCTTTTGCCCATCTGTTAATTTCTCGTCTTCCTTTAAAGCTTTTAGATGTTTTTCGAGCGTTTCTCCTACAGATAATTCTTTTAAATCCAGTTTTTCTTCAATGATTGTTTTAGATTTAGTTAAGCTTTTTAAGCACCTGTTTATAGAACCTTCTTCATCTGTTAATTTTTCTTGATGATAGAGTCTTTGCAAGTTTTCCAGGCTAGATTCAGAACTTTTTAGCATTGTGTGATAAATTAATGCTCGTTGTTTGTCCATTGTGCCAATTTTATTTTTAAAAAAATGGTTAACAAATTTGGTGAAAACTTCTACATTTTTTAAATTATCACTATCACTTGAATACTTAATTAAATGGCGGTTAAATTTTCTCCTCAAGTTGAAACTTCCTACTCCTTCATCTAATTTAATTTCTCCATCTTTTGAAAAAAGCAAATGATTAATTTGACCATCTTCTGTTTTAAAAGAAGATAAAGTCTTTAGATTATTACTAATTAATCCAAATGGATCATCCATAGAAGAATCTTTAATAGATTTTTCCAAATTAGCATAGTAACTGGAAAAAGACATTGGCGATGTCATAATTCCTCCTTATTAAATTTTTAAAATTGAAGGATTAATGAATCTTAATAACAACAATTAAATATATATTTATATTAATTTTCAATTATACATATTACTAATACATATTATAAAATATATTTAATTATTTTGTTTATAAATTTTTATTATATTTAATAGATAAATGGAGAATAAGCCATTTAGTGTAAGATTTCCTCAAGCAGGTCGCATTTCAAATCGCTGCTAAAACGTTTCTATAGGTTGACATTTTCCTGAGACGTGTTATACTACCAAGTTATTCTTAACAACTTTTTTGACAATGAAACGAATAGCGATTTTAGGTAGCACAGGCTCTATTGGACGTAACGTGTTGAATGTGGCTCGCCATTTAAAAGACCACATTCAGGTTGTAGCGTTGGCTGCTCGCGAGAACGTGGATCTTTTAGAAGAGCAAGCTAAGGAATTTCAACCCGATCTGATTGCTGTTTATGAGATAGAAAAGGCAGAGTCTTTAAAAAAACGGCTGCCCAATCAACAGATCATGGGAGGTTTGGAAGGGTTACAAGCAGTGGCAACGCATACAGATGCAAATTTTGTCGTGTCGGCAATTGCTGGAACTATGGGATTGGAACCTACTTTAGCAGCCATTCAAGCGGGAAAAGATATTGGATTAGCCAATAAAGAAGCCCTTGTCTCTGGCGGAAATTTAGTGATAAAATGGATTAAAGAAAAAAATGTTCAGTTAATCCCAATTGATAGTGAACACAGTGCCATTTTTCAATGCTTAAACGGAGAATCCAAACAGGATTTAAAGCGAATTATCTTAACTGCTTCTGGAGGACCTTTTTTAGAATTTACAAATGAGCAGCTCGAGCAAGTCACACCTGAACAAGCATTAAGACATCCTAATTGGAGCATGGGGCCTAAAGTCACGATTGATAGTTCGACTTTAATGAATAAAGGATTGGAAGTCATTGAAGCCTACTGGCTATTTAATCTTCCAATTGATAAAATTGATGTCATTATTCATCCTCAGAGTGTGATCCACAGCTTAATTGAGTTGATTGACCATTCTATGTTGGTTCAAATGGGAGAGCCCAATATGATCACACCGATCCAGTATGCATTGACTTATCCTCATCGTTATCCAAGCATGCTGAAGCCATTTGATTTTTTTAAAAATCCAGTATTACAATTTTTGATCCCAGATTTGAATAAATTCCGCTGTCTGGCTTTGGCATATGAGGCCATTCGCCAAGGGGGAAGCTTGCCTTGTTACATGAATGCAGCGAATGAAGTATTAGTCCAACGGTTTTTAAGAAGAGAAATTTCTTGGAAAGAAATTGCCATTCAATTGGAGCACTTAATGCTACAGCATGTAGTAGAGCCAGTTGATTCTGTAGAAACAATTTTAGAAATTGATAAGAAAGCAAGGCAAGACGCTTCTCACTCCAATACAAGTTTAATCATAAGGTTTTGATGTCATGTTTATCAATGTTTTGTATGTCATTTTAGCAGTTTTAGGCTTAAGCTTCTTAGTTTTTATTCATGAACTTGGCCATTACTACATGGCTCGTCGTTTAAGGATGAAAGTTGAAACCTTCTCAATTGGGTTTGGAAAACCTATTTATGCATGGATGCGAGATGGAGTCCATTGGCAAATTGGATGGTTACCTTTTGGAGGCTATGTCAAAATAGCTGGAATGGATCAACAAGAAAGCCCTTCTAATTATTCACCTGTTGAAGAAAGTTTCTTTTCTAAGCCTCCTCTAGATCGAATAAAAGTTGCCTTTATGGGTCCTTTTGTCAATATAGTCTTTGCTTTACTCGTCTTTACTGCGTTGTGGGGAATTGGCGGACGGGAAAAAAAATTTGTTGAATATACCCATAAAATCGGCTGGATAGATCCAAAATCGGAGCTTTATGCTAAAGGCGTTCGACCAGGTGATGAAATTATTTCTTATGACAATCATGCTTACAAGAGTGCGAAAGATCATTTATATAGACTTTTAACTGCTTCAGAAAAAATTGAGGTCAAAGTCAATAGAGCTAATCCTTATACAGGAAAAAAAGAAGTTTTTACTTATACAGTCAAACCCTACTCACATCCACAATCAACTGCACGAGAGATCATGACAGCTGGAATTTTGCAACCTGCCAGCTACGTAATTTATGATCAAATCAATAATAAGACTGAAAATTCTCTTCCAGAAGGATCTCCAATGCTAGGAAGTGGAATAAAATATGGAGATCGAATTATTTGGGTCGACGGACAACTCATTTACTCTCTGACGCAACAATCTGAAATTTTAAATGATTCTAGAGCATTGTTAACAATTGAACGGGGGAACAAGGTTTTGTTGCGACGAGTCCCTAGAGTGTTAATTGAAGAGCTAAGATTAGACTCAGAAGTTAGAGAAGAATTAATGGATTGGCAGTTCGAAGCTCATTTAAATACAACTAAATTTCAAAAAATTTTTACAATTCCCTACAATTTAAATAATGATGGAGTAGTGGAAGCAGCTATTAAATTTATTGATGAAGAAAGGGAAGAAGAGGCATTTCCAACACAACCTTTTTCTGAATTAGAGCAACCTCTTGAACCAGATGATAAAATTCTTGCAGTCGATGGTTTTCCAGTCGAACATTCCTATGAAATTTTAGCGCAGCTCCAGAAACGACATGTGAATATCATTGTACAAAGAGATCCTAAGATACAAACCATTCCTGACTGGAATGAGGCTGATCAAGTGTTTGATCAGCAATTTGATAGGAAAGATTTACGACGATTAGAAGCACAAGTGGGTTTAAGCACACCTATGATTCGATCTTCAGGGAACCTCTACTTACTTAAACCGGTCACACCTAAAAAGCGGAGTGACTTGAAATTAAGCGTAGAAAATCAAGACTTGTTAGCTACAGAAAAAGAATCTCAAAGGAAAGAAATTGAGAAAAATATTGGGGATCCAGAGAAACGAGCACAAGCTTTACAAATTCTTGAAAGTCAAGATCAAGAGCTGATTCTTGGATTAACAGGCATTAAAGATCAAAAGATTTTATATAATCCCGATCCCTTTACTCTATTTAGCCAAGTCTTTCAAGAAATTTGGGAAATGCTTCAAGCTCTTTTCACTGGCTCTTTAAATCCAAAATGGATGGCAGGTCCCGTTGGGATTATCCAAGTCGTGCATCAAAATGCGATGAATAGTATTAAAGAAGCCCTTTACTGGTTAGGAGCCATTAGTTTAAATTTAGGAGTCTTAAATCTTTTGCCTTTACCTGTGTTGGATGGTGGAAGTATCGCATTTGCCCTCTATGAAATCTCCACTGGGAGAAGACTGAAGGCGAAAACTCTAGAAAAACTTATTATTCCTTTTGCTTTATTGTTAATCGCTCTATTTGTTTATTTAACTTACCAAGATCTTGTTCGTTTGTTTACAACGTTGTTTCGTTAGAGATCCTTTGAAACAATGTAATTGTATTACAACTAACAAAATAACAGATGAATTTAAATATTCAAATTAAAAAATTTCTTTGAATCAATATTTTTTTAAATATGATAAATAAGTAAGGTTAACCTTAATTTTTGATTATCATATGGAAACAACTATTACTCAAAGACCTCGCAATGTAGCAGTTAAACAATCCATTGCCATTCTTTACGGAGATTGGGGAACCAGTAAAGCCTATGTTCTGGGACTCGCTTTTGCGATTGCTGGCTACAGCTCATTTTGGTTGATCTTTGCGATGGGAATTTTGATTGCCCTTGTCGGAATCAATTACATTACAATTTGTAAATTTAGACCAACAGGAGGTGGAGTATACGGATCAGCTCGTAAGAAATCGGAAATTTTAGCTTTAGTAGCTGCTTTTTTTCTGATAGCTGACTATTTGATTACTGCAAGCTTAAGTGCTTTAGCTTCTTTTGAGTATTTAGGTGTGACTTATCCCTCTGTATGGGCTATAGGAATCATTACAGTTATCGGATTTATTAATTATTTTGGTCCTAAGCATTCAGGAAATATTGCTTTTATTATTTCCATTCCAACGGTCATGATGGTGATCTTATTGAGTTTATTGGCCACCCCTTATTTAAATAGTGCAGTTAAATCCATTCATCCTTTGGAAGGTGGAATCTGGATCAATTGGACTCATTTTGTAGGAATGATTGTAGCCCTATCGGGAATAGAATCGATTGCAAACACCACTGTGTTAATGCCTCTAGATGTGGATAGTACACCTGACCATCCTTCGGTTCACCAAACTTCCAAAAAAGCCATTCTGTGGGTCATGATTGAAGTTTGTTTTTTTACTGTCTTTTTGGGATTAGTCATGCATGCCTTACCTGGCTTGTATGTGATAGATGGGCAGGTTCATGCGCCGAATCAAACAGATATTCGTGATTTTATGTTGCGTTATATGGGCGAATACTTTGCGACGCAGCACTGGGGTCCAGACATCGGATTTTTATTTGGATCGGCCATTGCTATCACATTCGCAGCTCTTTTGTTTTCTGCTGTGAATACAGCGATTGTGACTCTCGTCTCATTGTTATTTGTTATGTCAAGAGATGGAGAAGTTCCTGTCACATTTCAAAAGCTTAATCGTTTCGGTGTCCCTGTTTATTCCCTTCTTGTTGCAATGATTGCTCCTATCGTTGTGTTAATTTTTGTCAATGATATGGCTCATTTGGCAGATTTATATGCAGTTGGATTTGTGGGTGCTGTCGCAACCAATTTAGGAACAAATGCCTTTGATGAGACAATTCCCATGACAAAAAAGGAGCGTCGCTTAATGAAAATGACGTTTATTTTAATGACAGCGATTGAGTTGACACTTCTTATCGTCAAACCTAAGGCCCGTCTTTTTGTTGTGTATATGTTAACTGCAGGGTTTATTTTAAGAGGCTTTGTTCAAGAAAGACGACAAAAGCAATGGGCGGCTAAAAGAGTTAAACTTAAACATGCCTCTTTATATCAAGATGATACACGTGTTCCTTTGCATTATGGCGCCATCCTATGTGCAGTCAGTACAATTGGTAAAACATTAAATTTTGCCTTGCAAGAGGCGAAGCATTATGAACAACCCCTATATATCTTATTTGTACGTAATCAAAAAGTCATTATGGAAGAAGATCGCTCAAGGATTTGGTTAGATGATGAAGATGCTTGTCGGATCTTTGACTATGCAAAGGAGAGCTCACACGAGATGACGATTAAATTTTTGTATGCAGTGAGTGATTCTCCAGCTAATACAATTGTTCAAATGGCTAAACAGTTGCAGGTTTCTCGTGTTATATTAGGACGACCAAGACAAGGTCTTGTGTTACAAATGTTGCGAGGCAATATTGCTCAGGAAGTGGCTGAAATTCTTCCTTCTTCTATCGATCTTTTAGTGATCTCTTAATTCATTTTACCCAAAAATTTGGCAAGGCGAATTTATTAAATGAAAAGCGATTCCTTCTCTAAAGAATCGCTTTTCAAGCTTCGCTAAACCTGATTGATTTCAAGATTCACATTAGATCCGTAGATGTTTCCTTGTAAGATCTCTGAAAAAACGCGATTGATACTCAATAAACTGTCAAACGATCTTCTATCTGAAACACTTTCTAGAATGACTTCAATGGCTTGCATTCTAGCTTCAATAGGTAATCGATCAAGTTGCATTTTGAGCCCTAGAACAAGAGTAGCTTTCAGTTGCTCCTGTGTGGATAAAGCAGCAAAATTCGGATCATTTGGATGAGGAACAGGAATGGTTCCGTCTAGTAGACCTTTAAATTCTTCAGGAGTCATCCCTAAGTATTGGCCTTTCTGAACTTTTCCTACCTCGACTGTGTATAATAAACTTAAAGCAACTCCAGCTAAGATTGTTTTAATAAAAGCTTCTAATTGATCACGTTGTTCAGGTGGAAGTTGCTTCGCTTCAGGCATGCGATCCATGAGTTTAGCTTTGATATAGTTAGGATCATTCAGGATTGTCACGATATCTCTTGCAAAAGTTTGTGCCGCTGTTAAATAGTGTGTTTGCTCTTTTTGATTTAATCCACTTACGGAGGCTTCCCAAGATGCAAAATAAAGTAAGGGAGCGATCAATGCCGTCACGCCTGGTAGAATGCCAGCAAGCAGTTGTGGTGCAACCGTTTGTAAACTTTGAATCATTTGAATAACTGGAACAAAAGGATTACTGACGATTCCTGTTAATGCAATCGATACTTCAGCTGCTCCAACAGCTCCTAAAGTAAAAGCAGCAGAAATAAGGGGAATGGCGAGCAAACGGGCCATATCCGTTGATTGTTCCGATTGTTCAGTAGGTTCAGGAGATCTCATCGTTTGTTCAGCTGCTTGGATGGCTGTTAAAAGATAAGGGGGATTGCTTCTTGCTGTTTGTAATTCAACAATGGATAGTCCTCCTATTGCCTGAGTGGGGTTCTCTTTTAAAGAAAGCTCGATTTGATACTGAGGAGAGTTTAATCGCCTACGAATTTCTTCTTCTAATCTATCTAAATTTTCGCTCCATTTATCTAGCATATGCTGAATAATTTCAGATTCCGTTATAATCGGAATTTCCATTAAATAAGTACTAACGGGTCCTCCTTGCTCATTGGCGACATTGACAACAGCAAAGAATGTATCCCCATCAGCTTGGTTGGGAGATGTTAACATCGGAAAATCCATTGGAGCAATAAAGGCAACAGTGACTGCTTTACTCTTTTCTATACTAGATAATCCGCTATCCACATTGGTGGGTTGTCCTTCTAAGCTCATTCCCTCAGAAGAAGGGATGTATTGGGGACCTTGTACAAAAGAGCTATAGTTATGAATATCTGGTTCGGTCATAATTTGCCTCTTGTAATCATTACTAATACAGTGGAGATTTTACACAATTTCTCTACTATCTATCATTCATTATAACATATTTTTTTATAATTAGAGTTAAAAGTTACTAAGACAAAAAAATTAAATTTAAATCAATATTGAAATTTCTATGATTTAGAATTGTTTTTTGTTAAAATTTAGCTTCTCAACCAGAAGGGATTTTATGACTGCTCCTATAGAACCTATTCCAGAGCCTGCTCATTTCAAAGGAAAAGATGCCATTGGACATGTTGCACAAGCCCAAGCTAAAGGAATCATTGCAAGTTCCGAAGTTCATGGGACTGAAATTCCAGGTTCGATTTCATCTGGAACTGACGCGGCGCGAGAAACAGTTGTTCTCTTAACCTTTTTAGCCATTTTTCTTCATCAGTTTCTTTTTTCCCCTTATCAAATTTTTAAGATTTTGGCCCTTTTTTCTATGAGTTGGCTTGTTTGGAAAGCTGGAAGAAGTGCCTGGTTAGGATGGGCTCGTTTAGAACGTCTTCATCGCATTTTAGCTGAAGAAAAGTGGGAAATTGAACATAACCGAACACAAGAACGATCTGAATTAAAAGTTTTATATGCGGCAAAGGGATTTGAAGGAAAACTTTTAGAAGATGTCTTGGATGTCCTAATGGCTGATGAAGATCGACTTCTTAAAGTCATGGTAGAAGAAGAGTTAGGTCTTTCTTTAGAAGTGCATGAGCATCCACTTAAACAGAGCGTTGGTGCAGGAATGGGTGTCCTGCTAAGTGCTCTATTTGTGTTGCTGAGTTATCGATTTTGGTCTTTAGAAGGCCTTTATGTAAGTGGATTAGTGGTTTTAGGAATCAGTGCAGGAGTCTCTGCTTTTTTCGAAAAAAATCGACTCATTCCTGCCATTATTTGGAACATGGGACTTCTTATTTTAGTAGCTAGCTTCTTTATAGGTTTATTGAATTTTTTCATTCAAAAAGGGTGGTTATGATGACGGAAACAATTGCAATTCCACGTCATCCTCATACTAAACCTGTTGTTTTTGAGGAGTATTTTGGGTTAGGAGAAGAAGAAAGCGCCAGTCCCTTCCTGACTCCAAGTTCACGCAAATGGGCCATTCATTTAAGTCTTAAAGCCTCTCTTTTAGCCGCTTTCTTGCTCTTCATTGCCCTTGTCCTTTCTTTTTCCTCTGTTTTCCTACCTCTTTCCAATCTGACTTTAGTGGCTGTTTATTTTTTAGCAGGCATCCCTTCTTTGATAGAAGCCATTGAAGATTTAATCGATCTTGATGTGAATATCGATGTTTTAATGACATTGGCAGCTTTTTCCTCCTTTTTAATAGGAAGTGGACTAGAGGGTGGGCTTTTACTTGTGCTGTTTTCTTTATCAGGATCCATTGAAGATGCCGTGACGGCTAAGGCAAAAGGGTCGATTAATCAATTGCATAAACTCTCTCCTTCAAAAGCGTGTGTCATCGAACCAAATGGCCATTTGATTGAAAGATCTGTTAAAGATATTGAGATTGGCACATGGATTTTAGTGAAATCAGGAGAAGTGGTGCCTTTAGATGGAAAGGTAATGGAAGGAATTTCTTCTGTTAACTTTGTGCATTTAACAGGAGAGAGTTTACCGATATTAAAACAGAAAGGAGATGAACTTCCGGCCGGAGCTCGGAATTTAGAGGGAACTTTTACTCTTGAAGTCACTCGTACAAGTGCCGATTCCACTCTTTCTCGCATTATCCAACTTGTCATGCAAGCTCATGAAGCTAAACCTAAGCTTCAACGTTGGTTTGATCGTTTCAGTCGAAATTATGCGATTTCGATTATTTCCCTTGCGACATTCTTTGCTTTGACTTTTCCTTTTCTATTAGGAATTCCTTTTTTAGGAATAGAGGGATCTGTTTATCGTGCTTTAACCTTTTTAATTGCCGCTTCGCCATGTGCTCTTATTTTAGCCTTACCTATTGCTTATCTGAGTGCGGTTAGTGCTTGTGCAAGGAATGGCATTCTTTTGAAGGGAGGGGTCACCTTGGAAGCTTTAGCCCAGTGCTCGATTATTGCATTTGATAAAACAGGAACATTAACAACAGGACAATTGGCATATGATGGCTTCGAGGCGCTCGGAAACAACCCTTGGTCACAAGAAGATGTGTTATCTATTGCTTATGCACTTGAGAGAAATACGGTTCATCCGATTGCAAAAGCGATCACAACATATGCCAATGAAAACAAGATTTCTCCATGTCCAATTAGAGATTTTAAAGCGATTCCTGGATACGGCGTAGAAGCCACGGCTGTATTTGCTCAACAAACCTTTCCTGTTTTTATGGGGCATCCAGCTTATCTTCTCAATCGTCTATCTGATTCATTAAAAGAAGAACTAGATCTTAAAATCCAACACTTTTATGAAAGTGGAAAGTTGTTGGCTATCTTGTCAATTGATTCCGTTGTGTACCTATTTACTTTCCAAGACAGTTTAAGGGAGAATTTAAAAGAGACCATTCAGCGACTTAAAGAAAATTGGAAATTGATCATGTTAACAGGAGATCACGAATACAGTGCAAAGAGTGTTGCAGAACAATTAGGAATTCCTGAATTCCATGCGAATTTAAGACCTGAACATAAACTTGATCATGTCACACGCTTAGCGCAAGAAAAAGGTCTTGCGATGGTTGGAGATGGAATTAATGATGCTCCTGCCTTGGCTCGAGCAACCGTTGGAATCTGCATGGGAAAGGTTGGAAGTGGAACAGCGATAGATGCGGCAGATGTTGTCTTATTGCAAGATAACTTGGAACGATTAGATTGGTTGATGAACAAGGCAAAGCAAACTCAATCCATTGTCAGACAAAATTTGATCATTGCAAGCCTTGCGATTCTCATTGCCGCCTTTCCTGCTTTAGCTGGAATGGTTCCTCTTTGGCTAGCTGTTGTCATGCATGAAGGTGGAACAGTTCTTGTTGGCCTAAATGCTTTGCGTTTATTAAAATAGGACGCCTTCTAATATGGCTGAAAAATTTGACGATCAAAATGGTAAAAAGATCGTTTTTCAGCTGTTTTGTATAGAATCTGGACCAAATACATACTTAATCAATTGATTGTTTTTGTTCAGATATTGAATTGAATGAGCAGTTAAGACAATGTTATCTGTAGGAATCGATAATTGACAAAGAATTTTTCCATTATACAAATCGTATAATGTCAAAGTTTTATGGCAATATAAGCCAAAGTAGGTTGGATCATCAATCGGAATCAATATTTTCTGATTCATCCCTTTTAAATCCTTTGCAATCGTAGATTTCCAACTTTGCGAAATTGTGTCATTTTCAAAAGACTGCACTTTTATATATTTCGTTGTTAAAATAATGAGCTTATTTGCCATTCTCGCAATAGCCTGGTTGCTATTAGAATTAGAAAGAAATTTGATTGAATTTTTCCATTCATTAGCGATTAAATCATATGTTTTTAAGTGATTTTTTTCTCTTATCCATACAAGTTGATGATGTTGGCAGATCCAATTAAATGAATGAGTAGAGGGAGGAGCATTGGCTATTAATTTGACGTAACAAAATTGCTTAACTGAAGTGCGCATGATTAGAAGAAATAAATCATTAATTTTTAGACTTAATTGATCTTGTTCAGCGTTTAATAAAGAAATAGTAGGCTTCCTGCTTTCGTAATAACGGAAATTATAAGTTAAATGGGGAAATGTAATTTGTACTTTCCAATTTTCGGCTGCCATTTGGTCAATTTGGATAGGAATCTTTTGCAAACATTTTTTCGGGTCCCATATTTCGATTTGCTTCATCTCCTGTGTAGAGTTCTCACTAAGAAATTTTTCTAAGACTAAGAGGCCTTTATGATTATAAGTAAAATTTATTGTTTTTTCTGTTCCAAATGCCTCTTTAAGAGTTCTAAATTGTTTAGTCAGTAGCCGATAATAACGGATGGCACACGACTTCCAACTCAGCTTGGCATGTGTTTTGTCAGAATGAAAAGAATGCTTATAAAAATTTTTCCATAAAATTGAATCGTCAGAAATTCTGTTGAATTGTTTGTTGACTAAATGGAGATTAATTAGCGTTTGAATATCCAAAAGAGAAAGGACATGGGTGACAAGCTCGTCGGAAAAGAGATGAAAATAATCTTGCTTGGTTTGAACACTTGCTGAAGAGAATGATAGGGTTGTCTTCATATAGCTCCTCCCAGGTTTGTTATAGTTACTGCTCATTTAAATTTCACTTTCTCAAAAAAAATATATAATGCCAATCCTTTGCGATAAAGAAGATGCAAATAAACTGCTTTGCGCTTATACATAGGGATAAAGAGTTGATTTAAGTTATGAAAGGATCTAATCACATTAGTCCCCCTCATCATCTCCCCGCTCCCACTCCACTAGCTCAAGCCATGCAGCAGGAAGCGGAAAAGTTTCAGGAATATTATCTATGGCTTGAAAAAGCAATGCCCGCTGTATTTTTCGATGAAATTAGTCGTGAAAGTTTGATATTAATTACTCATGGTTTGATTGGATTCAATCTACAGAATTATTTTACAACAATTAATTTACGTAATGCAGCCATTGTCATTTGTTTAGATAGTGCGGATGCCGATGTACGGATTTTAGAAAATTATGCTTTATATGGAATTAAGAATTATCAAACATATCTCTCTCGTCTTCCTGCCCCTTTTGCTAGCATCTCAGACTTATTGCGGATTGCGACAATTGATTTTACTGAAGCCATTGAATCTGTCGAAAACCCTTATCCAACTGCTTCTAAAGAGAAATTGTATGCTTTGCTGCAAGAGACGGCTCCTGAGTTTTCTAAACAAGATTTCAATCGTTTAATTGGACAAGTCAGTGCACGTTTTTTAAACGCTCTTCCGATGGATCGTCTAGCCCTGGCTCTTTATTTATTGTCACGCGCTGAAACGCGTGACAATTGTCAATATGAAGTGCGCTATGAAGATGAATGGGCAGAAGATCAAGAACCTTCCATGCAAATTGTGATCGCCTGGCGCAATATTCCTAGATATAACTTTCTTTATCGCTTAGCCCGTGTTGTCTTGCGACATAAACTTAAAATGGAAAGAGTCAATGCCACTTATGTCAATCCTTATAGCAAAAATAGCGTGTTGATCATGGTTGTGAATCTATATGGTAGCAATAGACATCCTGTGTGGGAAGTGGCTGACATCGTGGATTTCTTACGGGAATTTTCTACAATTAAATACTTTGATACAATAGATGCAATTGGAGATCGTTTAGTAGATAAAGGGATTGTATCAGGAAATATTGCCAATTTACTCCGTACAATGGTGACCTTTATTCATCAATCCCTTGTTCATCTTGATGCAAATCTTTATCGTCTTGATAATATCGAAGAAGCCTTTTGCCGCCATCCAGAATTAACTGTTCAATTAAGTGAAGCGTTTAAATATAAATTTGATCCAAATTTTTTTCAGTTAGATCGCTTTCTAACAATTAAGCAGGACTTTCTGGAAGAAGTTGCTCAGTTAGATACAGGACAAGAAGAAAACGATACACGTCGAAAAAATGTTTTGCGACAAGCCATGAATTTCATTGCTTATACTTTGAAAACAAATTTCTACCGTCTTAATTATACAGCTTTAAGCTTTCGGTTGGATCCTACTTATTTGAAAGAACTTCCCTTTGATCGCTCCTCTAAATTCCCTGAAATTCCCTATGCAATCTTTTTCATTAAAGGCATGCATTTTTTTGGTTTTCATATTCGATTTAAAGATTTAGCCCGTGGAGGACTTAGGACCATTTATCCGGAGCAAATTGAACAAATGCTGACAGAACAAAATATGGTGTTTGCTGAATGCTATCATCTAGCTTGGACTCAACATAAAAAAAACAAGGATATTCCAGAAGGAGGCTCAAAAGGGATTATTTTCTTAAAAACCTTTGAACAAATTGATTCTGACTCATTGATCTTTCGTAAAGAATTGGAATACTCTAAATTGACTGAACAAGAAGTCGATGCAAAAATTGCTCAATTTCGACAAGAACAAAAGTTGGAATTTCTGTATCAAGCCCAACGTGCATTTATCGATAGCTTAATGTCTATTGTGAATTGTGATGCGAATGGAAAAATTCGTGCTAAATACATCATTGATTATTGGAAAAAACCAGAATATTTGTATTTGGGTCCCGATGAAAACATGCACGATTCGATCATTCAATGGATTGCTCAATTTAGTAAAAAACATCACTATAAACCTGGAATAGCCTTTATCTCCAGTAAACCTTTAACTGGAATTAACCATAAAGAATATGGAGTAACTTCATTGGGAGTCAATGTCTATATGCATCAGGCGTTAGAAGCAATCGGCATTCATCCTGAACAAGATATTTTTACTGTTAAATTATCTGGAGGCCCTGATGGAGATGTAGCTGGTAATCAACTGTTAAATCTTTATCGCTTCTATCCTCATACAGCTAAAGTCGTTGCAATCACCGATAAAACAGGAACCATTTGTGATCAGCAAGGCCTTGACTTAAGCTTGATTAAACAGCTTTTTTATCAAGGAAAGGGGATTGCTTTCTATCCTCCCGATCAACTTTCAGATGGAAGTTTCTTAGTCGATAAACAACAAAAGAGATATCCCATCCCTTATGTGCAAGAAACACGATGTTGGAGAAAAAAAGACAATCAACTTTTGGAAGAATGGTTATCAGGAAGTGAAACGAATCATTTATTACGCTTTAATGTGCATCAGACAAAAGCCGATGTCTTCATTCCAGCGGGAGGGAGACCTCGCACGTTGAATGAATCCAATATTCAAGAGTTTTTGGACGAAAAAGGAAAACCCACGTCAAAAATCATTATTGAAGGTGCAAATCTTTATTTAAATCCGCAAGCTCGACAATTGTTAGAAGAAAAAGGAGTACTCATCGTTAAAGATAGCTCCGCAAATAAAGGAGGAGTGATCTGTTCCTCTTTTGAAGTCTTATGTGGTTTAGCCTTAACAGAAGAAACTTTTTTGGCAAATAAAGAAACATTAGTGAAAGAAATCTTAGAGCGGATTGAAAAATGTGCATTGGATGAAGCGAGACTTCTTTTACAAACTTATCAAACAACCCAACAGCCATTAACACTGATCTCAGAAAAAATTTCTGATCGCATTAATGGGTATAAATATCAAATTTTGGAATACCTGGAATCTTTTTCTACTCCTTTAGATCACAATCTAGAAGATCCTTTTATTCGTTGTTTTTTAAATTATTTTTTACCCATTCTTAAAAATCAATTTGCAGATCAACTTCTTAAAGAAATTCCAGATTCTCATAAAAAGGCTATTATTGCTTGTTATTTAGCTGCCCATCTCGTTTATCACAGGGGTCTTGATTGGTCCCCATCCATTGTGGATATTCTTCCTCTCATTTTATCGGATGCTTTTTAAACAGAATCCAGCACTCTAATCTATCAAGTGCTAAATTTCTTGACTCATTTAAGATGATTTTTGTATAATATCAATCAATGATGGAAAGGAATTGTTTAGACGGAGAGTTTTTTGGAATTATTGCAATCGAGTAAAAGGCCAAAAAGACAAGATCGAGAGCGACGTGTTTTGTTGGGGTTAGTGGGTCATTTTATTCAAACAGGACGTCCGGTTGGTTCAACTACACTAAAAGAGGCTGGGTTTGGAGAGTTAAGTACCGCCACAATTCGTAACTATTTTGCTCATTTGGAACAGGACGGGTATCTTGTTCAATTGCATGCCTCTGGTGGCCGAGTACCGACGAATTTAGCCTATCGAATGTACGCGAATGCTTATCTTGATCAAGATCGATTCACAACAGATCAAGATCCTTTTCAGTCGTTTAAAGAGTTTGAATCGCGAGAAATTGCGTTGTTCTTGCAAGAGAGTGCTGAAAAGCTTAGTCAAAAAACAAATTGTGGAGTTTTTTTATCAGCACCTCGCTTTGATCATGATTATGTCATTGATTTTAAGGTAGTTGCAATTGACAGTTATCGTTGTTTATGTGTGCTGATTACCGACTTTGGGGTGATTCAAACGGAAATTCTCCACTTGCCAACTAAATTATCTTCTTTTGCTTTGAAAAGGATTGAAGGATACTTTCAGTGGAGATTAACAGGAGTTCATAAGCCAGACAATTTAGAATCAGAAGAAGAGGAAATTGGGCGTGCATTTTATAATGAGCTAATGGTACGCTATATTGTGGGGTATTCTAATTTTATTGATGAAGAAATTTATCGAACAGGGTTTTCTAGATTACTCGCATATGCAGATTTTCAGGATGCTCGGATATTAGCTTCTAGCTTATCTTTGTTTGAAAATGCGCATAGTATGCGACTTCTATTAAGGGAGTGTCAATCATTGAATACCTTGAAATATTGGATTGGAGAAGACTTAGAAGCTTATTCGAATTTAATCCCAAATTGCTCCGTTATCGCCATTCCTTACACGATTAATCAACGACCTGTAGGAGCTGTTGGTTTGATTGGTCCGATTCGAATGCCCTATCGAGATCTATTTCACATGATGCGATTTTTTTCAGAGAATGTGAGTGAGACCCTCACTCGTAATCTCTATAAATTTAAAATTCATTTTCGCCAACCTGAAACGGGGGTGGTTTATTTACAAAAAGAAGAACAACTATTGCTTGAACAAAAGCAACCTATGTTAATAGAAGATAAGCGTGAAGGAGCATAATTATGACGAATGAAAATAAAGAGAAAGAAGTGGAAGAAATTGCCGATAAGGACCAAGTTCCGGTTCCAACTATTGGAGAAGAATTACCAGAAGAACACAATAAACAGAAGCCTAAGCAAATCATGATGACCGATGTCGAAGTGCGAAACTTAAAAAAAGAGACCATGGAATATAAGGACAAATATTTAAGGTTGCTCGCTGATGCTGACAATACGCGAAAAAGATTGCAAAAAGAGCGTGAAGAGATGATTCAATATGCCATTGAAAATATCATGGTCGATCTTCTTCGACCTCTAGATAATTTTGAGCATGCTCTTAAGTTTGCGGATCAAATGTCAGACGAGGTCAAAAATTGGGCATTTGGCTTCCAAATGATCCTTAATCAATTTAAAGATGTGTTAACAAATAATGGAGTTGCTCCTATCCCTTCTCAACAGGGACAAGCATTTAATCCTCATGATCAAGAAGCGATTGAAATGATTGAAACAGATCAATGTCAACCAGGCATGATTATTGAAGAATGTGTACGTGGTTATAAAATAGGTGATCGAATCATTCGACCTGCTCGAGTCAAAGTCGCAAAGGGAAAAAGCAATTCCAAAGAAGAATCTAATTCAGAACAAAACAATCATTTATCATAATATTAGAAAGGAGTTTTAACGATGAGTAATCCAACAAAAAAGGGACATATTATTGGTATTGACTTAGGGACAACGAACTCTTGCGTAGCTGTGATGGAAGGGGGAACACCCAAAGTCATTGTTTCTGCAGAAGGAACCCGCACAACACCTTCTGTTGTCGCCTACAAGGGAAACGAAAGGCTTGTTGGAATTCCTGCTAAGCGCCAGGGAGTCATTAATCCTGAAAATACGGTCTCTTCTTCTAAGCGTTTTATTGGTCGTAAATTTAATGAAGTCCAAAGTGAAACAAAAACGGTCCCTTATAAAGTGGTGAGTGGAAATGGTGGTAATGCCGTTTTTGAAATTCAAGGAAAAGTTGTCACACCAGAAGAAGTTGCAGCACAAATTCTAATTAAAATGAAGGAAAGTGCAGAAGCCTATTTAGGTGAAAAAGTCACAGAAGCTGTCATCACTGTCCCTGCCTACTTTAATGACTCTCAACGTCAATCGACAAAAGATGCAGGGCGCATTGCAGGTCTGGATGTGAAAAGAATTATTCCAGAACCAACAGCCGCTGCTTTGGCTTACGGTCTTGATAAAGAAAAGACAGATAAGAAAATTGCTGTCTTTGACTTGGGAGGTGGAACATTTGATATTTCCATTCTTGAAATTGGCGATGGAGTCTTTGAAGTCCTTTCCACGAATGGAGATACCCATTTAGGAGGAGATGACTTTGATAATGAAATTTTGAAATGGATGCTAACTTCATTTAAACAAGATTATGGCATTGATCTCCATCACGACAAAATGGCTTTACAGCGTCTACGAGATGCTGCCGAAAAAGCAAAAATTGAGCTTTCCGGGGTTCAACAAACTGAAATTAACCAGCCATTTATTACGATGGATGCTTCAGGTCCTAAACACTTGAATATGACCTTGACGAGATCCAAACTAGAAAGTTTGACACATGATCTCATTGAAAGGACAAAAGAGCCATGTTTAAAAGCCTTAAAAGATGCTGGTTTGACAAAAGATGATATTGGAGAGGTGATTCTGGTAGGGGGAATGACTCGTATGCCTGCTGTGCAAGAAATGGTCAAGAGCATTTTTGGCAAAGAAGGACACAAAGGGGTCAATCCAGACGAGGTAGTCGCTGTTGGAGCTGCCATTCAAGGAGGTGTTTTAACCGGGGTTGTAAAAGATGTTCTCTTGTTGGATGTGATTCCTTTGACCTTAGGAATTGAAACTTTAGGCGGAGTCATGACTCCTCTTGTTGAACGAAATACCACCATTCCTACCCAGAAAAAGCAAATTTTCTCTACAGCTGCTGATAACCAACCAGCTGTTTCCATTCGTGTCTTCCAAGGAGAGCGTAAAATGACAGCGGACAATAAGTTAATTGGAAGCTTTGAATTAGAAGGGATTTTGCCAGCTCCAAGGGGATTGCCTCAAATTGAGGTAGCATTTGATATTGATGCAGATGGAATTTTGCATGTTTCTGCTAAGGATCTATCCAGTGGAAAAGAACAGAAAATTCGAATTGAATTCCAATCTGGTTTAACGGAAGAGGAAATCAAACAGAAAATTCGAGATGCTGAACTGCATGCAGAAGAAGATAAAAAGCGAAAAGAAGAAATTGAAGTTCGCAATGAAGCAGATGCATTAGCCTTTCGGGCCGGCAAAGCTTTAGATGAATATAAGGATAAGTTACCTAAGGACGTTGTCGATGACGTCACAAGCAAAATTGATGCTGTTAAGAAAGCTCTAGAAAGCAATGATATGCAGCGCATTCGTACAGCAAAAGCAGAATTAGAGAAACATATGCAGCACATTGGTGAAGCAATGGCCAAAGCTAGTCAAGCGGGATCAGGTGCAGCAGGAATGGGTGGTACGCAAGAGCAAGCCACAGGTCAACAATACCAACAGCAAGCTTCTCAGGGGGGATCAACAGGGAATTCCGATAATATTGAAGATGCAGAAGTTGAAATTATTGATGACAACAAACCGTAATCTTTTCAAAGTAGAAAGCAGCCGTTAAACGCTGCTTTCTTTATTTCTTTCCTTCTCTATTAAAAATAAAATTTGATAGATTGATCAATAAAGGGGAAAGAAATGTCTCAGACACCTTCAATTGGTCAATATTTGTTAAACCGTCTACATGAATTAGGGATTGAACACATCTTTGGTGTTCCTGGTGATTATGTATTGCGGTTAGATAAACTCATTGAGCAGCATCCGGCCATTCAATTTATTAATACGACTCGTGAAAATACAGCTGGATATGCAGCAGATGCGTATGCTC
>WUUC01224940.1_pt1 | contig 31131 bp, 21 predicted proteins | sample 6278441 | NCBI WGS metagenome assembly WUUC01 (sample SAMN13675441, study PRJNA597444) | soil metagenome | isolation source: soil | place: USA: Washington | collected 2017-10 | reverse complement strand
CGGCTGTGGCATTATCATCTATTATGCCCTTGTACAACTCCTTGCTGTAGCAGTTTGGTTTTGCATTATCGACCAGGGTATGGTTATCAATATGGCTTTGGCCTTTTTGAAAATACAAACCGTATAAATGTGATTCACAATGGGCAGCATCCAATACAACATTCAGGTTGTTGCGAACTATGCCACCATCTAACGATACTGTAACTGTATGCGTATAACTTTTTCCAACCTGACGGATATGTGTCGTACTTACATTACTGCTATTGCCTGATTCGTTTTGAATCTTATAATATTCCATGATCGCATTCTTCTCTACGATTATTTCCATTACCTGGTTGGTAAAGCTGTACCCTGACCCAATGGTGTGATAGGTTTCTACTATTTGCACTTGTGCATTCTCGCTTACATGGATAAGGCTACGGGGCTGCGATAAAATATTATCTGTACGGGTATCACTAATATTATAAACGTATAAAGGGTTTTCTACTGCCTGCCCTTTTTTCACATCGATAAACACGCCCCCTTGTACAAACGCAGTATTAAGCGCATGAATGCCGTCTTTTAAATAATTGGCGCTATGACCTAAATGTTCTGAAACAATATTCCGGTATTCATTACCTGCAGCTTCTTCTAATGGGATTATGGTCAATCCTGCAGATATAATTTTCGAAAGCGAAAAAGAGATCTTTCCGTTTACAAATACCAGTTCATTGGCTTGCCTGTGACCGGGCAAACGGACGGAATCTATCGCTTCCGGGTTAAGTGAAACATCCTGTTTATTGACATCAAATTTGTACTCCTTATTAAATAAACTACCAACCCTTGTATACTTCCACTCCTCGTGTTTCCCGGTAGGAATACCCATTTTACTAAAATCAGCGAATGCTTTATCCCTGATATTGGTAAGGCCATTAGCCGGATTAGTCGCCTGTAATAAATCAAACCTTTCTTTAAAATATCCTATAGTGTTCATGCTTTTTTAGTTTTTGCCAGAGTCAAAAAAAATTAAGTTGAGGCGATCTGTTCATTATTTAATTCCAGGTTATCGTACTCGTCTTTATTTTCTGGTTTCTACCCTGTTTGCCTTGTTCCCTTCCGGCCTGCGTCTATGCTTCTTCTGCAACATTAATTTCTTCTTTAATAAAATCATAGCCTCTTTCTTCCAGTTCCAGCGCCAGTTCTTTAGGACCTGATTTCACAATCCGTCCATTGTACAATACATGTACAAAATCAGGTACGATATAATCAAGTAAACGTTGATAGTGGGTAACGGCCAATACTGCATTGTCTTTGCCCTTCAGTTTGTTGACACCATTGGCAACGATACGTATCGCATCAATATCTAAACCTGAATCGGTTTCATCCAGGACTGCAAGGCGCGGTTGCAACATAGCCATCTGGAATATTTCATTGCGTTTTTTTTCACCACCGGAAAATCCTTCGTTCAACGAACGACTCAGCAGAGCCTGGTCAATATTCATCAAGGCCATTTTTTCTTTCATCAACTTTAGAAAAGAAACGGCATCCAATGTTGCTTCACCACGGTATTTGCGAACTTCGTTTACAGCCGTTTTTATAAAGTTTGTGGTGCTCAGACCTGGAATTTCAATAGGGTATTGAAAAGCAAGAAACAATCCTTCACCTGCCCGTGCTTCCGGAGAAAGGTCAAGCAAATTCTTTCCTAAAAATTCCACTGAACCTTCCAGTACTTCATATTCCTTTCGGCCCGCCAGCACCGACGCCAGTGTACTTTTTCCTGAACCATTCGGTCCCATAATGGCATGCACTTCGCCAGCCTTTATCTCGAGGTTAATTCCGTTCAGGATCTTTTTCCCTTCAATTTCTGCATGTAAGTTTTTAATCGACAGCATATCTATTTTTTTAAATTCATTTATACATTAAGGTCATTGTGAAGAATAAACAGCGGTTAATCGCTTTTTTCAGTTATTTACTATCCTACGCTGCCTTCCAAACTGATTGCCAAAAGTTTTTGTGCTTCTACAGCAAATTCCATAGGCAACTGGTTCATTACTTCACGTGCAAACCCGTTTACGATCAATGCAACCGCGGTTTCGGTGTCAATGCCCCGTTGGTTGCAATAAAATATTTGATCCTCACCAATCTTCGATGTGGTAGCTTCATGTTCCACTATCGCCGAATTGTTTTTTACTTCGATATAGGGAAATGTATGAGCGCCACACTTGTCTCCTAATAAAAGTGAATCGCATTGAGAGAAATTGCGGGCATTATCAGCCTTTTTGCTCACATGCACCAAACCCCTGTAACTATTGTTACTTACTCCGGCGGATATACCTTTTGACACGATGCGGCTTTTTGTATTTTTCCCGAGGTGTTGCATCTTGGTACCTGTGTCGGCTTGCTGGTGGTTGTTGGTAACAGCAATAGAATAAAACTCGCCAACTGAATTGTCGCCTTTTAATATTACGCCGGGATATTTCCAGGTAATCGCCGACCCGGTTTCTACCTGCGTCCACGATATCTTCGAATTTTTTCCCTGGCAAATACCCCGTTTGGTTACGAAATTATAGATACCCCCTTTCCCTTCCTTGTCGCCGGGATACCAGTTTTGAACCGTGGAATATTTTATTTCTGCATTATCCATTGTAATGAGTTCCACCACCGCCGCGTGTAATTGATTTTCGTCACGCATAGGAGCCGTGCAACCTTCCAGGTAACTCACATAACTGCCTTCTTCGGCAACGATCAACGTCCGCTCAAATTGACCCGTGTTTTCGGCATTGATCCGGAAATAGGTTGATAGCTCCATGGGGCAACGAACACCTTTGGGTATATAACAAAACGAGCCATCGCTAAATACCGCAGAGTTTAAAGCGGAAAAATAATTATCCGTAATGGGAACCACGGTACCTAAATACTTCCTGATTAAATCGGGATGCTCCTGTATCGCGTCGCTCATGGAACAAAAAATGATCCCTAACTCGCCCAACTGTTCTTTAAATGAAGTGCCGATGGAAACACTATCAATAACTGCATCGACCGCTACGCCTGTAAGGCGCTTTTGCTCTTCCAGTGAAATCCCGAGCTTCTCGAAAGTTCTTCTTAGTTCCGGGTCGATCTCATCCAGGTTATCGGGGTTTATCTTTTGCTTAGGCGCAGAATAGTAAATAATATCCTGGTAATTGATAGCCGGGTATGAAATATTCGCCCAGGCCGGCTCTTCCATTTTAAGCCAGTGACGGTAAGCTTTTAGTCTCCAATCGAGCATCCACTGGGGCTCATTTTTCTTAGCTGATATAAACCGGACAGTGCCTTCGTCCAAACCCATCGGGGCAGCATCTGCTTCTATATCAGTGATAAACCCGTATTTGTAATCGCTCAGGACCGCCTTTTCTATCGTACTCAATTCTTCGCTCATGTTTTCGTTCAATTAATTTTTAAGGGACACAAAGATACTACTCTATTTATACAGAAAAGTATAAATAAGGTTCGATTTCATCGTTCCTGAGAAACCCGGTTAGAAAGATTATCAAAAATGATAAGGAATCAGTAATCGCCCGCATCAGGATGCAAAACTTATAGCGGCGGCTTGGTTTTCTGCATGTAAAACCACTTCTCCGCCAACAAAATACATATCAATTTCCCCAACATTTTTTGCGTAGATCTTGCCCCGGTAAGTGCATTTGTATTTTTCTTTAACAATTTCGTAAGTATCGGCAGAGATATTTACCTGCCCTGGTTCGCCATTACTTTCCATGCGGCTGGCGATATTTACTGTGCTTCCCCAAATGTCGTAGGCGTATTTTTTCTTGCCTACTACCCCGGCTACAAGAGGACCAACGTGAATGCCGATTCGCAGATCCCATGGCTGCAAACCTGCTTCCTCCCGGCGTAAGTTATTTTGCACGATGTATCGCTGTATTTCCAGGCTGGCTTCGATCATATTAAAAACATGTGTTTCATCCGGCGTTGGAATTCCACCCGCACACATATACGAATCCCCGATCGTTTTTATTTTTTCAAGATTATACTTTTCTATTATATTATCGAAAGTAATGAAGCAGGCATTCAGCTCTTCCACTAGTTCCTGCGGTGACATTTTATCTGCAAGTGTAGTAAAGCCTTTAAAGTCTGTAAACATCACAGAGGCAGACTCATAATTCCTGGGTGTAGCGTGTCCTTTAACCTGCAATTCCTTTGCTACTTCGGACGGAAGGATATTTAAAAGCAAATGCTCAATTTCGTCCTTTTGGTGGTCAAGTATCTTATTCGTTTTTGCTTTTTGCAAATAGTTTCGATAAATTATAAATGCGATAATAACGATCAATGCCAGCCCGATAGTCACACCATTCCTGGCTTGTTTTGCCGATTTGATTTTAGCTTCTTTTAAGACCAACTCACCTTCTTTTTTAGACAGTTCAAAATCAAACTGAAGTTGGTTTAATTTCTTTTTGCTTTCTATATTATAGAGCGTATCCTTGATGCCCGAGTAAAGTGACTGATATAAAAAAGCATTCGGGTAATCTTTATTTTTGGAATAGGCAGCTGCCATGTCCTGGTACAGGTCCTTTAATTCGATTTTAAGATCATCGATTTCTTCAGCTATTAATTTTGCTTGCTTATAATAGTCGATCGCCATCCCCATATTATCGAGCCGGACATATACATCTGCAAGTCCCCGGAGACTGCGAACTACCTGGAGCTTATCATCAAACTTTTTCGCAATATCCAACGCCCGGTTATGAGCCTCCAGGGCTTCTGTTAATTTTCCCTCTTTCAGGTATAATTTACCAACGCCGTTAACAGAAAAAGCAGAAGAATAAGTATTCCCTGCCGCTTTTATTGATTTCTGAAAATACTCTAAAGCCTTGCCATCGCTATTTTCGGCATATATCTCCCCGATATTTCCTGTTACCACTACATACGATTCTATATCACCAGTACTTTCTACCAGTGGTATCGCCTTTAATAAATAATTCAAAGCAATCGGGTCCTTTTTGTTGTAATAAATACCGCCAATATTCGTCAGTGCAGAAAACAACCTCAACGTGTCGCCTATTTTTTCGGCAAGCTGCAATGACCGCAGCATATATTCAAGTGCTTTTGCATCGGCTCCCTGGTTAAGATATATAGCGCCAATATTATTTGACATATTGGAAATGCCGATATCGTCTTCCAGGCTCTCGAATAGCTGTAAAGACTGGTTCCAAAAGTCGAGCGTTTCGGCGTACTTCCCCTTCATGTAGTATACCATGCCTATATTTTTCAGCGCATACGCTTCTCCTTTTGGGTAGTCTATTTCCCCGGCCAGCTCTTTTGCCTGCATAGCCAGCGCAATTGCTTTTGCTGAATCACTCCCGATCAGGCTTTTACTTTTTTCCAGCAAAGCATTTACATCAGCCGTGTCCCGGCCTTGTTTCATTTGCCCCGACGCAGCAAAGGCGGACACTAATGCCGCGATCAATAAAAAGTGTTTTCCTTGTTTCATAGAAAGCATTTTGATGAAAAAATGCGCATACGATTTTTACATAGAACAGCAGGAAAATGCGGAGCACCCTTCTTGCTGCATAGCTATATTTTCACAAACCGAAAGGTCTTTACCCCTGCCGGTGTAGTTGCTTTTATAAGGTATACGCCCTTTGATAAGGACGACACATCGATATCATATCCTGCTCCACCAATTCTTTTTACCGGTATTGTACTTTGTTTTCCTAATACATCATAGACCTGGATCGTGCTTATAGCTTCCTCGGCATCTTTAAATTGCAATCTGACCATGGAGGATCCTGGATTTGGGTACAATTTGTTGCCGGTAATTTGCGACACTTTATTTTCAATTGTAGCAGGTTTGGAGGTCTTCGCCGCCGCGCCCCTGTTGCCAACCAATGAGGTTCCTACCGTCAATGTTCCATCCTGCAATGTTACATCGTAATTAGGATTATAGTAACCGCATCCCTGCAAGGTGATCGGGTAAATGCCTACAGGCGATGCATCAACAGCCGTAGTAGTGGCAGTAATATTCTGGTTTGAAATGTTTACTACGACTACGGCTATAGCATCATTTGAATTATTACCAGGATTGCCTGCTCCGCCATCGTAGCAATTGAACTGCCAGCTTGAAACCTGCGTAATATAGTACACTCCGGGAGTCGTGGGTGCATTAAACGGTATCACAAAATCGGCTGATTGCGCAGTTCCGGGTTCCGTTAAATTGTACAAGCTGACGTCATAGCAATTCGTGAAAACATTGCCTAACCCGGGTGCATTGGCCATGCCGATATAAAGCTGTGTAATACATCCCGGGCAATAATTTGTCACATCATTATAAACAGTATTCCGGCGACCCGTCAGTGTAATCGCCTGCCCGGGCGCAGCGTCAATGACATTTGTTCCATCATTAAGTTTGACGTCGGTATAAGTTGTAAGTCTTAACACCTGGTCGATGACTTTTGGCGAAGGCGGAATCACAAACGGAATGCACACATCATCCTCTGTATCAGTGCCCACGAATCCATCATATGTGATGGTGAGCGGAGGATTCGCCTCTCCCGGAGCCTTCATCTTGTCATCCGCAGTAACCAGCAAAGTTTTCTTTGTGATCTCTAAATTACCGTTCTGCACGATCAGCGTATAATTTGTAACGTCGCCGCCGCTTAAAAAGATTGGATAATTCCCTGTCCCGGAAGAGCTGGTAGCAGCACATATAATATCCGGCGCCGTGATGGTGGAAGCATTATCGTCGTAAGCAAAACCGGAATAGGAGGCGGTAAATGCCGGATTATTTTCGCCATAAACTTTCGTCGTGTTATTGGCTTTGGCGATCAGTAGTGCCGGAACAATCTGAATTTCGCCCACTCCATAGGTAACTTCGAAATTTTCGTTAACGAAAGCACCGGGCACCAGTTTTTGAATACCCACATCTAATCCTGTGATCATATTCATAGAGAACATGCCGCCGATATCGCCTGACTGCAGGTTGATATCATCTTCATCAACCAATACCAGGGTTTTCGCATTGTTATTTGCTCCGCTAACATCAAAGTTATTTACCAGTGGTTGTAACTGGCCATTGACCAATGCGAGCAACTGGCCGTTCGCATATACCCATGTTTGGCCATTAACGATAGCCTGTAACTGTCCGTTTGCGATGCTGTAGCTATTTACTTCCTGCAATTGGCCATTCACTATCGCTTTCAGTTGACCATTAACGAGCGGCTGTAACTGACCGTTAACGAGGGCCTGCAATTGACTGTTTTGAAAAACGGTAAAAGTCAGTTCTCCATTAACGATGGCCATTAACTGTCCATTGACCATAGCTAATAATTGCCCATTGACCAATGCCTGCAATTGGCCATTTGTAATGGGGATATAGGTGCCATTGACCAATGCTTGCAGCTGGCCGTTTGCCAATTGCCTTGCACTTTGTACAGGCACAGCCGCCCCATTGACAAGCGATTTAAGCTGGCTATTTACTACTGCCATCAATTGACCATTGACCATGGCTAATAACTGCCCATTTACAATAGCCTGTAGTTGACCATTTACAAAACTAAAATTGGTAGTAGGGATATTAGTAACCACTCCGTTTACCATCGCTTTCAGTTGTCCATTCACTATTGCTTTCAATTGGCCGTTGACCAGCGCCTGCAATTGGCCATTTGAAAAAGACAGGTCCCCTATCATTTCCAACTCGCCATTGACCAAGGCCATAAGTTGCCCGTTCACCAGCGCTAATAATTGACCATTCACCAAGGGTTGCAACTGGCCGTTTACCATTGCAATCAACTGGCCATTTACCAAAGGCATCAATTGTCCATTAACGATCGCTTTCAACTGGCCATTAACAATAGCCAGCGTTTCACCGTTTACAATTGATTGTAGCTGGCCGTTTACAAGTGGCATTAACTGGCCGTTGGCGACTGCCTGCAGCTCGCCGCCCTGGACAGACAATTCTACCGTTACCGGCTGCCCATTTACCAACGCCAGTAGCTGGCCATTTGCAACAGCGGTCCACGCACCATTTACCAAGGCCAGCAATTGGCCATTTTGAAATACCAGGTCTGCCGCGTCAACAAAAGATCCATTTACCAAAGCCTTCAATTGCCCGTTAACCAATGCCTGCAACTGGCCATTGACCATAGCAAGCAATTGCCCATTCACCAGCGGCTGTAGTTGACCATTCGGTACCGCGGTCTTAGCATTGCCATTGGCGAGTGCTTTTATATTGAGAAATGAACGGGAATGAATGCCAGGTAACGGTTGCACCATTAGTGATTTGGCGGAATCCAGTTTATAATTTTGCAATGACATCGCCGAAGCATCAACGATGAATCGTTGGTCACCTATTTGCGATAGGTCAAGATTGTTAACCAATGGCACGAGCTTACCATTTTCCAAAATAAATTTTCTTGCGTTTCTTATAGACTGGAAGCTTGTCATGACGCTCATATTCGATAAGTCGGACGCCGATAAACCCGGAGTGTGATTGAATCCATTCAGGACAAGAAGCGCATTATCCGCAAGATATTTTTTGTGTAATGCCTTTACTTCCTCCGGTAGTGAAGGAGATGAAGCTGCTGACTGATCTAACTCGTAGGTATAAGAAATTTCGCCAATATCCTCTCCGTATTTAACCGTTTTATTACCTGGTGTAATTTTTAGTGCCATTTTTTCCACAGTCAATGTGCCGGATACAAAACTGAAGGTATACTGCGACAGGAGCGGGTCGTTGATAGCAAGATGCGTTGTGCGGGAAGGAAAAATGCCATACAATCCAGCGCTGCTGTTTGCATTGGCAATGCTTGTAAGGCTGAGCTGGTTGCCGTTAAGTTTCAGTGTTTGCAATGAAACATTGGTTTGATTTATGGGCACTCCATTGATAAAATACTCCGCGGTAAAAACAGGATTATCCTGGCCGTACTTACGCGATTTATTTTCGGCCCGAATCGTTACGTTAATCCTTGAACTAAAAAAGTTCAACGCTTCTGACAAACCGCCGTCTAATCCGCTTAAACTCTTAGCCGGGTTATATAACTGAAATGGCGGATCCTGACCATTCAGAATAGCGGGTACTGTCGCAGTGGCTTCTGTTTTATCAGTTGAAACAGTAGTTGCAACCGGTGTTCCATTCACATAAATCTGAGTACCGGACGTCAGGTACTTGCCTTTTATTTTAACCGCAAAAGGTTGCGTACCATTTTGCGAGCCCTGAATAACTGCTTCAAGGGTTGATATAATGGGTCTTGCATTGGCTACTTGTGCGACGGCTGAATCGGCCTGTACAAATCCGTAACCACCTTCGAACGAAAAGTTTCCGGGCAAATAAGAAAATTTTCCCGCTGACGACTGCAATTGTTGCCTTATTTCAGCCGGTGTTACGGTGTTTTGTAAATTAAATTTCTTTCGTCCCTGGATTAGCAGGGCACCGACAGCAGCAGCATGCGGGGCAGCGGCTGATGTTCCGAAAAAATTTGGATAAGGATCTCCATCATTGAATGGCGCACTACCCAGGTTTACAGTAGTATTGACACCATTCGGAGCGATAAGATCAGGCTTGTTTCTTGTAACAAACGTATTGTTTTGTAAGACGAAGGTTCCACCTCTCGACGAGAAGGATGCAACACCCGGCCAAACGGGTGTCACCGCTGGAATATCTGCATAAAGCATAGCACCAACAGCGATAGCTCCATTAGCATTAGGATGACCGACAATGGAAGACGTACCGGCCTGGTGATCCATTATCGTAGCATCGCCGCGAAGTATAATATATTTAAATCTTACATTGGTCGCACCGGCAGCTCTTACCACCATCACTTTAGCATTTGTTTCTTCTTTTACCGTAAAAGGACAAACTTCAAACGGATCGCCAAAAAGATTGCTCCTGTTAAAACCAAACAACGTAAACCCGTTTGTGCCTACTAAATAAAGGTCCATGTCGGTTTGTACGCCGGCAACACTTCCCAGTGAATGGAATTCATCGCTCCATTGCAAAACGATGGTATAAGATCCCGGTTTAAGGTTGATCGTTTGATAGATGTCTGCAGCCGTATTTCCAAATTTGTGGATCTGGCCTGCAGGTATTACAGAGGTATTCGTTACACCATTGAAAACCGCTTCATGTGACCTGTTGCCGAAATTACCCGCCGAGGAAAAATATGTCACTCCCTGCGCCGCGACCTGGTCAACGGCCTGGGCCACGACGCCATCCCGCAAAAACGGTTCCGTTACATAGGTTATATCATCGACAATCACGTCGCAACGGCCGCCCGGCAGACTGGGTGAAGCCAATTCCTGGATGCCTTTTGCAAAATCGCCAGCAGTTAAAAATCCAGTGCGAAACGCCAGTTTTGCCTTTGGCGCCACATCATGCACGATTTGCAGCATAGCTCTGCCTTCGTCATTTCCGCGTTGCGGCAGATCTACCAACACTTGTACAGGTGCAGCATTATCATTTGATTGTCCGTTCGATTTTATTCCGGGCAGGTCACCCTGGTCCACATCCGATTGTGCTGCAAGTTTGGAGTTGTAGCTATCGGATATGACACCTATTTTCACGCCACTCCCATCTAACCCGAACCTTTCCCGAACGTTGTTGGAGCGCATCGTAATATCTCCCTGTGTAGTCACCTGGCCTGCATTGGATATCGCCGGGTAAAGCGGCCGTACATATTCTATTCTTGCATTCGTATTAAGTTGTGGCAAACCCGTTATCGGGAAAAAGCCGGTAATTACAAATACGTGCGGGCCATTATCCACAGTACCCGTCATTCCTAAAGCAATTAATTGTGCTCTTAATGTGTTATCGTTGGCTGTTTTGCTAACTACTTCGATCATTACTTTACCGGCATTGTCCAATACAAAAATCTCATTTTCGGGAATGGACGTGATGGGCGCAGGATTTTGAGCTAATGATAACAACTCGGCGCCAATGACCTTATTGGCCGCTGTTACTTTGCCTGCCGGGGGAGGTGGATAGTATGGATCTATATAATTAAAATCAGCGACCGGTGCCTGGTAAGCCAGGATCAGGTTATCGCCTATCGCCACCTTCTTACCACTCCATAATGCACCGAGAATATGCGGTGTTTGGTTAGCTGGGGTTACGAAACTCTTTACAGAGATTGCTCCGTTTGGCGCCCAAACATTTCCTAACCAGGCATAACTGCCGGCCGGCATGGAGGCGGGACCTTGCAGGTCAAAAGAAAAACCACCGAAGGTGGAACCGCTCCCGTGTACTTCTGTATTAATACGGGCAGGAAAATTTCCATTTTTTGTACTTACGGAAAGTCTTCCCCATCTCGCATCTTTTACAATGAAAATATTGATAGTGCCGGTCGAAGTATTTTTGAAGTCGAATACAAATTTGTTGGAACTGCTGCCGTTGTCTACTTCATAAAAGATATAATTACCGGGTCCGTTAAAAGTAAGTGTCTTATTCCCGGTAAGCGCAAGTTTGCGATAAATTCCGGGAGAAACAGGCTGCAAAGGGTTAGTGATATTAGTGGTTCCTACCTGGCTATCAAATGGTGTATTATTAGGCATGGAGGGTAATTCGGGCATTGTAAAAACAGTTACAATACCGCCGGTAGGCACCGGACCCGTATAATTAGTGGAGGCAGGGGCGGGTACAGCCACTTTTCCTTTTATCGAAATGTTGTTCTTTAAAGATATTTTTCCTTTGGCGGTCAGGTTCCCGACGAAAGAAATATTATTTACCCCGGAAATGGCATCGTCCTTGAAATTAGCCGCATTTTTTGCTGCGAAAAGATCACCGGTGACCTGGCCGTTGTTCTTAATAGAAATACCATTACCGCTGAGAATGCTTCCCTTAAGGGTTAAATTATTCTTTGCATCAACGAGGTGATTGCTCCCCATGTTCCCTGTTATCGAAACATTATTCGTAATAGTTATTCCTTGTGAACTGTTATAAGCAGATGATGAAGCGCTTCCACCCCAAACTGCGAAATCAGTAAGCTTGAATGTTGGTGCAGCCGGCGCCTGGCTTTTTCCAGTTTTTACCAGGCCTATAAATAGCAGGGAACAAATGACTGTTTTAAATAGTGGCATAAAGCTTTGCATATAGCAGTTTGTTGGTATATAATTCTGTGTTCACATCGGTCACAGGGACTATTATTCGCAGGGTCGGAAGTCAGCGCGGGTTCGTTGCCGGTACGAGGATTAATCGTTATTATTCCCATAAGTATGCGGGAGAAAGCTAATCGCTTTCAGGCTGCTAACCCATGTGCTAACAAAATTTTTGGTAATAACTGGATCCTGCGTGGTTAAGCAAAGGTCTTTAGTAATTCGAAAGAGATTGGATTATACGCGGATATAAGGGTAATGAACAAAGGGTGGGGAAATGAGCGAAAAGATACTGCAAAAAAGTCAAAGCTCCTGCATTAGTTGCCATATTTCATGTTCCGGGGACATGCTAAAAATCATTTTAGATTGAGAGACTTTTCGTTCTGGGCTCGTAGCCGCTGGCAAAGTATTTTGATAAACCCTCTTGCTACTTCGGGGCGGTTTTCTAACAACTCATAAAAAGGTTCCTGCTCTATCCTGAATAACAGGCAATCGGTGTTAGTAGTAGCACTTGCCGACCTTACTTCCGAATCAAGCAAGGCCAGTTCACCAAACACTTCTTTTTCTTTCAGTACGGCAAGCGTTATTTTTTCTTTGTGGATGTTTACTTCGCCCTGGTAAATGATGTACATGCAGTCGCCAATTTCTCCTTCCCGGAATACCAGTGTGTTTTGTTCGTGTTCCTCTTCCTGCATTAATGGCGCCAGGTCAGCCAATATGTGCTCAGGGGTATCTTTAAAAATACTTAGCGATTTGAGAATAAGCACTTTTTCAACCAGGAGCAAACTATCTGAATTGGCTTGTGACATGCGATAAAGTTAAGAAGTTGCCGAAGCAAATAACGCGGTTTCTCTAAGCAACTTATTTTCTGACAGTATATACTTTTTATACAGGTCGTTATCCAGCGGATGAATATATTTTTTGGAAATGTACATGGAGCAAGCCTTTGTCCAGTTATAATACTGAATGGGTTTTTCCGACAAAATTCTATCCAGTATTTGTCCTACTTCACCAAACTGGCTGTTAGTAAACAGCGTACGCAGGGCATTGCAACGCTGGTCAACATCAATGGTTTCGAACAGCATATTAAACTGGCGGCCGATATCTTTTTTCACCGTCAGTTCAACTATCTCCAGTGCATTGGCAATGCTGTCCTTGTGCCGGGCATTAAGGCCGTTTTTAACCCGGCTGATTTTATCACGGTCATATAAACATCCAAATAGGCAAAGTAACACTTCCCGGATATTTTGTATTTCCTGGTTCAGTGAAGTGCTTAACACATTGTATTGAATATCTTTTTTGGCCAGCCCTTTTTGCATATACAGCAGTTCTACCCCGTATACGATATACATGCGGGCAATAGTCTCTAATAATTTTTGAGAGCCAGCCCCCGCCGAAAACTTGCAGCGGTGAAGCGCTTTGATAACCGATGTGCTATGTTCCGGTTGCTTTATGAGGAGCTCCAACAAAAGCTTTTTGGCTTTTTCACCACCAATCTTTCCGCAAAGAACAATCAATTTGTCCCGAAGTTCCGCGGTAGTCGTATCAGCATTGATTTTTTCCTTTAATAAGGGCATGGCTGTTACGCCTGCATTATATAGGGCGGCCAGTGTTTGTTTCTCAAAGCGCATTACCTGGTCGAACGCCGCTGCCAGCGTTTCTTTGGATGACGACTTGCCGACAGTCTTTAAAGCACCCAACGTTATTTGCGGGTCATCATCACTGATCAAACGGCTATGATACGGGTGATCATATTCATCTTTTACCTGGCTTAGTATATCAAGGGCATTCTGCTTATCAGTTATTTTCCCGCTCATCACTAAATCACTAATAGATTTGGAAGCGATCGACTGTATTTCAGGATTTGCATTACCGGTCATGCCTGTAATAGCTGCATTACGCATGGCGGGTTCGGGGCGATCCAAATACACCGTCAAACCCCATTCCTGGTTGCCGACCTTAGAAATAGTTTTTATGGCTGCTGCTTTTACTTCCGTTTCAGCTTCCCCGTTTATGAGGTCTTCCAGTTTTTCTTTAATACTGGGGCTGGTGATCTTGATAAGTCTCAGCGCTTCGAGTTTTACCAATTGCGAAGGATGATGCAATAGCTCCGTTATCAACTCTTCTGAAACGGGATCGATCTTACTGCTCAGCATTCTGAGAATGCTAATAACTTCCAGCCCGGAAGCGGTCTTCATTTTCTGTTTGATCTTTTGCTGGATGTCCTCATCGTTCAGATCAAACTCTTCCCGGCTGAAATAGCGGCTGCTGATCGTTTTGATAAGGATCTGCAGGTATTGCCGGTTGACCAGGATAACCCCCCCCAACCATAATAATCCAAGGGTTAATAACACATAACATAAGAACATCAGGTCCACGCGATCGTGCAAATAAAACAGGATGAGCAAAAAACCACCCGACAACAAAGAGGCGAACGGGTCCATGATGCCTTTAACGATACTGTGTGCCCGCAGCCTTTCGTAAGTTGGCAGCGGTTGCATAAGTGTTAATAATACAGGAGAGTTAAACGATGTTCGCAAAACATCTACCAGCATGGACGCAACTCCAAAAAGATAAAAAATTAGTTTTTCGTTGGTAGAAAAACCGCTCAGTGAAACAATGGCTCCAATAAGCAGAAGCATGCCAAGCGGGGTGATAAACAACGCTTGCCGCACACCCCAGGAAGCGGTAAGACGGCTTGTAAAAACCATCTTTGTCACAAAGGCTATTACCCGCAGGCTTGCATAAAAGAAGGCGATGAAGCTGGCCAAGGCCACATCATCATGGTACGCTTTTCTAACCTCTCCATAAAACCCATAGTTGATCAGGATAACGCAGATCGAAGTCAGCAATGAAATAAAAGCAATGCGCCGGATATAGGCATTGGTAGCAATATTGGATACCAGCTTGCCGATATTTTTCCCTTTTGGTTTTATCGTGGTTTTTTTGTGCGGCTTATGGTGCGCTTCGGGCTGATCCGAGCGAACAATACTCCTAAAAAAAGGGATGGAAGCCAGCATGCAACCTGCGCCCATGAGCAATAAATTTTGTGCACCTGTATAAGGAACAAAAATCAATGCCAGCGTATAACCGATGAATTTGGCGGGTATATCGCCTGCGCTGATCACCGCAAATAAACGTTTGCTCTGCCGCAGATCAAACAGCAATGCCGCGATGCCCCAGAACTGCATATTATTTAAAAGGTACAGTACATTAAACCACGCCATCAATACATAAAAAAACAAATCGTCGGCTACCGTATAATTAGCTATCCAGAGCAACAGGATACTTGCCGCCATTACGATAATAACCGACATGTTAAACCGGCTGAACTTCATCACATGTTCAAGCCGTGTATAAATAAAACCGGCCACCCATAGCAGGAGCGCCGAATAGATCATTACCCAGGGCAATTCGGTAATTGGAAACTTTTCAAGAAACTGGGCGAAGGCGGAAGTAAAAAAGAAAGCAATGCCCGCACCCTGGAAGAATTGAAATAAATATAAACGTTTCACCACCTTCCATTCATGGGGATAGACATTGAGGACCTTCAACCAGAAGCTACCACGGTTCATAGGTTTACCAATATTTTAAATCTTACCTGAGCAATTTTTGTTTAAGCTTTTCAAGGTGTTGCATTTTTATGGGGTACCGGTCACGGAGGGAACTGGCAGTGAAATAACTGTGGCTTTCAAAAAAACTAACCTGCAGCTTATCCCACTCCACTTCATTTTTTATCACTTGATAAGCGATGAACTCGTCTTTAAGCGCATTACTTATTGTTACAAAATCATTTCTGCCCAAATAATCCAAATCAGCATCGCAGATGATCATCTCCGGTAGTGAAGTTGGACGTTGCGGGATCTTAGTGGCCATGATCATACCATTTATAACTTCAATTTCGGCATGATCAAACTGGCAGGTATCAACAATCTCCTGCATGATCACACACGATTCCTCCTCGTGTCCGCTGTACGTTCTCAGAAACCCGGTATCATGAAAAAGCGCTGCAAGCCGCATCAACAGTACTAACCTTGTTTCAGTAATATTCTCGGCCGCGGCAATCCTTTCAACCTGTAATAATACATCGTTTGTATGTGCCGGGCTATGGTAAATAAGCCTCCGGTCTAAGCCGGTTTGCAGCAACTCCAAAATTTTTGACTTCAATTGCAGAAATTCTGATTCCGTCATAAAAAGGAAATACGTGACTAAATATAGGATTTCTGATGGAAAATAATCAATTAGTCTGTGTCGTTGCTCCAGGCTCAACAGTTTGCGACGACAGGGCGCCACCTTGTTTGCAAGAGATTGCCTGATGTTTTTAATGGGATGCAAAATTTATTTTCTATCTTTCTTTGCAATAAAAACATTGCAACATGGCAAGACAGGCAGCTAACAGCCCTTCTACTTTCTTATTATTTCCGTGGGGATTACTTTCGATTGTTTTAATACTTGGGCTTAACCTGGCACTCAGCGATAGCTGGTTTGGAAGTAATTGGAGCTGGATCACTTTAGTATTAATAATACCGGCAGCGATTTTTGAAAACTTTAAAGTGGGTTATTCAACTATGCGGATCATGTTTATGAAAGTGGTGTATTCGCTGATCTCGTTTTTATTGGTAGGTATGGCGTTTGGAGCGGCACTCGCCGGCTGGCACCTGGAAAAATTTCAGAACATTGCCAACATAGAAAAAATCAGGTTGCCGTGGTACGTATTGCTGGCACTTGCTGTAATGCTGCTAATACAGGTAGCACAATTATTCAGTATGTTGAAAGCGGTAAAGAGAGAGTTTATGCAAATGGACCCGGATCAGTAACCAGGTCGCTTCGTGACGTCTACGAAGTATAAATAGTTTTTGATTGCCGGCTATAGCCTGCTTTTCATAGGGTACTGCTCATTCCACCAGTCGCTAATTTTCGCAAACGCCAGTTTAAACCAGGCGGTATAATCCTGCGGATGAGATGCCAACGAGATGCGTACTTCGTCCATTGTCTTATAACAAGCATTCATTACTTCATCCTTGTTATAATTAACCGGTCCGTTGTATTCGCCAACAAATACATGATCATATTCATGCTCGGTCAAACCATTTGAAAAACTGGTCTTGTAAACAAAGTCAAAAATCTTCGTTACAGGAATAGTAAAACCCATTTCTTCTTTCAATCTTTTTGATGCTGCTTTGCCTATTACGTCGCCCGGCGCCGGGTGGCTGCAACAGGTATTTGTCCATAATCCGCCGCTGTGGTATTTGCCCACCGCTCTTTGCTGCAATAGCATCTTTCCTTCGGCGTCAAATACAAATACACTGAATGCCCGGTGCAGTAGTCCTTTTTCATGCGCTTCCATTTTACCGGCAACACCCGTCATTTCATCATTTTCATTTACCAATATTACTTGTTGCTCCATGGTGACACCAGTTTGCTTAAACGGTAAAAATTATCCCGATAATAAAATGACCGGCAACCTGCAATGTCATAGCGTATGACTGTTACAAATTGCCGGCCTTTAAAAGTATTTGCTGGCAGGTTAATACCTGGTAAGACGTTCTTTCAACAACTTACGGGCAAAGTGTATCCTGCTTTTCACCGTACCTAACGGCTCTACGAGTAAATCAGCGATCTCCTGGTATTTATATCCGTCAAAGTACAGGCGAAACGGCACTTTAAAGATGTCAGGTAACTGGTGTATTGCCGCGCTTATTTCCTTCATCCGTAAACTGCTTTCTGCAGCGTTGCTTACGGTAGGCTGTTTCATGTTGATCAGGTAATCGTTGCCTGAATTATCAAAAACAGTTTTTTGCTTTGCCTTGCGACGATAATCGTTAATAAAAATATTACGCATGATCGTAAACAGCCATGCTTTAATATTCGTACCTGCATTGTATTTATCATGATTAGCCAGCGCTTTGTACAGTGTTTCCTGGTACAAATCATTGGCGGCTTCAGAGTCCTTGGTCAGATTAACTGCGAATGGTTTTAAAAAGTCCGCATTATCTACCAGCATGTCGTTAAATTCGGTTGTTGCCATTTCCATCCAATTTTTTCAAATTTACCAAATACCTACCTCTTAAAAAATTCAATGTTCGGACATCGAAGAATATTAAGATTCCCTTAGTGTTTTATCAAAAAGCCTACCAGACAGAAATACCACCCAAACCTACAGTTCGCTGTTGCTAATTTGTCCTGAATCAATTGCCTTTTTTAAAAGTGCCGTCATTTCGGCATGATGGAGATCATCGAGGTGATGGAAATTGTGGAGGTCTGTCCCCAGCAGGTCATAAAACCCATTGCCGAGAAGGTATTCAGCGAGGTCTTTTACCGAACGGCCATAATGTCCACCCAATGCCAGGATATTTAATTGAAACAAGCAACCGATATCTTTCAGTTCCTGGTAAAACTCTTTGTTTTGCTGGAGATAGATGTATCGTTCGGGGTGTGCTATAATCGGCTGATAGCCCTGCATCTGCATCTCAAAAAGTATATCCTTTGTATTCATCGATGGAAATGCCATCGAGAACTCTGCCAGCACCTTTTTTCCGCTGATAGTCAGTAGAGGGTCCTTCTTCTTTAACAGCTCTTCTACATGCTCGTCAAGGAAGTACTCCGCTGCGGCATGCAGTTCGATATCAATACCCTCTTTTCGTATCGCCTCACGAACTTCGTCCAGTTTCGAATAAATAATACTTGGTGTATTTTTATACATGTCCCAAATAATGTGCGGAGTGGTGATCAGCTTTTGGTAGCCCAGTTCTTTCATGCCACGAATAAGCGCCAATGATGTTTCCATGTCGCGGGCACCGTCATCTATGCCCGGTAACAAATGCGAATGCATATCCGTTTTCAGTGCGGAAAAGTCGATTTTATCTCCTTTGTGCTTCGATTTCGAAAAGAGTTTGAACATAAATCAAGCCTTATATCACCCCGAAATTAAATATTTGCTGCGGATGCTGCCATTTTAAGGCTAGAAAGACCTTTTTGGCAAAGACGGAAATACTTTGTAGACCAACTTACTGTTCGAAAAAATAACGCACCAACCCGTCAGAAACAAGATCATGAGGTCGGTATAGAACGAAATATGCTGTTGATACCATTTTTCCACCTCTCCCTTATAGCTGAAAATTTCACGATAAGTAGCATGAATATCTTTGCTGTCCGAAACTATTTTTTCTTCATCCCTGAAAATAACCGAACCGATGCCACTAATTCCGGGTGGTGTATTATATACCACTTGCTTTACATCTTCCGCGTAATGCTCAAAGCTTTTTTTCATTAAGGGCCTGGCGCCGATCAAGCTCATATCTCCCTTTAGTACGTTTATCAATTGTGGCAACTCATTGAGTTTCGTAATCCGCAAAAACTTACCAAACTTTGTGACCCTCGGATCATTCCTGAGTGTAATTTCTCCGGTGCCTATTGCCGGGCTGTTTTTAAGCATTGTGGCAAACTTCCAAATATCAAATTCCTTGTTTTTATACCCTATCCGCTTCTGAAAGTAAAAAACTTCATGTTCGCCCGTAAGCCTTAATAATATAATAATCGGAATCAGTAAAGGGGCTAGAATGAGCAGCCCTGCCAATGCAAGGATAAAATCCAAAAAACGTTTAATTACCGGATACATATCTAAATATTAGAAAACCTCCCGGAAAGAGAGGTTTCAGTTTACTGGAAATTTTATGAAAATACTGATTTGATCTTTTCTGCTACCGCTTTGACCTCTTCGTCGCTGATGTACGTCGAACATGGTATACTAAGACAACGCTGATAAATATAATCCGACTTGTCATCCTGGTTATAGTATATATCATCTTTGAACATCCTGAGTTTATTCATTGGCACCCAAAACGGCCGCGACTGCATCTTATTTTCGTTCAAGACGCTCAGCACTTCCTTTTGCTTTTCGGTCATGATAGTGAAAAGCCAGCAGTTGGGATTTACATCAACGTGCACATCCTGAAAAATAATATCCCCTATCCCGTGAAGCTCTTTCTTATACAGTGCATCAATTTCTTTTTTACGTTGAACGAACGAAGGAAGTAATTCCATTTGTGCCACACCCATCGCTGCCAGTACATTTACCAGGCGGAAATTATAACCGACTTCATCGTGTACATACTCAAAAGGATCGCTTTTTGCCTGCGTGGTTAAATGCTTTGCTTTCTTCGCCAGCTCCTCGTCATCAGTAACTATTACTCCGCCACCGCCAGTGGTAATTATCTTGTTGCCATTAAAACTAAAACAGCCCATTGACCCAAAGCCGCCTGCATGCTTTCCTTTATAATAAGAACCAAGTGCTTCGGTTGAATCTTCAACAACTTGAAGCTTAAATTCAGCCGCCAACCTTATAAGCCTGCCCATGTCGCAGATGTTTCCCAATACATGTACAGGCATTAAGCAAGCAATCCGGCGGCCATCTTTAATGTACACGGCATTTCCATCTTTTTCACGTGTTTCATTTCTTAAAAACTGCTCCAAAATGTCCAGGTTTAACTGCCAGGTTTTGGTATCAACATCGATAAGAATAGGATCTGCTCCAGTATACTTAATAGAATTGATTGAAGCAATAAATGTCACATTTGGCACAAGGACATAATCGTTGCGTCGTACTCCGGCCAATTGCAATGCGATTTGTAAGGCCGCTGTCCCATTGCAGGTCGCTACGCCATACTTACATCCCGCGTAGTCAGCCACCATGTTTTCAAACTGCGTAACATAGGAACCCACCGAGGAAACCCAACCTGTGTCGAGACAATCTTTAACATATTTCCATTCATTGCCTGCGATATTGGGTCCGGAAAGAAGTAACATAGATTTCGATTAAATATTTGCCGTTGCTTAAATGTTTCTGAACTTTTGGGAATGCGCATCTATGATCATACCACTGTTCATCAGCTTTACTATTTCACGAATGCCATCCGGTACTTTCTTGGTGATTGCAAAACCAAGCTCGGATTTTATTTTATCGCAGTTGACGCGATAATCCCGTGGATCTTCTGACTTTTCCACATAAATAGCCTCCGCTTCAGGTATCTGTTTCTGTATTTCCTCCATCAGCATCCTTTTGCTATAATTTTCCTTTGTGTCTCCTACGTTAAACACATTAGCTTTTACCTTTTCTTCCGATGCTTCCAATACCAGCACCACCGCTCTCGCAAGGTCGTCCACGTGGCAATAAGGGCGACTAAACTGGGGACCCCATATTTCTTGCTGACCTGTAAGACAAACGTTACGGGTAAATTCATTCACTGTCAAATCAAACCTGATCCGGGGTGAAAATCCATAAACCGTAGAAAAACGAAGCGCAGTGGCGCAAATCTTCGCATCCTTTCTGTCATTTAGCAGGTAGTTTTCAAACTTAACTTTCAGTTCAGCATACAAAGAGACGGGTCGTAATTCAGAACTCTCATCCACATACGAACTCGGATCGGCCATTTTTCCATAGTTACTGCATGTGGAAGCAAAGACGAACCGTTTTACGCCTGCTTTTTCAGCCTTTTCAAACACAGAAACCGATCCGTTCCAGTTTACTTCTTTTGCTTCATCTGAAAATTTGGAACACGCCGGATCGCCTACTATGGCCGCAAGATGCGCAATGCCGTCAATACCCTCTAAAGCCTTATCAATGTCTTCATCCTTCCTGATATCACCTTTGATAAATTCAAAGTTTGGATGTTGGGACACATCATACAATGCATCGCCACCAAATTTTAATGAATCTATTACTCGTACTGTATATCCCCGATCTAATAAAATGCGAACCAGCACGGAGCCAATATAACCGGCGCCGCCTGTTACTAAGATTTTTTTCATGTATAAAATATCAATGATTAATAATGTCCGGAGTTTATTTTTTTTTCAGAATGTAAGCTTCAATCGCTGAGTAACATCCTGAGGGAGGAAGAAAGGAAAAAAACTTTACAAACTCAGTGTTCTTCATATTCGGGTCTCCTTTTGTCAAAAGGGGATGCAGGACTCTGGCGGTAAAATAATGACTGCTTAAAAAATTCCTAGCAACATCGTTCGCGTTAACTGCTCCCAAGTCAATTGGATCACAAATTTCAAACTGTTCGGAAACAAAGGGCTCAAAAATCTCCTTTTCAAAATACAGGTTATGATGCGGCATGGGAATACTGGAGAGGCCGAGTTCAGTCCTCGCTTTATTCAAATTATTATACCCTTCGCTAAATGATTCCATAAATAGAATTAACCCGCCTTTTTTTAATATACGGTGCATTTCATTCAACGCCTTTTGCTGTTCTTCCCAGCTGAGAAGATTAATGATACAGCGTTCTGTATATATCACATCAAAACTTTCGGATTCAAAGTCGAGTTTGCGGGCATCCCCTTGCTTGAAAGTTACTCCTTTCAGGTTTCTTCCCCGTGCAATCTTCAGGAGGTCTTCACTAAAATCTAATCCTGTAAAACTATAGGCTGGAAATTCACCACTTAAGATGTTCAGAGTGTAGCCATTCCCGCAGCCGATTTCTAATACATTTTTAGCGCTCTGCCGTACAACCGGCAAGCTGAAAAAGTTTCTAATCACTGCTACCTCCTTTTGCCGCGTAATTGGATCTTCCATCGTGGATAGCGCAGAGTCACTATGCTTATCAGCCTGTAGCTTGTAATGTTCTTTGATCACCTGATCGTTGCTTATAACCTCTTTCATTGTTTTGTATTTAAGTCTTAAAAATTGAAAACGTAGTTGCTGTAAACGGCGCAAACTTATCGCATTTGGGGTTTTCCTACAAATTAAAATCTCTTTAAACAAGCACGTAAAAAAAGCATGTATCCTGGGACACATGCTTCAACAAAGTGATATTATTGAACTACGCTGCAATAAGTTTTGATGGCTGTTTTTTTGTAAGCACTTTATGCGGATTGCCTATCACGGTCGTATTGTCAGCAACGTCTTTAACTACTACGGTACCAGCTCCTATCGTCACATTCCTTCCCACAGTGATGCCTTGCCGGATAACAGCATTTGCACCTACAAATGAGCCGTTTCCAATCTTCACATTACCACAAAGTACCGCACCCGGTGCAATATGTACAAAGTCTCCAATAATAGATTCGTGATCGATAGTGCATGCGGTGTTGCAAATAACGCCTTTGCCGATCTGAACAAGGGCATTCAATGTTGCATTTGCAGCGATCATGGTGCCATTACCGACCGTTACCGAAGAAGAAATGACTGCAGAAGGATGAATGGCATTGATCGGCCTTCCCAGGGTTTTACTTAACTGCATGTGAATTTTTTCTCGAATGCCATTATGACCAACGCACGCAAAAAAATCAAATTTTTTAAGCTTTTTTAGAACTTCCGACTCTTTGCCCAGATATTGAAGATGATAGGGGTTACTGAATTTCTCTTGCTCATCGCAGTATGCAGTAACCAGGCGACCCGAACTAAGAAAAATGTCGATGATAACATACGCATGCCCTGAGTAGCCTATAATAGCCACGGGCCGTTTTAAGGTGGTTTTCATTGATTTGGACTTTGGAACAACTAAGCTAAAGATCAAATCTTTGAATTTGAAACAATCCTTATTACTAAAAGAAAAAATTGGGTAAAAACACTTGAGGGGGGCAAGTATTTTTCAGGTATTTGACTTATTAAGCAACTTTCGGTATTGTTTTTCAATAAGATCATGTACAACGGCCTGGTCGAAATACTGTTCAATGTTTTTCCGTAGTTGCGTCGAATACATCCTTAAAGATTGTGCGTTGTCTAATGCTTTTTCCAATTGTAAAAGCAAATCACCGGAATTTTCAGGTTCAAATAATAACCCGGTTTTTTCATTTTCAATAATATCCACATTGCCCTCGATACGGGAGCAAATTACAGGACAAAGCATCGCTCCAGCCTGTAATAGTACGTTCGGAAATCCTTCCCTATGCGATGGATGCACCAGTGCAAATGAGAAACTCATAAAGTATTCAACATCTTCGCTCCAGCCGGTAAGGATAACAGCTGGGTGGCTTCTCAGAATTTCCCTGGTTTCATTGCTTACAGGGTCAAGTTCGTCTTCGAAAGGGCCGACCAGTATTAGCCGTAACTGCTTATTGTTTTCATATGCTTTGACAAAAGCATTAAGTAGCTCATCAATTCCCTTATCCTTTACTATCCGTCCAACCGAAAGCAAATAGGTAAGCCGCTCGTCAAAACCAACGAGTTTTTTTATTTCCATTAATTTTTCTTCCTGTAAAGCAGATAATGAAAACCGCGAGAGATTAATCCCGTTGCTTGAACCTGATCCAATTACCTCCATTTTTTTGGGGGTCACCAATTTATTCTTCTTAATATACTCAAATAATGAAAAGCTGTTTGGCCAGACCTGGGTAGCCCATCGGGCGGTAAGTTTTTCCATGGCAACCAGTATCTCCCGGGAAATACCTGATGATGTCATGAATCGCAATCCCGCAATTGTGTGAATCCTGATGTTTACACCCGCCATCTTCGCTGCGAGCATCGCCAAAAGTCCAGCCTTAGGGGTATGCGAATGGACAATATCCGGCTTTTCTTTTTTGAAGTATCTGTATAACCGCCATAGAGATCTTAAATCTGCAAATGGAGTTATCTTTCTTGTCATGGGAATTATATAATGCTCGCAACTTTCATGTTGTATGAGCTCTTCCCGTCCTTTTCCATCAGCACTGATCATTATTACTTCCATACCATGCTCTTTCATGTAACGCATTTGGCCGGTGAGCAGGTAACGTAATGCTAAAGGCACAGTAGTGACCCGAATTAATTTAGGCATTGTTCAAATAACATTTTTTATACCATACTTCCAATGTGAATAATGTCCAAATCATTTTCGCTCTTTTTTCATCGCCACATTTAATTTTTCGGTTCCACAGATCCTTAATAAAAGAACTTTTTACAAAGTTTTTACTATAGCCGTTGTAGGAAAACAAATAATCAGCGATTAGAGCACTTAATTCGTTATCAACCCATTTCTTCAAAGGAATTTCGAATCCCCTTTTTGGTTGGTGAATTAATTCAGCGGGCAAATACTTTTCAGCAAGTTTGCGTAGTAAATATTTCGTTTGACTTCCACGGACCTTATAGTTATCGGGCAATGAAGGAATATACTCAAGCAATTCCTTGCTTAACAGCGGGCTTCGGCCTTCCAGTGAATGAGCCATGGTTGCGATGTCCATTTTTACCAATAGATCTCCTGCAAGGATATTATCAAAATCGAGATTCATAAGCTTTTGCAGACCTGTTAAGGTCGACGTGTTTACCATCTTGAAATCGTTTTCGATGTTGTTAAGTAAATCTTTATCGCTAATAAGATACTTTTCAAATCCATCAAAGCTGTCAATAGTTGCAGACAGGTAGGTAGCTAAACCTTGCTTGCTGGCCAGGTCGGCGAGACGATAAACGAAATTGTATTTGCCCTTCTTATTACCCGGGACGGGAAGAATTGAATGAGTAATTTTTGCCAATCCTTTTATAAGAGCACCCGGATTGAAAAAATCATGCTTTGCAAATGGTACATAGCGACGATATCCCCCAAAAATCTCGTCTCCACCGTCACCATTTAATATAACAGTTAAATGTTTTTTTGCCTCTTGGCTAACATAATAACTTGGAATTGCAGAGCTATCAAAAAAAGGTTCGCCATAGTTGGAGAGTATACGTTCAACATCGTTAACCAGGTTTCCAAATGAAATATTTATTTCATGGTGATCCGTTTGATACCGCTTAGCAACCAGTTTTGCTAACGGAGCTTCGTCATATTCTCCTTCAAAGGAAACCGTGAACGTTTTTAGAGTACTGTTGTATTCTTTTGCAATAGCTGTTACCAGCCCGCTATCGATTCCACCGCTTAGAAAAGAACCGACTTCCAAATCTGATGATTCCACTCTTCGTTTTACAGCCTGGTGTAGAAAGTCGTCTGTTTTTCGAAGTGCCGTTTCTACGTCGTCACTTGAAGGCCGACCATAAAAGGCAGCTATATCCCACCATCGCCTCACATTCACCTCCGGATTTGAAAGAGAAATTACGGCATAACTGCCGGCCGGCAGTTCCGTAACGTTTTTATAGGGTGTGGCAGACTTGTAGAAATAGCCCATTCGGACAAACTGCTGCAGGTGCTGTTCATTCGGCTCCAGGTCTATTTGTCCATTGATCGCATTTAACTCACTGGCAAAAATTAGCTTTTCGCCTGCTGAGAAATAATAGATTGGCTTTTTTCCTGCTTTGTCTCTTGCCAGGAATAACTCTTTCTTATTCCTGTCATAAATAGCCAATGCAAACATACCATCGAAATCGTTGAGGCAAGCCGGCCCCACCCTTTCATAAGCTTGTAAAATGGTCTCTGTATCTGAATTTGTTTTGCACCCAAGTTGATACTTTGTCCTTACATCAAGATGATTATAGATCTCCCCATTAAAAATAATAGTAAGATGATTGTAATGCATCGGCTGCTTACCTCCGGCAATGTCGAGGATAGACAACCGATGATGATGCAATTGTAAATTACCTTCTTCGAAGGTCGTCTGTTCATCTGGCCCGCGATGAAGAAGTTGGCATGTTAGCCTTGGAATATTAAGTGAGTGATTTATGGATCCCGCAATACCACACATAATTGTTAAAAGAATTTTTTACTAAATACATAATTGGGTGAAAATTTGCCTGACTTGTGCATTACTATAAAAAGCATGATCAGGTAAAATGGTAAACAGGGAATTTTATATCTCGATAAAGATCCAAAATTAAAGGTGGTAATTCCTACAAAACCCGCAAAAAGAATGACAAACGTGAAACAAAAGATCAGGATACTATCCGAAAAAATAAGTTTCCCCGCTTTAAAAAAACCAATACGGCGTAATATCATCAACGTTAATACCAAAAACCCCAGGGACTCCAACGCATTTAAAAGCATTAATGGATTATTTACCTCCCATAAAAAAGGACGAAACAAAGATGTACCAATTCCTGCAGGAAATAGCAGCAGCAGGCCAGTCATGCTATTTTCCACATTCCCTACTTTGAAAAAAGATCCACCACCTTCAACTGTTTCGTAGCCGGTTTGCACACCTTGCATTGTTTTTAAAATGTTTTCAGTAGCGAACTGGGAAGATATTTCAAAAGCAGCAAACGTGCTTAACATAAAAAAACCGGCGATGGCGGCTAAACCAATAAAAAAAACAGAGGATGCTAGTCTTAGTTCCCTACTTTTTATCTTTCTGTTTAATGCCATAAAGAACGCGGCTATAACGGCAAGCATTAGACTGAGCACAATATACGGCTTGATATAGTAAATCAGTACTGTTGCTGCAAGCAGTATCATCACAGAAACAAATACCTTTTTTTTCTTTATAAATATACTGTACAGTGCGTATATCATAAACCCCATTGCGCCCAGGCAGATAGAATCTTTCAGGAAAGAGCTACCCCAGAATAAGATGGAAGGCAGAAAAAGAGTGGCAATGGCCAGTTTTTTTTTGAGGGGAGGATATATTTCGTAAAACATCTTGAATATCCGCCAGCAGCCGGCAAATGAAAAAAAACTGAAGCAAAAGGAAATGCAAAGAAAACTTTTAGAAAACATCAGTGAAAACGGCAACGCAAATTTCGCCACTGAATAATTGTGCACATTTGACATGTACATATCGGTATAACCGGCCCCATCGTACCTGAAATAAGGATACACCTCATCCGTCACACCAAGCTTTTCTATCAAAAGAATTTCTTTCAAATACGAAAAATCATCTGACACTGCTCTGTGCATATCCTGTACAGCATTATAATACATTATTGTATCACCATACCCGTAATAAAATTCAACAATCAGTGCATAGATAACCGCAAATAAGAAACGCAGATTTAATGCAGGTAAAAAATACTGTTCGATCCCGGTGTTCCTGTATTTTTTTCTCGCAATATAGGCGAATGCATACAAGACCATGAGACATAAAGGAACAAGAATTATATCGCTTTCCTTAAAAAGCCGCTCGTCATTCAATTCATCCATAAATGAAATTACTTAATCTCCCGGGGCAAAATCGGAATAGTATTGAATATAATCGTTCGCCATTCGCTGTATAGAAAAAGTAGTTTGCAATTCTCTCGTTGCATTCTCCACCAGTGTTTGCCTTATATCACCCGATTCACACAACCTAACAACCTGGCGATAAAGCGATTCCTGATCATACGGCCTTGCCAGCAGACCGTTGTATTCATGGGTTACGATTTCATTACCCGCGGGAAGGTCAAAAGCAACAACCGGGACGCCTGCAGAAAAGGCATCCAGGAAAACCAGCCCAAAAGACTCATACATCGAAGGGATCAGTACAATGTCACACTGCCTCAATAACTCCAGCAAATTGTGAACATACCCATGAAAAAAAATGTTTCTATCCAGCCCTTGATCCTTCACAATCTGTCGGAGGGAAGTATCTTCCGGCCCGTCACCATAAATATGTAAAATAGCCGCTGGCCTGGTGACGATTAGTTGTTTGAGAACATTGATCGCAAACACGTGTCCCTTCATCTTGATCAACCTGCCAGGAATTGCAATTTTCGGATCATTAAGTAAGCCCGCCCGCCGGTTTGTGTCATCACTACCTGGCATAATTTCATATCCATGATAGATTACTTGCATGTCATCATCTTTTAATAAGCCACTGTTCCTAAAAAAAGTTTGCAGACATTTGGAGATCACTATGAAGCCGTCCAGCTGTTTAAAGATCCAGCTCGTGATTCGGTAATAAACAGTAAAGACAGTTTTCTTTTTAAATAAAAGCCCATGCTTGTTTTGATATGAGTCCCTGTAGCCATGCAAAGTAGTTATTACCGGAACGTTTATTTTTCTCCTCCATCTCAAATACGCCATCCATAAATTGGCATATGTAAGATGAGAATGAATTAAATCGTAGTTTCCTTCCCTAACTAATTGAGATATTCCCTTAAGAAAATTTTTGCCCGCTACGCTTTTATGAAAAAGATAAGAAACAGCCACTCCCTTTTTTTCAAGCTCGTCACCAATTGTGCGGCCTGGACTCTCTTGGCCCTTTTTGCAACAAATCAGGCAATCGGCAACAATTTTTTTATTTAATGCTGGTAATAGCTGCAAAAGTAATTTTTCAGCACCCCCATAGCCACCTATTTTGATTACATGTAAAACTTTCATTTCAAATATTACGTTGTTTCACCGGGCACGTCCTTGACAGATGGATCTTTTAGGATACCACCGGAAACATACTGCGCTTTTTTTTATTTTGAACTACTAAAGTTGATCATTAAAACCGTATAGTTCTTTGTAATCTTTAAAAAGTCTATAGTGAGAATATTTCTCAAGGGCTGCAGTTCTGGCATTTACCGAAATCTTTCTTCGCAGTTCAGTATGTTGTATTACCTCTTCCAAGATACGGCTCAGATCATCTGCATTTTCCGATTTGAATAATAGGCCATCGAGTTTATCATTAATCATATTGTTCACTCCCCAAACATCGCTTGCAATAATTGGCAAGCCACATGCCATTGCCTGCATTATTGAATTGCTCATCGTCTCTCCCAAAGTAGCATGGACATAAATGTCAAGGCTATGCATAAATTCTAACAGGGCTTTTTCATTAAGCATTCCACAAAACTTAACATCCGCGCTCAGGCCAAGTTCACCGGCCAGCACCACTAGTTCATTCATCGTCTCGCCATCTCCTGCTATTTTAAGATAAAGCTGGCGGCCCGGATAGTTGTGTTTAACTATTGAAAGTGCTTTTAATAACGTTTTATGATCTTTAATCTTTTGCAGCCGGCTTTGCATTCCGATCACCACGCTTTTGGAAATATCCCTGGCCGCTACCGGTTTGTATGCTTCGGTGTCAATGCCATTAGGTATAATAACCGCCTTCCCGAAAATTCTTTTTTGATTCACCTTGTTCCGAATATCATCAAGGGATTCTTTTGTAAGAAAAATGAGATAATCAGAAAATTTTACTGCGAGGCGGATCCAGAACCAATCTCTTTTCGTCTTTAGATGATGAGCCTGCGTTTCCCGTACAATCAACCTGGTTTTTGGTTTAAAAAATTTAAACACCCTTGCTGGTATAATGAAGGAAGAACCATGAAGCAGTAGTGTATCGGGCTTTCCCTTTTTAAAGGCGCTATAAACCCGGAAATACGAACCAATATCAAGCCCGGCCTTTTTTTTAACGACGGAATATCTTACATTATACTCTACACATTGATTAATATAATCTTCTCGTACATCCTCGATACCACAAAATATTGCTTCTGTCTCAATATCTTTTTTTTTGTCTGCTTTGATCAATGAAAAAAAAACACTTCCATGACCTCCCAGCCCGCTATATAAAAGATGAATTACTTTTCTTCTTTTTTGCATAAAAATCAATCAAGGTATAAATAGGATTCCGGATCGCGGCTAACCAGGGGAGGTATGCCTATAAAATAAATTTGCTCCAATTGCAAATGAGCTTTCCACCAACCGGACTTGCCCTCGCCAACCGGAATCTCCACCAGGTTGTTAATGGAAGTCCCATAAGTGGATTGCTTACCTTGCGGATCAATTAACCTTACAAAATGACTTTTGACTATATAAAAACTTTTAACCCCGGCAGGAACATAGAAATAAAAATAATTGTAAAAAGATCCTTTCAGCGGGCTACTTTCTGAAGCCAGAACAGAATATTTCAATTTGGAAGGAAAATAGATTGTTGCGCCGGATGAAGCATCATCTGTCGCCACAAAAATATACTTACCGGGGGCGAGAACCTTCAAACTTACTTCGTTATCCTTACCGTCTGCAGCAAAGTAAAATTCTTTCAAAGGTTTACCATTTGGAGCCATTTCATCATTCCATGCATAAACTTTCAATCCTACCTTACCTATTTTTTTCGTGCGGCCGCCTTTAAGTTTTATGAACAGTGAGTCGGATGCTTTTGTATCTGCAATTATCGTCATGCTTCCGCGGAAGCTCATAGCCTTATGTGGATTTTTCCACAGCGGGACCAGGCTTTGAGCCTTTACTTCTTTTTGCGATAAGGGAGAAGTTTTATAGTTTCTAACATTTTGAATCCGGGTTAAAGCAGGCAAATAAGAAT
>WUUC01077997.1_pt1 | contig 31140 bp, 29 predicted proteins | sample 6278441 | NCBI WGS metagenome assembly WUUC01 (sample SAMN13675441, study PRJNA597444) | soil metagenome | isolation source: soil | place: USA: Washington | collected 2017-10 | reverse complement strand
AACTGTTTACGGCGGAGACGGCGGGCGTGTTGCAGGCCGCGCTCTTAGGCAATCGTTACGGGTTGTCGCGTGCGAGCGCAGAGCGTTTTCGCGAGGGCGGAACTTTTCATGTGCTCGTCATCAGCGGCCTGCACATCAGTTTTTTTTAACCAATGAGCATAAACTCCTACTAAACATCCTGTGCAAAGAACTTCTCCCACATGCTAGTAGCGCATAGAAAACATCTGATGAAGTTGGTTCTTCCTTGGCCCTACCAGTTCTAGCAATACATTTGTTCTTGCCTTAGCCGTTTGACAATCATATTCCTCCTCAGAAAAACTTGACTTGAACACGGGTTTGACCTAAAAGTTCCGTGCTTCACCGGTGGTTGCCGACCCGCTTGCGGATAAATCCTCAAGTCTAAGAACAGACAGCAAGCTGAGTCTCCGAACTAAATCTCGCTATACCGGAGTATTTCTATGAGATGTAAAGGTAAGTGGGCATTGAGAGTGCGGTCCTTCTCACGACTGTACTATAAATTCAGTAGCCTGCTCCTAACTCTGGCTCTGCTCGCACCCATTCTCTTAGCCGCGACGCCCGCGATTGCTCTGCAAACCAAGAATGCGGAGCGAGGTAGAAATCGCAAATCTGGACGGGTACTGCTTTTCATTGACGAACCCACAAGCGTAGTAGGTGTCTCTGAGGTGATCTCGCGCCGCTTAGCCCAACATCTGTCCGCTATGGGCGTGAGCGTAACCTCCTTCTCGGACCTTGAGCCTGCCAACGCCGGGCGGCTAAGGAGAGCGATCCAAAAGTTACAACAGGGAGATAAAAAAGCGGGGGATTCTATCCCTGCTGCGATAATTGTAGTGGGTAAGGTGTCAACGTCTAACCTTGATCCTTTTAACGACCTTTATATGGCTGATGCAAACGGGTCTCTTAAGGCGATTGATACCAGAGACGGCAAAACTGTAGCCGTCGAAAATCTCGCCGACATCCGCGGCTTCGGGAACAGCCGGGAGCAAGCCGCAACAGACGCCTTGAAGAAGGCGTGTGAAGCGGTATCGGAAAAGTTCGTCAAGCAAATTTCTTCCTTAGCCCGTTGAGTGTGCGGGAGCCTCGGCTCTACGTAGAAAGTGGGGTGTCTTATGCAAAGAGCGGCCTATGCGTTCATCTCCTTGTTGATAATCTTCACAGCGGTTGCAAGTGCCCAAGATCGGTCTGGTACTTTTCGCCCCCGCCCGGCACAGCCGACCCCAACTCCCACGCCCGTTGGATCGTCCCGGCAGGTCGGCTTGACCGAGCGAATTGAAGATTTGAGTCAGCAGATCGAACGCGGCATGACCAACAACCAGAAGAGGACGATAGCGGTCGTCGAGTTCGCTGACCTCAATGGCAAGGTAACGAATTTCGGGCGTTTTCTCGCTGAAGAATTGATCACTAACCTCTACCAAAAGAGGTTTAAGGTGATCGAGCGTCAACTCCTCAATAGAGTGATCGCCGAACAAAAACTCAGTCTGAGCGGGGCCGTCGATCAATCGACAGCGCAAAGGCTGGGGAAAATTCTCGGAGTTGATGCCATCGCCTCCGGCACCGTGACCGACCTCGGTAGAAATCTGCGGGTCAACGCTCGCCTAATCAGCACGGAAACTGGAGAAGTGTTTGCGGTGGCGTCTACAACCGTCGTAAAAGACGACGAGGTGAGCAACCTGACGGGAGGCATGGCGCAGCCTTCAGGCGGCAATGCGCCCTCTGTCCCTCCGCCGGGGGACTCGCAATCCCGTCCCGTGCTGAGAAAGAGCGTGACCCAGAAGTTCGAGGCTAACTTCTTCACTATTGAGCTACTGAGGTGCAGGATTTCAGGCCCGAATGTTATGTGCGATCTACAGATCACTAACAACGGCGATGATAGGAGGCTTGGATTCCCTAATGACTCTATCATGGTGGATGACGCCGGAAACGAGTACCGGAGAAATTCGACGCAAATCGCCAATACCCCCGGCTACAACAGCATTTTGAGCGTGAGTGGAGTCACTATGGCGGCAAGAGTGGCGTTCGATGAGGTTTCCCCGCAGGCCAGAAAAATATCGCTGCTTACCTTGAGTTTTTCAATCCGTAACGGGAATTCATTCGGAAGTGATCATTTTAATGTTCAGTTCCGTAACATCCCTTTGAACGGGGCGGTCGCGGCTGCGGAATCTGACGAAGACATTGATGTTGGTCGGAGCAATTTAACGCGGGCGGAAGAGTCTTCATCAGTGACCTCCACTGACACTGTTCCGAGCGTCAGTACAGGCGGACAGCAGACCTTTCACGTTTACGCGGATCGCCAGTGGACGGACACAGGTATTGATGTGGTGCCAGGTATGCGGCTGGAGGTTACGGCGAGCGGCTCAATAACCAGCAGCGGCGTTAGCCGCACCGAGGCCGTCGCGCGGTCAGTATTGAATGACATATTGAAGGGGAAAACGTCCTCTCCGCCACGACAGCCAGCACGCCAGATTGTAGGACCATCCGCTCTGTTCGCTAAAATCCGCTATAGCAAGGGTGGTGACTCAAACAGCCTTGTCGTCGGTGGTAGAAATACGTTAGTTGTTGAGCAGGGGGAATTTGGTAGGTTGTACTTCGGCATCGACAGCAGATACCTCAGAGATGCCAGCGGAAGTTTTTCCGTTACTGTTAAATGGTGACAGACGAGGAACGCACGAGAATGCTCCAGATAAGCCTTTAGCCAGTGTGCCAATCTTTTAGTTTATTATGCACCTTCAAAAATTCCTCCCCTATTGGTTATGTTTAAATCGCTGACGCGGGCCTTACCCCTGTTAGCCTTACAAACTTCTACTCCGACCTCAGATTAACAGTCCATCTAATGGGAAAGATACTTGAGCATGTGTATGACCCCGGTTGGTGGTTTACCGCGATTTTCATAGGATTTATTGTGAATATCTTAGCAGGACTTCTACAAAGCCCTATAGATACATATCTATCTCAAATATCCTCACGTGCTCGAAAATGGCGCGCTAGGCGGGAAGAATTATTGGAGACCCGTGCATGTTTTATTGCTGAAGATAATAACCTGATTTTACTCTACCTACTTAAAGGACTTGCACTTATTATCATTGAGCTATTTGTAACAGGTGTATTTGTAGGCTCCTATTTGATGTACAGATTATTGGGGTCGGAAGAGGGTATGCGTATACCCTCAATTATCGTGATGATGTTATCCGGGTTTCTGGCAATTAAAATTTACTACAGGGCTATATACAGGTTTAAGTGTGCCAATCGTGCTGAGGAGTTATATTTAGCCAATAAATCCAAGCCGCCGCCCACGGCTTAAACTGCGTCGCCCACCAAGCCTTAACGACATAAACCTCGAATCTAAGGAAAATCCTCATGTCCAAGTCCACAGATTCTGAATACTTAGAACCTTTCATCGACGCGACCATCGCTTCTGCCGCGAGATTTCGACGAGTTCTGATAGTAGTTATCCTTACCAGCGTCCTTGCGTTTGGTGCTTTCTGGAATGCAGCACAATGGAGTTGGATAAATTCCAGAATCCGGGTAGCACACAATGCTGAAGCCTATTTGTCTCTGGAAAAGATAAAGGAGCAATTAAACGATACTAACCAAATGTTGAAGGAGCATCAGGAAAAGCTAGCTCGCGCTGACCTAAGTAAAGAAGAGGTAGATAAGCTGAGAGGGGAGGAGACGCAACTAAGAAGAGATGCGGAGAGCAAAACAAAAGAGAAAGACAAGCTGGAAAAAGCTTTAAGCGATGACGATTATAAAGATGCGAGACAGTGGGTAACTCAAAGAGGAATCAAAAAACCAGAGCACGTCACACCATATGTTCAACGGTTAGAAACTATTCGTGTTGAGAATGTTCTGCTTATTCGCATTCCATTCTTCGGCATCATTCTTGACGTAAACGATCTGGGTTTGATAGGTGGCTTTACCTTTGTGGTCGTACTCATGTGGTTCAGATTCAGCCTCTGGCGTGAGTATTATAATCTCAGATCAAGTTTCAAAGAGGCCAAGTCTATTCAAGACTTAGAATTCTGTTACAAGTCTTTAGCAATGAGTCAGGTTCTTACAGTGCCACCGTCTTTATTAACACATCAGCCGAAGGAAAGGCCGTGGGGTAAAGTTGTTAGAATTCTCTATTTTCTTCCTCTCACGGTTCAACTCACCATAATGGTCTATGATGGTGTTTCGTTCCAGCGGGGATGGGTTCTCAGTAAGTTTAATACAGTATTTGGCTTATCGTTTGGTATCGGCTTCTTGTTCATAAATGCTTTGCTAACTTATTGGTGTTTTCGATTATCCATCGAGATTGACAAAGAGTGGAAGGAGGCTGCTGACAACATTCGGAAAGCTGGAAGTGTGGAAGCAACACTCAAAGATTCCCAAGAACAGTCCGATTAATCGTTGGAGCAATATTCTCAAAGACAGGGAATCCGAGAAAAAGTAAAAGCCTCAAATTGAAAGAAGATAGTCATGACAATATAGAAGATTAGAGGTCAGAGAAGATCACCCTCATTTTCAGTGACCAAGTGGAGTCCATGAATCACGCGCTTCAAATCTACGCAAACGTAGAAGACGCAAACGGTAAGGGAGCTAGTGGAACAATGCCCCAGACGGGTAGCGCATGAAAAAATACATTTTAATCCTGACCAACTCTGCTGATGGAGAACACACAGAAAGTGTGGTTACTAAACTCCGGGAGAGAGGACAGCATATTTTCAGATTAGATGTAGATAGATTAGCAGCGGGAGAAATTAAGATATACTTTAGAGCTAACGACAATGCCTTTACATTCGAGCTATATTCCGGCAATGAAGTTATTTCATCTTCTGATGTAAAAAGCGTCTGGTACAGACGCCCAAACTTCTTCAATCTACAGATTAAGGATGTCGTACAGAAAAGATATGCGGAAGATGAAATAAGTAATTTTTTGGAAGGGTTGTGGCTAACTCTAACAGGCGTATTTTGGCTAAATAATCCACGGAACTTGGAATCCGCGAGGAGAAAGATTTATCAACTCAAACTTGCCAAAGAGATCGGGTTTCAAATCCCTCGCACCATAGTCACGAATGACGTTACTGAAGTTCGCGAATTCTTCTCGACGTGTAATGATAAAATTATCTTCAAGGCTTTTTATAGGGAGCTATTAGATTACGGAGAGAAAAAATACGGTATTCCCACCACCCTGATTACTCCACGCCATCTCCAGCGCATCGAAACTGTTAGGCAACTCCCATGCCTCTTTCAAGAGTTTATTGATAAAGCGTATGAATTAAGGGTAACTGTTGTAGGAGACAAACTCTTTCCCGTTAGGATTGACACATCAAAAACTCCGCAAACGATTGTAGATTGGAGAAATCCGCAATTTATTAACAGCCTAGATTACGCCCTGATTGATCTGCCGGATAACATAAAGAATCTCTGCCTAACTATGTTAGAGAAACTTGGACTTTCATTCGGAGCGTTTGATCTTGTCGTAAGTAAAGACGGTCAGTATTTTTTTCTTGAGGTAAATCCGAACGGTCAGTGGTACTGGCTGGAAGCACTGATGAAAATATTGATCTCAGATGCCATTGCTGATATTCTTTCGGACGAAAGGGGGTAATCCTAGCATGTCAGAGCCAGAAACCTTTGCGGCACTATGCGCGGTAGAACTAGAGGAAGATGAAACGGCTTGCGGACAATCATGGTCAACTGGTCATGGGAGTGGCAGCGACGGTGATGATTAAACCTCGTTTAGAATCGCTGCCGAGCGATGCGTACCGGGGATAGGTGGACCGCAACTCATCAGGGGAAAGAGTTGAAGAGGTATTTAGAGGTCTTCACCGCACGAACCGGGAAAGGTAGTCGGCTCTCTTTATTGAGTTAGTAAAGAGAACTTCACGCAAAACAGACCTTCGGCGGACTCGCTTCAATCAGGTTGTGGCGAGTCCGCCTTATTTTTTCGGCTATCCGTAATTTGTAGCAGTCAGAACTTGATCTGACACTCACGGCTTATGCGACACCGAGCGTCACTCGGAAGCATCGGCTAATTCCACCACTGTTGTTTGTCAGCCATGTCCACTCTGAACATCTGCACATGGCCGCACTTATCACAGGTAAAAATCCTCCAATTGGGATCGCCAACCGGGGTGACTCCGAAATTTGAAACCTGCGTATTATTCTCGGCGCGGATCACATACAGCCCCATCCCGCAATATGTGCAGGGCTGGCCTATGTCTTTAGAGATCGGGGTGAACTCCTTTTCCACCAGCCGGATTACCCGTCGCAGGAGAATCAGGATGTTATCAACGCCCCTTCTGTTATTCCTGTCGTGAATGATCATCAGGTCCAGTAGGCGGTTGACGTGCTCCATGTAGATGTTATTCCAGCCCAGTGGCGAGTCTTCATTCTGGCCTTTCAAATCCCACTGCGGCTCTCGATGCTTCTCCCTGCTGAAAATTCTCCTGCCTGACATTAACCAGTAGAGTAGCTTTCCGAGCGAGTAAGTGTCACTCTTCGGCGAAATTTGATCATCCCTGCCATCCTCAAGTTCCGGGGCCATGAACAGTCTAGGGCCGACCGCACGATCTATAGAGGTCAGGCGTGTGCCGTCGTCTTCTAAGAAGCATATCCCGAAGTCTCCGACGACAGCCGGGCCGTCCTTCGTGCGTAGGAAAATGTTATCCGGCTTTAAGTCACGATGAATGACCCCTTGTCGATGTGCGTAAGCAACTCCGCCGCAAATCTGCTGGAATAGCTCTAACGCTTTGACCGGGGAGTTCTGCCAGAAGGGTTCGGCTTGGGGTAGGCTCTTTCCGGCGCAGAACTCCGACACCAAGTATGGCTTTTCGCCCTCAAGATCAAAATCAATCAGGCGGAGGATGTTTTCGTGCGTGAGATTCCTGATCGCTTCGACCTCACGCCTGAAGCGGTCAAGACGGTTAATATCTATCAGGCGCTTCAGTGCGTAGAGCGTATCGCCCTCGCCCCTCAAGTCTTTCACCAGATAGGTGTGCGCCTGCCCGCCTTTTCCGAGAGGTTCGACTGTCTCCCACCTGCCGCCGTATGTCTTCGCCATCCTAGATTCCTCTTTCGTGACCCGTCTGCCTATATGCGTCTGAATAAGTGTTTGACTTTGTAATAACCCATCTCCTGATAGCTACCGACGTAAGCGCAAGCCCCTTCAAATGTCTCGCCACTTTCAACGTGCAAAAAAGCCACTTCTTCCGTGTCTTTTTCACCTGCGGGCGCGAGCACGTAGAGGTAGGGGCTATATTTCGTCTGCCTCCCGTCCCCGTATCGCTCCGCTTTTATTAGCACGGACAATGTTTGGTAATTCTTCGGCAGCCGAAGCGCGAATTCAGCTTCATGCTCGGAGATGAGTAACTCCGTTACGGCCCACATCATTATTTACTCCCTGCCAGCGTTGCTGAGTAAGAACATGGAAATCCGATGAGTAATCTATTTTACGGCAATTAAGTTGACAAAACACGCATTTCTATCGCAATTATAAATCCTTAGAATCCAGACCCTGAGAGCTGATTGAAATGGATCAAGTTTCGTTATTACGAGTGGTAGTGGCGTCGCCGGGTGACGTGCAGGCAGAGCGCGATCTACTGGCGCTTATTATCGAAGAGCTTAACCGTGGAGTCGCACCATCGCGCGGGTTCCGGCTCGAAGTCATCCGATGGGAGAAAGACGCCTACCCCGGATTCCACGTTAACGGTCCGCAGGGCTTGATTGACCCTATCTTGCGGATCGAGGATTCCGACCTCTTCATCGGCATATTCTGGAAAAGATTTGGCACCCCAGTAATGGGGGCACAGTCGGGCACCGAGCACGAGTTCCAACGCGCTTACGAAGCGTGGAAGGAGCACGGCAGCCCTCACATCATGTTCTACTTCAACCAGAAGCCTTACACCCCGTCATCGGTGGAAGAGACCACGCAGTGGGGGCAAGTCTTAAACTTTCAGCGGAATTTCCCGCTGGAGGGACTGTGGTGGCGTTACGGCAGTGAATTAGAGTTTGAGAGGCTCGTGCGCCAGCATCTAACTAAGTATATTCTTGAAAAAGTGGAACAAGCTGAGGATGACGGGGAAGAGGAGGATGATACTGAGCCAGAGAGTCTCTATAACGAAGACAGCACTCTGGAGGCAAACGAGCACGCCCGTTACGATTGCGATCTCGAAGAGGGCGACAAGATTAAGATTAACCTATGGGGCGACCAGCCACTGGACGTGATGATCTTCGATGAGGAGGATTATCTGTCTTGGATGGAGAGCGGCAAGGTCAATTCTTACTATGGAAACTATCCTAGCAAGGATCACGGGGAGCACTTCCACGGATTCTTCACCGCCCCTAAAGACGGGGAATATAGTGTAATCGTCTGCAACCGCTCAAGGAGCGAGGTCGAGATGCGAATAGACATTTCCCACGCTGATTAGCTGGAACCGCGGGCAAGATAAGGCTTTAGCCAGTGTGCCAATCCTTTAGTTTATTATGCACTTTCAAAAATTCTTCCCCTATCTCCCTTTCCAGCTTAAATAGGATGCGGCATCGCACGAAGGTATCTATATTTGGCTTCGTTATCAGCAGTGTTGAAGTAATCTGTAGCAAAGAAATTGCTGTCCCATGAGCAGGGTCGGTGAGTCCTCTATCGCTAACACCTGCTAATAAAACACCTCCCTCTTTTTTAGACAGACCTAGCCGGAACGTGACGCCTTTAGGATTGGCGTGAACGTTATGACTTGCCATCTTGTAGAGTGGTCGCCACTTCTCTAAATGCACAGCTTCTTCAATATCGCTAAACGTTGGTCTACTCTTGTTAAGAGCGAAAGCTGCCCATCCATAATCACTCTTGAAATCAGAACCGAAGTCTTGCAACGCCTTATGATATTCGGCTTGAATCTTATCAAATGCTTCGTCGGCTAAAGGTTCGTGTCCCATAGCGGCATGGTGTTTTCGATATTGCAGCGCACCTTTGTATGACTCCACTATTCCATGGCGCAAGTATCGTTCGGCAACATCGTGGCCGTGCCTTTCGATGAACATGGCTACGATTGTGACTTCGTGAAGTGTGCGCCATCTTGCGTGAGCGCCATCCGCGTGCCCTGCTTTCAGTAACACAATTATCTCTGAGCTGATTTGGCACGCGCGCGCATGGAGGCGAGTGAGCACATCAAATACGACATCCCCTTTTGCACCCGCCGCCGGACGGAAATGTTTATTAAATTCGGTGCCTGCTTCAAGAACCAACAAGTGATAGATTTCGAGCAACCGGAGTGGTTTTCTCCAAAGCTTTTCGAGTCTGGCCTCGAACGCCTTGCGGTCTTTCCTGTGCCCCAATACCTCAGAGTTAGCAGTTCGTTTTATCTCTTTTAAGAGAATGTCTGCTGTTTCGTTTACAACAGCAGGGTATTCTTCCTTCAAAGCAGAGGTAAATTCATTAATTGCCTCATTAATGTCTGCGTCACTAATCTCAATGCCAACATCTGGAATGTGTCCGTCTTCAGACGCAATAATATCGCCTGTCTGTACCGTCAACTCGCCTTCTTTCACATTTTCGATTCGGTTCACTATCTCTTTAATTTGAGCCTCACTTAACTTAATGCCTGCATCGCTAAACTTCTTTTTAATGATTCCACTTACAAGTGTGGTCGCGTTCATAGTTTTATGAACGGTGGCATTAAAACTTTTTTGCAATTCATCCATGGTTAATTAATGAAGTTTAGTTCGTTGTTTGTGTGGCTAATGATGTAAAGCACTCGTCGGCAGGAAACAGTCCTAGCTAACGAATTACACTGGAATTACGGAATGTTATCTCTCAGCCACTGTGCCACCCTGCCGTGCTGCGAGCACCTCCTACGTCGGACAAAGGGTGAATACTCATCGGTCTGAACTTCATTTTAATAGTACGCATATCTTTATCTAGCTACTCAGCCCTTGCTGATGATGGAAACAGGTGCCGAACTACCCAGAAGAGTACGCCCGCAGATTGCGCTATGGTCTGACCTATCAGGGTAAGCAGTAAGGTCTGCGACAACGCAGCTTTGCCAAGGGCATTTAAGTAGATAAGCGCGAGCACACTCAGAGTATTAACCATAAAGAGTGCCAATAAGCAGAAAGTCACTTTCGGCTGGAGGCTTATGATTGTCATTTCACGCAGCATTTGAAGGTGAAGTTGCTGCTGGCTTTTCGTTAAGCTGCTTTTCTCAACCGCTCGCACTTCCATATTCACACCTCGCGTGAGTCTAACTAGAAGGTTATCAATTAAACTATCGAAAACACCCTCTTGACTCTGCATATACCATTCATGCAAAGAACGATCCATTGAATGATTTTGATGTAAGAGGCGACGCCGTAATTTATAGGTTTGTTTGAGCAAAGAGCACTATATATACGACTACGTGTCTTTTGTAGCCACAAAATATACGAAACCGTTTCCTGTGTTGGTATGATGTTAACGTCTGCAAAGCACTCTAAAATGACAAATTACGTCACACCTATGTGCAGCTATTGCGCCGTTTCGGTGGATTTACTACACCAAAATGTAGAATATAAAGATACTATGGACAATCAATGTAAGTAACTGCTAATTAGAGTGCGGCCCTCAATCAGTTCGCTATTTTGTTCGATGGTTGAGTCCCAATTGGCGGACTCAACCAAAACTAACTTACACAGACTGCGTAGAATTCCCCGTTATCCTCGTTCGTCGTACAAATGCTTTCACTTGTTTCTCTCATCTGACTCCTTTGGTAAAAGTAAATCGCTTGCCAACGTGAATGTTGACAAGCGGTAGTTTAGGGAAACGAACGCTGCGTTTATAGTACCTGCGTTTTTTTAATTTGACCTTCCCGAAAATGATATTGGTTGTCCCTTATATAGATGATTGTAGTATTCAACTCCCATCATCTTTTTGTGCGCTCTAATGGCTTCCTTTATCCGCTTCACGCTGTATTCACCAATCTTGAAGTTACACAAAAAAGCAGCATGTTCATACGCGATATATTCTGGACTTGAGTCATACTCTTTGGCATCTTCTCGCGCAGGCTCAAGTTTTGCAATTAACTCATCTGGTAAACCTAGATGCTTAGGATCGGGATTTTGTGCCCCAAGAGTCCCTTCAATGAAGGGGCTAAAATTTTGATACCCGCGCTTAACCGCATCTCGCCCATTGATGCCGCCGCCATGCTTCTTGTAAATCTTTTTTGCCTGCTTCCAAACTGGATGAAGGCGTTCATAATGTGAAGCTAGAGCGCCTTGATATTTGTCTAATGGCGACTTACTCCCGCCTGCATGAATGTTCATCCACTTTGTCCGCGCGTCTGCGTACAATCTTCGATGCAGTCGGGCAAGAAATTCTTTTGTGTCCGCGCCCAATTCCATGTTAAGACCCGCTGCATGGCGCATGTGCTCTTGGTATCTTTCCATCGTACAGTTAGCGCCTATCAATGCTTCAATCATTTGTTGATGTAACATAGCGCGGATTGCGCCAATTAAGTTGCTCTCAATGAACGCATCGACATTGAACATGATGCTCGGCATACTCACGCTGCCGTCTTCGTTCGTGACGACATCCGTGCAAACCTCCTCTCCCATTTTAATCACCGTTTCCCATTTACCATCTTTACACGTTGCCACGCCCCAACCATCAGTTTCAACTTTAGTTTTAACGGCGAGGATACGCGTTGCTAACTCTGCATCTTTACTTGCTAATTGAGTGCTCAATTTTTCCAATCTTTCAGGAAGCGGAGTTGATAGAAAATCTTCAACCACAAATTGAATGGCCTCGAACAGATTTACCTTTTTGCCTTGCCACGTATAGTCTCGCTTCGGCTGGAACTTAGGATGTGTGCCCATTGGCTATTCCTCTAATGCCCTCCGGCATAGAATATTGACATCAACGGGGCGGGATAGCCCCGTAAGCGCGCATTCTTTTAGGCGAACGCGCCGAATATCTTCTCACGGCTGCTTTGAGAGACTGGAAGCCTGCACGATTCGTTGAGTAAGATGACGGTTTTCTCTTGAAAGATATGGGCCATCGACTTATTTATTATTGCATCCGCCCCCAACATAACAACGGCAGGGTCGCTAGGCTGCCCGCCAAAGTGATTATGGAATAGAATCACCGCCCACAAGCGCGGATAGCGACTTACTTCCTCTTTTAGCACTTCAGCAATAAGCTGCGGCTCGTAATAATGAAACATCATGCTGGAGGTTGCGGGAATGGCAATAATGCCCGGTCGGTCTTCCGGTAGCTGCGCCAGCTTATCGCGAATCTTCATCCTTGTGCGGGCGATTTCGTCCGAAGAGACGAGCGGCCCGGCGAAGGCGGGAGAGATGCCCCGCTCGGAAGCCCACTCCTTGAGTCTCTCTTCGTCACCACGGGGCACGATGCCCGCCACTATGTACTCGTTGACAAGTGCTCGGAACTCACCAGCTTTCGCCGCCTCGTCCGCGAGTTGGGTGAGCATCCTGACGGTCTCATCGACGTGGCTTTCGTCAAACGACTCACTCATCTCGGCATAGATGGTCAGATTTTGAGGCCCCAACACGTCAAGCATGAAGAACGGGGTGAAGTCGGTAAGGGCAATAGCCCGCCTGTGCGAATCGCTCAGTGCCAGCTTGGACACCTCGACTATGATCTCTTCCTTCGTCTCGTCATCGACGAGTTTTAGGTCAGGATACTTTTGCCTCCGCTGTCCGCTTTGTTGCGTGACGGATACTTCCGGCTCGAAAGAAACTGTGAAACCTGCCCTCCTGAACAGGAAGGCCACACGGAGGACGGACTCAGCCTCAACCGCTTGGTCGGACTTTTTAAAACGCCGGAGTATTTTCGAGAACCCTTCCGCTATTGACAGAGCGTCAAACTCGTCGGCCAGCCTGATAAGCCAATGGCGCGTCCAGAGTGCATTGTTCAAGATGATCCGCCTGATGGGGTGCCCCTTGAGGATGGCTTTTCGTAGGAAGGTTTCCCCTAATACATGTCTCAAATTGTGAAGCGCTTCCCGCGCTCTCTCTTTCTCCTCATCCGTGATCCCTTCTACGGCTTCACACAACAGAATGTATCTGTCCCAGTTCCCATACTCTTTTGCGGCTTCGAGAATTTCAGATGGGAGTTCACTCATAAGGTTAATCCACTACGACAGAGGGTTGCCGGGGTGATCAAGACATCTTCATTTCTTCAATCTTGTCGAACAACTGCGCCTTGGTCGTGTAGGTGTTGGAGAACTGAATCAGCGCGAAGAAACTCGTCCACGCTGTCTCCATGAATTCCCGGAGCGCATCCACCTCGTCCGTGCCGATGCTACGACCGTGGTGTATGAACGACGACCTGAGACCGTAAGCCTTTATCACCGCGGCTTTGGTCGCCCTCCTCTGGGCAGCCGACTCCTTAAAGAGAAAAGCCATCCGTTCGGCAAGATTCTGCTGAATCGGCTCGTTACTGTCCTTCAGAAGCATCGACTCCAGAGCAACTAGGATAGCGATCAGCTTATCCGCCGGTTCCTTCGCCAGAGCGCACTTCGAGTACAGCAGGAGGGCATCCAGAAGTGCCGCTTGATACTCGGTGGGTTTTTCCTCGGCCAGCAACTCGTTCAGCCTGTGGAGGCCAGCTTCCTCAAGGTCCCCGATATATTCATCATCCAGAATCCAGAAGGGCGACGCCTTATCAACGGATTGATCTGAGTATCCAACGATCCTCCCGTCTTGGACTATGAGCTGTTTGGCAGCCTCTATGTGCTCTCGCCCTAGAAGGGTGCAGTAAGATACCATCTCCGGTATCCGGTTGGCCGGGGAGAAGAAGCGCAGCACTGCCACAGACCTTTCCGCCTCCACGAACGCGATCTCGGACGCCCTCCGCGGCTCGGCAAATACCCGAATGCTGGCAGCCGCGAAGCCCTGTAACTCCCGGCGAAGATCGTCGAGTCGCTGCCGTACCTCTTCCGGGGTGCGGCCAACAGCGCTCTCCGCGTTGGCCGCAAACCAAACGTCAAGCATTTCCTTGGTAATGGTCCTCAAGGTGACTTTCCCAAATTGCAGGTCTGACTGTACGTTCAGCATCGCCACCGGAATCCACACCTCGATCTCACGCAATTCCTTCTCACACTCGCCGAGCACGTAGCGGGTCATCAGCATCGTGGCTGTTTGTTGATGCCTACCCGTAATCCACTTGAAGATCAGGTCAATCAGCAATCCGATGCTTACCCTATCGCGCAGCGTCTTGATTTTTTGCATCCTTTCAGCCAGCCGCACGAGGTCTTTGTAGTCCTCACCGAATAGGCCCAATACGTCAGAGCCGTGCTTGAAAGTTTTGGCGATGTCTGTTCCGAGAGGGGTAACGTAGCCAGTGGTTATAACCTCAATCACCTCATCTTCCGGCAGGTCTTGGATGACGATGCCGGGGACGAATGCCTCTTCCGTCCCTTGCTGCTTCGCAAACGGGTCTGGCACAATCTTCGAGACGAGTTCCTCCGCTTTAGCGTCAAAGTTCATCGCAGCTTCAGGGTGTAGTTCGAGTAGCACGGCTCTCCTCTTCGTTTATACAAAGCTCACTCAAGCAATCTGTAACAATCAAAATGCTAACCCACCTCACAAAACTCCCATGACCGCCGCCGCTAATAGAGTTCGATCTGGCCGCTCCGTTTACCTTCGCTAGTGTAATGAAGAGACCGCTCGAAGCCTACGGCGTTCCAAATGGTGTCTAAAGCTGGGCGCATGATGCGCGCAGCCGTCACCCACCAGTTCGGAAGTTCATTCCTGCCGGTGACGAAACCCTCCAAGACTTCCGCCTGAAGATTCTCAACCACTATGCCGCCCAGCAGAAGATCGTCGCGGTCAATGGGATTCGCCGCGGCCAACGCTCTATAAGGAGATAATCCGATGTGTCCTCCATTGTGCTGTAGCTCCATCGTGTAGCCTCTGACCCCAAGTAGTGACAAATGGACAAGAACGGGTGAGGACACACCCAAGTGCTTGAGCAGCGCCAAGCGGCGTCCGGTGGCGCTGAGAATGCTTCTCTCAAATTCGAGAGAGGGAATTAAAAGTTTGCCCTCATCTGTCTTACTGAGTATTTGCGCCTCCACCTCCTCGACCGCTCCGGTGCGGAAGATTTGTAAGTAGCCCCTACCTATGTTTCGTTGCAGGAATGCGAACAATCCGTCGAAGTTAAGCCGTGTGTCTGACGCGGAATACTGCACATCGGTGAAGTCGCTCATCAGCAGCAACTCCGGGTTCGCTCTGGCTCTGAATATGTCCACCTGCGCGCCCGGCCTCACGGAGTCGAAGGGTTGGAGGTGAAGGACAAACTTGGCGCACTGGTCGAGACTGTCATTGGCGGCAATCTTAGCCAGCCTGTCATAGCGGAATTCCTCCAATCGCTCCAGCAGAGTATTCCCGAAAATATAAGCGTCGCGCAGTTGATCCACGTCGAGTGGATAGTTACCCGCCGAATGCCGCGAGTAAAAGCGCCAGTGCCTTTTGAACTCGACGACGTGAGGACCGTTCCAACTTCGAGGCACCCGGACTATAAACACCACATTCGAGTTGGCTAGGGGAACAACATGGATGCCGACGTTCGCCAGCCGGGGCTTGATGCAGGTGCGAATGAGGTCTTCCATCCAGAGTTTCTTGGCGTCAACGTCCACTCCTGCCATGCCGAGAACTTCCGCCGCGGGGCGCGGTCAACTCCTAGATTTCCAAACGGTCTAATAGGGACGAGGGAGGAGATAATTAAGCTGCTCGCAAGAAAAGTACCTCGTAAAATTCCAGACGATTTAAAAAAAGCTTTCACTTCCTAAAGCACACAGTAGATTAAAGTCCGGTTGACTAAGCAATCGGAACAAAGCGCACAGTAGATTCTTTACGGGGATGTCTTCTACTGGTTCGTAACGCAATACGATTCTCCACAAGTGTATCCGTCAGCGAGCGCTTATTTCTTTAGCCTTCCAGTCAATTTTGTGGGTAAATCCAATGCATCATCCACAAGGGATGCGGATTTGGCTGAGTTTTTCTGCTAAACGATCCGGCTGAGGTCGCGGGTGGCGCATTCCCATCAGAGTGAACCTCCTCTGGTTCGGGCCATAGCGGTTGAACTCCTTCCTCAATTTAGACGCTGTACCGCTCATACTCGTAACAGATACCCGTCTGACTTACTTCCGCGGCCTGCGCCGCGAACGGCGGCGCACCCAATCGGGTAGAGGCTCGGCGGGCAACTTACCCGGCAAATCTATGTGGTCATCGATCAACCACTCGACGAGGACGCTCGCGGCTCTGGCGTATTCCAGCAGTACGTAGAGCGGCGGCTCGCGCAAGCCCAACTCGTAAGCCGAGATTTCCGCCTGTACGAGCTGGTCCACCAGTCCCATCCGCCTGATCAGCCCGTTCTGCGACAGCCCAAGACTCTCGCGCACCTCCAACAGCTTCGAGGCGAGGCGCTCCGGCCTTGGTCGTCCGCGTGTGCCCATCAGGATTCCCCTCCTGACGCGGCACGATGAGGCCCGCAGCCCTTGCCTGTAACATCATTTGATGTTGTAATATCAAATGATGTTAGATAGTGATGCTGTTTCTCATCCGCCGGGAGTACGTATTTCGTTAACGTTCCGGCGAACGGCATCATCCGCTGTTTGGAGCTGCCTCACACATGGTCACAAAGAACTTCAGAGAGCCAGAAGATAACAAATCAAGCAGCAGTCGTCACTACCGATCATGCTTGACGCGTCAAGAGCCAGTCCTGTCTCCATTAGGGCGACGCGGGTATAAGAGGATGTACGTAAGTCGTGGCCGACAGAGGTGATCGCTGGTGAGCGGTGCTGATGATCGCATCGCCTGCCGAAGATGCGGGCGCAACATCGTCCCCCGCCTTTGGCATTACGGCGGGGGACGCCTCTCATACGCGACAACCCAACACCTGTGCTCCTTCTGCGGCGTGGTGCTCTACGAGACCGGCGGGGGCGTGCGCTGGGGCTGCGTGATCGCCCTCTTGCTTCTCACTTCGCCTTTCATCATCCTGTTCGTGTTCACCCTCATCCGCGGGGTGACGAAGGAAATTAGCCGGTAAGGGATTTCTCCATGCACTTACTCAATCCTATGCGACCTCGGCTACGTCTTGCCCTGCTCTGCTGTAGCTTACTTGGCGCGATCATTGTTATCTGCTCGGCGTGCAGTTCTAACAAGCTAACACGTTCGAGTGCCGCCGGTCTGATCGAATCGAGCGATGCGTTCAAGAAGCCCGTCGCGATCAGCCTCCTCCCCGAATACCGCCAATCGCTGACGCTGATCGGGGAGGGTAGCCGGGACAAGCCGAAAGAGGAGTTCGCCTTGCGGCGCTTCCTCGAAAGCCACGCCGACCTTGCGGCGCTCAACCATCTCGGACTGGTCGAGTTCAAAGTCGCAGGCATCCAGTACCCAAACGCCGCGTCCTCGCCCGTAACCGTCACATCGGCCCTGACGGACAATGGCCGCTCAGCCTCCAGCAAATGGCAGCAGTCAGGCGACGGCTGGACGATCCCCATTGCGAAGCGGCAGTTAGTCGAAGTGACGGGCCTGACAGGTGGCGAAGGCGGGTCCAAGCAGGCGCGCGTAGAATATACGTGGAAGTGGCAGCCGACCGACGCGGGCGCGAGTTTCGATGTATCCGGCCAAGCCTACCAGAGCCTTCCGGCCTCTGTCCGGCAGAACTTAGGCGGGGCCAGTTTTGGTGACATGCTGCGCTCAGCGGGGCAGAGTATCCCGTTTGACGGCAGCAAGACCCAGACGGGGGCGACTACGCTCCGGCTCTACGACGACGGCTGGCGGGTGGACGAGAAATCAAGGTAACGGTTCGGGTTCCGCCGGTTTCGGCACGGCCTCCGGGCGGGGAGGGTCCATGCCGCGGGGCCGCCGCATTTCGGGCGAGGCGCGGCGGCCCTTGCTTTTGCACAAAAACTTCCTGCCCGATAGGTCAATACCTACGGGAATTATGCACATGACAAATCAAGAAGTTTTCAACGACTGAGATGTCGTGGGCGGAAACAGCGACTTCGTAATTGCGTGTCTTTAACTCTTGCCTCGCGTGTAACTGTTTCCGCCAACGTCCATTAACTTGTTAGGCGGCGCGTTGACAATTCAGAATATGACGGTTAATTCCTAAATAAACTTCGAGAAGTATTTTTCGTTCACCTCGCCTGCTTTGATTTCAACAGTAAAATAGCTCTCTGCATAGATGGGCTTTCCTGCGAGCCGCCGCAGCATCACAATTTGCCCGACGTGAGTTAAGGCGTCGGCAATCGGCCCTTGCATAATCTTTTCTACGGGTTGGGCGAGCGGCGCGTCCGAAGCCAGATACGAATCGAATTCTTCGACGGCAGTGAAAAACCGCTTCACATCTTCCGACCACGATTGAGGTGGCGATTGTAAATAAACAAACTCACCTTTCATTAGATGGAGCGAGCCTTGAAGCAAATCGCCGATGTGCGCCAAAATCTCTCCGGCACTGCGCGCCTTCTCTCCGGCACGAAACTCCGCGAAATTCTCCGGTGCATCCGAAATGGCAATTCCGCCTCGAAATGCCAACGTCGCACAGAGATGTCGCAAAAGTTCACGTCTCAAATCTAAAGACAAAATCGCTCACCCCCTTCATTTCTTGATACTCGACTTTATAACGAATACCGCCCGACCTTGTATTCTACCGAATGAAAAACTTCACGCGACTTTCGGGTTCGTCACATACATAATTCCTATACCTACAGATAAGTTCATCGTAAACCGGCTGGCGCTGACCCACATCCCCTTGTATGACATGATTAGAAAGTTGTCACAGGTAGTGGGTAACATCATTGACAAAGATAGTACAATGACTTTATACTTCTTTGTACAAGCGTCCTTTTGAGGATGCTTGATTAAAGTCTCACTTGTGTTCCCGCCCGGTGAGCCACACGCCCAAAATCGACTATCGAATTTACAACTAGGAGCAACACCTGAGATGAAAAAATTGTTTTTGTGCCTCACACTCGTTATCGTCGCGGCTTTCTCACTCGCCGCCCAACAGATGACGCCTAAAAAGCTAGAGCGGAAGCCGCTCCTGTTGGTGAGTAGTTGGAAGCTCAACATCAAGGAGAACACGGTCAGGATCAGCGGCGAATACTACAACCTGACCTCAAAGCCCCTGAGCGGGATCGTGGGTCAACTAACCTGCGTCGATTCAAAGGGGCAGCAGATCGTGGAGGGCGCGGACAAGTACGACCTCCCAGCAGCCGCGGCGAAAGATTATCAGGTCGCCTTTTTCTGGGAGGTAGGAAAGAACTCCCTGCGCGACTTCAGGAACTGCACGGCCACAATTAGCGTGGCCGACAAGGGCATGTTGATCCCGCAGGGCGAGTTTACACTCCAAGACAGTTCCCCCTCTGTCGGGCAGTAATCCCGGAGCCGACGAACGAGGGGCGAAGCCGACGCACGGTACGTGCGTCGGCTTCGCTCGTTAAAAGCTATCGGGACTTGGCGCGTGTGGTTATTCCCGACTTGCTACATTTAATGTAATCGCCGGAGAGAAGCGCCGCAGCGCAGTCCCGGTTCGGAAGTCACCGCCGAATTCGCCTCATCATCACATGAGAATTAAAAAGAAAAGGCTTTTAATCCCTGCCTGCGTCGTGGTCTTGGCTGTCGCCATGACCTCCGCCTACAGCTACTTCGACCCTGACATTGAACTGCCGCCGTCAGTTCAACTCCCACTGCTGAAATTCGGCTACCGTCACCTGAGCGGCCCGCCGTGTAACAACGAACTTTACGGAGCGCACATCGCCAAGCCGTTCGGACCGAATGACTCACTCAACATCGTCGTCTTCGACGGCAAGGAGATACAGGTCTTTTCCCGCCCCGGCGGGGACGACCACCGCCACGCCGCGATGGACCCGATGTTCCATGTCCGGGTTAACGCGCCGAACGACAAGGAGGCCGCCCGCTATCTGCGCGAGTTGTTCGCCCAAATCGGCTTCCGCGGGCCGGTCGCCCAAGCGGTCGTCTTCGCCCACGGCGGCCCGGCCCGCCCGAAGGTGGGATTGTCGGACATGGGTACTGACCTGTTCGAGTTGCTCTCCGAGCATCGGCCCGCCGAAGGCTACGGCGTGGTGTCCTTCGTCAGTTGCGAGGTCGCCCAAGGCGACAAGGGCCGTCGCTACATCCAGCAGGTCGCCAACAAGTATGAATTCCGCGTGGCCGCGTCAGAAAGGAAAATCCAGTGGGACTTCTTGATGAAGTGGTTCAAGTTTTTAGAAGGCGTGCCGAACTACGAGTTCAAGAAGAGTCACTGGCTGGTTGCCACCCCGCGGCAGGACGAGCCGAGGAGGTGGACGGATATTATGGAACGGTGATGCCCGAAGACGAGAGTAAATAAGGGCGTTGACGGGCGGAATCGCCGTCGCGGACAACCTCTCAATGATTGGAGCACCCGGAAGGTTGTCAGTACACAGGGAACACAGAATTAACCCGAAGCGCCTCAGATACCAACGGGAGCATTACTTCACTTCGTCCCGATTCATCTTGCAAGGGTGGCTACATGAGCATCAGATTAGCAAAACTTCATCGTCTCGTCCTGACCCTCGCCGCCATTGGTCTGATGTCAGCCTGCGCCCAGATCGCCTCAAGTTCTCATAGAGGCGCATCACAGGCTCCGGCCCGCCCCGCGTCGCCAGCAACCACACAAGTCGCCACTCCCCGAACCCTTGAGGGCAAGGTTGTGGGCGTAGCCGACGGCGACACGATTACCGTCCTCGGCGCGGGCAACCAGCAAACCCGCATCCGCCTGCAAGGGATTGATGCCCCGGAGAGCCGACAGGCGTTCGGCCAAGCCTCGAAGCGGAACCTCAGCGACCTCATCTTCGGCAGGCAAGTCGTCGTCGAGTACGAGAAGACAGATCAATACGGTCGCACTCTAGGCAAGGTGCTCACCGGCGGGCGCGACGTGAATCTTGAGCAGGTCAAGGCGGGGCTGGCTTGGCACTACAAGTATTACCAAGATGAGCAGCCGCCGGATGACAGGCGGCTTTACGCCGCCGCCGAGACGGAGGCGCGGTCTGCTAGGCGTGGGCTGTGGGCAGACGCCACCCCCGTCCCGCCGTGGGACTTTAGACGTGGGAAGCGGGCGGCGGTCGAAGAGGACAGGGAGGCGGTGGGTGGTATCCCGATGCCCGCGCCGACTCCGGCGACGAGGAAGCTGTCGGAAGAGCAGGCGACCGGGGCGACAGAGCCGGAAGAAGAAACGGTATATGTCACCCGCACCGGGTCGAAATATCACAGGTCGAGTTGCCAATACCTACGACGCAGCCGGATACCAGTCTCTTTGAAGGAGGCGAAGCAGTCTTACGGCCCATGCTCCGTTTGCAGGCCGCCACGGTAATGACCTATCGACGTGGGATTGCCCGACTCTCATCTTGGTGTAGCGGAACAATAAAGTTGTATAAAACTGAAGCTCTCACAAATATAAAAAGGGTTGTTTCCTCTTCAAAATCCTGAGTTCAGTCTCCGCACGTCTTTTTTTCCATCATTTCAAGAATTTTCAACTCTAGGACGCATTTGAGAGGCTCTTCCGCCGTTTTTCCGCTAAATCTTCAACTATGTCCCCAATTTGGTAAACAAACGACTTGTTTTTAGGCTTATCATCGTGATGGAAACCAAGAATGTGAATATATTCGTGAGCATAATGGGCGGCTAGATACTCAGTCTTTCCATCTTCTGCCCATTTATTAAGTTTTTGCGGACAGATTGCCGTTGTGCCAGTTCCGGCTCCGTCCACTCCTATCGTGCGTTTGTCGCATGGCTTTTTCCATCCCGACTCATCCGAATAAATTCTCAGAACTCTGGCTCTCAGATCAACCACTCCATCCTGTCCCCCCGGACCTTCTTCTTCGTGAGCAGTCATAATTTTGTCATAAAGCTGTTGGTTGGACAGTCCGTCGGTAGAGATGAATGTGCGCTTCAAAACCTCTTTTTTAAATTCATCGGAGTTCAAGACATCTTCTAACAACTGTGCCGCTTGTTTTGCGAACGACTCGTTAGCCCCATAGCCTTCAATACTGTGCAAAGCGACTGTAATTTTTTTCTCCTGCGCCGAGGAAAAGTTGACGCAAATTAAGCAAATGAGAATTGTTGATAAAAATACACTGATTTTCATATTTCATTGCCCTTTATTTATAGAATAGAAGTTATGCAGTTGGGATTATCAAATAAATCGGATTCGCCAGATAAGTCAGAATTGCTACTCTGATAATTCCAACTTTTGCTTCATGCCAACTGATTTTAGAACGGTAACAATGGCATTCGAGTCTCAAAAATGCTCGCAAACAAAGCAAAACCAATTTCTTCTCGGCATAGTCCCCACGCTATAAAGCGCAGTAGTTATACACATCTATTCCAAATTATAGAACTATATTCCGAAGAAACACTTGGGACGTGCGCCGACTGCCGCCTCGCCCTGCTACGACGAAAGACCTTCATGCACTGAGCTTTTCAACGGCATAGCTCGTCAGATTCTCTTCAACCGGCGCTGGCCGAACGCTTTTCGTCCTCTTCGACGCGCAGTCGCAGGTCGAGCAGTTCTTCGTTGGCCTGAAGCCACAGCGCCCGGTGGATCGCGTAAGCCTCTTCCGCCTTCAGGAGACGGTCCACCAGTATCCGTCTGGGGAGGAGCAGATACCTGCGCCGAGCGCGGTCCACATCGCGGTCCTGCTTGACCTGCGGGAACTCTTCAATCTTGCCCTCGGCCTCCGCTTCGGTTTTCAACGGCGGGCGGCGGCTTCCGCGCTTCCACGTCCGGGTCTTTTCGTAAAGCTCGCGGGCTTCCTTGTGGTGCAGGATGGTGCTGTGGGCCACCCCGATGCCTTCGGGGTCAAGCTCTTTCGATTTGGCAACTATCGAGAGAATAGAGATTTTCTTGCGCTCTTTACGCAAGGCTTCGACGCTCCGCCGCACGAGTCCGAGTGTTCGCTCGCGCTTCGGCTCATAGACCTGCTCCTCAAGCCACGGGTGCGGTTCACTCCCGTCGCCGTTCGATTTGGAAGAGCGCGACACGTTCCTCATCCTTCCGGTAGTCCTCGATCATCCCCATCTCTTTCAACTCGGCGTCACAGTTGCGGATGACCTGCTTCATCTGCTCCGCTTCCGGCAGCAACCCCTCTTCCAAACAGCGGTCGCGTCTTTCGACCGCCGACCGGCGCTTATCTTCCACCTGATAGCGCTTGGCCGGGTCGGGCACTTTTGAGGGGCAGCCGACGCACACGAAGCGGCCATAGCAAGGGGCGTGGTAGGTGCAGTCGCCGCCCGTCACCTGAGTCATAGTGCCGATGGTGCGCTCCGCCTCCTCAAACTGTTTCTGTAACTCCTCCGGGGAGCGCAGGACTGTCTCCCTCACGTCGAGGTTCGAGGCGATACGTGCCAGATACTCATCGGCGGCCTCGGCGACGAGACCCTCCGTGATCTGGCTGTAGTATTCCGTAACTCTGAGGCTCTTATGCTTCAGGATGGCCCTGACGACATCTATGGGCACTTTGGCGACCTGCACGGCGTGGGTGGCAAAGGCGTGTCTCATCAGGTGTGACTTGATGAGCACGAGCTTTCCTTCGCGCGTCTTGAAGACCATCCCATGCAGCAGGAAGCGTATGCAGGCGGTGATGTCCAGATTGCTTAGGTGTTTATGATTGAACTGAAATACATAGCGCCCTTCGCCGAAGCGGTGCCTGCGGGAATGTTGTTTGCAGAAAGGGATCGAAGGAACCTTCTCGCCCTTACCTGCGTCCAGCCCGTAGTGCTCTTCGAGAAAATGTCCGGCTTTTGAAAGCAGGCGCACCGTCTCCTTCCCTATGAAGTAGTTACTTGGCGTGTCGGTCCTTTCACCCTTCGGAATTAAACGGAAGGCATAGCGGATTCGCGGGGTCCGGTCTTTAGCTTCCGGGGGCGGACTCATCACCAGCCGCACGAGGCAATCCGAATCAAAGCGTGTTTGCATCAGCTCGTTGATGCGCATTCCCGTTGTAGTAAGGATGTCCACGGCGATCAGCGCAAACATGCAGGCGGCGTAGAGAGATTCGACGGGGATGTAAACCTCCTCGTGCATCTGTATGCCACCCATAAATGCGGCCTCTCCTCCCAGCCCCTTCCAAGCCAGAAGACCCGGTGTGCAGGTCTTGAACGGCCTCACAACTCCTTTACCGTTCTCCCCATAGCCCCAAGCCCGTAGCCACTCGGCCTGTTCTTCTCTCGATGTCTTAGAGCAGCAATTCCCGACCACGCCTTTTTGCAAGAGTTCCGCGAACCATAACCCTTCGGGCGTGGCATCCTCCTGCATGGGTTCCGCCTTTAGAAACTCAAGAAAGTAATGGTTACGCTCGTCACGAAAGCTCAATGCGTGATCTCTCGCGTACCTGATGGTGGCCGCGCAGTAATTTTCTTCGTGAGCGAGCACAAAGCTGCACCGATCCCAGATGCGAAAATGCAACTTTTCTCGCGCCGTCAGCCCGTGTTCCGGGTCTCCACCCTCTTCGTAAGAGAAATCGAAGGGGAGAGGACGCTTGTTTTCCTTTATCTCGCGAAGGGCGTCGCGGAACGCTTGCCGGAGGCGCGCAATGCGGTTGAATCGCAGATGAGCTTCCAAGCGAATATCGGGAAGCTGCGGCGCGACGGCATCCGTCTCATCCTTCCTGTTTTTGCGTTGCTGCCTTCTGACTTCACCCCAGTTCGTTAGACCATCGAAGTGGAGAGGATTAACGGGGGAGAGTGTGAACTCTTTGAAGCGGTCACGCTCGGCGACGGGCAGCGCATGAAGCCATTTCTTCGTATGTTTAGCGGAACTGATATATTTGTGGTAGAAGTCCAGCCGCATCCGCTTTGAATCTGCCGTTGCAATTTCGCCGGACAGATACGCGCCTAGATGACGCTCCGTATCCCACTGTGACATCTCAGTGAGTTCCAGAGCGGAGAAGAGGATTTGGAAGCGGACGTTAAGACAGTTGATCATGTTATTTACGCTCGTCACGTCATTACGGTGTGCCGAGACGATGACCGCGATAAGTGCCAGATGATTAGTCCAAGGCTTGCCGAGCGCATTTGATTCCAGATAGCGAATGCTTCGTTCGTGAACTTCCGTCGAGTTCTTGTTGCCCTTGAGACTGCCGCACAGACGGGGGGCATCAAAAACCGTATCCGAAATTCTTCCTTTCAGCCGTTGCCACGGGTCAGACGTAGTGCTTTGCATTGTCAGTTCAGCCTCCAATCTGGCGTAGGAAATCAAAGTCAATGTCCACGGGCGAGGAGATGAATTCGGGCAGCACAGCAGCGTTCTCCTTCGCCGCTATGTTGCGTGGGTCTTGGTTCTCGCGTGCGGCTTGACTCAAGCCCGCGTAGAGCATCTCCTGAATTTCTGCGTGCCGTGCTGGGGTAAAGAAATGTTCGTAGCTCTTGATCGTGGTCCAACCATCGTACCAGCCCATGTACGCGATGAGCGCCTCTAGGCGCTCCACCCTTTCAGGCTCGCCCATCGCCGTCTGGTAGATCAGTCTGACCGCAGTAGTCACGTACCAATGGCGTGCTTGGTGGATGTCAACGTCAATCTGTGCGGCTTCGCAGGCGGGCTTCCAGTAGTGCTCTCTGAAGAGTTTCGGCGTGAGCGGGGTTCTCTGAGAAGTGAGAAACAGGGGGACGTTCAGCAGATCAATTACTTTGCGTTTCGAGGCCCGGTAATACTGGTCGATGCTCCACCCTTGAGGATCGAACTCCCGTCGCACGCCGTTGAAGTATTGGCGCAAGAGCTTTGCCGTTTCCGCGGAGAAGCGAAAGAACTTTACCCTGCGACCGTGGCTCCCCTTGCTGAACGCCGAGGCTTCTTGCGACAGCCCTCGATTCATCCAGTCCCCAAGAGTTAGCCCGACGACTTCAGAAATCCTGCCCCCGGTCTCGAAGAGCAGCCTCGTTACGCAGATTTCACGCAGACCCCAGTTTTTGTAACTGCGCCCGGCTGAGAGGATGGTGTCGAACAGGAGGGGGTCGTCGATCACCTCCGGGACCCATTCTTCGCCGACAACTTTGAAATAGCTGTCCGTCAGGCGGTGATGGGGGCGGGGAGCCTCGACGCCGCTCAGGGCGGACATTCGGGGATATTCCGCCGCATCCTCCAAGTCCGCTAAGATGGATTCAATGGTGGTGGACATACTGTCCACGAGGGGATTGTCAAACGGGTAATAGCCGAGCCTCGCCATCACCCGGTAAAAGAGTTTCAGCCCCGAAAGGAAGGCGCTGATCGGGTGGGGCGTTTGTCCGGTTCGCCTTATTAGCTGGAATCCCAGATGATGCTCGGTGACTTTGCAGGCGAGCTGCTGGGTAAGATAGTCCGCGATTGCGATCCGCACTTCGTCAGGCTTACCATTCCACCGACGGCCCGCGCGCGCCTGCAACTCATCAGTCGCAAGGAAAGTAAAAAAGCGGAGGACGGCGTAGAGATAGACTGTCAGCGTGGAGAAGGCGATCTGCCGCAGAGCGGAACGGGCGAACACAGTTAAGTGGAGATGAGATTTCCCTGTGTGATCGAACACGAGGACGGGAAATTTGTGAGCCACAGTAGGCTTTCGTGAGCGGACTATAAAGCGATACGCAGACACGGGGACACACTCCTGTCAGGACCACGATTAGAGGTTTATCGGGAGATTTGAGTTGAGAATGCGCGTTGCGGCTTTGCAAGCGCATACTTGCAAAATAGCAGAAGGTTAGAAGGATTTCAAGGGCTATTTGTCTCTACAAGTAATAATTGTCAATTTCTGCCAATAATTATTTGTACGTGAAACGCATTTATTAAAAGTTGGTGGGAGGCAATAGATGCTCAAAATGCCACCCGCGGCGGTTCAACCGCTATGGGTGGCACTTCGAGTGGGTCAAGTGAATTGACCCTTGGTGTCAGCTCTAGCCTGTGGAGACCATCCCCACTATTACCTTGAAGTAATGAGTGAGATGGAGTTCATGGTCGAGAATTCTAAACACCAAGCTAAGGAACAGAATGAACAGCACCCATTGGAAAATCTTGTACTGCCATTCGTCCAGTCGTGTTCGGTTAATCACCATTTAGCTCCCGGAATCCGCTAAACAGCCTCAGTCGTCAACGGGTCATACCGGAATAGCACAACCTACGCAGATTCCTTTCTTGAAGCTGTTTAGATGAGCGTTAGTGACAGTATTAATGAAGTGCCTAGCGGTTAGGCGACCCCATCTGCTTGGACTGCCAGTTTATTTATATGCGAACCAATGTCAATGAAATTTATTGTCCCAGCGTGCTAGTGAAAACTATGCGCTTTCAGTGCAGAGTGGTTTGGTCATGCTTCGGATAAATCATTCACAAATCAGGCGCGAAAGAGTATTGTGAATGGAGTTAGATCATTAGACGGAGGCGTATATGTCTAATTTAAGAGGAACCTCTCCTTTCAGATTATTTATCATCCTCACTAGCCTCTTCTTTAGTCTTCTTTTGGAGGTCAGCGCCTCTGCTGGCATTAGAAGCAAGTCTAACCATCAACCTGCCAGTACAGTCACCGCCGAAAAGGTGATCATTAAATTAGCCGACCGGGACAGAAAAAGAATGGAGGTTCTGGAAATAGCGGTATTGGTACGATTACACAGCTTATTAATGGCGGAGAGGCTGAACACTTTGTTAAGCAAAGGTGGACCGCCGACTTGGACCGCAGCACAGGCTGTTTTTGAGGAGACTGCGGCTACCAGCACCATCTTTGCAAAGCAAAGCAACAACGCCAGCCTATCAAATTATTTTACGGCTGTGAAAGACACATTCGACCAACAAGCGGCTCTATCTAAAGAGATTAATAGTAAAAGGCTTGAGCGTTATTTAGATGAATACTTAAAAGTAGCTATAATTGCTAACTCTGGCCTCGGCTGGGTTCCTGTAAAAACTCAACACACCCCTATCTTCAAACTTTATTTTGGGAAATGGAACAAAATACAAAGTCAAAGAGAGTCGGCAGTTAATTCAGCAATTAGCGGCATCGTCAAAGATTACCAGATTGATTTCAATCAATTCGCTACTTCCAATCAACCCTTTCCTGTTCGCTCACCGCTACAAGAATTTCAAAGAGAACACGAATATATTTATGACTCCCTCATTCGAGACGCAGGGCTTCCTAAGTATTTAGAGTTCTACTACCAAAGAGATTTTGAGCAAATACTGGGGAGGGCGCTAGTCAAAATAGGACTCCCTAGCTCGGAGGTAGGTTTGTTCTTCGCCAATCTCTGGGTCACATCAAAGAGCCTGCCAACTAATGCTGGAGCGATCCTAAGTCCAGAGAAAATTAAAATTATACGAGCTGGCAACTTTTTGATGGATGCCACTATTGACTGCCTAAAAAGCGAAAAAGATAAAAGGCAGCGTGAATTTTATGAGGAAGGTGTTGATCTGCATCAGAAGATTATCGAAGAACTTACCGCCAACGACAAAATTGTTACTCGTCTCCAAGCCTTCTTGGTTGAGCTTCCAAAACTGATAAAAGTTTATCCGACTGTGGGCGAGACAGCCGTTGCCATTAAAAACTTAAACATGATTGTGGAAATTCACTTGGCGGACCGGAAAAAATTGCAGGAAAGAGTAAAGAGAAATGAAGTCGCAGCCCAAAATATGCTTCAAAAGTCTAACCAAGGGGAGCTTGATATAGCGAACGAGTTATCTGAGGCACTGGTTCGTCTAAGAGTCGCAAGGACTCCCGAAGCTTTAAGAGCAATGATGAAAGAAAGCCCTTGTCAGCTACGTGATAATGTCCAAAGAAGATTGATGGGGAACTGAAAGTCCCAATAAAACAAAGCGGCGAAAACCGACAGGGGCCGAGGGTGAAACCCTCGGCCCCTGTCGTATGTCCCCTGTCTCGGATAAGCTGTAGCAAACTAATGGCTGGGAGTTTGTCCACTCTACCACCATCAGAGAGAAAGTAGTCGCATCGTATCGGCTTCCTTCTAAAAGCGCGACAGGAGGCGCGGTTTCAGCCGCGCCTCCTGTCGTGTGTTCTCCCATTCTCTGATACTCTATTAGCGAACTCTCAGCCCGTGGCTGGAACCTTGCGGCTAAGAGTTCGTTCGCCTAACTGTCAAAGAAAGGAGGGACAAATCGTGTCACGAATTCAGATCGACAATCAGTGTCCTGAACGTGTCCGCGTGAGCGTCCAGATCGACGAACACGGGAACGTGACCATAGTAATCTCAACGAACTAGGGAACTACATTTCCCTGACTGACCGGGAGGGCGGCTGACACCCGCCTTCTCGCCTAAAACTTCTAAGCCGCGGCGGGCACGCCCAAAGTCTTGAGCATCGCCCTGAACGCCGCGTCCACCTTGCCCTCTTCCACCTCGAAGATGAAGTCGGGCGGTATGCGCCCCGCGCAGTAGAACAGATAGCCGGGCGAGACCTTCAGCGCCGAGGCGAGCTGCCTGATCATTTCGTCCGACGGCGGATTAGACTTATCATTCTCAAGCTCAGACAGGTACTGGTGAGTGATCGGCTCACCGTCTCTTTTGCGCACCTGCGCTGCCACGACCTGTAGGCTTTGGCCGCTCTTTTTCCTCGCCTTAAACAGTGCCTCTCCGAAAGTTGTGCGACGTAATGGCTTCATAGACACCCTCTCTGACAAAAAGCGTACCTTGCTCTGGCTTCTGTGTCAATAAGCAGCATGGTACTACTTTCGTTGGCAGCAGCCCGTCAGTTATGTTGATTGCCAAAATCACGCACATCCTCCTTGGTGCTCTTAGGCACGAGGCTTAGAGCTTCTCATTTCAACTATCCACTAATAGTACATAGCTTAAATCATGCTATCCGCAGAAGTACCCGCTCTGATAGTGTACAGGTGTTTACATATTCATAGGCGGCCTCGTGCTCCTCTCGATGCGGCGCGTGATGCCCGGACGACGTGCGTGGCAGTTTATTGTGTCGTGCGTCGTGTTGTGGGCTTACGCTGTCGGGGTCGGCGCGGAGGCTTCGGTCGTGCGCGCTGCGTTGATGTTCACGTTGGTGGCGCTCGCGCCGGTTGTCGGGCGACGCGGGGCGACGCTCAATGCGCTCGGCGGCGCGGCGCTCTTGCTCCTTGTCTATCATCCCGCAGAGCTTTTCGATCCCTCTTTTCAACTGACGTTTCTTTCGGTGCTCGGCATCGTCGCGCTTGGTTGGCCGCTTATCGAACGCCTGCGCGACGTAGGGGCGTGGCATCCGACGCGAGAGACGCCGCACCCGCCCGTCTGCCCGCGATGGTTTCGCGTGCTCGGCGAGAGTTTGTTCTGGAACGAACGCGCGTGGCGGCGCGAGATGGAACGGAACGTCTATCGTTATCGTCTCTTCAAAACGGGGGGAATCCTTGAGCGTTGGCGCGTGCAGCGTGTGTGGCGTTATGCGTTTGGCGCGATGGTCGTTTCGGCGAGCGTGCAGTTGATGTTGCTGCCGCTTTTCGTCGTCTATTTTCATCGCGTGTCGCTCGTGTCGGTGTTTCTGAATATCTTCGTCGGCGTGTTGATGGCGGCGGCCTCGCTCTGCGCGCTCTCCGGCATGTTGCTCGCAACTGTGAGCGCGGACGCTGCACAGCCGTTCGTGTGGCTGGTGGAATGGATGAACTGGCTGATGGCGCACAGCGTCGATCCGTTCGCGCGAGCGAGAATAGCGTCGCTCAGGTTGCCGGAATACACAGGCCACGCCGCGTCCGTGTATGCGCTCTACTACGTGCCGCTCACAGTCTTGCTCGTACAGTTCGCGCGCTGGCGACCTTTGCAGCCGCAGACCCCTCCGCCGGAAGAAAAAGACTTCAATGCGCGACAACGCTTCATGCCGCGACTCCTCCTGCCGCGACGCATCGCGCGGCGGCTCGCGTGGGCGGGCGGCGCGGTCTGTCTCTGCCTGATCATCCTGCACCCGTTCAGCGCGGGGCGAGCCAGCGGGCGGCTGCGGCTCGATCTGCTCGACGTGGGACAGGGCGATGCCGCGCTCTTGACCTTCCCGGACGGCGCGACACTGTTGGTTGACGCGGGCGGGCGCGCGCAATTCGGTGCGGCGCGTGGCGGGGACTTTGAAGAGGGAACTACGACGACAACGGCAGTGCCGTTTGAACGCGACGGGCGCGGCATCGGCGAAGCGGTCGTCGCGGAGTATCTGTGGTGGCGCGGGCTTCG
>WUUC01045958.1_pt1 | contig 31200 bp, 45 predicted proteins | sample 6278441 | NCBI WGS metagenome assembly WUUC01 (sample SAMN13675441, study PRJNA597444) | soil metagenome | isolation source: soil | place: USA: Washington | collected 2017-10 | reverse complement strand
GTCCCTGTTCCCCTTTCGCGCCGGTTTCCCCTTTCGCGCCGGTTTCCCCTTTCGCGCCGGTTTCCCCTTTTGGGCCGGTTTCCCCTTTTGGGCCGGTTTCCCCTTTTGGGCCTTCTTTGCCTTCAGCGCCCGCAGGCCCGGCGCCGATCCGTAGACGAAGGGGATCTTTGCCATCATCTAGCTCACCGATACGGCGCTGCGTACGCTCGCCCGCGGTGACGCTGATGTCCTTTGGATCACGCGGCATTACAGCTCCGTCCCTTCTTCGTCGATTAATACCGGCGTAACCGTACCAGTTCCGGCAGTGTTTAGATCAACCTGGACTTGGTAGACCCGAACCTGCCCATTGAACATCGTGTTCCCAGCGACCACGGAGCGTGCTTGCACGAGGTCGCCAAGCCAAAAGTCCGTCCCAAGCTGCGGGACGCGGCCGGTTCCGTCGTCAATGTCAAGCGTCATAGAAACAACGAAGCGCGGATTCTTGCGGACACGCACGACCTCATCGACCCAACTCTGCCGGAGCGCGGCGTCCGTGAGGCCAAACCCATCTGCGATGACTTCATAGCGGCCGCGCAGTTCTAGCGATGCCACGTCGGTCGCTTCCTTCACCACGGCACCTTCAGTGAAGCCTTCGTCGGGCAGATGGTACGCCTTGTTCGCAAGTCCAGCCAGATCCCGCAGGTAGCTCAGTTTACGCACGTTCTTCTGTCCGTAACCATGCTCGAAAACGGCATCAGCGGTCCCGCCATAGGTCGCGTCAGCCGTATACGTTGCAAGTAGGGGGACGGTCCATTTGCTGACGGTCGCCGTTTCTCCCTCAATTGGCGCCATATACCAGTCGAACCCATCGAACCCGTTCGCCAGATCGTTAATACACGACAGCGCAGACTTATATGGACCAGCGACGTATTCGCCGGAGCCGCCTGCTTCGTACGCACCTTCCGCGAGGAGCGCGATGCCAGTGTGTGGGTTCGTTTCGTGCCCTGGCTGCGCATTCACTTCAGCAATCATTTTACGCGTGGATTTAGCCTTGTCCCCCGTGTATTTCGTCCCACCGCTTGAAAGGCCAAGAAGCCGCCGCGACAGTTTCCACGCGGGATCAGCCGCATTTACCTTGACGGTCGGCTGGCTGCCGTCCTCCTGCGTAGCGAATTCAGAGCTGACCACATTACCGTGGAACCGGAGCGTGGTGCCTTCGTACACCTTGAGAAGCGTGTCTTCGGCAAACAGGGGCAAAAGCAGCGGGTTATCAGGGCGGACCGTGAAGGCGGCCGTGGAGGGCTTATTGAGCGACATTACGACCTTGCGCTCCGTTGCCTGCCGGACCTCATTAATCTCGGTGCCGTCAAGTTTGGTCAGGACCATCGTCCACGGCGTGCGGCTGCTCACTTCGGCCATTAGATGAACGTGTCCTGCCAGGCGACTTCAAGTTCTGCCGTTGCCGTGCCGTATTCCCCACTAACCGCGATGGTATTGGCGCCCGGTTCAATTCCCCACCACTCGCTGTTGGCGAACACCAGACTATCGTAAGCATACGCGCCGTTCAATTTAATCGCGTGATTCTTGAAATCAATAACCAGCGACTGTCCTTCTGGGATCACGACTTCAAGTTGTATTTGTTCACCAGTCGTCGAATTCGTGATGATGGGGTTCTCGATGTAGCCTTTAATCGTGACCGTAGGCCAGGCAGTCATGTCGCCGTTGTTCGTACAGGAGACAGTGTTCGTCGGTGCAGCGGCTTCTTCGTAGTAGAGCGTCAGTTTGAAGGCATCTACTTCTGCTTTATCGCCAGCGTCGTAGGATACGCGCTGCGGCCGCAGCCGGAACCCAAACGCATTGGCCCCAGACTGATTGACACGCGCGGGCGTCATAGTTCCGCTTGCGCCCCATTTATCGCTGCGGCCGCCGTACATCTTCCAGGCCGCCGCTTCTGGCCAGTTTTCGCTGCTGGCCTTGTTTTCGCCCGTCGTGGATGGTTCGGCTTCCGTGTCGATGAGCTGTACGGTCAGGTCTTTGAAGTCGTCCCCACCGCCAGCCGACCCGTTGAAGCCCCGGCGCTTGATTCCAGCTTCTGCGCCGAGGATCGTCGCCGTTTCTGGAATCGCGAAGCCGAAGTTCGAGCCGACGAGGCTGATCTGGTCAGCCGCGATGGGGGTACTCGCGGTTGACGTGTAGATACCATCCTCTACTTGAATGCCGCTCGTGCCCGGAGAGAACAGCCCTTCTTCTTCGTCACCAAAGGCGCCGTAGTGTATCTGCGTCTGCGAGCCGGGGAATTTCGTGACAAACTTTTTCTGCGATTCAATCGAGGTCGATTTGGTCTGGTTCGTCACCGCCTTTGGATAAATTTCCGCGGCTACCATCGGAAGTTGAAAGTCTTTCACGTAGCCTTTCGTGATGCGCAGCGGCTGCTGGCGACGCAGGCCAAGTTCCACTTCAGAGCCGCCCTGCGGCGACCAAGTGAGGATCGCATCGCGGCGCAGCGCCCGCGATGCCCGCTTCAATTTCTCCGCTTTTTCGTTACGGTCGATCGCGCCCGACGCAATGATCGTGCCCTGAAGCACGACTGGCCGCCGCCCCTCGAAGAAATCTCCGTGGTGGCCGCCGTCTTCTTCCGTGGCGTCCGTGGCGTCCTCACGCACATCGGCGCTATCTAGGCCAGAGCTTTCTGGACTGAGCACGCCGACGAAGTTTGGATCACTAGAGTCGTTGAAAACAACAGTCGTACCATCAGGGCCGATCAGCGTGTATTTGCACCCGTATTCAACTCCAAGTCCGACAGGCGGGGGCGCAATTGCCAATGACAGGACGCCGCGCGCAGCACTCGTCACCGCGGTGCACGTCGTTGCGCCATACGCACCGGCCGTGGACTTAATTCCCGATACTGCAAATAGCGCTCCACCATCACCCGTGTTGACGGCGCGGTCGATCAATTCAGTAATATTACTCAGACTTGCGTTCGTTGCAGGTCCAAACTCCGCGGTGCTAGTCGAATCCGGCAAGTCCCCTGACGCACACGCAAGAATGAGACATCCGTCCGTAGTGGTAGTCGAGCCAGGGATCGAAACCAACTGCGTAGAGCTTTGCGTGCCGCCTGCACTAGTGTTGAAGGGACTATAGGTATTGAAAGTACCAACTTTGATCCCGATAATCCGCGCCATTTGACGGTCGCCAGTATCATTAGTCGTCGTGGGGTCGTCGCCCGTCGCAACATCCGTGCCCGTCGCAATTCTATAGAGCACAGTGAGCCGCGTGTTGCCTTCTTTTTGGCCGCTGTCTGGAACAGCTTCCCATCCAGATGCAGTTAGTGCTACATTGGCTTCCGTTCCGGCCGTCGCTCCGCCAGACTCGGCGACCATGATTAGCAAGTCACCGGCGACAGTCCCAAATGGCAGCCCAGGAGATATTGCTCCAACACCCGCAACAATAGAACCAGTTGCCCGAATTTCAGGGGTCATGACAGCGCCCCCAGCTCGAACTCCTGCTGGCGCGTCCACGTATGCGGGTCGGGCGGCGGCGCCGCGAAGTTGTTCACGACTTTGATACTACCGCTTCCTGCGGCAGAAGTCGAGGCGCCGCCCTGAAGGGCTGGCGTCGCCGCGCCCATCGCAGTCATTCCGCCTGGCGTGTAGATCGGCGGGCCGCCGGAAGAGAGGGCACCCGCGGCGGGGACAATCTGGCCGGTGATGTTTGATGCAAACTGCTGGTAGAGCTGTTCGCGCGCCTCATTGGAGGAGGCCGTCTGCTCTCCGATAGTGCCTTTGCCGCCATTATCTTTCGTCTCTTCCCGAAGCGACTTGAGCCGTTCGCCAATGACGATGTCGTCGTCGGCGGATGGGGTCCCCTGCGCTTCACCGTATTCGCGTTCCGTGATCGCAATCATGCGTGCGCGGGCGGCTTCTTCGCCGGGTACGTCGCCCCGGAGACCGGCGGCGACGAGGTCCGCCTTCGCCCGCTTGAAGTCCTCGCCTTCTTCGATGAGCTTTTCCCCGGCGGCTTCCGCATATGGTGCGTCAACGGCGCCCGATTCCACATCGTTGATGTACTGAATATCATCGACAGCCTCAGAAAGAGGGTTATCCTGCGCCGAGGCTTCGCTGCGAAGTTTCGACTTTTCGGTGCGCGCCAGTTTTTTTAGTTTCTCCGCGCGCTTCCGTTCGCGTTCCACCTTCTCCAGGTGCCGCTTGGCAGCCTCCAATACTTTCTTTTGCTCGGCGCGAGCCTTGCCGTACGCCTTACTCCCCTCGTCGCCTTTAGCGTAATCATCGCGGTCGATTGCATCGTAGGCGCGATCTGCTTTATTCACACCCCGCTTCAAAGCTTTTATATTCGACGGCCGCCCGGCGCCCGACGTAAGGTACGAAACGGCTTTACTTTCTTTTTCGTCAATCTGTTTGATCGCCTGCGGGACAAGGACGTTCTGGAGACGCTGGCGGGCGTTGCGCTCGCTAACCTGATTCTCCCGGAACCAGCCGAAGTCCCACGCCTCGCGGCGCCCGGCGGTGATTTCGCGTTCCTGATGGTCGAGCTGGCGGGCGTAATTTTCCTCAATCCGGTCAATCGCGGCCTTCTCCGAGTTGATCGGCTGTTCGTTGTACAGCTTCCCCTCACCAGGGAAGACCGCAGATTTAGCGGGACTGCCTGCTCCAGACCGCTGCCCGCGGGGTTTGCGCCGCAGCATCTCAGCCCGATTGTCCGCGGGACTGCTAGAGGCAGCCTTCTTTTTGCCCTTACCCTTTTTGCCCTTACCCTTTTTATGTGCCGGGATGACTTCGTAGCCGAGGTCTCCGGCGGCGGACTCCAGATAGCGCTCGTTCGACTCACGGTAGGCGGGGTTCGTCGCGATGACGTACTCCGGGTGGCCCGGCTCCTCGCCGGTCAGCATCGTGGGTTTGTTGACCTTCCGACTCGCGCCCGCGGGCACGAGCACGGCGTTCTCGGCGGCGCGCTGGAGGCGGTCCTGGCTCGGGCCGCCGACCGCGAAGGACGGCATGTAGACGGACGGGCCGCCCATGAACCGCCCACTCATTTTGGAGGCACCGGGGCCGGACAGTCCGACGTAGACGTTGGCGTGGGCGGTGTAGCCGTTGAGCGCCGAGAGCTGACCGATGACCATCTGCGTGGAGGACAGCGCCTGGGCGGCGTTGACGGTGATGGTGGGGTTGGGGTGCTGCTTCCCGGCGGCTTCGAGCGCCTTCCGCGCGGCGGCGGCCGGGTGGGAGGCATTGTCGATGGCGGTCAGGCGAGCCTGGTACTTCTTCTGCGCGATGGCGGTCAGCTTGGCGCGGGCAGCGGAGCCAGGGGCGGTAGTCTGGTCAATAGCGTCGATGCGGGCCTGGTACTTCCGCTGCGCAACCTGGCGGAGATGCGAGCTGAGCCGGTTGATGGCCTGCTCGGCGTTGTCGGCATTCGCGAGAATCTTGATCGTGGGGTTAGCGCCCGCGACCTTCTGGCTGAGGCTCGACAGCCGCGACAGTTTCTGGCTCGCGCCCTCGGAGTTCGTTTTGACGTTAAGACGGGCGGTGGTAACGCGGCGGGTCTGTTTCTGAAGGCGCTGGAGTTTGCCCAGCGTCTCGTCGGCGCCAGAAGATTTGACGGCGATTTTTTTGACGGTCGAACCCTGCCCCAACTTCGTCAGGCGGTTGCTGAGGTTGGCGGCGCGTTCCACGTCCTTCGGGTCAACGAAGTTGCCGATCTTCTTGGCGGCCTGGGCGCCCGCGGTCTTCGACAGCTTTTCGAGGCTGTCCGTGGCGCGGTCGGTGAGGGGCGCGAGGCCCTTGGTCTGACGTTCCAGCGGCAGCGTGGCGACGACCATCGCGGCCGCCGTGGCGGCGACTTCACGCTGCGCGGCGGCGCGGTCGCGCTGGGCGCGGGCCAGGTCGCGTTCCCAGGTGCTCGACTGGTGCTTCTGGATGACGTTGCCCTCGTTGTCCAGGCCGGGTTCCGTCTTCCGGGCCGCGCGTTCCTCAGCTTTCGCGGCGTTGACGCGCTTCTTGGCGGTGGCTAGTGCCTTTTCGTCGGTTTTTACGTTCCGTGCGCGTTCGATGCCCAGGTTCCGCTGGCTATCGGCCTGCTGGTCTTCGGCGACGCCCAAGCGCGCGAGCGCAGCGATGATTTTGCGCTCCGGCGCGCCGTTGTCCAGGAGCTTGAGGTAGTGCGCCTTGGCATTCGAGACTTCCTCCGTGGCGGAGACCTGCTCGTGAATCGACTCGTTGTATTTTTCGCCCGCAACGGTAACCTGCCGAATCGACTTCGACATGTCTTCCGTCTCCATGAACGCCTCGTGGGCCTCTTCGAAGGCGGTCTTGCTGTCCTCCATTTTGCCGATGAACAGCGCCAGCGCGCCGATGGCGGCGGCCGGGATGAGGACGGTTGGCGTCATCGCCGCCGAGAACACGCCCGCCAGGCTGGCGAGGCTCATAAATTTGGGGGCGAGGCCACTCAGGCGACCGCCTACGGAGCTGGCGCCGCGGCCGAGGGGGCCGGACTTGACGGAGGCGCCCATCGACGCCACCAGGGAGCCGAAGGAGGTCGCCAGCATGGCGCCCGCGGTCTCCGCGCGGCGAGCAGCGGGGGCTACGGCGCCGAGGCCGCGCGCGACGGCGGCGCTCTCGGCGGTTGCGACGCGCGCCCCACCGCGGCCGAAGAAGCCGGGGAACATCCCAGCGCCGCCTGCCGCCGTAGCGGCGATGTTGGTGCCCGCCATCGTGGCGGCCGCGCCCTTCAGCGTCGAGAGGGTCGTCTTGACGGCGGTGGCGTAGGCGGTGACCTTCGACGTGACCCAGAGGCCCGCGAGGGCGGCGCCGATGCCCTGGAAGATGTTCTTGACGCCCACGAGGCCATCGGCAGCGGAGACGATGTCGCCCATGAAGGTCACGACCTTGAGGAGGCCATTCGCCAGCGGCGCGGTGGCGCGCGAGAACTGGAACAGCAGCTCCGTGAAGTGCCCGAGGCTGCTCATAAAGTCTTCGGTCGCGGTCTGGGACTCGGAGAAGAAATTCTCCAGTGACTTTTTGCCCTCGCGGCTCTGCGTCCACTTATCCCAGCGCTTGATGACGCCGTCGAGGCTGTTGGAGAGGCCCTGCCCCGCGTTAGCGCTGGCGCCGAAGAAGTGGACCAGGAAGGAGCCGGTGTCCTGCGTCAGGTGGCCGAAGTCCTGCATCGAATCGACCAGGCCGCCGACCTTGCCGGTAAGCTTGTCGCCGGAGCCGACTGCGCGCTCCAGGTTGTTGGCCCACTCGGCGAAGCCGCCGGAGAGGCCCGGCAGGAAGTGTGCGCCCGCGGCGCCAATGCGGCCGATCATCGCGCCGATGGACCCCAGGCCGTCTGCCAGGCCGGGGATGCTCGCGCGGAAGTCCGACATCATGCCGCCGAGGAGATTCTGCGCCTCGCTGGAGCGCAGCGATTTCATCCAGCCTTCCCACGCCTTGCCCGCGACCTGCGTCGTTTTGACGGATTCGCTGGCGAACGCGGGCAGGAGCGCCTGCGCCGTCTTGAGGCTCTGGCCGAAGGCGTTGAAGACAGCCGGTTTGGCCTCCTTGGTCAGGTTGCGCCAGCGGTCGCCGAGCTGGCCGTAGGTCTCGAAGGCGTCGCGGGCGGCCGGGGAGACGCCCTTCAGGGAGTGGTTGAGTTTTTCCTGCGCAGTCTGCGCCTGCGTGCTGTTCTTTCCGTACTTGAGCTGCGCGTCGGCCAGGCTCTCGCTGGCTTTCTTGATAGCGCCGAATTCGCCGAGCATCGGCTTGATGACGGCGCCGACGCCGAAGGCAGAGAGGGCGAAGCCGCCGAGGGCGCCGATGCCGACCGCGGAGGCGCCCGCGATGCCCTGGCCGAGGAAGCCGATGAGGGAGGCCAGGCCGCCGCCCAGCTCGAAGATGAGGGGGCCAAGGAGGCCCAGGCCGACGCCGAGACCCTTGATGGAGGTCGTCAGCGGCCCGATGCGGATGCTGGTGTCGCCGAGCCTGGAGAGCCAGCGGTCGAAGGCGTTACTGTTTTTGCGCAGCTCGGGGTCGAGGTCGGCGACGGAGCCGCCCAGGCGCTCGATTTTGTGCGCGACGTGCTCCATTTCGGCGCCGACGCGCTCCAGCTTGCGCGCCTCGCGCTCCGTGGTCGCGATGGAGCGCTGCGAGAAGACGCTGGACGCCTGCTTCTTGAGGGCCTTCTGTTTCCCGGCCAGCTTCTCATACTCGGCCGAGAGCTTCGCGATGGCGGCGCGGCTTTTGATGGCGCCCTCAACACGGTCGGCGTCAAACTTCGCGTTTTCCGCGGCTGCGCGCGCCTGTATTTTCCCCTCGCGCTGCATTGCCTGCACAGCCCGACTGCGCTCCGTAGTGAGCGCCCGCTCAGCCTTCGCCTGCGCCAGCGCGTGGCGTTCGTCGAGGGCGCGCGCCTGCGAGAGCAGCCGCTGCTCCTTGTTGGCGGCTTTGAGCTGCCGGGAGTCCACCTTGATGGTGGCCTTTTCGCGGTCGAGCTGTTTAATCTCCGCCTTGACTTCCGCAATTTCTTTCTCGATGTCGCCTTTGAGGCTGACGCCGACGCGCGCGTGCTTGCCCTCCAGGTTGGCCAGCTCGCCTTTGGCCTTGTCGATTTTGCGGTCGAACTCCGTGGTTTTTACATCGAGCGACGCCTCCGCGCGCTTCCGGCCCAGCTCGGCGAAGGTGCGGTCGGCTTTCGCCTCCAGCCGCGCGAGGGCCGCCTCCGCGGGGGAGGGGTTAATGTCGATATCGACATGAGCGGAGCCGACCAGCTCGCTAGCCATTAACGCCCTCCTCCCGCACTATCGACCAGGCCCTGCTCTTTGGCCCAATCTTTGTGGTTCTTCATCCAGTCCTGGCGCTCCCGATCTTTCTGGGCAGACTGCTTTTCCAAAGTTGCACGCGTGACCAGCGCCTCAGTAACAAGGAAATCCGTTACGTCATCTTCGCTGAACCGCGGCATGGGGCGCCCGCTCTCTTTACTCGTCCAATAGATCCGACTCGCCATCGTCGATCCCACGAAAGCGGCGGAAGTCCGCGGAGACCTCCAGCCCGCCGATGTGGTGCCCAACGACATCCATGTCGCGGCGGCGAGAAGCGAGTTCGACCAGGACTTCGAGGTCCGGCGTGGGAACCACGTCGAGCACTTCGTCCGGGCTGAGTTTCGGTTCGACGAGCATGATGCTTACCAGCCAGGACTGGAACTCGGCGAGGGTGGACAGGTTCTTGATGCGCTCCTCCTCCGTCAGCGGCTCCGGCGCAGTGCCGGGCACTTCCGGGGAGGGGGCGGCGTGCTGAATGAGATCGTTCGGCAGGTCGCCGCCCTTCGCCAGCTTGGCAAGGTTCGGAATCTGAATCCCGACTTCGACTCCCGAGGGGAGGGTAACGGTGTGGGTCTTGGCCTTCTTCCAGCCAGACTTAGTTGCAACGCTCACTTGTGTCCTCCTTGGACTGTAGCTCGATTAGATGGTCACGGAGGGCGGCCGACTGCTGCTTGACTTCGCGCAGCCGCCGGTCGAGACTCTTGGCCTCGGCGGCCAGGGAAGTAGCGAGGGCTACGAGTGCGTCTAGATCGACCGTCTCCATGAGAGACAGTCTAGCAGGCGGGTCAAGCCCAGCTTATTCTTCTACCTGATTGAAAACGGTCGCTTTGACGAAGCCTTCGGTCGAGCGCTGCGCGGCACCCTTGACGGCGGCCGAGACGGGGGCGCCACCGGCGTCCGGCTCGATGGGGAACTCGGTGTAGGCGGTTTTCGGAATTACGAGGTCGAGTTTGTTGTTGACGCTCGCGCCAGCGAAGGTAAACTGAAGGTTTTCGGTCGTGAAGATGCTCGCGCTCTGCGCGGTGCCAGCTTCGCCGCCGTAGTGGAATTTGTTGTACTCTTTCAGGTCCTCGACGATGTAGTCGAAACCCAGGGTGACCGCCAGCGGCCCCTCGACGATGTCGTAGGGAACGGAGTCGTCGGTCTGTTGCACCGTCAGGTTGTTGCTGATAGTGAGTTCGAAGCTGGAGACCAGGCGCGTTTCCGAACCGTTCAGTTTGACGGTCGCGCCGTTGAAGTTGAGCGGCGGTGCGGTGTTGGTCGCCGGAGGCGCGAGTTCGGCGGCCCATTCGGCGGTTTTGCGGACGGCCGAGCGGCCCATGAAGGAGGCAGCGACGGTGCCCGGCTGGCCCGTGGACCAGTTGAGCGTCAGCGAGTCGCATTTCATGTCGTTGAACTGCTCGAACAGGACGGCGCCCTGGCCCTTGCCGAGCGTGACGTAGGGCAGCGCGGCCGAGGAGGCAACTTTATGGGTGAAGTTGGTAGTACCTTCGTGCGTGGCGGCGCCAAGCGCGTACTCCAGAAGGTGATGAATGCTGGCGTCGCGGATGTAGGCCGCCGGGCTGCCCTCAGAGCCGGTCTGCGTGACGAAGAAGTCGCCCGCATTACGCGAGGCGTCCGTCTCAGAAAGCTGGTCGGTCTGGCGGGTCGGCGAGATGTTGCCGTCCGTGAACAGGAAGGTGTCCTGCCATTTGGTGGGTTCGGCGCCTTTGGCCGTCTGCTTGGCCGCCGTCCAAAATGCCTGGTTTCCGCGAAGGCCAGCCATTACTCAGCCACCGCCACGGTGTCCAGGAAGCGGACCTGCTCGGCGACCGGAGGGGAGACCTCAGCGGAGTCGCTGGCGGACTCGAAGACAATTTCCTCGTCAAGCCCGACGAGGGAGACGCGGATGGGGTACTCGTTGACGGCCTCAGTCGGCACGAGAGTCACCTTGGGCTGACCAACGTCGGCCTCCGGCGGCGCCACGACCTGTACCGGCTGCTCATCGGCAATGTTCTTGGCGATGGCCTTCTGCTGCTCCAATTCGGTGGCGTGCTCGTCCTCACTAACGAGGGAGGTCTGCTGGGGCATCCGCGGCATGGACAGAACTATAGCACAGCTGTCAAAGGGTGGTCTCGACCAGCGCCGGATTCTGGGCTTTACCCGTGACCGTGGCCAGCAGGCGCGTGATGTTGCCGCCGGGGTCCGGCGGGAAGGCCACGTTGGTCACGGAGTAGAACCAAAGATGCTCAGTGGCGCCCGTGCTCCCCTGGAAGCCGTCCGCGCGACAGGCGCGCCGCACGCGCTCTGCCCATTCCTCGACGGGCGTGGGGTCGACGGTCTTCTTGGGGTCAACCTCCGCGGTCCACTTGCCGAACAACTGCACGTAGACGGTGGGTTCGACGACGACCTCATTGGAGAGGAGCGTGGGGGTGGCGCCGGGGTAGACGCCGCCGATGCTGCCTTCGCGGCCGCGGCTGTCGTGGAGCTTGTCGTGCAGGAATTTGATTTTCTCGGGAGCGAACTCGGCGGTCAGCGCCGCGATCAGGCGGCCGCGTAGGACGGTCTCGGGGGCGGTGACGGGCATCAGCTCATTCTACGGCATGTTCGCTCGTATAATCCCCATGAGGCGCCCGTTGACCAGCCGCAGGGCGTCGCGCATGTAGTGGACGGCCGGGTTGCCGGGGTGGAGCACGGGGCCGAGGACCGGCCCGAACCCCTCGTCGGGGTTCTCCAGGACGGCGTCGAAGCCAGTGCCGATAAGGTGTGGCGCGGCGCCCTTCTCCTGCGGAAGGGCCTGCGGCAGGGCGCCCGTGGTGAAGCCGTGGCCGGTGGAGCGGATCGACCCCGCCAGAGCGCCCTTGTCGCGCGGTGCCAGCCCGGCGGCGATGTGGGCGCCAATCTCGCCGCCCTGCTTCTGCGCCCGCTTGGCGCCGGTGTCCACGGCCGAGCGAAAGCGCCCGAACTCGTCGCGCCACTGGACGCGCGTGGTGACGGGAATCTCGGCCATCAGAGAGAGATGCGGCGGAAGGGTTCCAGGAGCGCGAGCACGCGCGCGGGCATCGAAGAGTGTTCGTTGATCCGCTGGTAGACGTAGTTCAGGTCGGCGATGGCTTCAGCCTGCACGTCGCCCTGGTTGCCGGTGGACTTGCGCATCTCGTCCACGAGCCAGACCACCGCCTGCTTGACGCTGGCGGGGGCGTCGCCGGGCCACCCGAATTCGGCGGTGACGTTGACGGTGCTGCGGTAGCGGCCGGTGCGGGCCGCCAGCGTGTCCAGGTTGCGCATGAAGCCCATCTCCGGCGACTCCCGGCGGACGCCGCCGAAGTCGATCCAGTAGAAGGTGTTCCCCTCGCGCGGCCCCGCCGTCCAGCCGCCAGACTGCGCCGCCCCGTCGATGGTGACGGCCGTCGCGTTGGTGAAGTCGTCCACCTCCAGGATGCCCGAGCCGTCGTATACGTAGGAGCGCGTCTCGGCGCCCGCGGGCTGCGTGAAGTCGCGCCCCGTGTGCTGGAGCACGGCGTCTTCGGCGGCCGCAATAGCCGCCGACGTGGCTTCGTCGCGCTCCGTGGACGCCTCCGTCAGTTCCCGACGCGTATTGTATTCATCCAGCGTCAGTATCGCGCCAGCGCCGCCGATAGGCGACGGCGCTGGGTTGGTGAAGACAATATCGGGCATCAGATGACCATCTTAGCAGTCCGCCGCACAACGAAACCGGCCCCACGAGGGGGCCGGTGGTACTGCGGGGTAGGGGTTGTTGGTCGGGTAAGGCTTAGGCGTCGCCGTAGTTCGCTTTGTTCGCGACGCGGTCCTCGGCCGGGGAGTCGCCGGTCAGCGGCGAAACGTCCTCGGTGCGGTCGGCGTTGCCGGTGCCGCGCTGGACGGCGAGCGGATTGTCGGCGCCGGGAGAGCCAGCGGTGACGGTAGTGACCGCCGACGTGACGACCGCTTCGCCTTTTTTCACCGCCGTATCCGTGGTGGTGACGGCGGGAACGTTGACCCCGGCGTACGCGCCACCGAAGGTCAGCGTGTACGGGCCTTTCGCGTCGCCAGTGACCACGAGGTCGCCGTCATCAAGCGACGGCAGTTTCAGCAGCGCGACCTGGAGGTTGGCAGCCGAGACGTTATGCGCGACTTTCGCGGTCGTCTCGCCATCGAAGGTGACGGTGAATTCGCCCGCGTCGGGAACGTCCGAAAATGCGATTTTCTGGACCGCATTGACCGGCTCGGTGTAGATGTCGGTAACGGGGGTATCTAGGATGGTAGTCATAAGTTCTGCGTCTCCTTAGTGGTTGACCAGGCCGTCGCCCTGGACGACAGCGAAGGCGTTGGGGTAGCGCCCGGCGGTGAAGCCGAGCCGCTCCTCCGAGCGGAACACGGTCTGGTTGCTGGTGAAGAAGACGTGCGAGCTGGTGTCGGTCGTGATGCCTTCCCGGTCGAGCACGAGGCCCTGGGAGAAGTCACCGACGATGACGGCGCTCTCGTTGTCCGCGTCGCCCAGGTTGGTGGGCATGTTCGGGGTCGTGTACACCGGCAGGCCGAACAGTTCGCCGCGAGGGAGGGTGCCCGCGCCGTAGCCGGGGATGCTCTCGTTCGGGCGACGCTGGGTGCCGTTGGCACCGGAGCCGAGGATGTACGTTCCGTCCGTACCGTCGCGGCCCTTCGCCAGCCAGCCCCAGGTGCGGGGGTGCATGACGATGGCGTCCGGGAAGCCAAGGAACTCGGTCTGGACGTTCGTGACGGCGTCGCTGATCTTGTCGATGAGCGCGGCCTGTTTCGGTTCCGCTTCGGTGTAGGGCACCGGGATGACGCCGGGGGTGTTCATGATGCCGAGCGGCTGGCCGTTTCCGGTACCCGCGATGAACGCCTGCTCCTCCAGGGACACGAAGCGCTTGGCCAGGTCCTGGGTGATGAGACGGTCAACGCTCCACTTGGCGTCCTTCAGAAGCTGGTTGGACACGGTCGCCAGACCGGCGGCGGTGTAGACGTGCGCCTCGAACTCCGAGAAGCTCAGGTCGTTCTGAATCTTCTCCGCGAACTCGGCGGTCCACGCGACGGCCAGACCGGAGTCCTGGGCCACGAAGCGGATCGTGTCGCTCTCGATGGGCTGGGCGGTAAAGAGCTGCCGCAGGACGCTGACGCTGTCGCGCAGCGGGATCAGCTCGTCGCTGACCTCCGGCGGGACGAGGAAGCCTCCGGCCGAGTCGGTACCCTCGCCCATCGCCTTACCCTCGAAGTAGTCGTCGATGCGCTGGCGGGCCTTGGGGTCGCCGTCGCGCGAGCGCCGCACGTCGTTGAAGTAGGAGAACTCGCCCTCGGCGCCGTAAATCTCCGGCTCCGTGGTGCCCGAGCCGATGGCGAAGCTCGGGAGAGCCTTCCCAGCCACCTGCTCGACGGCGCCGCCGAGAGTCTCGACGCGCTCGATGAGCGCCTTGCGCTCCAGGGCAACTTCCTCGGCCTTCCGGGCCTCGCTCAGGCGGGTCAGCTCCGGCTCCAGCGTGCCGAACTTCTCCAGCATGTCGGAGACGGCCTTGCCGTCCAGCTCTCCTGCGCCCTCGGTGATCTGCGTCTTCAGCGCGGACATGTCCGTCTGAAGCGTCTCGAACTGCGCGTTGATGTCGGAAAGAGCCTCGCTGTCGAGGGACTTGCCCTCCATCTTCGCGGAAATCTCTCCGACGCGGTCGGTGAGGGCAGTGAGCTGCTGGCTGAAGTCCATGCGCTGCATAGTAGCACACCTGTAAAGCGCCCCCCCCCCGAAGGGAGAGAAAACAGCTTAGGAAAGCCAATCCTCCGGGATCAGGTTCATGCAATCCTGCGCTTCGGCCTCGCGGATGAGGTATTCACGGAGAGCCACTTCTTCCTCAACGCCACCGCACGCCCGGTCAACCGCCTTGGCGATGTCGCCGGGGGTGTTAATCGTCGGCCGGTCCCGGCGGAGGTAGCCGCCTTCGTACGCCTTGCCCTCCAGGAGGTCCACCGCGGCGGAGAACTTCTCCAGGGCGGCCAGCTCGGCCTCTAGCTCCTCGTCCACGCCGAACGCCTTGCCCGCCAGGGCGAACAGGCTGCCGGGTTCCAGCGGGACAGGAGTTACACTTATCTCGGCCACGTCGGCCTCATGGATGCGGACACCTTTCGGCGTCATCTTGCGCTTAAACAGGCCGCCGACGCTGAAGCCTTTGATGGTGCCGGACTTGACCTTGTTGTACACGTCGGCCAGCGGCGTCCCCGGCTCGGGGTCGTCCAGGCGGGCCTTCACGAACAGACCCTTGCCGTCAAGCTTGGCCTCCTCGACCACGCCGAGGGCCTGGTCGGTGTGGTGGTGGTAGCAGAGAATCGGGTTGCGGGCGAAATACTTTTCGAGGCCCTTGTCGAAGACGCCCCGTTCAAACGCCTCGTTCTCGCGGTCCCGGCTGAACCCGGCCGCATAGCCTTCGATGCGGAGAGCCTTGCCCTCCAGCTCGACGCGCGCGTCGGCGTCGAGGGCGAAGTCGAACGTGAATGCGGCGGTGTCCTTCACGCTCCGCAGTGTAGCGGATTCAGGTCAGTCCGTCGTGACGAGCACCTGCTTGAGCTGCTTGCAGCCGCAGCCAGCATCCTGGCAACGCGTGTAGCGATGGTGCGTCAGCCAATGCCCGCAAGCACCGCAGCGCGGATTGACCAACACCAGCGGGAAGTCGAAGCGCTTGATGATGTCGGGGAAGCGGGCCTCGGCCTGCCGAACGCAGCCAGCGAAGTTCAGCTCCCGCTCGAACATGAAGACCGAGTTGCTGTTGCCGCGGCTGTCGTCGGTGCGGTTGGCAAAGGCGATAGCGCTCCATCCGTCCTTGCGATACCACAGGCACTCTCCCTCGCGCTCGACCGGCGGACACATCCCGCCGTCCAGCCGTTCCCAGGGAATGTCGGGGTCGCCCCAGTCGAGTTTCTTACCATCGCCCCCGTGGCCGCGCGAGCGCATACGTTCGTGGCCGCCCACGTTCCAGAGATAGTGCCCCGCGTCGCCGCGGGCCGTGCCGAAGTAGTAGGCCCGGTCGCCGCGCGCCTTCTCGATCAAGGCCGCCTGGCGTTCGACGCCATTCATCCTCCAGATGGGCTTCGTCTCGGTCATTCGCCCCACGGGGTCGCGGTGTCCTTCACGCTCCGCAGCGTAGCGGATTCAGGTCAGCCCGTGAGGCCGCCGCAGTGCGGGCACGTTCCCAGCAGGGTAGCGTTTACCCAGCGGCGGCACCGGAAGCACCAGTCGAACATCAGGCGCCCCGCGGGGCGGCGGTGAGCTGCGGCATCCAGAACCATGCGTGCTTCGTCTTCCCCTTGCGGTCGAAGAAGGAGGCCCAGACCCAACCGTCGTCGCAGTCTCCCTCGGGCCGCACCGGCTCGTCGAGGAAGTAGAGGATCACAGCTCGACGCCCGTCATGCTGGGCCACAGGTGGACGGCGTCGCAAACGACGCAGACCTTCACCGGCTCCTTCGCCACGCCGATCAGCGTGACCTGCGCCCTCCGGCGGCATTCGGCGCGCGGGACTTGTTTGCGGATGCGGGTCCCCTCGGCGGCCGCATTGGGGAAGTCCATCGTGATGCCGCGGTCGGCGTGCGCTTCCTTCACGGCGCGGCCGCCGGTGGCGACGACGCGCTTCCCTAGCTGCTCGACGGCGGCCGCATCGGGGACGGGCGTGACCGGCCACGCGTAGCTCGGGTCGTTCCAGTCCTCATTCCACTCCGCTTCCGCCGCCATTGCCCTCCTTAGTCGCTGGTTTTCAATGGACAAGAAGGCGGGTCTCGAACCCGCGACCTCCTGCTTGCAAAACAGACGCTCTGCCAACTGAGCTACTCGCCCACTCACAGTCTAGCGCGGGCGTCAAAGGCACTGAACCTGCTACACTGGCTCAGTGCCCTACGACCAACAGTGGTATGAAAATAATCGCGCGGCAAGCGCCGCCCGCAACAAGCGCAACAAGCGCGCGAAGTTTGACTGGATTGCCGCGTACAAGAAATCGAATGGGTGCCGCGTATGCGGCGAGACAGACCCTGTCGTGCTCGACCTCCATCACCGTAATCCCGCCGAAAAAGACGACGCAGTCCCAACTGGAATCCGCTGGGGACGCGGCTGGAAGTGGGTCAAAGATGAGACCGCCAAATGTGACGTGCTCTGTGCCAACTGCCATCGCAGAGAGCACCACGGCTAAATCCAGAGGTAGGGATCGAACCTACGCCGCACGGTTCAGGGCCGTACATGCTGCCAGCTACACCACTCTGGAGTGGACACGCCGGGAGTCGAACCCGGATACGCCAACCTCGACTGTGGTCTCGCCGCGGACGAGGCGGCCGGAGCCTGTCGTGCCCAGCTTCAGTATAGCGCCCGCACCAAGCGGGCGACCTTACTTCGTGGGTTTGGCGCGGCGGTACGACTTGACCGTGGGGCGCCGTTTGCCGCTGTTTTTGCCCCGCGGGGAGCGGCTGTGTTGCTTCACGCCAACGGCGGTGCCCGCGTTGGCCTTGCGGCGCCGTGGCTTGCGACCGCGGGTGGCCATCAGGCGCTGATGCCCTTCAGGACGGAGCGCGCGCTGGTCCGCGGCTGAAAGCGGAGGCGGAAGCCGAAAATGGTGTCGAGGAGTTCGATCACAGGAACAGTCTATCAGCCGTCGCCATTCGCGAGCCAGTCGGCGAATCCGGCGTCGTCCTCGTCGTCCATGCAGCCCTCTTCGAGGTCGTCCAACTCCTCCATCAGGAGGTCGCCGTGCCCGCGCGCTGGGCGCGTTCGTCGAAGGTGGCCGTGTTGGCGGGGTCCGCCGGGCGCCCGGCCTCGCCGGGGAGCGGGCGGTCCTTGACCCCCGATTTGTTGTCGTTCTCGCCGGGCATGTTGAGGACGAGTTCTTCGATTTTCTTCGCCTCCGCTTCGTCCTCCATTACAGTGGTCAGGCGCGGAAGGTTGAACTGTTCGCGGACCTCGCGCACCATCACGCCGGGGATGCCCGCGAATTCGCCGCCCAGCTTGAACTGGTCCTCGATGGGCATCTGGTATTCGTAATCAATTTTAAGTACCAGCCCGAAGTCGGCGGTCAGCTCGCGGGTCAGCAGCGTCTGGAGCGTGTTGAGGATCGGCCGCATCCGCTTGTTGTCGAAGTTGCGCCGTTCTTCGCCGGGCGTGGTGGTCGAGGAAGTTTCGTTGCCGAGGCCCAGCATCACCTTGGGGACGCGGAAGAGGGCGAGGATGCGGTCGCGGCTCTGGTCCGACATCATGCCGAACTCGGCTTTCTGGGCGTCCGACTGGATCGGCTTGTAGGTGAGGCCGCGGCCGAGGACGGCGACCTGGAACGCTTGGCGGGCGCCCGCGTAGATGCCCGCGAACTGGCGCCGCAGCTTGGAGGCGTTCGAGTCGGAGATGGCCTGCTCGGCCTCCAGCACGCCCTCCAGGCGAGCGCCATTTTCGTAGTAGGAGGTCTTCGTCTCGGTCAGCGCAATCTCGCCGTCGAAGACGCGCGGCCCCATCGCGATGATGCCCGCCCCGCGGAAGGAGTCGTGGGGGTTGACGCCTTTCCAGTGGATGACCCGCTCCGGCGGGATTTTGATGGGGACCTGGCCGGGCGGTTTGTACTCGTAGCACTCGATCAGTTCGCCCTTCTTGCCGGGGACGACCTCCGTGTGCTGGGGCGCCAGCCGCAGGAGCTGGAGCGGGCGGCCGTTCCCGTCGTCGCCGCGCTTGAGGATGAAGCCGTCGCCGGTGATGTAGCGGTCGATCAGGAAGAGTTCCATCAGTTCTTCCCAGGACTGGTGGGCGTTTGGTTCTTCAAGGAGCTGGACGAGCCAGGGGTCCGCGAGGCGCGCATTTTTCTCCGCCTCAGTGCGGGTACGTGGGGCGGTGTTGCCCTCGTAGTCCTCCAGGTGCCATTCCGCGTGGGCGGCGGTCTCCGCGATGATCCCCATGCAGTCGGCGACCCAATCCATCGCCTTGTCGGTGCCGGAGGCGAAGGATTCGAGCTGGCGCTTGGCGGAGGCGGCGGCGAAGCGGGAGCCGCTGGTGCGCCCGAGTTGCGTGCCGTATATCTCCGGCGCCGAGTCGCGCCGCCCTGGAATGACCGCGCGCGCGCCGCCAGCGGCTTTCCCCTCGAAGGAGAATACGTCGCGGATACGTTCGAGGGGCGAGGGCATCAGCGATGAAGTCTAGCAGCGGAGCGGTGATCTGTATATCACACGCCGCAAGGGCACCGGGAGGAGTGCGGACCTGCGATGTGGGGTTGAAACGCGGGATCAAGGAGGCGGCCAAGGCTCGTGGGTTTGTGTTTGGCGGCCGTGGTAGTTTTGTAGGGCGGCCGGAGAGGCGTGTGTCGTCGGGCCGCTGCGCCCGCCCCGCGGGGCTGCGCTAGGCCCGAGCGTAACACATTCGGTTTGGAAGTGTCAAATTTGGCTTTCTAGTGCGCTTTGCGGGTAGTATGGAAATGTAGGCTCCTTTTTGGGCTTTGGCCCTCTACCTTTTGGCTCTATAGGCTAAATTCGCCCCTAATTCGCCTCTTTTCGAGGCGTAACGGACAGTTTCCTGTTCAGAGTTTCCTTGTAACGTGTGCCTCCTAGAGGGCCATATCGGTGTGCTACAATTCATTTGATGACGCAAGCACGCCCAAAAGCCCCCGAAATAATGGCCGCCCTCGGCGCGGCCGAACGCGCCGTGTTCCATGCGCGGAGTACGCGCAAGAAACTCGGCCGCCGCCGGACTGCGCGCCGCTCGACCCAACTTTTGGCCGCTCGCCAGCGCTGTTCCGAGGCGGCTGCGCCGCTACGCTCGTATATCGGCATGATTGCCTGGGGCGGCATCTCCCTCGACGACGAGCTGGCGATGAAGCGCCAGATGGAGAAGCTGCGCTACGAGAGGCGCCAGATCGACAAGATGAAGCCATGATCCTGGCCGCCATCGTCATCTTCCTCCTCGCCCTCGCCCTGATGGGCGCCGCGATGCGCCAGGTCGCCTCCGCCGTTGGCGGACTGATCTTCATTGGCGTCCTCGTGGCCGCCTGGGGCTGGCCGGTACTGGCCGTCGCCGCCGTCGCTCTCCTGTGGGCGGCCGCCGTGGACCACTCGGCCGCCTAACTCCCCGGCCTGGACTCGAACCAGGAACCTTGGCCTTAACAGGGCCGCGCGCTACCAATTGCGCCACCGAGGAGGGAGACCGGAGGGACTTGAACCCTCGTTTGCCCGGACCACAACCGGGAGCCATTACCTTCATCGGCCACGGCCTCCAGAGGAAGCATATCGCGCGAGTCAAGCGCCAGGCCGGGACTCGAACCCGGACCGCCAGCCGCGGTGATCAATCCGCGGTCGGCTCTCTACCAATTGAGTTACTTGGCGCGGTGAGTGGCGGGAGCAGGATTTGAACCTGCGATTCCGAGATTATGAGTCTCGTGAGATGACCTGGCTTCTCTATCCCGCCACAGCCAGTATATCGCGGCCGTCAAGCGCCATTCCATATTCCAGAATCTGGAATTCCAAATTTCGCTGGGATTTGGAGTTCGCCGCGCTCCGGCGGCGAGAGTCGGATCGAGAACGCCGACTTGACGCGTCTGATAGCGATAGGAAACTTCGCGCTATCACATTTGTCAAGCGTAAGCAAATGAAGCGCTACACCATCTGTCAAGCGCCGAAAATTGGCTCTGTGCCGCGCGCGGACCTGCTCGATTTCATCCTTGCACGGGTCAATCTAACAGCGTTAGGGCTTTGGCCCTCTTCATTTTGCATTTTGCCTGGATGGTCTCCCCTCCCCTACAACCCCACGCGCCTGAATTTTCGGGATTTACGCTTGACAATCGTCACCACATCTGATATACGCCCACAACCCTGCATCCCTTTGTCTACGAATGGTTCTGTCTGCGGGGAAATCGTGTTGTGGGTTTGTGGGGTCAGGGATGCACAGGGGCGCGGGGCGATACCACAACCCTACGTCCCTGTGTGTGCGCAACGTCACACTACGTACGCTAATCGCCTGCTAGGTTTGTGGGCATGGCAAAGGAAACGAACCCAAAGGATGGCAACATGCCCAGCGAACGGATCGCCGCACCCCTAGAGGCTGAAGCTCTGCGCATTGCAGGGTGGAAGATGACGAAGATGCAGACGTTGTGGTTCCACCCCCTGCATACGGGCATGTATAGCGTAGACGAGGCCATCGCTACTCTGTGACCAACCTCACACACCCACAACCCTTACGATGCTAGGGTTGTGGGGTCACCGTAACCAAACCCGATTGAAAGGAAGTCCCATGCGTCATCCCATCCGACCACAGTTCGTAGTGCAGTGCGCGCTGTTCACGCTGCTGGTCATCGCCTGCCTGACCTGCGCCACCGCCAAGGCAGACAGCACCCCCACCACCCTACGTACCTGCTTCCCAGCGAAGCAGTGGGCACCGGCACCCGACAGCGCGCGACCCTGCGTCACGCTGAAGGCCAACGCTGGGGCCATGCTCTACACGGTAGCCGACGCCTCCGGCATCGTGCGGTACCGGGGCTGCATCAACACCGGCCTACGTCGCATCGCCAGCGTCAAGGTGATCGCCCTCTATGAGGATGGGTCCTACGTGTGGCAGGCCACCGGGCAGAGCGGTGCCGTCGTCACGGCCACCATCGGTAACCTGGAGGACTAGCCAATGATCCGCATCAAGAACACCCGAACTGGCCGCACGGTCAAGGCCAAGAACGGCGCTGATGCCGCACTCATGCTCAAGATCGAGCAGGACCGCCGCACTGGGCTGGAAGTGGCGGAGGCCAATCGGGTCCACCGTCAGGAAGTAGAGACTGCGCGCCTGTTCGCCGCGCACGACGAACGGGAACGCCAGCGCGACGCCGAGTGCATGGCTGCTATGGACGCGCGGGCAGCATCATGAAGGGCGAGCGCCAGCGTAAACCCGCGTGGGCGCGGTCCCATAGCGCCAAGCCGAAACGTGTCGGCGGCCGGCGTGAGAGGGCCAAGCTCCGGCAGGCCAAGCAGGCAAGGTACGCATAACCCCACGCCGTGTGTGATTCATCTCACACACGGCGCTTTGTATCTGTGCTTTGATACTCCCATGAAGTCAACCGACCGAAAGGCAGTCTCATGAATCGTCACCCTGAAGCCATTCGCGGCGAGGAAATCCTAGCCTCCGGCGAAGCCATTCGATATGACGAACTCCACGTAGGGGATCGAATCCTTGGCGTTGGCGCAGTTACTCACGTCCATATCGGCAATGCGGCCCACATTGAAGCTGGCGGGCATCGCTTCTCCAAGCGCGCGGACCTCAAGGTCACCATTGCAAAGCGGGCGACGGCGCCCCAGCAGAACCGCGGAATGCTCGGGTCGCCTCCCGGCCTGCGCCGCCCGCTGGGATTCGGCGGGGCGGTGGTCGCATAATGCGCCGCCACGCGGCGCCCGCGCGGAACCGCGAAATAGCGAGCGGGTACCTGACGGCGGCGCTATTCACGAACGGCGTCGATGCGGCGCCGGGGGAGTATCAGCCAGACCCGGATAAGGTCGCCAGTCTCGCAGTCTTCGGCAGTGCTGGAGTCTGCGACTGGCTCGCAGCGATGGCTACGGGCTGGCTTGACGAACTGGAAGCGCTCGGCATAGATGCGGATCGAATCGGGAACTACATATACTACGCGCGTGAGGGCCACGGGATCTGCTTTGACGACGATTATCGCCCGAACGATTTGTCCGGTCCCGAGCGCGCCTTACTCAAGAAAGCGCAGGAAATCGCCCAAGCACTCGGGCCAGACGACGCACTGACCGGCGAGCTTATGCGTCGGTTTGAGGTCGAGGCATGAGACAGCAGCGCCCCTACAACGGCCCGCCGATGGCGAGCAGAGAGGGCACCGCTGGGCTGCGCGCCCGACTCGCCCGCGCTGCCGCCGCTCCGCGTCCCTGCGGCATCTTCCCTATCGCCTCTGTGACCAATATCACACACAAACCCGGCGTTTCGCGCTAGGCTACTGTCAACCTACAAGCAGCGAAAGGAAACCCGAAATGCTGACCCTTGAAACCGCTATTTGCGCCGTCATCGAGAATCCCGCCGACATGGAGACGGTAGCGCTGGAGTTGATGCGGCGGGGACATCGCCAGCCGATGCCGGGAACCATCATCGAGGCAGCGCGAGCCGTAGGCGTAAGGGTGGCGATCTGAGTGCCCGACCAGACGCTAGCCACCCCCGCCAACATGGCCGCATTCGAGGCGGCCAACCCCTCACGGACCATCCCGCAGAGGGACGGAACGCGGGTCATCATCGAGGGACGCCGCGCTGTGGCGCTCTCGCCCTCCACGGGCGAGGAATACAGCGCATCGAGCGGCGACTACTGGCAGCACCCCGCAGACGAGCCGCTGAGGGATGCGGACGGGGAACCGATGCTGCTCGTGACCCGACACACCATCTACAAGTACGCCTTGACGGGCAGGAGGATTTAACGATGTGCGAGCCATGCCGCACGAGCGCGGCCAACGTCGAGGAGGGCAATGAGGTCAAGATCGGCGGCCGCTGGCAGGTCATCGAAGACGCCCAGAGCGATGGGGAGATAACGATCCTCTGGGCTGAGGAATGCCAATACGTGTTTGATGTAGGGGACCAACTCACGGTCTGCAAGTAGGGGCGCTATGGCGTCCCGCCAAGCGGCAGCCGAGCGAGACGCTACGGTGAGCCGCTTGGCGGGGAATCATCCCCACAATCCGACGAAAGGGCAAAGCAAATGAGCGAGTTCTACGCACGAGCACAAGGCGGCCGAAGCGAGGCCACGCGCACCGGCACGAGCGGATCAGGCATCCGCGCGACCGTCGAGACGTGGTCAAGCGTCATCCGCTCCAGCTTCCGTATGAGCGACGGCGACCACATGGCAAGCATCGAGGTCACCGATAAGAGCGGTAACCAAACCGGCCTGCGCTTCGACATCGACGCAGACGGGCTGGCACGCTTCGCACGAGGCGGCGGCGTCAATGGTGAGTACGGCGGCGACGATGTCGAAACCACCGCGACGCTGGACGAACTACGCGAGCAGGTCACCACGCGGCTGGCACGGCTGCGCGACACGGCCGACGAAATCAACGCGCTGCTAGACAGGGAAGCGAACCTGTGAGCGCCGCGACCCTCACCACCTACACGGTCGAATGCACCCCGCCCGACCGCGAGCGCCGCACCCTGCGCGTTCGTGGCGAGACTGAGGCGCAAGCCTTGATGGGCGCGTATGACTACCTCGCGCGCCAGTGGGACGGTATCGGTTGGGTCCACGAGGACACGCTGACGCCTATCGAGGGCGAGCCGGTAGCGGTGGAAGGCGGCCGCCCGTGAGCGCCGCCGCTACCCTGCCGGTTTTGCCTACGGGCATCGGCGAGGGCGATCCCTGTCCGGCCTGCGTAGCCGCTGGCCTAGTGGACCCGACGACCACGTACAGCACGGGCACCGCTGACGATCCGGCGCGGTACTTGATGGCGACGAAGCACGGCCAGCCGCTCGCCATGTGCGATACGTGCGGGGCGGAGTACCGCACTGTCGGGCAGCCGAAGCACGAACACGCAGACGAGTACACCGGCCCGCCCGAGGTAGTCACCTTGAGCGATGGCCGCCAAGGTGTCGCGCCCGCATGGATGGCCGACGTTCTCCGCTGCGCTGGGATGGCAACGTGACCCCGCCACGCGCCTACCCCGGACGCGACAACGCGCGCATCCTGCGCCGTGCCCGGTCGATCCAGCGTAGCGAGCGCGAAGTCTTCAACATGCGCGCCAACTGCTGTCGTCGCCCGAAGCACCGCGAGTTGCCCGACGTGGCAGCGTTCACCACCGAATGCCAGAACTGCGGGGCGACCGTATGACCCCGCGAGCCGAGGACATCGGGCTGGTCTTGGCAGTGCTCGTCATCCTGGCGGCGTTCTCTGCGCTGGCTATGATGGTCGGACCATGATCCGCGTCAACCGCCACACGTCCGGTCCCCGCGTCTACATCGTCGGCCGCCGCCTGCATCACGGCCCGGCGTTCGGGACGGCGGCCGTCCTGGCTTGGCGGATTCGCCAGCGCTGGCTGGCCGCCCTACTCGCGGCCGTTGCCGCTACGGACTGGCGGGATTTCCCTTTCACGGACAACTGCAATCACTGAGTATTGAGCTATCCCCTGTGTGACCAACGTCACACATCGCAACCCCACAATCTGATACCGTGAGCTATCCCCTACGAAAGGAAACTGAGTATGGCTAAGAAAATGGATCGAGAGCAGCGAACGGGATTCTGGGCCGCCTGCCGCGTGGCATTCAATCGCGGCCGGTTTGAGCTTGCCAAGGAGATAGAGGAGCAGATCAAACTCGCGGACACCGTCGATGCCGACAAGCTGCGCGAAATCCTCTATCCCAATCTGGGCGGAGGCGGTCGGATTCCTAACGGCACGCTTCCCGTGCCGGGTAAAGAGGAACGCAACTCAGACATCCTCGTGGACGACCGCAAGGTAATCCCCGACTACGTCCAGCACCGTTGCACCACGGCTGCGGGCGAGGTCTACTGAGCTATCCACATGCCAGAGACGCAGATCAATCAAGCGATGCGCCTAGCGGCCGCGAGGCTATCAATACACGCCGGGCGCACTGAGCGCAGTGCTCGACTGCTGGAGCAACCGCAAGGCTTTGGGCGCGAGCATGACCGCCTTTGCCGCGCAGAGGCAAATCAGTTGCGCCGTGATGCTGGCGAGGATCGCGAGCGCATCAAAGAACTAGGAGCTTTGATGTCATGAGCTATCCACCCGCGCGCTTCCCTGTCCACCGACCAGAAGGCTACAGCCTCCACTACGATTACGGCGGCTTCCGCCGCAAGCGCCGGATCACCTTCACGGCTGAAGGACGCGATTTCCTGCTGCGGATGTACCGCAACGCGCTCCGCCGCTGCGGCCGCGCGGACGGTTGGACGGAGGAGATTGAGGCCGCCGTCGCGGCGGGCAGTTACACCGCGAGCTTTGACATTGTCGGCGATGACTGCAAGCACTTCGCGGAAGAACTAGACGAAATGGGCTGCCGCAAGACGGCTATCAACGTCGATGCGTTCGCGTGGGCTGAGGAGGTCGCGGACGCTGAAGCGCGGCACGAGCGCGAGATTAACCGCATGACTTCAGTGTGTGTGACGAACATCACACACAAACGCATTTCAAGCTGCTAGTCTGACCAGACACTAGGGTAAACAAACGAAAGGAACCCCCCCCCCTATGATTCCCGAGCGAACTGGAGTAATTGTCGATAGCACCGTGCAGGGCGAGGACGTAGCTATGTCCATCGACCAGTCGGCGCTGGCCCACATCATGAACGTCCTCACGGACCTATACGCTGACGCCGAACTTGCCGTACTGCGTGAGTACAGCACCAACGCGCTGGACTCCCACATCGAGGCGGGGCAGTCGCGGCCCATCGAGGTCACCACGCCTACCGCTCTGCGGCCGCTCCTCACGATCCGGGACTTCGGGATCGGCCTGGATGCCGACGATATCCGCGCGGTTTACAGCCAGTACGGCAAGTCCACGAAGCGCGCCAGCAACGATGCGGTCGGAATGCTCGGCCTCGGCTGCAAGTCGGCGCTCGCCTACGTAGATCAGTTCACGCTGACGGGAGTCAAGGATGGGGAGCGCATTCAGGTGAGCATCGCCCGCGACGAAGTCGGCGCGGGGACGATGACCGTCCTAGATCGCGGGGAGACTGACGAGCCGGACGGCGTCGAGGTCTGCATTCCTACCGACGACGAATTCACGCTGGAGCGCAAGGCGGCCGATTTCTTCTCCTACTGGCAGCCGGGTCTCGTGCTGCTGAATGGGGCTGAGCCAGCCGAGCTTCCCGGCTACCGCGTCGGCGACAACTACCTAGTCGCCGAGCGGGACGTGTCCTACGGCGCGGGTCGCCACGATGGACGGCCGCTGACCGTCGTGATGGGCAACGTGAGCTATCCGCCGCCGGATGACTATGAGCATGAGGCGGTGGACTCACTGCCGCGTGATAAACGTCTCGTGGTCACGGTGCCCATCGGCACTGTCCACTTCACGCCATCGCGTGAGGGCCTGCAGGATTCCGACCGGACCCGCAAAGCGCTCGACCTGGCGCTAGAGGGTTTCCAGCGTGAGGTAGAAGTCGGCGTGGCGGACGCCATCACGAATGCGCCCGACCGCCCGGCAGCCGCCCGAGCGCTGATTGAAGCTCGCGCCGCGTTCGGCGCGAAGAATATGCCGGAATTGCAGTGGGAAGGTGAGGAGATTCCGGTGGTCCTGTCGGCGGAAGACTTGGACCCCATCCCGCTCGGCGGCGGCAAAACCCGCGAGGCGTCGTTGTGGGCGGCCAAGATCAACAGCGGCTACAACGGTGGGCAGTCGGCCCGCGTTCCGGCGGGGCAGGTCAATCTGGATGCTGCGGGGAAGAACCCCTGGATTCTCGGCTACAACAATGTCAAATGGTCAGCCAGCCAGCGGCGCAAGCTCGACCGCTACGTCGAGGAGCATGGGCTGCACGACGAACCTCACAAGGCTATCTACTTCATCACGGATGGTCCCGCCGTCCCCCGGCCAGATTGGATCGACGGCGCGGTTACCGCCATCCAGTGGCAGGACGTGCGGGACTGGAAGGACCCGCTCAAAGTCACGGAAGGCGGCACGGGAGCCGTGCGCTACGCGGGCACCTACCCGACCTTCGCGGAAGGCTACTACCACGAGAAGTTCGCGGCCGCCAACCTCCCAACGGACGGGCGCAATCTCTACTACGTCGTCGGGGAGAAGCGCGATGCGCGGGCGGTACATGCCCGCGACCTGCTGGCGGACGATGTCTATATCGTCTGCGTGACGAGCGCCCGCGCGGCCAAATTCAAACGTCTCTTCCCGCACGCTCGCGATGCCATCGCGGCGGTCCAGCGGGGAGCGCAGGGCTGGTACAAATCGCTCAGTGACGAGTCGCGGCTGGCAATCGCGCTCGGCCCGGAGCTTCGGTACCGCTACGTCGGGCCAATGGCGCTCCCGGCGGGCAAGGTCGATGACCCGGAGCTATCCACGCTCTGCCGTGCCTACCGGCTCTGGGAGTCGGGCACGCTGAAGGAACGCTACGATGCGCGTTCGATGTTCATTCAGCGGGGCGACGAGGCGGCCTTGAACTACAGCGCGGTTTGTGCGCGCTACCCCTTGATAGATGGGGAGCTAGAGTCTACGATTGCAAATCATGAGGACCACGCGATCATGTACGTAAATGCGGTCCACGCCGCCAACGAAGGGAGCAAATAATGCATCCGTATCACCACGTAAAGACGGAGGACGGCCGCGAGAGCTTGACGGTATTCATGCCGAGCGGGACTCCGGTTGTCGCCACGGGGGAGCATCCCCACTTCGCGGAGCTGCTGGAGGGCGCTCAGTCGGACATGCCCGCCGATGACCTGCGGAACCTGGAGGACCTGTCCAATGCGGTCGCGCAGCACTTCGACACGTTGAGCGAGCGGGTAGCCGTTGCCAATGGCCGCGTCTACTTCGACGGCGACGAAGTCGATTCGACCATCACCCAACAGATCAAGCGCTGCCTTGACGATCCCGACGTTGGCGATTGGAAGCCGCTCGTGCTGTTCATGGAGAATGTGGCCGCCAACCCGAATGAGCATTCGCGCGAGCAGTTGTTCGACTGGCTGCGCGACCGCGAGTTCACCATCACCACGAACGGCTGCTTCATCGCCTACAAGGGCGTTTCCAGCCGCAGCGCCGACGACGGATACGTTTATCAGTCAAGCAGTCGCGGTGAGGCCATCGTGAACGGGGAGCGTTTCGAGGGCAACATTCCGAATGCCTGCGGGGCGACCGTCGAAATGCCGCGCAGCGACGTGCAGCACGATCCGGGCCACGGCTGCTCAACCGGCCTGCACGTCGGGACCTACAAGTACGCGCAGAGCTACGCGAATGCGGCGCTGCTGACGGTGCTAGTCAACCCCCGCGACGTGGTCTCGGTTCCGACCGACTGCAACGCGGAAAAGATGCGGGTCTGTCGCTACGTCGTCTCGGATGACGACGCGAAGGCACCCGAGGAGTCGCCCGCCATCGAGGACACGGGACGCAAGCTCCACCGCACGGGATTCCCCGTAGGGCCGAACGGTCGCTTCCCGACTGAGTTCTACGCGAAGTCAGGCGACGTACGCTACCCCGCACAGGGCGAGCTTTACCTGTATCGCGAAGGTGAATCCGACGAGACTGTCGGCTGCGCTGCCATCGACTACGCGGGCGGCAAGTTGGACATGACGCCAGTTCCGATCATGGAACCGACCGAGCCGCGTCACGGCGATGAATTGGTAGACGCCGAGGGCAACGTGCAATTTTACCTGGACTGCCCTGCCGCAGACGAGGATGACGAGGGGCCGCGCTGGGCAGACGCCGCAGGCCGCGACCGGGCACAGTTTCTGCGTGAACACGAGGAGTGCTTCGCGTAGAAGGGGGATCGGGGCGAAGTGTGACGGGAATCACACTTCGCCCCACAATCTTGTGATACAGTAATTCAACTTGACCGGGGCACTCTCCCACAAAGCGAGAGTTCACGAGCATCACCCGCCCCGCGAATAACAGGAGTGACTAGGCTGGCCGATCAAGCGACAGACTAGGGCGAGAGCGGCGCCGAATACAGCGCGACCAATCTCCAGCCGGGAACGTGCGGATTTGCATATCGCAGGCTATAACCGGGCCGCACGCGGGGCAGTAAATGGGTTCGCTGCTCCACCAACTTCAGACCACGAAACGAAAGGAAGCGATGACGAGCCGACAGAGACAAGCCAAGAACGCAGCCGAGCACCGCCATATGCGCGACCGGCTACTGAGGATTTTCGAGGCCGCCGACGCCGATGTAATCACCACCGGCCGCCTCTGGTATCCCGGCGCGGAAGGCGTCATCGCTGAGTTGAGCCGCGAGTTCAACCTTGGCCGCCCGCACGTCGCCGCCATCGTCGCGGTCCTGTCACCTCAACAGCGCTGGCGCAAGAACATCGAGAGCGCCCGCGCCATCCTGGAAGGTGAGCCGTGGCGCTGCACTGGCTACGATGCCAACCGCGATAAGGCAATCGCGCTGGCCGCCCGCGCGCCCATCGAGCAGATCGTCGGCGGGGACAAGGTGACGAGCTTTTGGGCCAACCTGATTGGCTCCCGCACCGCCGTCACGGTGGACGTGTGGGCGCAGCGCGCCGCGCTGGGGCGCTACCACCGCCATCAGGCAAAGCACAGCCGCTACGCTCGGCTGGTCTCCACCTACCGCGCGGCCGCCGAGATGGTTGGCGAGACGCCGCGCGAGTTCCAAGCCATCATCTGGAACGCGATCCGTCCCGCCGTCGAACACCAACGCGATTGGGAGAGCATCTATGCCAGCCGGTGACGCGCCCAAGGGGGAGGTCAACCTCTCGATAACTGAGCCGTGGCGCCGCGAGAACGCGCGGATGCTGCGCAATGCAGTGTCGCGCGTAATCGTGAAGGGGCAGGTCGGCGACGGCAACTATCCAGACCATCCGGCACCATTCACGCCGGAGGAAGCCGCAAATATCTGTATCGACCAATGCTACCTGGAGGCGCCGGACGGCGCGGAGCTTGCGATAGAAGGATACGGGTCAAAATGACGCCGCATCTTGACAGCGGCCGCACGGTCGAGCGCGCGCTTGCCGCCGAGATTGCTCGCAAGGCGAAAATCGCGGAGGACGCGGCAACGAATGCTGCGAACATCCGCGAACAGCTTGCGGATGGGTCGGCGGGAACCGGCGGCCGCAAGGGCATTCACTGCGGCATTTGCGGGTCCCCCTTCGGTGTGCGCGGCCGCGAACGCAATGCCTGCTCGGATTGCATCCGCACGGCGAAGCAGGTCCCACCTGGCTTGCGCGACAAGATGTCGCCCGAGGAGCTTCACCCCGAGAGTTTTCCCGATATAACTGACCCCGAATGAGAGGAGCACCAATGAGCACCACTAATATAGTGATCCAGAATCCCGGCGTCGCGGTGGCGCAGGTCATCGTCGGCCCGCCGGGACTCACGCCGCCGGAGATCATCAGCAACTACGGCGGCAAGATCGCGCAGGGGGCGTTCGTCTCCGTCGCCGAGTTCAACGCCTACAACCTCCCGACCGGCGGTGGTGTGTTCGTCGCAGATCGCATTGACGATCATCTCTACCTTCAGGACAACTCCGGCCTTGCGGAGCGCGAAGAGGGTCCCACCATTGATGCAATTGGTGAGGTTATCAACAGTGGTTACGCACCGCTCGATGCGCCTCCGGAGCAGTTGGAGACGTTTACCGTCTTCGGCCTGAACGATGACGGTGAAGCGTTCACTGCCATCGTCGCGGCCACCGAGGACACCATCGAGACGGTCGGCCGGACCGCCGGAGCCACGTCCTGGGGCGGCGCGGCCGATGTCGAGCTACAGCTCATTGTCAAGGGCGACGCCTCCGGCTGGGAGCGCGTCACCGTTTAACTATCATGGGGGGGGGG
>WUUC01230746.1_pt1 | contig 31250 bp, 48 predicted proteins | sample 6278441 | NCBI WGS metagenome assembly WUUC01 (sample SAMN13675441, study PRJNA597444) | soil metagenome | isolation source: soil | place: USA: Washington | collected 2017-10 | reverse complement strand
CCCGAGCTCGGATTCGACGACGACGAAGTCGTGCATCGTGTAGTCGAAATATTCGGCGCACTCCCTGCACTCCTGCGTCGCCGACTCGCCAGCGTGCAAGCGCGCGATCCTGTCTTGGGCTTCGGCCGCAGCCTTGTCGAGGCGCGCGCGCATCGCATCGAGCCGATCGCCTACTGTCTCGCTTGGCGCATCGTTCGCAGGCACAGAGCGAAAGCGCTTGCGTAGCTCGTCGAGCTTCATGGGCAGCACGCCTCGCACAGCGTAGCGCCAAGGCGCGCCGATGACATGGGAAACTCTACGTCGCAATTGGCGCAGAGCAGATGCACGCCTCTGACGATCTCGCGATCGAGCTCGATGGCGCGACAGTCGATCTCGACCTCTGCGCGACACTTAGGGCACAAGAGAAAAACGATCTCTCGCAAGACGTCACGATCTGCCACGCCCATCGAGACGTGACAGGCCGGGCAGATGCCCTTCGACGCGATCACGGCCTGCGCCGTCACCTGTATCGGCGCTTCTTCGCGCAAGTGCGCTCGCAGCTCGTCGAGCTTCATAGCTCGCCCTTCGTCGACTTCGACATGAGCTCTTCAAGAAAGTTTGCGCCGCTACAGCCGGGGCATTCGAGCTCGAAGCGCGCCGGATCTTCGGCCCACACGACACGCACTGCGCTTCGGCAGCGCGCGCACAGCTCGTAACCGGCCCGAATGCCGACCTTAGCGCGCCCATCTTCGCCGGGGCTCAGCTCAATGCCAGGGGCGAAGCTCACGATCTCAGGCGAAGAATGCAACCGAGTCACATCGGCAGGCCCTTCGATCAGCACGTTGCCGCACACGGCGCACTCGAAAGAAGGCATTTTTATGCAGTGCAAGCGCTTCGTGGCTTGATTGCCGCACCGGCACATCAGGCCCGGGTGCGCCGGCTCTTCTTGCGTGCGCAGGCGCGCGCGTAGATCGTCGAGCTTCATGCGTCGAGCTTTCTCGCAGGGCCCTTTCCGCAATGCGGACAGGGCGCGCCTGCTGCGAGCTCGCTTTCTGACAGCGTGATCGCATGTCGACAGCTCTTGCAGCGCAGCACATACCACGGCGGCTGTGCGCTACCCGGATCGAAGGCGATGCTGCAAAACTCAAAAGCGTCTTCGTCGCACACCGGCTGCCCGGGGAATGATTCGCCGCCCGTCTCGTCACAGTCATAGCAGTAGGCGCCTGCACGCGAGACGGGCGCTTTACAACCGGGGCAGCGGATCGGGCTGCCGCGCCACATCACGCGGCAGTCTTCGCAATGCGCTTCGGCCAATGCGCCGTGCACGCGTCGCAGCACGCGAGGCCCTTTGCACTTCTCGCAATGCCGTTCGAGCATGCTTCGAATCGCACTCCTATCGTCAAACAGACGATCTTCTTTTGGCTTATTTTGAGCGGTTTTTGTGCTGCGCAGGTACTTTCGGAGACGGTCGAGCTTCATGGCTTCTCGCAGTGCGCGCACAGCGCGAGCTTGATCGTGAGATAGTGCTCGACCGTCGTCTCGAAGCAATCGCCACAGCGCGCGCAGCGCACCTCGACAGCGCCCTTTCTGTGGTGATTGCAGACGGCGCAAGGCGAGTAACGGCCGTGCTTCGGCGACGTCTCATAGAAAACGATCGCCCTGACGCCACAGTTGCCGCATTCCGTGAAGGTGCCGCTGCGACAGTTGCGATGCGTAGGCGGCGCGCCGGCCGCCCAATCGGGCCCGCCCGGATCGACAGCCCATGCCTTCACGATCTTGACTTCGGCATCGAGCTCTTCCGTGGCATGCTGCTGACGCAGGCGCGCGCGTAGCTCGTGAAGTTTCACGCCTGCACTGTCTCGCGCCCGAGCTCGACCTGTCAACCGAATCTGTAACACACAAAAGAGCAAGCCCAATGGCGAAGCCCGACAACGTGCAAAGCATCATCGATCCGCCCCGTGGCCGACCTCGCAAGGGAACGAAGGCAGCAGGGGCAAGTGCGCGCTCTCTGCGCCTGCCTGACGTCGCTTGGCTGCATCTCGAAGAGCTCGCACGCGCGCGCAAGATGTCGCTTCACAGGCTGCTGAAAACGATCGTCGCGAGGCACCTCGCCAAGCACCTCGACAAGGCCCCGCGCAGGTCGCATAAGGCCGCATAACAGCACCGAAGGTGCGCGTGCCGTTTGCAGCGCCTGAGCGCCTCTGTGTCGCCCTTTCCCCTAGGCCCTCCCTAGGCCAGCGACCCGGCGCTGTGCGAGCCTAGCTGCGTGCGCTACAGCTTCGGATTGACCTCTAAGGCGCCCAAGGCGCCACGCCTGCCCACTGACATCAGCGAACGGCCCAAGCTCGTCAACATCGACACAGGCGGCCTTCGCATGGGTTTCGGCACGTTCATCGCGCTTGTGACGAGCTTGATCGGCGCCGTCGTCACCGTCGCAACCTTCGTCACAAACATCGCCACGCGCGACGATCTGACGCGCCCTGCACGCGATGCAGATGGGCAGCTCATCTCTGCGCCCTACAAGACGGCCGAGCAGGTCGCAGCGCACGAGCGCGCGATCGAAGCGCTGAAAGAGACACTACAGGCGCAGGCGCAAGAGCAGAAGGCTGTGCGAGCTCGCCTAGATTTCTTGATCGAGCAAAGACTGCTGCAAGAGGAAAACGATCCTCGCGCTGTGCGTGCGAGCCGAAAGGCGGCCGCAAAAGTGCGTGAGCGGGCCGGCGAAGAAGACGCCGATCCGCTCAGTGGAATCATTGTGCACTAGCGCTTGCTACGCGCGGCAGCTGCAAAGATGCTGCCCCACACATAGGCGAAATGCAGCGACTGCAGAATCTCTCTCACGTGCCCGGCGATTGCTCTTGCTGTTTTCATCTGTGTCTTTACTCCGATTGCGATTGCGAACAAGAGATATACTAGCAGGGCTTCGCTTCAACGCAAGAACTTTTATTTGCCGCCAAGGTAGATCGCACGCGCGCGCTGCAGGGCGATCTCAAAATGCTCAGGGTGATCGCCTGTCTTCTGGCCAATCGAGCGGAAGGCAGCATGCACATACTCGTGCAAGGCGATGTCGTGCTGCGCATACCAGCAATTCGGTTGCGCAGGATCGCAGCCATCGATCAGCACGTCGCTGTCAGACATCAGGATCGCACCGGGGCAGCCGTCACCTACACAGAAACAGCCGCGACCTTCGTCGCAGATCTCTTCGACACGCGAAAGCGCTTCTTCGTACACAGGCACAGCTGCAACGAAATCAGCGTCACAGCCTTCGACGGCGGCGCACGCGGCATCACGCTCGGCAGTCCAAACTTGCCGGCTGTCGACGCCCGAGTCATTCACCGGGCAGCCGCACGCGCTCGCGACAAGCGCCATCACCACAAAACCGATTTTCGTTACCGTGTTCACTTTGCGATCTCCCTGCTGACAAGAGATATACTAGCAAGCCTCCGCTTCAACGCAAGAACTTTTTCGATCTCGCTGCGCCCTTACACCCACACAAGCGCAGCGAGCAGATCGAGCAGTGCATACAGCACGAAAACGCCTACCACGACATCGATCACGCGGAAACGCTCAAGCCGCGGCATCTCGCGCGCTGCGCGCATGCCCCCTGTAGTCTGCAAGTCAGAGATGCCGAGCTCGTCTTCTAGGCGCTGCAGCACGGCGCGCGCAGCCTGATAGCGCGTATGCGAGCGCCGCACGACAAGCGCGCCGGCAAGTGCCGTCAGCGCAGCGGCCACGAAGGCAGCGCGCGCCACAAGCGCATGCGACTGCGCTGCTACGCCCACAAGCGCAGTCACTGCAGGATTGAGCGTCAGAAACAGCTTCTGTCGATCCCACCCTAGCGCCACTTCGGCGCGATATTCCGCATGTGCGAGCTTGTAGCGCTCGAATCGCTCGGATCGCTCGACGTGTGCGTCAGTCATAGTCGCCCCGCGCCTCACAAATGGCCCATCCGGGCGGCAGCTCTTCCGAGCAGTGCGGCTCGGAATCAGGGCGCTTCTTGGCGCTCACTTTCTTCGCAAGTCGCTTCTCTTCGCACTTCTGCGCATGCGGCAGGTCGCGAGCGATCTCTTCGTCCGTCAGCGCCGTCAGCGGCACAAGCGTTGTGCCCCCTGTGCGCAGCACTAGGATCGACTTTTCGCCGTTCAAATGGCCCTTGTAGTCTCTGCTCGTGTGCCGATAGATCAGGGTAAGGGCCTTCTTGCGCTCTACTTCATTCATGGTCGATTGCTCCTTCGTGCTGCTGACAAGAGATATCCTAGCAGACTCTCGCTTCAACGCAAGAACTTTTTCTCACGCCTGCTGAGCTTGGTAAGCGGCCCAAGCCGCGGCACCTGCTTCTGTGACCTGCCAGTAAGTCTCCCACGTGCTCTTACGCACGAGAACAGCGTAGCCGCGACGCTCCATCGCTTTCGCCACGACGGGGCTCGTGCTGCCGTTACGACCTGTGTGAAAAGCGCGACTCTCAAGACGGCCCGCCTTGTTAGTGCGATACGCGAAGAAACTCACCATGCCCGCTGTCAACCGTTCGTTACTCATACCCATATCCTAGCGCACTTTCGCTTCAACGCAAGAACTTTTTCGCTCTCAACAAAAAGGCCCGCCGAAGCGGGCCCTTGCACCTCAGCTTGCATCTTCGCGCGCACGCACAGCGCGCACTTCAGTCACTGCGAAGCCGAGCTCGATGTTTCTCTGCATCTCGCGCTGCCCGGCGACTATGGCGCTCTTCTCTGTCTTGTAGCGCCGGCCGTAGGTGCACCAATTCCCATTGCTTCCCTTGAGCTCGTATCGCCAGTGGTATTGAAACTGCTGCGCCATCTTCGTTGCTCCCTGCCGACAAGAGATATCCTAGCAGGCGCTCGCTTCAACGCAAGACCTTTTTAGCGCGATTCAGCCTTGCGCATGAGTGTCGCGATTTCCGCCTCACATTCCGCGGCTTCGCGCCTGTAGCGCGCTTCGAGATCGCTGATCTTCGAAGATTGCGCGATCTCGGCCAAAGACAGTTTGGCGGCAAGCGCCGCGCGTAGCTGTTCGATGCGAGGGCTGTGCAAAATATACATGTGACTTAGCTCCTATTCCGTTCGAAGGTCTCAGTGCGAGCCGGCGAAGAAGGCGGCCGGATGTGCCTTGATCCACTTGTCGGCAGCGGCCGAATCCTTGCGCGAGCACTTGCTGCAGGGGAAGGGAATCCGCTCGCTGCAGAGGCCGCCGCACAGGGGGCAGTGGCCAATCTTGCCCGTCCACTTTTCGATCTTCTTGTACATCTTCGTTTCGCTCCGTTGTTCTCTGCTGACAAGAGATATACTAGCAGGGCTTCGCTTCAACGCAAGAACTTTTTAGCTCATTCCTGATGCCCGTAGCGTTTCAACGCGTTAGGGCTTCGCCAGCCACCATACGGCACGATCTCGCAGGCTTCGAGCCGGGCAAGATTGCGCTGCGCCTGCCGATAGTCATAGCGCAGCGTGAGAGCCGCTCCGATGGCGTCTTCGCGCGCGATGATGCTCGCGCCCTTGTCGAGTCGCAGCACGGCGCTGCGCGCCTTGTGGTAGGCCTGTCGGGCATCTCGAAGCCAAGCGCGCGCCTTTCCTAGCGCATGCTTGCTTGTCATGCCTGTCAATGATCGCCTGCAGGGCCTGCGCGGTATCCGGGCGCAGTGATTTCGAGCTCGTCGCCCTGCTCTGTCACCGTCGCAGTGGTCGCAGTGAAGTAGGCGATCGACTCAAGAATTTCGTCGTGTGTGAGGCCCGTCATGCTCAAGAGCTTCGCCCAAGTCGCGCGCGAGCTCTGCACACGGATCGGCGCTTTCCAGTCCAGCGGATTCGCCACGATATCGAAGGCCTTTTGCATGCGCGCTTGATGCGCATTGAGGGCTTCGAGAGAGGTGTTTTTCGCTTCGTTCATCTTCCGTGCTCCTTCGTGGCGTTGCTGACAGGAGATATACTAGCAGGGCTTCGCTTCAACGCAAGAACTTTTTCGATCACGCCTGCACGGCATCGACGTCGCAAGCGGCCGCAAGCGCGCGACAGTGCGCCGAAAACTCGCCGTGCGCCGCAATCAGATCGCGCTGCAGGCTCAAGAGCGCGAGGCCGACAGGGGGCTTCTCGCTGTGCTCGCTCAAGAGCGCAGCGGCCTCTGAAACGCGAGTCGCCGTCGCAAGATACTTGCGCGCAGCGGCCTTGTCGTTCGTGGCGATGAAATCTGCGAGATACAGTGCGCAGAGCTCGATCGCGCTCGACAGATCAGCGAAGGCGATGGCGCGCGCGTCGCACATCTTGAATGTGTTCGGCATGCCCGCGATGTGCGTGGCGTGGCCCTTGAGGGTGCGAAACACGCTGTCGGCCGTCTTCGAGTTCGTTTGCATACTCATATCTTAGCAGGCGCTCGCTTCAACGCAAGAACTTTTTCGGCGGGCTTCGTCGGCGGGCTTCGTCGGCGGGCTTCGTCGGCGGGCTTCGTCGGCGGGCTTCGTCGGCGGGCTTCGGCCGAGCTCGCCTGCGCCTCTCAGAGGCGCGCGCCTGCGCGCCCTGCCCTCTCACCCTGCCTGCCGCCACCCTGCCAGCCTGCAGGCCCTGAAACGCAAAAGGCCCGCTTTCGGCGGGCCCTTCTGTCAGCGGGATTTTCCTATCAGGCCGGCTGCGCCGCCTTGAGCTCGCGCCCGGCTTCGATGATGGCAGCGCGCAAGCGATTCGGCACCGTTGCGAGCTGACGGCGCGACCATTCCGTATCGGCAGCAATCAGCATTTCACCGGCTGCACGGCGGCACATGTGCAGCGCCCATTTCTGATTTACATCAAGGATCCGCTCACCTGCTTCGCACAGGCTGCCGAGATCGATGTTTGCGCGAATCTTGGCGGCATTGCGCTCAGAGATCTTGTTTGCGCTGACAGTGCCGCTGCCCATGCATGCGTAACACTTGCCGTTGTCGATGTGGCCGGCCCATGAAAGTTTCCCGCTGCCGTCACACTTGCCACACTTCACGTTTTGCTTCGCCATCTGATTTGCTCCCTGTTCCCTGCTGACAAGAGATATACTAGCAGGCGCTCGCTTCAACGCAAGAACTTTTTAGAGCATCTGAAAAGGCCCGTCGAAGCGGGCCCTTGCGCGTCAGATCTTGCAAATCAGCCCTTCCGCAACCATGTCGCGAAATAGCTCTGCAGTGGTATAGCAGGAGTCAACCGGGCACTTGAGCTGCTCTGCCATCGAGGCGCGCTGTTGTTCGAGCAAGCGAATACGGCAAGCCTCCGTCAAAACTTCGTTGCCCATGAGCTTGTCGAAAGTGAATGTGAGCTTGCAAGACTTCATTTTGTTTTCTCCCTGCTGACAAGAGATATACTAGCAGGCGCTCGCTTCAACGCAAGAGCTTTTTCTGTGGCCATTTCGTGCGCAGGCGAAAACGGTTTTCGGCGGGCTTCTGCCGAGCTCGCCTTGCGCCTCTCAGAGGCCCGCGCCTGCGCGCCCTGCCCTCGCGCCCTGCCTGCCCGCCGCCCTGCCAGCCCGCAGGCCCTGAAACGCAAAGGGCCCGCTTTCGCGGGCCCTTCTGTCAGCATGCGCGATAGTCGACGCCGTAGACTTCGCATGCCACTTGCTGCGCGCAGCGCACATACATTGCGGGGCTCTCGTCGGGCGCTTCGCCGTCAGCGATCTCGTGCATCAAGCCCGTCACGAAGTAGTTGAAGGTTTCCGCTGTGTTGCCCATGTGCGCGCTCAGAAGCATCTTCGAGCCCAAGCACTTCGACATCAGTTTGCGGTATTCGTTGCGGTGTTCTTGCGTCGTCATGATCATATCTTAGCGCGCCCGCGCTTCAACGCAAGAACTTTTTTAGCGTGCTCGAAACGGCCCGTCGAAGCGGGCCCTTGCGCGTCAGATGTGGCGATTGCGATAGATCGCGGATTCGGCGCGCTCCGACTCATAGTGCGGCCGCTCGATCGCTGCCCACTGCTTCGAGCTCAGCGGATTCGCGAACTTGCGCGCTTCCGGCGCGCTTTCGAGCCATGCGACAAACTGATTTCGCAGGGAGGCGCGAAAGGTCGAGCGAAACTTCTTCACAGACAGCAACTTGCATGCCGCGAAACGCTCGGCAAATGAGAGCCTCGCGAGGCCACGCTGCCACGATTCCGGCCACGACTTATCGACGCCTGCGCCCCACACATAGCGCCACGAAATGTAAGAGCCGCACCATTCGTCGGCCGACAGCCACACAGGCAGCTCGATGTCGCGCACCTCATACAGCTTCGCCGTCACGAGCATGTCGAAATCCGAGCTCGCACAGAAGGTGCCCGTTGCGTCGAGGTCGACTTGCCCTGCCCACGGCGCAACCGGATCGAGCGCCGACGTGGCGTTTTCGTTGTTCTTGCGCGTGAAGAGAATCTTGTGTGTCGTCGTGCTCATCTGACTTGCTCCGTTGTTCCCTGCTGACAAGATATATACTAGCGCGTTTTCGCTTCAACGCAAGAACTTTTTTGCTCTCAACAAAAAGGCCCGCCGAAGCGGGCCCTTGCAGGGTTAGAAGCGCCCGACAAGGCGCGGCTTCTTATTGATCGTGAGTTGAATGCCGCCCTTTGCGGCCCATGTCTGCCATTGCTGGCAAAGAAGCTCGATGATCTCGGCTTCGGTCTTGCGACCTGCGAAGTTGTTTAGGTTTTCCACGGCAGCCGGGCGGCCGCCTGTGTTCTTGATGGTTTCCGCCCATCGGACGGTTGCGGCACAGTCGCTCGCGCCCTTGAGCGCAACGCCGACGACCTTGATGCCCGTAAAAAAAGAGGTGCCCGTGATGATTTCGAGAGTCGTCATGTTCGTTTTGCTCCGCTGTGTTGAGTGCCGCTGACAAGAGATATACTAGCGCGCTTTCGCTTCAACGCAAGAACTTTTTTTGCTCTCAACAAAAAGGCCCGCCGAAGCGGGCCCTTGCGAAGTTTTCAGCAGCTAAGCGCTGCGAGCTCGCGATACAGAGCATTCGTGCGATCGGCCTTCTGCCAAGCATGCTCGATGCTTTTCGGCTTGTCATTGCTGCAGCTTTCGACTGCGTCGTGCTCTGCCGCAAGCGCGACCTTGAGGTCGGCACGAATCTGTGTCTCTGTGCGCGTCGTCTTCGTCGTCTTGCTGCTACGCTTCGCCATCTGATTTGCTCCGTTGTTCCCTGCTGACAAGATATATACTAGCAGAGCTTCGCTTCAACGCAAGAACTTTTTTGCTCTCAACAAAAAGGCCCGCCGAAGCGGGCCCTTGCGCGGGAAATCACAGCGAGAGATACATGCCAGTCTGCTCTGAGATCACAGCGCGCAGCCTGTCGACAGAGACACCGGGCACTTCTGCGAGCGTCTTCACTCCGCCCGTTGTCTTGCCCGTCTTCATGCTGAAGCCGATCTTCGTCACGCGGTCGAAGCGCACGTCATAGAGATCAGCGCTTGTGAGCGTTACCGTGACGTGTGTCACCTTCATGGCATTCGTGCCGACCTTGAATTGTAGGTGGTTTTCGCTACCTACGAGATTCTTCGCGCCCATCATCACGAAGGCGCGCGACCCGATTTGATCCGCAATCGTTTTCGCCACATTCAAGCTCGACATCTGCACTGCTCCCTGTTCCCCTGCTGACAAGATATATACTAGCAGAGCTTCGCTTCAACGCAAGAAACTTTTTCGCTCTCAACAAAAAGGCCCGCCGAAGCGGGCCGTTACGAGAGGTCACTCGTCGACGTTGCGCACAAGGCCACGTTTTTCGATGCGTTCGAGACACATCGGACAGGTCACTGCAACGTCGTCACACTCAACCAAGTCACAGAGATTCGGCACTCGCTTGCAAATCGCGCTGCCTCCTTCGTCTTGTGACGCATGGTTCAAAAGCACGCGCGCGCTGATGTCTTTGCCCTTGTAGGCGCCCGCAAGCACGCCGTGCACTGTGTAGCGTGTCGTCGTGTCGATGCTGCGTTTCGTCTTCGTCATCATGATCATATCCTAGCGCGGATTCGCTTCAACGCAAGGCCTTTTTCTATGCACAGAAGCTCACGCGAAAAACTGCAGAAACTGCGGCAACTTGCTGTGCCATTTCGCGATATCATTGATCGCTTCAGCGGCTTCGATGGCATCTGCCTTGCGCCACTGCTCGGCCACTGCGCCCGGCCCGAGTATCTTGTAGGGCATGGGCAGCCATACCGTAGTGTTTCCGCGTTTTGTTTGCGTCAGCACGTACTCTCGGCCGCTCGCATTTTGGCGAAAGCGCTGCCACTTCTGCGCGCGAAACGATTTCGTGTGAATCAGAAGGCCGGTTTTCGTCGTCGTCATCATACCCATATCCTAGCGCGCTCTCGCTTCAACGCAAGCACTTTTCGATGGCCTTTACATGCGCATGTAGGCATCCAGCGTACGCGCCAAGTGCTAGCTACGCGGGCACGGATCGAAGCCCGCCCAAGGCCGGAGAATCGTGCCAACTTCGATCGAAGAAAAGTGCTTGCGTTGAAGCGCTACAACTGCTAGGATAACGATCATGCAAGCACAACACAGCGTCACGGCGGCCGACTCGAAGCTCATTGCGCGCGCAACGCGCCTGCGAGCTCGTGTATGGGCCCTGCACTACGCACAGGGCAGCGCCTACGCGCGCAATCTTGCCGCCCTGTGGAAGGCGCACGGCTTGGCAGGCGTGGGCCTCGCATGTCGCGAGCTTGCTCGCACGCTGGCAGACGTGCCCGGTGCGCACGAATGCTTCAGCGAGGCGCGCGCGATCGCGCATCTTGCGCCGCAGTGAGATCACGCGGGAATCGACGACACACAAAAAAGTTCTTGCGTTGAAGCGGAGGGCTGCTAGTCTGTGTGTTGTCGGAAGCGAGCAACCGGAAAGCCAGCGGAGCGCAACGTAGCGCAGGGAACGCAGAGGGCCGGGGATATCCAGCGAAGCGCGATTTAGCGCAGGGAACGCAGAGGGCCTCGCTCGCTTCCGACATCGGGCACGAAGACAGGGAGCTGCACGAAGATGACGCGTATCGCTCTTTTGGTTACACAGTCGGCCGCAAAATGGCGCGCGTCTTCGCCCTGACGTCGAGCTCGCAGCGCACAGCCCTCGCCTTCGTCGACGCCGAAGGCACTGTGCGCCGCTCTGACAGCTGGCAGCAGGCAGGCCGAGTGATTGGCCACGTCAGCGAGATGCAGGCCAAGCAGGCCGGCTGAAGCGCAGCGGAGGGCAGCCTAGAAGAGCTGTCGGCCGCCAAGTGCCGTCAGCAGCAACGCCAAGCCAGCAAGCGCACATGAGATCCAATAGGCCCACTGTATTTTCCCGGGCGCTGCCGCAATGGCAGTGGCCATGAATGCGATGCAGCAGGCGAAGCATAGAACGATTGCGGCTGCAGGTGTCATGCCTGCCATGGTAACGCCGTAAAACCGCGTAAGCCTAGCGCTATCACGTGATGGGCAAAAAGTTCTTGCGTTGAAGCGGAGGCCTGCTAGTATATATCTTGTCAGCAGGGAACAGGGAGCAAGCGAGATGTTCAAGGTAGGCGATTCGGTTTTGGTAAATGGGTATCCGGGTGTGGTCGCGACGGTGCACGCACATGACAACGGCGTCATGGCAGGCATGATCGACGTACGCTTCGACCATGGCCAAGGCAGCGTGTGTGTCGACGCGAGCGATGCTCTGCCCGGCGAGGTATGGCTGCAGATCTGCAAGATGGCAGCTTCTGACCTGCGCAAGGCGCGCAAGGAAGGCTCGATCCTGATCTCCGACACAAAGCACGGCTCTGTCGAGCTCCGCTATGTCTTCACCGAAAAGAGCTTCGAGATCCACAAGCTCGGCATCGACGCTCGCCACATCATGACGATCGAAGCCAACAAAAAGGCGCCCGAGAAGCTTGCCCCGATCTATCGCATCGAAGTCGGCTGAAAAAGTTCTTGCGTTGAAGCCCAACACTGCTACTATATAGTCATGGCAACGAAAAAGAAGAAGACAGCGCAGCCGGAAAGCTTGGCCCTGCGTCAGCTGGAAAAGATGCGCGATGACATGGAGCGCCACAGCGAAACGCTCGTCGCAGAGATGCGCGGAGTCGTCGACGCATTCAAGACAGAGGTAGCAAACGCGTTTCGTGAGATGCAGATGCGCGTCACGACTGCACTAACCGACGTTGCCGGATCTCAGGCCTCTCTGAGAGAGCAGCTCGTTTCGGACAATCGGGAAATCAAGGCTCTCTTGACTGAGCTGCGCAACGATCGCGCGCGCATGGATGCGATCGAAGAGAGGCTCGCGCGCCTCGAACGCGCCTCTTGAATAAAGTTCTTGCGTTGAAGCGCTGCCCTGCTAGTATATCTCTTGTCAGCAGGGCGGCGCGCAGGAAGAGAAAGCAGCAAATGGAAACCATCGACGAGAACTGTTCGCAAGGCACGACAGCGCGCCCCACACACTGGTGTGGAAACACAAAATATGCCTGCGTGCTATGCGATTCGCCGCTCAAGCCCGAGCGCTGCAGCGAATGCAAGACACAGCTTTATCCCGAGCAGATGCACGCCGACGAAGGCAGATGCGCGCCCTGCGCAGGGAAGCACCGATAGGCCTGAGCGCCTAAGCAGCCATGTCGATCGGATCGCGCATTGAGACGAAGCTCGCAATGCGCGGCTTGTCTTTCCGCCCGTGCTCTTGATGCCGATAGCGCACGATCCGCCCGATCAGCCAATCGCGACAGCGCCACCATCCGGCGCGCTGCTTCGCGTTGAAGCCGGTTCCGATCTTGAAGCGCACGCCCGTCTTGAGATCGCGCACTACAAGCTTTCCCATCACATCGCCTGCGACCTTATTGGCCTTGAGCGTGCGGCGCTTCGTCTGCCCGAGCTCGCCCACGAAAGCGGCATTGCGATTGCGCTGCAGCTCTAGCACATCGACGATCTCGGCTTCGCCGTCGCTGAAGCGCTTCAACTTCGACAGGTAGCCCTCTCGCAACGTCGCTCGATTGTGCTTGTAGGGCCCATCCGGCGCGCGCAGCATCACGCCTTCGTGGCCGGCTGCGAGGCACTTCGCTTCGTAGGCTGCGAGCTCTGCTGCGTCGTGGATCGCAACGTGCTCGCAGAGGCGCACGTGCGGCCCAAAAGCGCAATGCAGGATGCGTCGACGCACGACCTCAATGCGCTCAGCGAACGGCAGCGCGCGATCTTCGTTGTAACAATCGAAGACGACGAAAAACCAATCGGCAGGGGGCTCGGCTTCGCGCGTCATGACTGCGCTTGTGACGGCCTGAACCTGCGCCGGATAGGGAAGCATCAGCTCGCCGTCGAAGCCCTCGATACGAGCGCCAAGGCCTTCGAGCTCGGCTCGCATGTGCTCGTTTGGGATCGGCTTGAGCGCGCGCGAAAGGGCCCTGCCGTCACGGATCACGCAGCGAATGCCGTCATACTTCGGACTGGCCAAAACAGGGTAGCGGATCGCTTCAATGCCCTTGAGCGTCGCAGCGAGCATCGGCCGAAATGCAGGTGCACTCTTCACGCGGCAAGCCCTCCAAAATACCAAAAGGCCGAGACGTCAGCGACGGCGTCTCGGCCTCTCTCTTCGACTGCAGACGAGCGCATCAGTTGTATTTGAAGCCGGCCTGTTGAAGCAACTTGCCGATCTTCGAATTCACAGGCGGCAAGTGCGTGCCTAGCGCGATCTTGATCCCATAGACCATTTCGGCCTCAAGGCCCGACGAGAGCTTCTCGTCGTCTACAAGTTTCATGAGCACCCGGCGAGGCACAGCGACTGTCTTGCCTGCCGCTCGCTTCGCGCTCGTCGCCGAAGCGCGCTTCTTGCCCTGCGCCTGGGCTCGGCCCGTCAGCTTTTCGAGCTTCGCGACCTGCTTTTCACGTTCGAGCCCATGAAGCTCGGTTGCTGCGCTCGCGCTGATCTTGCCGGCTGCAACGGCCTTCTTCACAGGCGAAGCGAGCTCTGCGATCTTCACCCAATTCTTGATGCAGGCTTCGGTCACGCCGAAGACAAGCGCAGCCTTCTTGCGATCGCCTCCGTTGCGATGCAGCAGGCGAAGGCACTTCTCGGCCTTCACGACGACGTCGTCGTCACGGCGGATCTCATTGAGCGAGATCGAGACGCCCTGCACGTGCGTCTCGTCGCCCTGCTCGATCAGAGCAGGCACGAGCACAGGCTCTTCGCCTAGCTTCTTCAGGCGCGCATTCGCTTCGCGCGCATGCATGACACGGCGCCGGCCGTCGACGACCTCTGCGCCACGCTCGGAATTGCGGACTAGCACCGTTTCCTTGATGCCCACTGCCATCAAGTTCAGGATCATCGACTCGTCGAGAGACAGCTTGATCCGTTCATCCCATAATTCATGTTCAGGCCCGTCTTCTGTATCGAGCCCCACGATCACGAGCTTCTTCGGATCGTACCAGTAGACATTCCCGCGCTTCGACGCAGCGGCTGCAGCTTCGGCCATGGCCTCAGAACTCCTTTTACTCTTCTTCAAGGGTGTGCCTCTGCTAGATATCGCGTCATTGCCCGGATCGATGGCGCAAAGCGAAGCACGATGCCAGCTTTTTCGATCTGCGCCCTGAAACTTTCCTTCGCAGGTGTTGCCGGGCGTTGCCTGAAACGATTTTCGACCTGCGCGCGCTAGTTCATTTCGCTCTTGTCGTCGCTCGCATAGAACGCGTGCAGCTCAAGCACTCTCGTCACGGCATGGTCGAGATCGTCGCAGTCGGCTGTGATGAACGTCACCCACAGGTCAAAAGGGTCGACACGATACGAGCGAGCCTTGCGCACGACTGCGATCGCCTGCTGCGTCGTGATCCCCTTCGCATGTGGCGAAGCCATGAGTCGAAAGACCGCATAAACGTCTTTTGCCGCCCCTGCCTTCGTCGTGACACGAGGGTGCCTGCGTGCCCATCTTGCCATGACAAGCGCACCTTCAAGGCCGCGCAAGGCCCTACAGGTGGCATCGACTATTGCATGAATCAGCATAGCTACGAGATACCGCGCAATGAGCTCGTGCGCGCGATACACTCGAAAGCGAGCCGAGCTCATTGGCAACGGCCGACTGAACCACGGCCGGAGAAGGCGAGCGACACCTAATGCCCGCTCGCCTTCGTGGCGTGCAAACTCTGAGCTCGGCTCGTCTCTAAGCGCTCAGCTTCGTCTCTGCGCGGCGCAGCGCTGGCAGTGTCCAGCGCTTGAGGCCCCGGAAGCGCTTCAGCTCTGAGAGCCTCACGGGCTTCGCAAAAAGCACGATGTCGCCGATCACCTCGCAGTCGCCACGCACGGCGCGCTGCGCTACGAGCTCGGCTGCGAGCGCCTGTGCGCGCTTCGTCGGCCGGCCTGCTCGCGCCACGGCATAGTAACCCGGCCTACGCTTGCCGCCCCGGCGAGAGCTGCCGTCATTGCGCTCCGGCTCTTTCGACACCTCTGACAGGCTCACCTGTTCGAAGGCCTCGATCTTCTCGCGCACGACTTCATGCTCTCGACCATTCACGACGACTTCGACCGAAGGCACGAATGCGCCGAAGACAGCGCCGGCCGGATGCTTGCCGATTCCGCCGCAAGCTTCGCACATGTGCCTCTCGACGATCTCTCGCTCGGCATCGAACTTCTTCGGCTGACGCATCCAATAATTGTATGCGCGATAGTCCATCCGAGAGCCGTCTTTGCGCACGACATAACCGCCCGTGCCGCACTCATGCGATCCGGTACCGTCGCACACTTCGCAGCTCTTCATGGCTGCGCGCGCATTGGCGATGTGCATCTCACGGATCTCGATGATGCGCGCCTTACCCCGTGGGATGGGCTCTCCCTGATACGTCTTCTTGACGGCATCTGCTTCTTCTTGCCACTTCGCGATCAGCTGTGACTGAGAGCGACAGCTTGAGCACTCGACTTGACCCATGCATGCGTCGCAGCTGAAGGCCTCGCCGTCGTCATGCGCGAGAAAGATCACTGTGCCGCTCGCATTGAGCGAGCCGGCCATGCCAAGGCCCGGAAGCCGCTTCGACACACCGAGCTTACGAGCTTCGTCGATGAACTCGCTCGCCGTCTCGTAGTGATCTGCCCCTACCCACGCTAGATAACTGTGCTGAATACGCATAAAACTTACATCCTTGAAACGTTGCCGCTCATATTATCGTAGCACTTCGCTTCAACGCGTCAAGTATTTGGTGTAAACTTTTTGATACCGAAAAGCCGTTCGAGTTCATACTCTTCGATCAGCGCATTCGCCGCGCCATGGTTTCCAGTTTCCTGATTCACGATCGCGAGCACGATGCCGATCGAGCTTGGCGGCGCGCTCTTCGTTGCCATCTTGACGAGCCCTCGAAGCCGCACGCGGGCATCGCGAATCGCTTGCGGCTCTTCCTTCGCGCCCTGCTTGGCGTTGCCGTTAGCAGGCTCGTGAGAGCTCGCGCGCTTGCCTGCCTTCGCCAAGCCCGGCCGATCCGGGCGCTCGTCTGCAGGGCGAGCTCGCCGCTTGAGCACCTTTGCCCTCGAAGCCGCACGAAGCTCGACCTCTGTGGCCGGCGCGCTGAGCTTGGCCTCGACCTCTGCAGAGGTGTCTTGCCCCAAGCGCTTCAGGTGTGTCTTCGAAAACGCATCGCGAAGCTTCGCCATCGACGCGCCCCTTTCAGTCGATCGTCATGCGCACGACAAGCCCGAATTCGACATAGTCATTCGGATCGCCATTGAGCTCGATGTGCGAGGGCACTTCGCGCGTCTCGCCATTGACCTCGATCGCGCGCATGCGCAAACCCGAGAAACGACCTTCGCGAAACGAGCCGTCGCCCGTTTCAAGATGCACGTTTCGGCCAACTGCGCCGACAACGTCATCAATCCATTGCCCCGCTCTCGCCTTCTTCTTTGCCATCGCCTGCGCCTTCTTCTTTCGTCCAGCATGCTTTGCTGCAAAACAACTTCACGGCCTTCGGCACTTCCCTTTCGCAGCCTTCGGCTGCGCACTCCGATATGCCGAAGAGCGTGACCGCTCCGGCGTCGCGCAGGCGCTTGAATTCTGCGCGCTCCGATTCGGTCATAAACGGCGCATTGCTGAAACGAAACTGCGCCCGATTGGGCGGCCCGCTGCCGCCGCTGTTTAGATTCATGGGCGCACCGGCTGCGCGCCCGTTTGATGCTGGTAGCGACTGCCAAGCCCCGGCGAGCCGTAAGGGCGCGCAGCACGCGTCTTGCACATGCCGAAAGCAATCTGACAGATCGGAAGGTCGGGCCGCAAGCGGATCTTGCGCGCGCTGACATTGTAGAGCTCAAGCGTGATCTGTCCGGAGAAACCCGGATCGATGAAACCTGCCGTCACATGCACGATCAAGCCCATGCGACCGATGCTCGACTTGCCCTCGATCTTGCCGCACACACGAGGCCCGAGCTCGACGCGCTCGATCGTTGTGCCGAGCACGAACGTTTGCGGATCGAGCGTGAAGAAGCTGTCTTGCCCGCTGCCGAGATCGACAGGGTAGCTCGACACAGCGCGATCGAGCATGTCGACATCACCTGCGCCGGGCTGAAAGCAAACAAACGAACGGCCCAAGCGAAGATCGATCGATGCGGGCTGCACCTGCCATGGCTCGCACGGCTCGACACGGATCCAGTGTTCGTGCGCGCGCAGCGACTCTAACTTCTCGCCCTGCTGAAGCGCCTCCTTGATGTCGACATCAGAAAAGATCACGGCTCGGCATCCTTTCGCGCTAGCGCAAATGCGACTCGAAAATCGAAGATCATCTGCTTGCGCATGTTCTCGCCCGGCTGACGCAGCAGATATGCAGGGTGATAGCTCACTATGGCGCAGCGAAGCTTGCCGGCGATCTCGCACGTGATGGGCATGCCTCGCCACGGTCCGATCGATGTGACCTTCGCGAGGCTCGCCGCCGTCTTGCCGAGCAGCAAGAGCACAGCAGGATCGACCGTCTTGATCATGTCGAGCGTGCGAGGCGCGCAAGCCTTGAGCTCGCTCGCAAGCGGCAGCCGATACGAAGGCGCGCGACAGCCGACCATGTGCAAATAACCGATGTCGTCAGAAACGATTTTCGCTTCAGCGAAGAGCCCATCGAGCACCCGGCCAATCATTCCCGCGAAGGGCCTGCCCTGCAGATCGTCGTCGAGGCCCGGTGCATCGCCCACGACGACAAGCGATGCATTCGGACTGCCCCTGTAGAAAACGACTTGCGTGCGAGACAGCGAGAGGCCGCAACTGACGCAGCCACGCCACGACAGCGCGAGATGTTCGAGGCGCACGGCGCCTAACGGCCGGCCCAAGTCGCTCACGTCACTCATATGCCGAGCCCCATCACGCCCATAAGCTCGGCTGCGCTCGACAGGCTGCGAAACTTGTATGCCTTGAGCAGGCGCATCACCTGCGACTGATCGCGCGACACAGGCACAGGGCGAAGCCGCACGTCTGTCTTGACCTTCGTGAGCTGCAAAAAGAGCTCGGCCTTGTCGGCGTCGCGCGTCACTGTCTCGCGAAAACGCTCGGCCACTGGCCAGCCTTGGCCGCTTTGCGCATGCGCGACGATGCCGCGCAGGTGCCCATACTCTGCGATCAGCGCCGAAGCTGTCTTCTCGCCGATGCCGCGCAGGCCCGGGATGCCGTCGCTCGAATCGCCTGCGAGCGCTTTCAGCAATGGCAGCTGCCGCGGCCGCACACCGTAGCGTGCGCGCACAGCATGAAAATCATACGGCGTCTCTTTGCTGCCACGAAAGCCCGGCGACACAACCGTGATGCCGGGCCCTGCAAGCTGCCTGAGATCAGAGTCGCCCGTGTAGATCGTGACCTCGTAGCCCTTCGGCTGCAGCACCGTTGCGACCGTCGCAAGCACGTCATCAGCTTCGCACTGCACGCCGTAATACTGCCGCACACCGGCATACGACAGGAGCTCATTCAGGCGCGCTTCGCTCGCGACGACTTCGCGCGAGAGCTCTTCGTGTGCCGGCGTCGCATCTTCGGTGCGCTTCTTCTTGTAGTCGGGCCACAGCTTCAGCCTGAAGTTGTCTGTGCCCTCCCACGCCACGATCACCGGAGCACGATAGCGCGAGCGCACACGCAGCAGGCCCGCAACGAAGCCATACATGCCGCCCGTGCGGATCTCTTCGCCGTCGACGTGCGCCGACAGCTCGCTGAATGCGTCAGCGTTGCGCCACAGCAAGTTTTTGCCGTCGACGATCGTGACCTTCTTGGCCATCAGATGCGATCCCAAATTTTCTCAAGCGCTTCGGCCTGCTTCTCTGTCAGCGACTTGCCGTCACCGAGCCGAGACTCGATGCTTTCGACGAATTCGCCTTCCCACTGACTGAGCGTGATGCCGCCCTGCACGCCGTCAGCGCTCCGGATGTCTTCGATCATTACTTCATGGCTAGTCTTCGCCACTGTTCATGCGCTCCGAAATGTCTGTGCGCGCTTCGCTTCAGCGCACGGCTTTAGATAGCGCAGTGATCGCCTTTTCGCTTAGAGCTTTTTTGCGTTCAAGCAAACTTACTGCACATCGCCCATTGCCACACAGGCGCGCCTGATTGTTTGCACTTGGATTGCTGATCCACTCTCGGCCGAGCACGCTGATCGGAAACGCCTTCGTCGCACGATTGAATACCTGAATTTCCTTCTCGTGCAGTGAGCTCAGGCGCGCCAAGCCCCTACGCAACTTGTATTCAGTCCAGGCCATGAAGGCGAGGCCGGCTGCGTCGGCCAAGTCTTCCGACGTCTGACGCGAAGGCTTGCCTCGCACGCTGCTTCGCGCATTGCAGTGCGAGAAATCGAGGCCAAAACGTTTTTTGACGCAGCGCTCAATCAGGTCTTTTTGCGCCGTCGCATCGTGCGCAACGAAGAGCTTCACAGCGATCGGATCGTGCAGTCGATAGCGCGTGCCGTAGCTCCACATGAGCCGGCGCGCTTGGCCTCCGATTTCGCCCAAATAGTGCGCGCCCTGATCTGCGCCGATCGCATAGTCTTCGAGCGCGATGTAATCAGGCGCATGTGCGAGCGCCATGCGTTCGATCCATCGGCTCACAAAATCGAGTCGCATGATCGAGCGTATGTGCTTGTCAGGCTGACGTGTAGTCGTCGGCAGCTCGACTCTTGTGCCGTGCGCCTTCGCCGCTGTGACGCTGCCTGCCTTGTCACTATAAAACCAGTATCCGTCAAGCTCGCCGTCACGCAGCTGCACGACTGCGCCATGATTCAGGCTGATATCCCATCCCTGCACGATGACGGCCGAGCGCTTCGTCACATCGCACTCTCAATGCGCGAGACGCCGTCTTCCTTCACGACGATCAGCGTGCGCTCGAAGGCCTCTGCGAGATCTTGATCGTGCGCAATGAGAAAGATGCTCTCTCGCTCGCGCCGAAGATTCTGCAAGAGCTCGACGACTCGCTGCCGCCCTTCGGCGTCGAGGCCGTCGAGGCATTCGTCGAGGCACAGAATGTTGACGTGCGCGCCTTCACGTGTGCGCACGAGATCCATAAGCGCGAAGTTCGTGGCGATCTCGATCTTCTTCCATTGGCCGCCTGACGGCGGATAGTCTTCGATTCCTTCGATGGCCCACGTGATGCCGATCTCGTCGCGCATCTCGCCGCCCTTGAGCTCTCGCTGCGTGCTGAAGCAGACAGTAATGTCGCCGCTCGCGAGCGTCATCAGGTAGTGATTGGCGCGCTCTGTCAGAAGCGGCATGACTGTGTCGAGCGCAAACGAGGGCAAACCTGTCGGCCCAAAACCACGGGCCCAAAACGAGAGCAGCGCGAGCTCTGACGTCAGGCTCTTGACGTTCGATCGGGCCGCCCGTCGCTCGCGCTTCAGCGCACGCACCTTCGTCTTCGCACTCAAATAGGGGGCAAGGTGTGGATTTTCGGCATCACGCAGCAGACGTGCCTCGCGAGCCTTTTCGGCCGCCCGCTCTGCCAGTGCACGCACGCGCGCCTTCGCCGTATCCACAGCCGCAAGCTCGGCCGATACGCGGGCCCTCTGCCCCTCTGCCCGCCTCGCAGCGTCGTCGGCCTCTGCAAGGCGCTTGTCAGCCGACTGCTCGGCTCTCAGCGCCTCCTGCTCGCTTTCTTGGGCGCTCCGAAGCTCACCTTTCAGCACCTCGCCCCGGGCCATCATGCTCGCCCTGTGCTCGGCAGCATGGCCTTCGCTCAAGTCGCCCGTGCACACCGGGCAGCGCTCGCCCTTCAGCTGCTGCAGCGAACGCGTCAGCTCTCGCAGCTCGGCATTGGCCTCTGTGCGCGCTTGCGCAGCGCTGCGAGCGGCATCGCGCGCCTTCTTCTGCTGCACGCGAATCTCGTCGACGCGCTTGCGCATTGTCTCGATCTCAAGTTCGAGCACGCCAAGCTGTGCGCGTAGCGCCGGCACGTTGATGTCTGCGCCGGCCGTCTTCGCCTGCTCGCCAAGGTTGCGCGCTTCTTCCGTCAGGCAGCGCACACGCTCTTCGACGTTTTCAACATGCCGATCTCTGCGCGCGCGCAGGCCGACAAGATCGTGATCTTCGATCCGCTGCTTCAAGCGCACGACGTCGGCCGCTGCGATCTCGCGCTGTCGCTCTGTCGTCAGGCGCCTGCGCTTTGCCTCTTGATGGCACAGCTCGAAGATGCCCGTGCCCATGATGCGATGCAGAATGCTCTTTCGCTCGCTGTCTTTCGTCGTGGGATACACGAAGCGATCGCGATCGCCCTGCCCATACAGCACCGTGTTTCGGAAGCCTTCCCAATCGACGCCGATCAGCTTCTCGATCGTGCTCTGCAGATCGCCCTTGCTGGCTGACAGCTGCTCGCCGTTGCGTTCGATGGCGAGCTTCGGTGCTTGCTTCCATCGCTCGCGAATCACGCTATACGCGTCTTCGCCGTCGATCAGATTCACGACCACGCGCGCCGATTTCTGCCCGCGATGGATCACTTTGTCGCCCGCTTCGCCGTCGAGCGCTTCGCCGTAGAGTGCCCATCCGAGCGCCTTGAAGATGCCCGACTTGCAAGCGCCGTTCGATGTCGCCGCCTCTGTGTCGCGATTGTCGCCGATGATGAACACGAGCCCTTGCCGATCGAGCTTCAGGTCAAACGACTTGAAGCCGGCGAAGTTCTCGGCTTGCATGCTGACTAGCCGCGCCATTGGCCCTCGACAGCTGCGAAGATGTCGCGCCCGAGCTGCTTCAGCGCTTTGCGATCAAGCCCCGTTGTGTCGACCTCGACTGCCTCGACGTAGCCGGCAACCATTTTGCGAGGTGGCAGCACTTCGACCTTGCCGCTCTTCTTCGAAACGATGCGCGTCGTGTGATGGTACACAGGATCGTGCACCCAACTTGCGCGCAGGCCCTTCGCCGTCAGCGCTGCGACCTGCAGCTCGGCCGCTTCCTTTTGCTTGATGAGCTCGGCATGCGTACAGCGAACACGCACTCTCACGTAGTCGCCCCGGCGCGTGTCGAGCTTTGCATCGTCGCCGAAGTCGAGCACGTGAAAGCGAGGCGCAGCGCCATCGACGAAGACCTCCTTGCGCGCGCCCGATTCACGGTACTCGACGATCCAAAAGCCAGCATCGCGCCCGATGTCGTCGAAGCGATGATGCATCGGCGCGCCCAAGTAGCGCCCTTTGCTGCCCCGGCCGAAGGTTTGCGGATCGTGAAAGTGCCCCGAATAGACATAGTCAAAGGCCTCTGTGAGCTCGGCCGCTTCGAGGCCGTGCCCTTCTTCGCATGTCCAGCCACCATGCGTGCAGCCCACGATCGAGTTATGCATCAAGAGCACATTCACGCCGTCGCCGCTCGGCTTCATGGCCTTGAGCGCAGCGCGCGTCTTCTCGATCGGCGAAAACTCCAACGGCCAAAATGTGAGCCACGGTCGAGGGCAGTAGGGCTCGCCCGTTTGCATGTACGTGCAGCCCTCGATCTCGGCAAGCGCTTCGACCGTGAAGCGCTCGCCCCGTGTATTCACGCCATCGTGATTGCCGGGCACGATGAACAACGGTACAGGCGCCTTGCTCAGGATGCGAAACGTTTCTGTCAGCGTGATCGCATCGGTGCGAGAGTGATCGAACAGATCGCCTAGAATGTAGATCGCCTCGCACTGCGCACGCTCTGCTGCGCGATACGCTCGGCCCCACAGCGCGAGCTGATCTGCCAAGCGATCAGTCACGCCACGCGCGTCGACCTGCTTGGCATGCGGCAGCGTGTTGCTCATGTGAATGTCACTGATCTTCAGCGCACGATACGCGCTCACGCTGCGAGCTCCCATTTCATCCGCTTGTAGAAAAGCCCGATCAGCCTCGCGCGCAGCGCCGGCACGTTGCGAATCTTCCGGGCAGCTGCCGCATACGTGTCGCCCAAGCGAAGCTTGCCGACCTTCACCCCTTCTTTGCTCTTCTTCACGAGGCCCATCTCTTCAAGCTGCAACATCAAGCTGTGCTCGTAGTCGATGCCTCGATTCCAATAGATCGCAAAGCGCGACTTCTTGAGCGGCGGCCCGATCTGATTCTTCTTGCACTCTGTTTCGATGGCAGACGCGATCTTCCCCTTCTTGGCGTCTTTTTCGGTGCCCACGCGAGCCACATACACAATCAGGCTCGCATAGAAACGCGGCGCATTGCCGCCTGCGAGCTCTTCGTCATTGCCAAACATCACATTCATCTTCTTGCGCACCTGCGACACGAAGACGAGCGCAACATGCTCTGTCGCGAGATCTTCGACGATACCGGGCAGCTCTTCGGACCAGATGCGCGCCTCTGCAGGGTAGCGCTTCTTGCCCGTCTTCGTCTCCTGCGTCTCCCACGCCTTGCAGGCGTTCAGGCTGTCGATCACGATGACAATCGGGACAGCGATCTTCGTGCGCTTGCGAATCTCTTTCGCGCGCCGGATCGTCGCCTGGATTTGTCCGATGACGTCTTCGAGCGTCTTCATACGTCTCGGCAAAATGAGTCGCTTCAGATCAACGCCCAAGCGCGCAGCGTAGTCAGGATCGAGCTTGTGCTCTTTGTCGATGTACACCGCCACGCCGCCACGGCGCTGTGCTTCGGCGCACAGGTGCAGGGCGATCGTTGTTTTGCCCGATCCTTCCTTGCCGTGCAGGATGCTGACGCGCCCAAGCGGAAAGCCGCCCCGGCCGATGGCAGCGTCGAGCGTCGCAGAGTGCGTCGACAACACGCCTCGAATGCGGCTCATATATGCCGAGTCGCCAAGCGTGCGCACCGGGCCCACTGCCTTGTCAGAGGCCATGCCTGCAAGGAAATCAGCAAGCACGTCGCTCGGTGATTCGAGACGCTTCTTGCGCTGCTTGGCCTTCTTCGCCTTGGGCTTCTTCTTGGCTGCTGTCGCTGTGGCCATAAAAACGAGGGCCGCCCTGCGCTGGCGCGGCCCCTCTTTCTGTCAATCGTGCCTGACTCGCGCTTACTTCTTCTTGCTCTTCTTGGCGGGCTTGCCCTTGGCCTTCTTGTCGGCCTTCACTTCTTTGGCCTCGACCTTCTTGCCGCCGCTCTTCGCCTTGGCCTTGTCGGCTTTCTTGTCGACCTTCTTGTCGGCCTTCTTGTCGGCCTTGCCCTTCTTGCTCTTGGGCTCGTCGTCTTCGTCGTCGTCTTCGTCGAGGCCCGCAAGCGCGTCGTCGAGATCGTCGAGGCCCAAGTCGTCGTCATCTTCCTTCGAAGCCTTCTTGCCCTTGCCCTTCACGGCGGCAGCGGCCTTGCCCTTCTTGCCCTTGGGCTCGTCGTCTTCGTCGTCGTCTTCTTCGTCGTCGTCTTCGTCGTCGTCTTCGTCGTCTTCGTCGTCGTCTTCGTCGTCATCCTTCGACGCAGACTTCTTGCCCTTCACAGCGGCCTTGCCCTTCTTGCCCTTGGGCTCGTCGTCTTCGTCGTCTTCGTCGTCTTCGTCGTCGGAGTCGTCGTCTTCGTCGTCGTCTTCGTCAGCGCTGTCTTCGACGTCGTCGTCTTCTTCGTCGTCGTCTTCGTCTTCTTCGTCGTCGTCTTCGTCGTCATCCTTCGACGCAGACTTCTTGCCCTTCACAGCGGCCTTGCCCTTCGCCTTGGCCTTGCCCTTGGGCTCGTCGTCTTCGTCGTCGTCTTCGTCGTCTTCGTCGTCGAGATCAGCTTCGTCGTCTTCGAGCTCGTCTTCGTCGTCGAGCTCGTCTTCGTCTACAGCACGGCTTTTCTTCACGCTGCTCTTCTTCATGCTGGATCCCTTTCCGTCGTCGTCATCGTCGTCATCGTCGTCAGCATCGTCATCGACCTCGACGCCCTTGATGATCGCAACTACCTCGTCAGGGCTCTTGATCATGTTGCCCACGACCCGAAACAGGTCGCAGTCGCCATCTTCTGCCATGGCCTTCGCAATGGAAGCGCGCACAGCCTTCGGCAGCTTGCGCGGCTCTTTCGCACTCTCGGGATCGACCTTCACTTCATACTTCGTCTGCCGAGCCTTGCCTGACTTCACGACACGGATCAGCACGGCTTCGCGCGGATTGCTGATGTCGCCGTTGTCGAAGAAGCATTCCATAATGCCGTCAAAGATCTGCTTGCCGACCATCGCGACAAGCGGCTGCCCCTGCTTGTCGTGCTCTTGCCACTCGCCGCCCGCTTTCTTCCGAAAGCCCATCGGCGTCACGCCCCACAGATATTTCGTCTGCGGCCTCGACTCGTCGGCTTCTTCGTCTGTGAACTTGCCGGAGTCGAGCGCCTTGCGCATTGGGCACTTGCCCGTCAGGCGCACCTTGCGCTTCTTGAGCACCTTCTGCACGAAGGGGTGCTCGATGATCGGATTCGTCTCAGGGTCGAGCCCCACGACCATCCGATTATTTTTGCCGACGCCATAGTGCACCGTAACCGGAAGGTAGTTCTTGCCCTTCGTCAGCGGATGCTTGTCTTCGTCACGGCAGGGCGGATGCACGTACAAAAGCGTTTCGCCCTTCTCGAAGCTTAGATACTCGCCGCCGCCCCGCTGCTGTTCATCGTAGCCGCGACGCATTGCGCCCAAATCAACGCCACCTGTCGTCATGCCTTGCCTCTTTTCTTCTTCTTCGTTTTGCCGCGGCTCGCGCGCGCATTGATCTCTTCCATTCGTCTGATCTTCTCGGCCTGCGACGGCTTGCGCACTGCGTCGACAGGCGAAATCGTTTCGTCGTCGGCGTCACTGCCACGGCCCGACAAGTTCCAGCCTCTTGGCTCGCGAGGCTCGGCCGGCGTGTTGAGCCCCTGCGCATTGAGCTCTGCGCGCGTCCGTGCGCCCCTGCTCTGCAGCTGATTTGCCTTCTTGTCGAAGGCGCGCTGCATCGCCTCCGCAAGCGCGAGATTGCGCTCTGCGAGCGCGATCGCCTGCTTGTGCTGCACGAAGCCGTCTGTGCTCTCGATCGCGTTGCGCACCTTCCATTCGGCCGCCTTCGGATCTTCCGCAAGGATGCTGCTCGCACGAGTCGCGCGAAAGCGCCGATACCAGCTATCGACCTGCGTGAGCTCGGCCTTTGCTTCGGCCGCAATCGCGCCCCAATACGCCAGCTGTGCCGATACGCGATCCATGTCATCCGACAGATCAACGCCGATCGTCAGCTCGGAACCTTCGCCGATGATGTTGACGTCGACCTCGACGCCAGCGACCTTGATTCTCTGCCGCGCGAATCGCTCGATATACTCCGCGCTGCCCTCGCTCATGAACGCCCTTTCTTGGCCTTCTTCTCGGCTCTCTGTGCATCGCGCTTCTTCTTCGTATTGAGCCGCAGCTTGCCTAGCTTGCTCTGTTTGAAAAACATCCGGGATGCGTCGGGCATCTTCAGGGGCTTGCCCCCGTTGATGATTGGCGAGCGCTGCACACGGCCGGGCTTGACCTTCAAGGTGAAGCTACCGAAGCCAGCAATGCGCACGAACTGCCCGTCACGCACGATTTGAAAAACAGCCTCGAAGACGTCTGAGACGACGTCGCTCTTGACTCCTGCTGCCTTGGCGATTTCGTTGATGCCTGCCATGTATGATCTCTCTCAGCCCTAACTACGCGCTTCGTGTCTCTGACGCTGACTCTGATGCTGAAGTTTTTTTGAGCGCACGCACTTTCCCGCCGTTGAAGAAGTAGGCAACGCCCCTTTCCGCGTCGTCGGATCGCGTCAGCGGCATCGAGATAAGCTTGCCCCGCCGTACCACCTCGCGAATCGTGCGCCAATAGCTTGCGAATGCGATCACGTTCACAAAACCGCGCTCGCCCAAAAGCCCAAAGAAAGCCATCTGTTCGCCGTTCACATCGTATTTGAGACGCACGTTAGTCACGACGCCAGCGAAGACGCCGCTGCCCGTCTTCAAAATGCCGGTGTTGAAGCGACGCTTTTTTGCGAGCTCCGGCGTCGCCCATGGGTAAGTTCGTGACGGATGATTGCCGGCGACGATGTCGGCCCAAAAATCATTTTCGATTGCCTTGCCCCGTGCACGCGCGCGCACTGCTACGCGGAGCTTTTCGAGGTCGCAGGCGAAGTGCGCTCGAAGCCGGTTGTATTTCGCATCGACCGTGACGTGTGCGACGATCGGCGTTCCCGGCTCGGCCTCAATGAGCTCGTGATGCGCCTCGAAGATATCGAAGTCGAAGCGCACGCGAAACACGATGCCGCTATCGCATTCCAAATTCACGTTGGCATAGCGCGCGCCCCAAAACATGCGCTTACGTTCGAGCTCTGTCGGCAGATCGCCCGTGTGAAAGTCGCCGATCTGCTGCACGCGCGAGTCGACCAATAGGCCGGCCACATAGACCGATTCGCCGTCGAGCTCTTGCATCGCTGCTGCGTCCATACGCGCGAGCGGCACGCCGACGTGATCTGTCATAAACGCACGGTAGGCGTCGAGCGGATGCTCTCCGAAAGCGAGCGGATTGACCTTCGCAGCCGTCAGCATGCGCTCTTCCGGCGTATGCTCGCGAGCCTTCTTCGCGCGCTCCCAAAAATCATAGATCGCTTCGCGCTTCTTGCGCTTCTTCGTAAAGGCCTTCCACAGCTCTTCGAGATGCCGCTCGAAGAAGCGCTGATTTGGCACAAGGCCCTCGAAGGCGCCCGCTTGAATCAGCGTCACGACCACGCCTCGATTGCACTTGCGCCTGTCGACGCGATTGGCGAAATCCAAGAAGCTTTTGAACGGCTGCTGTTCCATCACAGCAAGCGCAGCGCGCGCGCCTACTCCCTTGATGTCGACAAGCGAGCCTCGAATGTTGCCATCTGGATCGATGCTGAATGTATCTCGACTGTATGACACGTGCGGATTGAGCACCGAAATCCCTGTGCGCTTTGCCTCCTTCGCCAAGCGCTTGAGGTCTGCGCGCTCAGGCTCGTTTTTCAGAAGCGCCCAATAAAACTCGGTCACGTAGTGATGCTTGAGCCACTGACACCAATACGCGATCGTTGCGTATGCAGTGGCGTGTGATTTGTTGAAGCCATACGCGCCAAACTGTTCGATCGCGCCGAAGATCTTCTCTGCAAGCACTGCTTCGACGCCGTGCAGTTCGTGACAGCCTTTCACGAAGCCGATACGCGCCGCCTTGAGCTCTTCAGCCTTCTTCTTGCCGATGGCCTTGCGCAAGTCGTCAGCAACGGCCGGCGTGAAGCCCGCAAACTCGGTGAAGATCTTGATGACGTGCTCTTGATAAACGATGATCCCAAGCGTGTCAGCGCAGATCTTGCTGATGATCGGGTGAAAGTCGACCTTGTCGCGCTTGCGTGCATCCTTCTTGCGCGCAAGGTAGCGCTCTGACAGGCCCGAGCGCGTAGCGCCCGGCCGGTTGAGCGCCGTCATCGCTGCGATGTCTTCGAAGTCTTCAAACACGACGCCGTCGCAGATCTTGTATGCAGATGGTGTGTCGTATTGAAACACGCCCGAGAAATCGTGATCGGTGAAGCGCTGCAGCACGCTCCGATCGTTCATCTCGATCCGCTCCATATCGAGATCCTTGCCGTGTCGCTCCTTCACTTTGTTGACGCAATCACGGATCACAGTGAGCGTGCGCAGGCCGAGCACGTCGAGCTTCACGAGGCCGACGCTCGCGATCTCATTCATGTCGACAGCGCTGACGATCACGTCATTGCCCTTGTGCTTGCGGATCTCAAGCGGGATGACATCCGTCAGCGTCACCGGGCTGACGACGACGCCTGCCGCATGAATGCCGAGCGTCTTGGCCATGCCTTCGAGCTTCATGGCGTACTGAAGCACCTTCGGATAGCGGCGGCTGAAGGCCTTGCACGCATCGAACTCCGAGAAGGAATCCTCGACCGTCTTGTATTCGCGAGGGTGCCCGTCAGGCCGTTCTAGGATCGAAGGCGACACGGCATTGACCTCGCTCAGAGGCACGCCAAGCACGCGCGAGACGTCACGCAAAACGCTTTTGCCCGACAGCTTGCCGACCGTTGCGATCTGACAGACCTTGTCTTTGCCGTATTTGCCGACGAGATAGTCGATGACTTCGCGCCGTCGCTCGTCTTCGAAATCCATGTCGATGTCAGGCAGGTCGTGACGAGCGGGATTGATAAACCGCTCGAAGAGCAAGCCGTGCTCGATTGGATCGATCGAGGTGATGCCGAGCAGGTAAGCAATCAGCGATCCGCCTGCGCTGCCACGGCCGGGCCCGCAAAAGATGCCGCCCTTGCGTGCGAACGTGTAGACGTCACGCACGACGAGAAAATACAAGATGAGCTTCTGTCGCTTCAGCGCTGCGAGCTCAAGCTTCAGCCGCTCAGCGTAGCGCTGCAACGCCTCACTCGCGCCGATACCGTGCTTGTGCGCATAGCCTCGCGCGCGCGCCGGAATGCCGCGCCATGTCCAGCCGTCGAGGCACAGATCCTTCAAGAAGCGAAACTCGTCGCCCTTGTATTTGTCGGGCATGCCCGGCGAGGGTAGAAGCGCTCGCAGGTAGTCGATCTCGATCTTGACGTCGCTGCGCGATGCGAGCTCGACGGTCGAGTCGAGCGCCTCCTTGATATGCGACTTGCGCAGATAGCCATGGTGGCGCACGAACGCATCGCGCATCTGTGCGCGCGTCCGAAAATAAAACTCGTCGCCATCGAAGCGAAAGCGATCGGCGTCTGTGAGCTTCGCCCCGGTTCCAATGCACAGCATGAGATCGTGCGCTGCGCTGTCTTCCGGCTTCACATAGTGCGCGTCTTGCGTCGCCAAGAGCTTGCAGCCTGTGCGCTCGCGCAGCGTCAGCTCGAACTCATTCACGCGCGCCTGATCTGCGATCGCATGCGGCTGAATTTCGAGATACATGCGATCGCCGAAGGCTTCGTGCAGCTTGTCGACGAAGTCGATCGCGTAGCGCCTGCGCCCCTGCAGATAGCTGTCATGCGCCGGGCCATTGAGGCAGCCTGTTGAGATAGCAAGCCCTTCGTTGTGCTCACAGAGCGCAGCGAGATCGACACGGGGCTTGTAATAGAAGCCCTCGATGTAGCTCTTGCTCGACAGGCGCTGCAGATTCAGCATGCCTTCCTGCGTGAGCGCCCAAACTGTCGTGTGCCAACGATCACGAATGCCCTCGCGATCTTCGTAGGCGCGAATCGTAGCGCGCTGATCGTTGCGCTTGATGCCCGTCAAGAGCTCGGCTTTTTCTTCCGGCGTAACGCCCTTGCGATGCATGTCGCGCGAGACATAAAACTCGATGCCGTAGATCGGCTTGATCTCGCGCTTCTCGGCTTCCTTGCGCAGCTGCAGATAGCCGCGCATCGTGCCGTGCTCAGTGAATGCGATCGCCGGATTGCCTCTCAGCTTGGCCTCTGCGACGTAGTCGCCGATCAGGCCGCAGCCATCGAGCTGACTCATGTCAGAGTGCACGTGCAAATGGACGAAGTCTTCGCTCTTCTTCATGCGTAGCGCCTTCCGGAAACGATCCCGGCAACTGTGTTTGCATTGAGCTTGTATTTGCGCGCAAGCGCCGCAAGCGTGGGCCCGTCCGTTCGTGCGCCACGACCACGACACGGCCCATACTCTCGTCGAATCTTTGCCGCAAACGCGTTCGAAACAACTGCGCCGCGCCCTTTCTCGCCGCGCATATCGGTACCGTGGCGCACCCGATCTTTCTGATTGCTGTGAGACGTGCCCCATCGCAAATTTCGCAACCGATTGTCCTGACACCTGCCGTTGCGATGACAGGCAAGAAGGCCATCCGGCGCAGGCCCGACGAAGGCTTCGAGCACTAACTTGTGCACGGCCTTTTCAGATCGCCGACCGTCGACGAAGAGAGCGACATACAGATAGGGCAAATTCGTTTTATGCTTCTTCGGCGCGCAGGGGCGCGGCTTGAGCTTGCGCCACTCGCCCCGCTTCTTGCTCCACACCTCGCCTACGCGCGTCACGGCATAGCCCGGCGCGCCGGGCAGGTGCACAAAATCTTCAGTTTTAGGGGCCATGCT
>WUUC01025999.1_pt1 | contig 31285 bp, 29 predicted proteins | sample 6278441 | NCBI WGS metagenome assembly WUUC01 (sample SAMN13675441, study PRJNA597444) | soil metagenome | isolation source: soil | place: USA: Washington | collected 2017-10 | reverse complement strand
GGAACAGCGCCATGCGCTCGCCCCGCGCGCTCGCCTCCTGCACCACGTTGCCCAGCACGTAGTTGCCGCCGTGCCCGCTGACGAGCACCAGCTTGTCGACCCCGTTGCGCCGCAACGACTCCGCGATGTCCCGGACGACCGCGTACAGCGTCGGCGCCGAGATGCTCACGGTGCCGGGCCACGCGGCGTGCTCGTGGGAGCAGGAGATGGTCACCGGCGGCAGCGGCAGGACCGGGTGCGCGGCGGCGACCGCCTCGGCGACGGTCACCGCGATCACCGTGTCCGTGGCGAGCGGCAGGAACGCGCCGTGCTGTTCGAAGCTGCCGACCGGCAGCACGGCGGTGGTCTTCCCCCGCGCGTCCGCGGAGGTGCCCATGGGGAGCAGGAAGGTCATGTACGGGGTCCGAACGTGGTCAGGAAGCGGTCGCGGAAGGTGTCCATCGGCCACACGGGGGCGGTGGGGCTCGGGTTGAGCCCGGGCTCCCAGCCCCAGCCTGCCACGCGGTCGAGCACCGCGGGGTCGGCGGCCACGATGGTGATCGGCACGTCGTGGCTCGCGTTCTCGCCCGAGACGACCGGGCTCGGCTGGTGGTCGCCGAGGAAGACCATCACCAGGTCCTCGTCGCCGTAGGTCGTCAGGTAGGAGATCAGCGTGTTCAGCGAGTACTGGATGGACTCGCCGAACGCGGTCCGGATCTTCGTGTTGTCCGCCCACACCTCGGCCTGCGTCTTGCCCTGCGCCGGCATCGGGTCGTACACCGAGCCGTCGCCCACGTCGTCCCAGTCGATCATGCGGGGGAGGTGCGTCCACGGGATGTGGCTCGACACCAGGTCGATCTCCGCCATCACCGGCGCGCGGTCCTCCTCGGCGCGCTCGTTGCGCTGGAACGCCGCCATCGTGTACTGGTCGGGCACCTTGGCGTAGGAGAAGTTCGGGCCCTGGTAGCCGACGTTGTGCGCGTCGTAGGCCTTCTGGTAGCCGAAGTACTCGGCCTCCGGCCAGTCCTCGACGATCGACGGCGACACCCCCACGGTCCGCCAGCCCGCGCGGCTGAACGCGCCGGTGAGCGTCATGCGGTCGCCGCCGACGAGCGTGTCGTAGCGCGGCTGGTTGTTCACCCACAGCCCGGACTGCAGCGTCGCGTGCGCGAACCAGCTGCCGCCGCCGAAGGTGGAGGAGGTGAGGAACGCGCTGCGGGACTCGAAACCCGCGGCCTTGAGCTGGTCGGTGCCGCGGTCGAGCAGCGCGTCCACCTGGGGCGCGATGCCCTCGCCCTCCACCGCCACCCGCCCGTAGCTCTCGACGAACGTGACGAGGACGTCCTTGCCCCGCAACGCGGTCAGGAGCTCGGAGCCCGGTGTGTACCGGAACTCGTCGACGGCGGCCTGCTCGGCGAACACCCCGGGGTCGAGCAGGTCCGAGCGCACCTGGCGCAGGTCGTCGAACACCTCGTTGGCCGTGGAGTTCGCCGCGACCGGCTGGCCCATGACCGCGAAGCTGACCCAGATCACCCCGAGCGCGGCCACGACCCGGGTGGCGGTGCTGCGCCTGCCGACCGCGACCCGGGTCAGCCGGAGCACCGCGAGCGTCATGCCCACCACGAGGCCCAGCGCGAGCAGCACGGCGCCGGCGACCGCGGCCGAGGCACCGAACCAGCCCGAGGAGTCGTGGAGGAAGTCGACGGCCGGCCCCAGGAAGCTCCAGTCGTACACCGGGTGGAACGGGCGGGCGAGCGTCTCGTGGAAGCCCATGTCGAAGAGCTTCATGATCGTCAGGAAGCCGAGGCCCACGCCGACGAACGCGGCGGCCACGCGGCGGGAGCGGGTGGGCAGCACCAGCACGAGTGCCGCGACCACGACGCCCTCGACGGGGATGCGCACGAACGCGCCCGGCGTGAGCTGCCCGAGCTGGTTGGGGGCGAGGAGGGCGAACAGGACGAGCAGGCACGCCAGCGAGGTGAGCACGCGCCTGCGCCGGGGCGACTCCGCCCGCTGGGTGGCGGTCTCGGCCACGGGCGCGGTGTCCCGGTGCCCGTGCAGCCACCGGATGTCGTGGGCGAACGACCAGACGAGCGCGGCGAGCGCGCTCGCGACGAGGACGGCGGCGGGCGTCGTGGGCAGCAGCGTCGCGGCGGCCAGCACGATGCCCTGGGCGGCGGCGACGGCCTTGCTGCTGACCCGGGCCGGGAGCGGTGCGCGCAGCCACGGCCACACCCGCCCCGCGGCGACGAACAGGTACCGCATGGCGCCGATCGCGAGCACCCACCAGCCCAGCGAGGTCGCGACGAACGCGGAGAGCACCAGGATCAGGAACGCGTCGACCTCCATGTCGAACCGCGCGCCGAACTCCGAGGTCGTCCCGGTCCGCCGCGCCACCCGGCCGTCGACCGCGTCCATGGCGAGCGCGACCGCGGCGAGCACCACGAGCGGCCACACCGAGCCGCGCGGGTGGCCGGTGTCCGCGACGAGGGCGGTCACGCCGCCGACGAGCACCGCCCTGGTGAGGGTGACGAGGTCGGCGGGCCCGAACCTGCGCACCTCGTACCGCGGCAGCGCCTCGACCAGGACCGCCCACCCCGCCACCGCGAACGCGGTGGCGGCGAGCCACCCGGGGGGCTCGAGCCCGGCGACGCGGGTCAGCAGTGCGAGCAGCGCCACCAGCGCGAGCGAGGCGACGGTGAGTGTCCGTGCGGTCGGTGCGGCCACGAAGTCCTCCCAGGATCTGTTCGTACTCCAATACGCACGCCGGCGCGGGACGGTTCTGACCCGTCCGCGCCGGTCCGTGGCCCGCGCCGGTCCGGCACAAGATCCGCACCGTTCTGAACCACCGGGGCCGGTGCCGCGTGTTAGAGGCGATGAGCGACTTCTCACCCCAGTGGCTGGCACTGCGCGAGCCCGCCGACGCGCGGGCACGGGCCGAGACCCTGCTGGAGCCCCTGCGGATCTACCTGGGCACCCGCGACCTCGTCGTCCGCGACCTCGGCAGCGGCACCGGCTCCATGGGGCGGTGGCTCTCGCCGCGCCTGCCCGGCAGGCAGGAGTGGATCCTGACCGACCAGGACCCGCTGCTGCTGTCGGCGGCGGCGGACAGCGTGCCGGGGGCGGTCACCGAGCTGCGGGACATCACCGCCCTGACCGCCGCGGACCTCGCGGGTGCCGCGCTGGTGACCGGTTCGGCACTGCTGGACCTGCTCACCGAGGAGGAGCTGACCGCCCTCGTCGAGGCGTGCGTGAAGGCCGGGTGCCCGGCGCTGTTCGTGCTCTCGGTGGTCGGCCGGGTCGAGCTGGACCCGCCGCACCTGCTGGACACCGCGCTGACGAGCGCCTTCAACGCCCACCAGCGCCGCACGGTCGACGGCCGCAGGCTGCTCGGCCCGTCCGCGGCGGCGGTGGCGGCGGACGCCTTCGAACGGGCGGGCGCGTCGGTGCACCGGCGGCCCAGCCCGTGGCACCTCGGCCGCGACCAGGCCCCGCTCACCGCGGCCTGGCTGCGGGGCTGGGTGACGGCCGCCTGCGAACAGCAGCCGGAGCTCACCGCCGCCGCCGACGCCTACCTGGACCGCAGGCTGTCGGAGTGCGCGGACGGCCGGCTGACGGCGACCGTCCACCACGAGGACCTGCTGGCGCTGCCGGGCTGATCACGGCGGGCGGGTCACCGGACCTACCGCCCGTGCTCGCCGCACCACCGGTGCGGCGAGCACGGTGAGGGCCTCAGTCGCCCAGTGGGTTGAGCAGGTCCGCCTTGCCCTCGAAGGCGAACAGCAGCAGGTCGGTCATCCGGAACGTCCGGAGGTCCGGGCCGAGCGTCGGCCGCCACGCCGGGTCGCGCACGATCGAGGTCCTGCTGCCCTCCATGGCGCGGTGGAACACCTCGGCGACGATCCGGCCGCCGACCGGGCCGAGCCTGCCGCCGCCCAGCTCGGCCTCCCGCAGGACGTAGAACCACAGGGGCGTGTTCTCGGCCACCGTGGCGCGCTGCTCGTCGGACAACCCGGTGAGCACCGCACCCCGGTCGCCGTCGAGGATCTGCGCCGTCGTGAGGGGTGTGACGCCGAGCAGCGCGGCCATCTGCTGGCCGCTGGCGAGGCGCACCATGCCCGCGCGGGTCAGGTTGCGGAACGCGAGGTTGCGCTGGACCGGCGGGATCTCGGTGCCGCGGCCGCCGAACGTGCCGGCGGGCAGCTGGGCCAGCGGGTCGACGAGCAGCGTGTCGATCCGCTTGGTCACGTTGCCCGCGCCCGCGGGCACCGCGAGGTCCGGGCGGCCCGCCTCCGTGAAGTCGTACAGGCGCCGGAAGTCCACGATCCAGTTGGTGGGCAGCGTGTCCACCGTGCCGGACTCCGGGTCGTCCAGCTGGGGCAGACCCGCTCCCGGCTCGAAGTTGCCCGCCACCCCGGTGAAGGTGAACAGCTGCAGCAGCGTCGCCGCGCCGCCGGGACCGCCGCCGGCGAACACGCGGTTCCACTGGTAGCCACCGCGCACCATGCTGTGCCCCATGCGGTACGCCGCCACCGCGAACTCCAGCGGCATCGTCGGCGGCTGGCCGTAGTGCCCACGGCCGTGGCCCGGCGCCTCGAAGAACCGCCTGCCGTGGGTGAAGACGTCGGCGACGATCGCCGGGTCGACCAGGCGCGGCAGGAAGTCGGTGCGCAGCAGCCACTGGTAGTGGCGCACGACCTCGTCGCGCGCGGCGGTGAACAGGCGCGGCCCCGCGAGCCCCTTGAGCGCGAACTCCTCCACCATCCGATTGTGGAAGCGGATGAACGCGAGGTGGGTCTGGGCCACCGCGAGGTTCTCGTCGTTGCGCAGGTCCGGGATGAGCGGCCTGCGGCGGTCGGCGCGGGTGCCCGCGGTGCCACCCGCGCGCGGCAGGTCGAAGCCCTCCAGCGCCACGTTCACCCGCTCGTCCGGGAACGTGGTCGCCGACGTGGTGCCGACCTTCAGCGAGACGCCGTCGGCGGCGTAGAAGACCCGGTCGTGCCGGTCGGCGGGGCCGCGCCCGTACACCGAGTCCAGGTCCAGCGCCGGGGACCGGCCCTGGAGCAGCTCGTCGAGGGTGACGTCCTCGCCGAGCTGCGCCTCGGTCCGGTCCATGGTCAGGTCGTGGTCGACGAACTGACCGAGGTAGGTGTAACCGGCCGGCACCGTGTCGTCCGGCTGCCCGCCGGTCGCGGTGACGGCCTCGGTGAGCGCGGTCCGCGTCGCCTCGTCGACCGCCGGGCCCTCGGGCCCGAGCCGCGAGAACCGGAACCGCCGGAGCTCCTCGCCGGTCAGGGGCGGACGGGTGCTCGGCCGGCCCGTGCGGTCGAACTCGAGCACTCCCTCGCCCACGACGAAGAAACTGTCACGTGCGTGCTTCCTCATGTATACGTATCCCCCCAGATACGTCCGGCTGAGCAGCCGGACCTGTCTCAAGGGAGGCGGGAGGAGAGCGCCAGATACACCGCGCCGGATTCGGGATCCGACCCGTCGTGGCCTACTGCTGGCCGCGGGGGTCGAGGGGGTTGCCGGTCAGCGGGTCGGTGAGGTTCTGCGCCGACTCCGTCGCGGTGTCGGCGTAGCCCTGCGCGGTGTCGGTGTAGCCCTGGGCGGCGTCGGTGGCGGAACCGCCCAGGTCCTGTGCGGTGTCGCCGAGGTTCTGCGTGTGCTCGCCCAGGTTCTGCGTGTGCTCGGTGACGTTCTGCTGGGCCTCGCCCACGTCCGTGCCGGTCAGCTCGCTGACCTTGTCGCCGGCTCCGGACAGGAGCTCGCCGGCCTTCTCGCGGAGGGCGTCGAACAGTCCCATGGTGTGCCTTCCCGTAGCCGAATGTAATAAATCGGACACTACCGGCAATCGGGTCGGCGCGGCAAACCGCGGGACCGTCCACCGCACCGCCGAACGGGTGATTGAATGCGCGCACCGCGCCCCGCGGGGGCGCCCGACGACGGAGGACACGTGGCCGACGCTACGAGGGACATCGAACGCATCTACTCGACGCCGGACGTGGTGGCCAAGCTGCGCCGCCTCGCCGACGCCCTGGAGTCCGGGGCCTCGTTCCGCATCCAGATCGCCGGCGAGCGGTTCCGGGTGCCCGCGCGGGCCGAGTTCTCCATCGAGCACGAGCGGGGCGACGGCGAGGAGGAGGTCGAGTTCCAGCTCAAGTGGACGCTCGACGCCGACGAGGACGATGACGACGACGAGAAGGTCGTCTAGGGCGTCACCACGATCTTGCCCTGAGCGCGGCCTTCCCGCAGGTAGGTGATCGCCGCGGGGAGGTCGCCGAGGGAGAACGCCCGGTCGAGGGCCGGCGTGACCTCGCCGCCTGCGATGAGCGAGCGGAGCCGCTCGAGGTCGGCGGGCCGCTCGACCGAGATCGGCGCCCGCGTCCGCTGCCGCGTGAACCACGACCGCACCACCGCCCCGGTCGTGCGGCCCATGCCGCCGGACCAGCGGCCGCCCTCCTCGCCGCCGACGAAGACGAGCGTGCCCCGCGGTGCGACCACGGCCCGCAGGGCGGCGACCGGCCGGTTGCCCGCGATGTCCAGCACCAGGTCGTACCGGTCGGCGCGCAGGTCCGACCGGGTGCGGTCGACGACCTCGGTCGCGCCGAGCGCCCGCACCAGCGCCACCTTGCCCGGCCCGCACACGCCGGTGACGCTCGCGCCGGCCGCCACCGCGAGCTGGACCGCGTAGGACCCGACGCCGCCGCCCGCACCGATGACCAGGACCCGTTGTCCCGCCTGGACACCGCGCAGCGCCGTGAGCGCGGTGCACCCCGACACCGCCACGGCACCCGCCTGCTCGAACGTCAGGTTCGCGGGCTTGCGCACGAGCTTCGACGCCCGGGCGCACGCGTACTCGGCGAAGGCACCGCGGCCGACGCCGAACACCTCGTCCCCCGGCCGGAGGTCGGTGACCGCCGCGCCGGTCTCCTCGACGACACCGGCGAGGTCCATGCCCAGCACCGCCGACCGCGGTCTGCGCGGGCCGAACGCCAGGCGCCCCAGGAGGGGCAGACCGGTCAGCACGTGCCACGTGCCCTGGTCGACGCCCGCCGCGCGCACCCGCACCAGCACCTCGTCGGCGCGGGGCACCGGCCGGTCGACGTCCCGCAGCTCCAGCCCCTCGGGTGAGCAGTACTCCTCGCGCACCATCGCCTTCATGGTCATTCCACCGTTCTGAGGATGTGTTCGATCGCCGCGGTGCGGGACCGGAGCTCGGCGAGGTCCGCGGCCGCCCGCTGCTGGGCGTCGAGCGAGTTCTCGGCGAGCTGTTCGTAGCGGTGCACGAGCCGGCGCAGGCCGTCTTCCTGCTCGGCCAGGATCCGTGCCTTGCGCAGGTCGAGGAACACCGACAGCGCGCCGCCGATGAGGATGATCACGACGACCAGGACACCGAGGATGATGATCGCCTGGGGCCAGGTGGTGTCGTCCGCGGCCAGGTGGGTCACGTCTGCTCCTTGCGTGCGGGACCCTTCCCGGGGTCCGGTGGGGTGAGGGTTCCGGCGGCCTCGGCCACCGCGGCCGCGGTGAGCCGCACGTCGAAGTCGGTGACCTCGAAGTACTTCACGGCCTTGCCGTCCGCGGACAGCTCGAGGCTCCCGACGACGAGCCCGGCCGCCTCCAGTCGCTGCAGGTGCATGTGGAGGAGGGGGCGGCTGACGCCGATCTCGCGGGCGAGCTGGCTCACGTACTGCCGTCCGCCGGCCAGCCGCGCGACGATCCGCAGCCGGACGGGGTTGGCCAGAGCTGCCAGGAGCACGAGCAGCGCGTCACCTGTCATCCGTTACCTTCACCTGTCAGAGATTCTTGACAGGTGAAACCATAGCCGGACACCGGCGAGCGGTGCAAGGAGCTGTCAGGGGCGCACCCAGAGGTCGCGGTTGCCCGCGATGAGGACGCGGCCGTCGGCGAGCGTGGCCGTGGCGGTCGGCGGGTGCTCGGTGCAGTCGAGCTCGCCGCGCTCGAACGGACCGCCGACGGGACCGGTCCACACCACGCCGCAGTAGGTGGCCCGGGAGTCGGGGGAGTACCCGGTGGCCTGGTCCCGCACGCCGACGAGCACGAGGTCACCCGCCTTGTCGACGGTCGCGGCGACGATGCCGCCCTCGCCCATGGCCGTCGTGTCGCGTGGCGTCCAGGCCACCCCGTCGTCGCTGGTGAGCCACAGCGGTCGGTCGGGTGCGCGCGGGTCGCGGACGGCGCCGAGCACGTGCCAGGCCGTGCCCGCGCGCAGCAGCAGGTGGATCTCCCACTCGCCCGGCTCGTCGGGCGCCGTGCGGGGCAGCGGCTGCCGCGCCGCGGTCCAGGTGCCGCCGCCGTCGGTGGAACGCCACGTCGTGAGCCAGGTGCCGCCGTAACCGGTCGCGACCACGGTCTTTCCGGTCTCGCCGCTGTCGGTGGCCAGCAGCCGGGGCTGGTCCGGCTGCTCCGCCCCGGGCGCCTGCGGGAGCGCGACCCCGCGCACGGTGGCGCCGCCGTCGTCGGACACGTACACCGTCGCGGGCTCGGAACCGTTGCCCACCACCAGGAGCCGGTCACCCACGCGCACCGCGGAGGTCGCCCTCGGCGACCTGTCCGGCGCGTCCGGCGAGCTGTCGCCGCGGTCGAACGGCAGGACCGCCAGTGGCTCCGCGGTCCCGTCCGGCAGCCGCCGGGTGAGCCCGTTCGAGGCGCCGATCAGCACGCCGCCGTGCCACGGGAGCACCACGCCGGCCAGACCGCCGCCGCGCCACCCGTCGTGGTCGGGTGTGCTGTCCGGGGCGACCTCGTCGTCCCGCGCGGGCGGGTCGAGCGACAGCCGCGAGCACGTCGCGTCGCCCGCCCAGTTCGCCGCGACGGTGCGGTGCCCGTTGGCGTAGGAGCCGACGCCGAGCACGCAGTCCCCGAGGGGCACCAGCAGGCGCAGCCCCTCACCCGGCGGTACCCAGTCGCTCACCGAGGGGAACTCGACCGCCGCGCGCAGCACGGTGAACCCGGCCGCGTCCTGGTTGCTCCCCGCCCGTTCCTCCTCCCCGCACCCGGCGAGCACGAGCAGCACGGCCACCGACAACACCCCGGTTCTGCGCATGCCGGAATTCTGGCAGAAGGATTTTCCGGGGGATTTCCGCGCCTTTCCGGTAACGGCGCGCGCGGTCCGCCGATGCAATCGGCATGGTCGAGAACCCGTCGTCCGGTCTGGTGATGCTGCCCGGTGAGGTGGCGGTCACCGTCACCCGTGAGGAACACCACCAGCCGGTGCTCACCCGTTATCCCGTGCCCGTCGGCGCACAGCGGCGGATCGCCGTCGAACTGGCGTGGTGCCGCATCGCCACGGGGAAGTACGAGGGACAGCGCGCGATCGAGGTCCGCCTCGACGGGCATCGCGTGGGGGAGCTCACCTTCCTGATGTCGGACCGCTACACCGCGCTCGTCGAACGGGTCCGGGCGGGCGGCGCCCGCGCCGGTTGCGAGGCGACGATCACCCGCGACGCCAAGGGACTCCAGCTGACACTGCGGTTGCCCCGCGACGGCGCGGCGGGGCTGCCCGCCGACGCCCCCACGACGCGGTTCCCGCCCGTGGCCCCGCCGCGGCCACCCGTTGCCGTGCCGCCGCCGGTCGCCGTGCCGAGGCCGGCCGGCCTCTTCGCCACGAGCAAGCCGTGGTGGATCGCGGCCGCGGTGGTCGTCGCCGTCTTCGTCATCGCCCTGGCGGCGGGCGGTGGCGACGACGTGCCGTCGACCCCGCTGGCCGACCGGTCCGCCACGACGTCCACCGCGGCACCGGCACCCACGACGACAACGAGGACAACGACAACGCCGCCCCCGCCGACGACCACCACCACCCCGCCGCCCCCGCCGACGACCACGGTCGTGGTGCCGGTGGTCCCGGTGGTGCCGGAGCCCGCCCCCGAGCCGGTGGAACCACCCGTGGCGGCGCCGGAACCGCCGCCGGCACCGTCGGGCTGCGATCCGAACTACACCGGCTGCGTGCCGGTCGCGCCCGATGTGGACTGTGCGGGCGGCAGCGGCAACGGCCCGGCCTACGTCGACGGGCCGGTCCAGGTCGTCGGCAGTGACATCTACGACCTCGATCGCGACGGCGACGGCACCGCCTGCGACAGCTGATCGGGTATTCTCGGGAACAGCTCGGCATACCGCGCCCCCGCGCGCCGCTCGGAATAAGAGCGGCGCGCGGGGGTGTTGAAACGTATGCTGTCCTGGGTGCCGCGAGAAATCGCGGCCGTCAGGGTACGAGCTCTGTGCCGGACAGGCACGAACACCACGACCAGTTGTTCGTCCGGGTGACCCGTGCGCGGGTTCCTCGTACGGGCGACCCTGCCGTGATTGGAGGCGGCAAACATGAACAACATGATCGACGACTGGCGGGAGAGTGCCGCCTGCCGGGACGCTGACCCGGAGCTGTTCTTCCCCGTGTCCGAGATCGGTCCCGGCGCCCGCCAGGTCGCCGAGGCCAAGGCGGTCTGCGCCCGGTGCCCGGTCCGCGACCGGTGCCTGGACTACGCGGTCGACGCCGGTCTGGACCACGGTGTCTTCGGCGGCCTGACCGAACGGGAGCGCCGCGCGCTGGTCCGCAGGCACAGCGCGGCCTGACACGCGTGCGGCCTCCCGCGGGAGGCCGCACGTATCAACCGCCCTCGCCGCCTCTCCGAGAGGTATGCGAATCCTGCAGCCGACCGGCTCCTCCGCCCGGATGTGCGGTGCGCTCGCCCGCACGGTCCCGCTCGCCTAACGGGTGCGGGCATGACGGTCACCGAGCAGCGCCGCGATGGACGGCACGCGGCGGACCCGCGCCAGGCACCGCTGCCGCGTCGGTCCGATCGCGCCGATCGGCATCCCCAGCCGCGCACTGATCTTCGCGTACGGGACCGGCGGGTCCGCGAACAACAGCGCCAGCAGCTCCCGGTCCCGGCCGGACAGTGCGGACAGGGCCTCGCGCACCGCGTCCTCCCGCTCCCCGCGCAGCAGCGACAGCTCCTCCGCCGCGACGACGTCGTCGACGTCCTCGTGCGGCACGTGCCGCCCCTTGTCCCGCAGCAGCGCGAGACATTCCCGGGTCGTGACCGTCATCAGCCACTTCGGCAGGGCCTTCGGCTCGCGGATCGTCGGCAGCTTCGTCACGAGCCGCAGCCACACGCTCCCCGCCACGTCCTCCGCGTCCGTCCCGGTGATCCGGTGCCGCCGGCACATTGTCGACACCAGTGGCGAATAACGCGAAACTATTTCCCGCCACGCCGGTTCCGCACCGGCCGTCGCGCTTTCCAGCAACACCCCGACCGGCGATTCCTCGCGCATTGTCGGCCTCCCTCGATGTCGGCTCTTTCGTGCAGACATCTCACAATCGCGCCACGCCCTGCTCGCGAACCTTGCGGCGATCTTGCGGAGCGGGCAGCATCGGTGCTTCCGTCGTCACCGACGCGATCACCGGGGGCCATCGGCATGGAGTTCCGGCTTCTGGGGGAGGTCCAACTGCTGGCCGGGGACCTGGTGCTCGACATCGGCACCCCGCGCCAGCAGGCGGTGCTCGCCGCCCTCGCCGTCGACGCGGGCCGCCCGGTGCCGCTGGAGACCCTCGTGGACCGGGTGTGGCACGAGGGCCCGCCCGCCGAGGCCCGCAACGTCCTCTACTCCCACCTGAGCCGCATCCGTCGGCTCCTCGAGCGCGCGGAACGCGCCACCGGTGTGCCCGCCCACCTCCGGCGCCGCGCCGCGGGCTACGTCCTCGAGGTCGACCCGGCACACGTCGACCTGCACCGGTTCACCGACCTCGCCGACCGGGACGGCACGGCCCGGGAGCGCGCCGACGCGCTCACCGACGCGCTGTCGCTGTGGCGCGGGCCGCCGCTCTCGGGCGTGCGGGGGAAGTGGGCCGCCGAGCTGCGGGAGATCTGGCGCCGCCGCAGGCTCGACGCGGTGGTGCGGTGGGGCGCGCTCCAGCTCGAGCTCGGCCACCCGGAGACGGTGCTCGCCGCGCTGCCCGACCTGCTCGCCGAACACCCGCTCGCCGAACCGCTCGACGCCCTGTACCTGCGTGCGCTGCACGCGCGGGGCCGCGACGCCGAGGCGCTCGAGCACTACGCGGTCCTGCGGCGGCGGCTCGCCGACGAGCTCGGCGCCGATCCCGGCCCGGAGCTGCGCGCGCTGCACACCGCGCTGCTGCGCGGGGAACTGCCCGCGCCCGCGCGGGCGAGTCCACTCGCCACCCCCGCGCAGCTGCCCCCGGACGTGTTCGGCTTCGCGGGCCGCGACACCGAGCTCGGCAGGCTCGACGACCTCGTGGCGAGCGGCGCGCGGATCGTCGTCGTGTCCGGCATGGCGGGTGTCGGCAAGACGTCGCTGGTCGTGCACTGGGCGCAGCGGTCGCGCGCGGACTTCCCCGGCGGGCAGCTGTACGTCAACCTGCGCGGCTTCGACCCGACCGGCGCGCCGGTCAGCCCCGCGGAGGCCGTGCGCGGCTTCCTCGACGCCTTCGAGGTGCCGGTGGGGCGGATCCCGGCGAGCGCGGACGTGCGGGTCGGCCTCCTGCGCAGCCTCCTCGCCGACCGCCGGGTGCTCGTCGTGCTGGACAACGCCCGCGACGCCGAGCAGGTGCGCCCGCTGCTGCCCGGGGCCCCCGGCTGCGTCGTCCTGGTCACGAGCCGCGACCCGCTCGCCGGCCTGGTGACCGCGGGAGCGCGGCCGCTGACCGTCGACCTGCCCGCGGGCGACGAGGCGGCCCGGCTGCTCGCGGGCAGGCTTGGTGCCGACCGCGTGGCGGCCGAGCCGGCGGCGGCCCGCGAGATCGTCGAGCTGTGCGCGCGGCTGCCGCTCGCCCTCGCGGTGGTCGCGGCCCGCGCGGCGGCGCACCCGACGTTCCCCCTGTCCGCGCTCGCCCACGAGCTGCGGGAGGCCCGCGGCAGCCTCGACGAGTTCGCGGGCGCCGACCCGGCCACCGACCCGCGCGCGGTGTTCTCGTGGTCCTACCTGCGGCTGAGCCCGCCCGCGGCGCGGCTGTTCCGGCTGTTCGGCCTGCACGCCGGACCGGACGTCAGCGCGCGGGCGGCCGCGAGCCTCGCCGGGCTCGCCCCCGGCGCCGTGCGGCCGCTGCTCTCGGAGCTGGCGCAGGCCCGGCTCGTCGCCGAGCACGCCCCCGCCCGGTACACCTGCCACGACCTGCTGCGCGCCTACGCCTCGGAACAGACCGCCGCCCTCGACCCGCCCGCGGACCGGGCCGACGCGGTCCGGCGCCTGCTCGCCCACTACACCCACACCGCGAACGCGGCGGACCACCTGCTCGACCCGGCCCGGGAGGACCCCCCCGGGCTGACCCCGCTGCCCCCGGACGTCCAGCCCGAGAGCGCCGCGAACCAGGCGCGCGCGCTCGCGTGGTTCGACGCCGAGCGCCGGACGCTGCTCTCCGCGCTGCACCAGCCGCCCGGGCACGACGCCCAGGTGTGGGAGCTCGCGTGGACGATGCGCCGGTTCCTCGCCCACCAGGGGCACTGGCACGACGAGATCCAGGCGCTCACGCTCGCGCTCGCCGCCGCCGAGCGGCTGGACGACCCGAGCAGGCAGGCCTACGCGCACTGCTACCTCGGCTGCACGCACGTGTGGCTCGACGACTACGGGAGCGCCCGCACCCGGCTCCACAACGCGCTGGACCTCTACGGCGACGCGGGCGACGAGGTCGGCCAGGGGTACGTGCACTACTACCTCGCCTGGATGCTCGAGCGGCAGGGCCGCAACGGCGAGGCGCTGGCGCACGCGCAGGCGGCCCTCGCCCTGTACGAGGACGCGGGCCACCTGCCGGGGCAGGCGAAGGCGCGCAACGCGATCGGCTGGTTCCACGCCCTGCTCGGCGACCACCCGACGGCCGTCGAGCACTGCGAGAAGGCCCTGGCGCTGCAGATGAAGCTCGGCGACCTCGTGGCCATCGGCCAGACCTGGCACAGCCTCGGCTACGTGCACGGCCACCTCGGCGACCACGACAGGGCGATCGCCTGCTACCAGACCGCGCTCGGCTTCTTCCGCGAGTCCGGTTACCGGTACGGCGAGGCGATGGCACTGGTCGCTCTGGGAGACTCCCACTTCGCGTCGGGCACCGAGGACGCCGCCCGCGACGCCTGGGGGGAGTCGTTCGAGATCCTGCGCGACCTCGACCACTCCGACGCGGACGACGTCCGCGTCAAACTCGCGAAACTGGAGGAGAGGGAAGACCATGTCCCGAGAGAACCCACGTGAGTCGCTCGCCGCGAAGCTCAGGGAGCTGGAGCTCACCGACGCCGAGCGGGAGCTGCTCGACGCGATCTTCACCGCGGCGAAGCACGTGGAGGAGATGACCGCGGACGAGACGGCCGACCTCGACACCGAGTTCGGCCGCGCCTTCACCAAGAAGCAGGCCGAGGCCGTGCTGAGGCTCGGCCGGGCGGCGAAGGCCAGCGACGGGATCTGGCGTTCCGGCATCATCCGGACCCCGCCGAACCCCGACGACGATGACGACGACTGAGCGGCGTCCACCGAGGACGGTGCTCGTGTCGATGCCGTTCATGGCCGTGGACCGCCCGTCCATCCAGCTGGGACTGCTGAAGGCGATCGGGGAGTCACACGGCTTCCCGGTCGCCACCCTGCACGCCAACCTGGACTTCGCCGCGCGGCTCGGCACCGACCGGTACCGGGCGCTCGTCGAGCTGCAGGGCAGGCTGGTCGGCGAGTGGCTGTTCTCGCCGGCCGCGTTCGGGTCCGCCGCCCCGGACCCGGACGCCGCGCTGCTGACCGAGTTCGGCGGGGACCTGCGCCACCTCGGCCGGCTGCGGGAGATCCGCGACCACGACGTGCCCGCCTACCTCGACGCCCTCGTCGCGGAGTACCCGTGGCACGAGGTGGACGTCGTGGGCTTCACCGCGACCTTCCAGCAGAACACGGCCTCCTTCGCGCTGGCGCGCAGGCTCAAGGAGCGCTTCCCCCGCATCGTGACCGTGTTCGGGGGCGCCAACTTCGACGGCGGGATGGGCCTCGAGCTGGTGCGTGCGGTGGACTGCGTGGACTACGCCGTCGTCGGTGAGGGGGACACGGCGTTCCCGCGCCTGCTCACCGCGCTCGCCGAGGGCACCGACCCCACCGGCGTCCCCGGCGTCGCGAGCCGGTCCGGTGCGACCCCGCCCGCGCCGCCCGCCACCGACCTCGACGCGCTGCCCGTGCCCGACTACGACGAGTACTTCACGCGGGCCGGGCACCTCGGCCTGGCCGTCGACGACGCCTGGCTGCCGTTCGAGTCGGCGCGCGGCTGCTGGTGGGGCGCGAAGCACCACTGCGTGTTCTGCGGGCTCAACGGCTCGTCGATGCGGTTCCGCGCGAAGAGCCCGGCGCGGGTGCGTGCCGAGCTCGCGCACCAGGCCGGGCGGTACGGCCGGTTCCGGTTCGAGGCGGTGGACAACATCCTCGACCCGGCCTACCTCACCGACCTGTTCCCCGCGCTCGCCGAGGACGGTCTGGACTACCAGATGTTCTACGAGGTCAAGGCGAACCTGTCGCGCGCGCAGCTGCGGGTGCTCGCGCGGGCGGGCGTGACGAACCTGCAGCCGGGGCTCGAGTCGCTGAGCACCGCCGTGCTGCGCCTGATGGACAAGGGTGTCCGGGCCGCGCAGAACGTGAACCTGCTGCGGTGGGCGCGGTACTACGGGATCGATGTCATGTGGAACATCCTCTTCGGCTTCCCCGGCGAGACCGAGGCCGACTACGCGCACCAGGCCGACGTCGTCCCGCACCTGCTGCACCTGCAACCGCCCGCGAGCACGGACCGGGTGTGGCTCGAGCGCTTCAGCCCCATGTTCGACGGGCGGTTCCCGACGCTGCGCCGCGAGCCGGAGCGCAGCCACCGGTTCGTGTACCCCGCCACTGTGGACACCGAGCGGGTCGCCTACGTCTTCGAGCACGAGTTCGAGAACGCCCTGCCCGACAACGCCTACGACCGCCTGCGCAAGGCCGTGGCCGAGTGGTCCCGCGCGTGGGAGTCACCTCAGCCACCCGTGCTCCTGTACCGGTCCGCGCCCGGGTACCTGGAGATCTACGACGTGCGGCGGCCCGAGCAGGCGGGCACGTTCACCTTCCGCGGCACCCTCGCCGACATCTACCTCGCGTGCGCCGACCGCGCGCGGTCCGCCCGCGCCGTCCACGACCGGCTCGGCCTCGCCGTGCCGGTCCGGGTGGTCGAGGACGCGTTCACCCGGTTCCAGGAGCACGGCCTGATGTTCCTCGACGAGGACCGCGCCCTGTCCCTGGCGCTGCCTGCCACCCCGGGCCGCTGACCCGCCGGTCCTGCCCCGCCGACTGCCTTGAAGGGCATCGGCAGGTGCCCTCCCCGGTACCTAACGTCGTGCGCATGGACGACATCGGATACGCCGCGATCGCGGCGATGGGCTTGGACGGGCACGAGTGGGCCGCCCACTGGCTGGCGGTGCTCGCCGAGGTGGAGCGGGAGTTCCCGGCCGACCAGGACTGGGACGCGTTCACGGCGGCGCTGTACACGCGCTCGCGCGACGCCGGCGTGCGCGACGACCAGGTGGAGAACTTCCTCCGGCAGGCCGCGGACGGCGGCGATCCGGCGGGTGTGGTCGCCGGCATCTGTGCGGACCCGGCGCTGCCGCCTGAGGAACCCGCCTACGACGAGGCCGCGTGGTGGGCGTTCCTGGCCGAGAACGGCCCGCGGTGGGACGGCACGTCGGACACCTGGGCGCAGTTCCGCGAGTGGTTCTCCTGCACCGCCCGCGAGAACGGCCTCCAGGCCCCGGCGGACCAGCTCCTGGAGCACCTCGAGGGCGTCGAGAACCGCATCGAGGTGATGGCCGCCTACGGCGTGCGGATCGATCCGCTGGATCCGTACCCGCTCCTCGCCCGCATGGCGAGCTATCCCGCGACGGTCGACGGCATGCGCCGGTTCGTCATCGACGAGACCGGCGTCGACCCCGTGACCAACCCCGAACGCATCCCGCACCTGGAGTCACTGTGACCGGAGCACTGCCCGGCGGCACGCCACCGCCCGCCGGAACACCCGCTGGACCGCCCGCTGGACCGCCGCCTGCCGGAACACCTGCCGGGCCGCCGTTCGCGCTCCCCGCGGACACCGCCACCACCTTCCTGACCGGTCTGGCCGCCGCCTCCCAGCAGCTGCACCTGTTGCAGCGCGGTGCCCCGCCGGCCGCGACCCTGCACAGGTACGACCTCACCGTGCAGAGCGTGGTCGACGGGTTCGGCCCGGCCCACGCCCCGGGACCGGACAACGCCCCGGCGGACGACGACACGCCGACGTGAGCGTGGGCGGTGGGCCGCCGGTGCCGGCCCACCGCCCACGCTGTCAGCGGCCAACCCGCGTGCTGTGCGGCGGTCCGAGGTAGCTCGGCGCCAGCCCGCCGGTGTCGACGACGATCTTCTGCACGACCACCGTCGGGTCGACCGCCCACACCTTCAGCACGTGCTCGCCCGGCCGGTCGACGACGTGGGTCGTCGCCGTGCGGTTCACGTTGTCCGAGGTGTTGCGTTCCCACTGGCGGTTCATGGCGGTGTCGTCGGCACCCGTCGCCGTCGTCACGTTCACCCGCTGCGGGGCAGTGCCGTCCAGGGACACCGCGTAGGTCAGGCCGTCGGTGGGGTGCACGTTGTTGCGCGGCGACAGGTACACCCACACGGTCACCGGGCCCGTCGTGGTCAGGTCGACCGCGTACTCGAGCCTGGGCCCGGTCGGCTCGCGGCGCGGCGCGGTCACCGGCGTCGGCTGCATGCCCGCGCCGTCCCGGCCGATGTCGGGGATGCGGAGCCAGTCCCCGACCACCCGGCTGGTGCCGTCGGCCGGTACGGACACGTACCCGTTGGCCTCGACCCAACCGCGTCGCGGGTGGCGCGGTGCGTTGTCGACGACGGCCTCGACCACGACGCTGCGGCCGGTGCCCGTCACGGTGATCGGCACCCGGCTGGTGCCCTCCGGCGCCCGCTTCCAGTCCACCGCGACCTCGACCCGCACCTGTTCGTCCACGGTGCCGCGGGCCCGCGACACCGACAGCCACGGCGCGCCCGAGGAGATCCGGTAGTCGAACGGCGCCGCGCCGCGGTTGAACACCTCGAGGTACTGCCGGGGCTGGCTCTGGTACCGGCTGAACGTCGGCAGCACGGCCGGGGCGGGGGAGGCGGGCCACCACTGGTCGGACCCGTCGACGGCGACCCCCATGTCCGCGGCCGCCGGAACCTCGATCCGCCGCACGGCCGGGAAGACCTCGTCCGGCAGTGCCTCGTTGTTCAGCTCGGGCTGCTGCCACGGCGCGTTCGGCCCGTACCGCGCGATGTCGCCGTAGCCGATCTTCGGCTGCGTCTGGAAGTTGCGCCACTTCCCGCCGGCGAGCTCGGTGTTGTAGTACGCGGACAGCGCCTGGTCGTCGGCGAACCGCGCCGCCGTCTCGTCGGCGAGGCGGTTGGTCGCGGCACGGCCCTGGGTGGCGTAACGGATGTTGGTGAACTCCGCGCGCCGCAGGGCGTACAGGTTCGCGGTCGCCTCCGTGGCGTAGCCGACGAGCTGGAAGTACGCGTCCCGGTAGGACTCCGGCAGCGCCCGGCCCACGCGTGCGGCCTTCGTCGCGAGGCGCTGCCAGTCCGCGGTCACCCGGTCCATCTCCCGGTAGTTCTCCAGGTAGTACGGACTGGCCTGGTCGTCGTAGGTGACCGTGGTGCCCGGGCCGCCGGTGATCCGGCGGTTGAGCAGCTCCGGCTTGCGCCGGGACTGCAGAACTCCGTACGTGTGCAGCACCTCGGCGATCCCGGCGGCGTGCCGGGGGCCGAAGTTCTCGGCGGCGTAACGCTTCTCCCACGCGGGCACGCCCTCGAGCGGGATCGGCTCCCACGCGTAGTCGAGGAAGAACTGCAGCGGCAGCTCCTCGTTCTTCAGGTCGCCGACGTTGACCACCCACAGCTCGTCCACGCCGTGGCTGTAGGCCGTGTTGAGCTGCTCCCACGTGTTGTCGAGGTTGATCGTGTCGACCCACTTGTAGTTGCGGCCACCGCCCACGTAGTCGAAGTGGTAGTACATGCCGTACCCGCCCGCGCGGGGCGGCAGGGTGGGGTCGGGCAGCTTGCGCATGTTGCCCCAGTTGTCGTCGGTGAACACGACGGTCACGTCGTCCGGCGCGCGCAGCCCCTTGTCCCAGTACCGCTGGACCTCCTTGTACAGCGTCCACACCTTCGGCACGTCCGACATCCCGTGCTCGCCCAGGATCCGGCTCTCGGTCGCCAGGATCTCCTGCATCAGCTCGATGCCGTCGCCGTCGGGCAGGCCCACGTCACCGTTGCCGCGCATGCCGAGCGTGACCACGCCCTCGAAGCCCTCGTCCGCCATCCGCTCGATGCCGTCGGCCCAGTACGCCTCGATGGCGGCGGAGTTGCGGCGGAAGCTCCACTCGCCGGTGCCGCCGTACGGGTCGTGGCCGGGGGTCACGACGTTGCCCGCCGGGTCGCGGACCGCGGGCACGGCGTGCCGGTTCCACTCCTCGATGCCGCGCATCATGGGCGCCTCGTGCGAGGTCCCCATGACCACCCCGTACAGCGTCGCGGTCGCGTGGTTGGCCGGGTCGTCCTCCGCGAACGCCCTGCCCCAGACCGCGGGCCACAGGTAGTTCGCCTTGAGCCGCAACATGACCTCGAACACGCGCGAGTAGAACTTGGCGTTGAACCCGCCGGGGTGGCCCGGCGCGAGGCCCGCCCCGAACTGCGTCGGCGCCCAACGGCCCAGCGCCGGGTTCTCGTCGTTGACGAAGAAGCCGCGGTACTTCACCGCCGGGGTGCCCTGCGAGTGCCTGCCCGGCAGCACGTACAGCTCGTCGGACTGCCGGGCGGGCACGTCGTCCCACCAGTACCAGGGCGAGACGCCGATGCGCCGCGACACGTCGTACGCGCCGAAGATCGTGCCACGCTGGTCGCTGCCCGCGATGACCAGCGCGCGGCGGACGCCGGGCATCGGGTCGCGGACCACCTGCTGCAGCGAGGTCTCCCACTTCCCGGCGATGCCGGTCACGTCGAGCTTCCCGCCGGCCACCAGCGCGTCGACGAGCGGGCTCTCGCCGATGGTGCCGACGAGCACGGGCTCGCTGCCGGCGGGCACCCGGTCCAGCGAGACCGCGGGTGCCACCCCGGTGACGCGCTCGATGTCGGCGCGCAGGTCGCCGACCACCCGGACCACGCCCGGCCGGTCGTCGCCGCTCACCACGATCGGTGCCGCCTTCCCCCGTGCCACCAAGGGGAACGCGCCCGGCCGGGGGGAGGTGACCACATAGGACTCGTCGGCTCCGGCCGCCGAGGGCGGCGCCGCCCGGGCCGGCGTGACCGCCGCGGCGGCCAGGAGGGGCAGGACCAGCAGGGCGGCGGACCTTCGCATGTCGATCTCCGGTACGAGTGCGGGGAACCAGCGCGGAGCCGAAAGTTTCGGAACATTTCCGTAACCTGGACACCATAACCACAGTGCCGTCGGCAAAGCCAGCGTTCCCTTGTGCACCAAGGAGATTCGAAAGTTTCGCTACCGGCGGCGCGCCCGGAGCACGATGTCGTTGACGTGGATGGGGTGCGGCTGCGTGCGTGGCCGCGTCTCGTGGGTCAGGATCGTCCAGTCGTCGCCGAGGAAGGGCACGATCTCGGCGGGCGTGTAGTAGTCGTCGGGGTTGAAGCGGTGGTCACGGTGGTCGTGGCCGGTGAGGTCGTGCGCGCCGACGAGCAGGGTGCCGCCCGGTGCCACCGCGGCCAGCAACCCGTGCAGGGCGCGGTGGTCCGGCTGGTGCGGCACGGGGAAGTAGATCGCCGACACGAGGTCGAACGCGGCCGCGGGCGGCGGCGAGGCGGTCAGGTCCCCGTGCGTCCAGTTCACGTTCCCGGCGTCGCCCGCCGCGGCCGCCCGCTCCAGCGCGACGCGGGAGATGTCGACCGCGGTCACCAGCCAGCCGCGCCGGGCGAGCCACCGCGCGTCGCCGCCCTCGCCGCAGCCGACGTCCAGCGCCTGCCCCGGCGGCAGGTCCGCGACCTCGTCGACCAGCAGGCCGTTCGGTGCCCCGCTCCAGAGTTGGTCGCGCTCGCTGTACAGGTCGTCCCACACTTGTTGATCCATGCCGCCACCCTTGCCCGAACGTCCTGTCCCGGCAACATTCGTTGCCAGAACCGCAACTCGGCGGCCAGGATGGGAGGATGACCGCCAGCCGCAAGGTCGACCGCGCCGCGATGGCGACCGCCTGCCCCGCCTTCCGGGACGCCGACGGGGTGTGGCAGGTCCGCGACCTCGCCGGGGGCCGCGCGCTGCTGCGCGCCACCGACACCGTGCAGGCGGGCCTCGGGGTCGAGACCGTCGCGAAGCTGCCCGCGAGCTTCCGCCGCCCGGTCCTGTACTGGGACGGGCCCGAGCACCGTGAGTACCGCAGGCAGACCGCGCGGTTCTTCACCCCGAAGCGGGTGGACGCCGAGTACCGGGCACTCATGCGCGACATCGCCGACCGGGAGGTCGCGGTGCTGCGGAGCGCGGGTGAGGCGGACCTGTCCGAGCTGAGCTTCCGGCTCGCGGTCGACGTCGCGAAGGCCGTCATCGGGCTGACCGAGAGCAGGCCGGGCACGGCGCGGCGGCTGGCGCGCTTCTTCCCCGAGGAGCTGGGCAGGCCGGGCTTCACCAGCGCGCACGGCGTGTACTGGGCGGCGCGCATCCTCTACCTGTGGCTCGCCGTCCACGTCGCGGACGTCCGGCCCGCCGTGCGCGCCCGGCGACGGCAGCGGCGCGACGACCTCGTCTCCCACCTGCTCGACGAAGGGGTCCGCACGGGCGAGATCCTGAGCGAGTGCATCACGGTCGCGGCCGCGGGCATGGTGACCACCAGGGAGTTCGTCTGCGTGGCGGCCTGGCACCTGTTCACCGACGCCGACCTGCTCGCCGCCTACCGCGCGGGCGACGAGCCCGCCCGCTTCGCGATCCTGCGCGACCTCGCGCGGCTCGAGCCACCGCTCGCGGTGCTGCGCAGGCGCACGACGGCACCGGTCACGCTGCCGGACGGCACGTCGATCGGCGCGGACGAGCGGGTGGACGTCTCGGTGCCTGCCGCGAACTCCGACCCCGCCTGCGCGGGTGGCGAGACGGGGCTGACGTTCGGCGACGGGCCGCACCGCTGTCCGGGCACCCACATCGCCGTCCAGGAGGCGGACATCTTCCTGACCTCGCTGTTCGCGCTGGACGGGGTGCGGCTGGTCGCGCCGCCGAGGGTCGCGTTCAACGCCGACTTCGGCAGCTACTCGCTGCACGACATGGTCGTGGCCGTCGGCGACCGTAGTGTGGAGGCATGATCGACGGCGTCCTGTTCGACTACTCCGGCACCCTCTTCCGCTTCGAGCCCGGCCCCGGCTGGCCCTCCCAGGCCGCCGACGACGCCGCCCGCGAGCGGCTCACGACCGTGCTGACCGCGCCGACGCTGTCGGCCGAGCACCTGCCGCCCGACCTCGCCGACGCGTGGGACCGGCGCGACCTCGACCCCGACGTCCACCGGACGGTGTACCTGGCCTCGCTCGCGGCCTCCGGGGTCGGTCTCACCGACGAGGAGGCCGACGCCGTGTACGTGAGCCTGACGGACCCGGCGACCTGGCGGCCGTACCCCGACACGGTCGAGGTGCTGCGCGCGTTGCGGGCCGCGGGCGTCCCGGTGGCGGTGGTGAGCAACATCGCGTGGGACATCCGGGAGGTGTTCCGGCGGCACGGCGTGGCGGACCTCGTCGACGAGTTCGTGCTGTCCTATGTGGAGGGCGTGGTCAAGCCGGACCCGAAGATCTTCACCGTCGCCTGCCAGCGGATCGGCGTCGCCCCGGAGAAGGCGCTCATGGTGGGCGACAGCCCGGAGAACGACGGCGGCGCGGCGGCCATCGGCTGTGCCACCGCGATCGTCGAGCCACTGCCGACCGCGGACCGCCCGTCCGCGCTGCGCGACGCGGTGCTGCCCGCCGTGTGACCGCCCGCCCACGGGGTACACCGTGGCGATGACGACCTATACGCACACGGCGGAAGCGGACATCGCGGCGGACGTGCTGTTCGGTTTCCTGGCCGACCCGAGAAACCTGCCCCGGTACTTCCCCCAGATGACGGCGGCCGAGCCGGAGGGCGGCGAGACCGTGCACGTGGAAGCCGAGGTGCACGGCGACCACGTGGAGGGCGAGGCGTGGGTGCGCCCGAACGAGCAGGAGCGCAAGCTCGAGTGGGGCGCCGAGGGCCCGGACGACTACCACGGCGAGTTGCAGGTGGAGGAGGTCGAGCCGGGCCGCAGCCGGATCACCGTCAGCCTCCACAGCGTCCGCGCCGCCGAGGGCGACGAGGTCCAGACCGGACTCGAGCAGACCGTGGCCGCCCTGGCCCAGGCCGCGACCGCCGACGACCAGGCGGAGGTGCACCGCCACCAGGGCGAACCGGGCAGCTGACCCGGCGCGCAGCCCGGACTGTCGCGTGGATCGTCGCCTGGAACAGAGTCGCGCCGACCGTCCTCTTCGGACAAAACGCCTAGTCCGCCGTCACCTCGGTCGCCGCGGTGCGGAGGGCCTCGGTCAGTTCCGCCTCGGCGCTCGACAGGGCCGGGGGAGTCGGGCCACCACGACCCGGCGCTGTTCCGCCGAGTCCGCCACGCGCAGCACCCGTACTCCCGGCGGTGCCGCGGCCGCCATGGACGTGGGCACGGTCGTCAGCCCGCCGCCCGCGGCCACCAGGTTGAGCTTCGCCAGCCAGTCGCGTGCCGTGTGGACGATGGTGGGTCGTTCGTCGAGGCCCGGCCACACGCCCATCTCGCCGGCGGTCGTGCTCGCGACCCAGCGTTGACCGCGCAGGTCCGCCACCGACACCGACGTGCGAGCCGCCAGCGGATGTGCCGCCGGGACGGCCACGCTGAGACTCCGCTCGGTCAGTGTCATCACTCGCAGGGGTGGCGTTTCCGCGTCGAACGGGCGGAACGGGGGTGCCGACGCCAGCAGTGCCAGGTCCAGGCTGCCCGCCCGCAGCGCGCGGACGAGCGCGGGCGTGCTGCCTTCCCGCGTGGTGACCGTGATCGCCGGGTGCGTCCTGCGCAACGCGGCGATCGCGCGCGGCAGGAGTACCGCGCCGGCGCTCGCGAACCAGCCGAGCCGCACGGTGCCGCCGTCCTCCGGCAGCCCGGCCAGCTCGCGGGCCACGGCGTCCAGTTCGGTCAGGACGGTCACGGCCCGCCGCAGCACGACGTGCCCCGCGGCGGTGAGGCGGACCCCGTCGCGGCGGCGTTCCAGCAGCGTGGCGCGAGTGGCCTGCTCGAGCGCGGCGATCTGCCGGGACACGGCCGACTGCGTGTACCTGAGCGCGCCCGCCGCGCCGGTGAGGGTCCCGCGCTCGGCGACCTCCCGGAAGACGCGCAGCCCGGTCAGGGAGAGATCCATGAGGTATACGCATACCAGCCTTGCGCAACTCTCGTTGGCCGCATGGCCCCGGCGCTCCTAGCGTGGCCGTCATGACACGCATCGCTCTCGTCACCGGAGCCAACCAGGGCATCGGGTACGCCTTCGTCGAGGAGCTGGCCGCCCGCCTCGCGCCGGAGGACCTCGTCCTGCTCACCGGCCGCGACGCCGGGCGGGTCCAGGCGGCCGCCGCACGGGTCCGCGGCACCGCCCGGGTGGCGGGCCGGGTCCTGGACGTCGCGGACGCGCGGGCCGTCGCCGCGATGGCCGCCGAGCTGGGCCGCACCGACATCGTCATCTCCAACGCCATCGCGCCGCTCACCCCGGACCGCCCGCAAGCGGAGCAGGCCGACCGGTTCATCGCCGTCAGCAACGGCGGCACGCACGCGGTGCTGCGGTCCTTCGGCCCGACGCTGCCCGAGGCCGGCCGCCTGCTCGTCGTGGCCAGCACACTCGGCACGCTCGGTCACCTCGACGCGCGCCTGCACCCCCTGTTCGAGAACGTCACCCTCGATCAGGTCGAGGAGGTCGTCGAAGCGTGGCGCACAGCGGTCCACGACGGCACGGCCGAGGCGCGGGGCTGGCCGAGGTGGCTGAACGTGCCGTCGAAGGTGGCCCAGGTGGCGGCCGTCCGCGCGGTGGCCGCCGAACGCCGGACCCGCGACCTCGCCGACGGCACCCTGGTCGCGTCCGTGTGCCCCGGCCTGGTCGACACCCGCGCGTCACGCCCGTGGTTCGACGACTTCAGCCACGCACTCACCCCCGCACAGGCGGCCCGCAAGGTGGTGGACCTGGCCCTGGCCCCACTGGACCCGACGACCTACGGCGAACTGATCCGGTTCGGTCGGGTCCTCCCGTGGCACGACGGCACCCCACCCCACCACCAGGATCGGCTACTGGTCAGCTGACGCGTGAGCGTTCGAGCTGGTTGACGCAGGCGATGCCACATCCCGAGCCCGGCCCCCGGCAGATGACGATCTGTGTCATCTCCCCGGACGGTGCCTCCTGAGCCGCCGACACCGGAAGGCGCACCTCGGCGCCGGCGCTGCGGCCTGGCGTCCGAGCCAGAGTGGCGCTGCTGCTGACGCCCGAGCCGGAGCGCCCTGCGGCTGACGCCGAGCCGGGGCGGCGGTTCGCTGGACGTCGTGGACGTGTGTTCGGCACCGCGCGGATGGCCGCTGGTACCGAGTTGCCCCTCCGAGCGAGTAGGTCGGTTGTCGTGTCGAGGCATGGTTCGCGGGTGGGTGCCCGGTGCCTGCGACCTGCCGCCCGGCCAATTGCCGGTCAGCTGACGTTGCGGACGTGTTCGGCGGCCTCGCGGGCGATGTCGATGCGGGAGCGCACTCCGAGTTTGGCGAGGATGTGCGACACGTGGGTCCCGACCGTCCGGGGCGAGAGCACCAGCTGCTCGGCGATCTGCCGGTTGGACAGCCCTTCGGCGACCATCCCGGCGATCTTCGTCTCGGTCGGGGTCAGGCTGCCCCACCCCGCTTGCGCCTGCCGGTGCTTGGCCCGCGGCCCGCGCCGGATGCCGAACCGCCGGAGCTGGGCGCGCAGGTGGGCGAGGTCCCAGTTGGCGCCGAGCCGGTCGTACAACTCGTCGGCGCGGGTGAACGCCGACCGCGCGGAGCTGCGTTCCCCGCGGTCCGCGAACCCGATCGCCGCCGCCTCGAGCGCCTTCGCCCGCAGGAGCGGCCGCCCGGCGTCCCGGAACCGGTCCGCGGCGTGCTGCAACAGGAACGGGTCGTGGTCCAGCAGCCCGCGGCAGTAAGCGGCCGTCCCCAGCCGGTGGGGCACCTGCGACCGCCGCGCGAGGGTGGCCGCCTGCTCGGCGACGTCGGCCGCCGCCCCGGCGGCCCCGGTGTGCGCCGCGAGCCGGGCCGCCTCCGGCAGGAGGTCCTCGACCTCGTCGAGCTCCTCCGCGTCACCGCCGACCCGCGCGGTCAGCACGGCCAGCGCCTTGTCGGGCTCGTCGGCCACCTCGTGGTCGAGACTGTGCGCCAACGTGAGCGACGAGACCACCCGGTTGCCGATCTGCTCGGCACTGGGCGCCGCGAGCGCGAGGTGCTGCCGCGCGGTGGCCGCGTCCCCCCGGTGGAACGCGATCACGGCCGCGATCCCGCGGTCGCAGCACAGCGACCCCGGGTCCTTGAACTCGTCGGACAACGTCTCGACCTCGGCCTGCGCGTCGTCCCACCGGCCGACCTCGAACAACAGCTCCCCGAGCGCGGTCTGCGCCTGCGCGAGGCGCACCAGGCTGCCCGTGTGGTCGGCGAGCTGCCGCACCCTCGTCGCTGCCCCGAGCGCCTCGTCGTACCGGTCGAGGTCGCCGAGAGCGACCGCCTTGTTGATCTGCAGCAACAGCTGGAGGTCGTTGAGGGTGGGGTCGTCGCCGATCATCCTGAGCGCGCGGTCGAACAGCGGCAGCGCCTGCGCGACCTCGCCGCGCATCATCGACACGACGATCAGCACGTGCAGCGACCAGCCCAGCGCCCACGTGTCCCCGGCCTCTTCCGCCGTGGCCAGCGCCTTCGTGGCCACCTCGCCCGCGATGGACACCTCGCCCAGGTCACGGTGGGCGCGCGCGGTGAGTACGAGCAGGCGGGCCCGTTGCTGTGCGGAGATCTCGACCAGGTCGTGCGCCTGTTTCAGCGCTTCGAGGGCCTCGTCGGAGCGGCCCAGCATCGCCCGGCACTGCGAGACGGTCCAGTGGAGGTCGACCAGCAGGTCGGGGTCCTCGACGACCGCCATGGCCCGGGTGGCGACCCGCACGGCCTCGTCGCACTCGCCCGCGCGGTACAGGGCGTCGGCGAGCCTGCCGGCGAGGATGGCGCCGCGGGTGGTGTTCGCGGGGGCTCGGCTCGACGCCTGCCGCAGCAGCTCGACCGCGTCCTTCGGGGCCTGCGCGATGAGCGACGGCGCCGCCTCGATGGTCCAGTTGAGCAGCGAGTCGTCCAGCGGGTCGGGGCTCGGCACGCTGATGGCCTGGAGCAGCTGCCGCGCGACGCGCGCCGTCGGCACCCCCGCCTCGGCGAGTGCCCTGGCCGCGTCCCGGTGCCAGGCGGGGCGGAGCGGGGTCGCGATGTCGTCGTACAGGGCGGACCGGATCAGCGGGTGGCGGAAGGAGAGCTTGTCGCCCATGTCCTTGAGCACCCCGGCCGTCAGGGCCTCGTCGATGGCGGGCACCAGCTCGGCGACGCGCTGGCTGAGCACGATCGCCAGGTCGCCCACGAGGAACTCGACGCCGAGCAGCGCCGCGGCCTGCAGCACCTTGCGGACGTCCTGGGGCAGGAAGTCGAGCCGGTGGGTGATGGCGGCGACCAGTGAGTCAGGAACAGCGCCGCCGGTCAGCTCCACGTCACCGGACTCGCTGGTGGTCAGGCGCTGGGAGCGGACGAGCGCGTCCATCAGCTCGGTCAGGTAGAGGGGGTTGCCCGCCGCCTCGGCGGCGAGGCGCAGGAGGTTGGTGCCGGGGGTGCCGTCGGAGATGGCCGCCACGAGGTCGGTCACCGCCGTGTCCGGTAAGCCCTCGAGGTGCAGCGTGTTGTCCTGGCCCACGACCCGGCGCACGGCGAGCAGCTCGTCGCGCTGGGGGATCGGGCGCACGATGCCGATCAGCAGCAGCGTCGTGCGGTCGACCGAACGCGCGAGCCACTCCCACACGCTGATCGTCGAGATGTCCGCCCACTGCAGGTCGTCCACCACCAGCACGGTGGGTGCCGCGCTGCAGACCTCGTTCATCAGGGCCAGCATCTGCTCCGCGGCCGCCATGGCCGGGTCTGCCGCGCCGGTGAGCTCACCGCGCAGGAGCCGCTGGATGGTGTCCAGGCGCGGCTCGGTGGAGGCCTTGTCGAGGAAGGCGTTCACCAGGGGCTGGAGGGGGAGTGCCTGGCCGAGCTCGTCGCACTCCGCCCAGTAGGCGGAGAACCCGCGCTGCTCGGCGGCGGCGACCGCGGCGCGCGCGAGGGACGACTTGCCGATGCCGGGCTCGCCCTCCAGTAGCACCGCGTGACCGGTTCCTGTCGCGAGATCCTCGATCCATCCGATGAGACGGGTCAGCTCGGCCTCGCGGCCGACGAGTGCGTGGGCGTCACTCGGCATGCTCTCGACAGTATTGGTTGCGCGGGCAGGGAACAACGGTCGGCGAGAAGGTTACGCCAACTGAGCCCGTGCTCGTTCCGTATCTCTTTCGTTAACTGTCGGTTATCACCGTCGACTTGCTTTATATGAGACCCTTTTCGTGAAACGTCTGCTTTCGAACCGGAATCCGTACCGATCGCGTGATTGGCGTGCGGCCATTCGCGCGATCATCTTTACCTGTGCGGCCCGGAGCGCTTATTCGGGAGGCAAAGATGAGGATCGCGCGAATGGCCGTAGCCCTGGCGGCAGCCGTCGTCATGGCGTTCGCGGTAGGTGGTACCGCGGCCGCCGACCCTCCTGGCATGACGCACAACAGCATAGTGCCGGAGATGACCCACAATTGACAAGGGAGCGGGGGCAATTGTCAGCCGGTCTTCGGCACCTGAGCCCTCGCTGCCGCCTTGCTGCAGGGCGCTTCCGCGATGCTGACACCATCACGGTGGCGCCCTGCAGCTCGGTGGACCGCTCGGTCCTGCAATGCGTAGCCCAGGTTCACCAGCCGTCCGCCCAGGCGGCATTCGTCGGCTACCGCTATTTGTTCTCTGCGGCGGGCGTCGACGTCGAGCATGCGCAGCACGAAGCGGGCTATCTGGTTGTTAACGCTGGACAATTCCGCGACGAGCACCAACTCGTCGTGCCAGTCCTCCGCGGCCACCGCTTCACCCCAACAGAATCGTCTTCCTCTTTGTTCTGACTATTGTCACTCTGCTCCTGTGGTGCCGGTGAGACATCGGTCAAGTGACGGATGTCCGAAGGGCAGTTGCCGGGAGCCCCGTTAGTCCGGAAGAGTGAAGAAACGCCCGTGCACCGGGCTATTCGTGCAGATGCTCGTGCAGATGCACTGTCGCGGACCCTCCTGATCGTGTAGTGCGACACGCTCCGTCATCGACAGCGGCCTGGCATACCCGATGGAGGCCCTCCGTATGATCGCTGCTTACCGTTCGTGGCCGCTATCTGACGGTTGTCGGCATTAGGGCACGGTTCTCTCGCTGCCGCTCCTCGGTCGTGCTCGGTCAGTTCGGTTGGGCGAAGTCGGCAAGCTCGCCACGCGGCGCGGCAAATGCCAGGCATCCCATGGGCTGATTGCCCTGGCGCACGAGCAGTTCGGCGCATCGCCGTTGTTTGCCGGCTGACGATCCAGGCGCTGATCGGCACCTGCCGCTTCGCCCCGGCCGCCCCTGCCGCACCGGCACCTGCGCGATCCGCTGCCGCCCGAGCCGGGTCTCGGTCTCGCCGAGCGGATGCGGTACCCCCGAGGTGCCCGCACCTTCGGTCCTCCGGCTGCTCGAGGCACTGGCAGTCCGCTCGGCTCCGACGTCCTTGCCGCGGTCATGGGCACCGACCTGCCGAGTCCGACGATCGCATCCATACTTAATCATCCCTATAATTACCTCAGAGCGACTCAATACGTCTGTTAAGGTAACGTCATGTCCCAGGAGCTCTACTCGACGGAAGAGGTCGCCGAGCAGCTCGGGCTGCACGTGCGCACGGTGCGCGGCTACGTCCGCGACGGGCGGCTGCGGGCGGTCCGCATCGGCAAGCAGTACCGCATCACGCGCGAGGACCTCGAGGCGTTCGTCGGGGCGCCGGTGGTGGACCCGCCCGAGGTCCGCAGGCACCGGCACGTCGACGTGTCGAGCGTCGTCGAGATCGACGCGGTCAGCCCGGAGACGGCCCACCGCGTCAGCACCCTGCTCACGGCGGTGCGCACCCACGCCGCCGACCAGCCGCTGCGCGTGCAGACGGTCTACTACGAAGAAAGGGCACGGATGAAGGTCGTCATCCTCGGGGGCCTGGCCGACACCAGGCAGGTCCTCGAGTACCTGCAGGCGGTGATCGAGCCGTGATCTACCGGACCGAGAGCGGCGGGCGGGAGATCCTGCGCCGCTACGAGCAGGCCCTCGCGAGCTGGCCCGTCCCGGCCGAGCACCGCCGGGTCCCGACGCGCGAGGGCGAGACGTTCGTCCTCGTGTGCGGCCCCACCGACGCCCCGCCCCTCCTGCTGCTCCACGGGTCGGGCGCCAACGCGACGATGTGGATGGGCGACGTCACGGCCTGGGCGCGGCACTTCCGCGTCCACGCCGTCGACATGATCGGCGAACCCGGGCTCTCCGCGCCCGCGCGCCCGCCGCTGGACTCCCCGGCCTACGCCCGGTGGCTGGACGACGTCCTGGACCACCTCGGGCTCGAACGGACCGCGGTCGCCGGGGCATCGCTGGGCGGGTGGCTCGCCCTCGACTACGCGACCGGCGACCGGAGCGGGTGGAGCGGCTCGCGCTGCTGTGCCCGGGTGGTGTCGGGCGCCAGAAGGTCGCGGTGCTCCTCAAGGCCCTGTTCTACCAGCCTTTCGGGCAGTGGGGCATGCGCCGGTCGATCAAGGCGGTCGCGGGCGTCGACGCCAGGGAGGCGCCGGAGGTCGCCGAGTACCTCACGCTGACGTTCACCCACTTCCTGCCCCGCCGGGACCGGCTGCCCGTGTTCTCCGACGAGGCCCTGCGGAAGCTGACCATGCCGGTGCTGGTGATCGTCGGCGGCCGCGACGCCATGCTCGACTCCCGCGGCACGGCCGAGCGCATCACCCGCACCGTGCCGCACGCGACCGTGACCGTGCTGCCCGACGTCGCACACTCCATCACCGGCCAGACGCGGCCGGTCCTGGACTTCCTGCGTGCCGACGAGTCAGTGCGGGGCCAGTGACGCAGGGTGCGGGCCACCGCCCGGTAGAGGT
>WUUC01183926.1_pt1 | contig 31364 bp, 24 predicted proteins | sample 6278441 | NCBI WGS metagenome assembly WUUC01 (sample SAMN13675441, study PRJNA597444) | soil metagenome | isolation source: soil | place: USA: Washington | collected 2017-10 | reverse complement strand
TTTCGTCTTCGGATGAAAATTCAATAGCAACGCATTGACAATTTAATTGTGCTGTGCAATGTTTCTTTGCACATAAACCGTTAATTTCCGTTATTCAAATAAGTTTAAGCAACAATATTCCAGTATGAAAAGAATTGTAATCACGTTTGCATTTTGTATTATTCAATATTCGCTGCTGTTAGGGCAAGCATATACTCCTTCGAAAGAAAACCGCGAATCACGCCACCAGTTCCAGGATAATAAATACGGCATGTTTATACATTGGGGTTTATCAAGTATGCTCGGCGATGGCGAGTGGGTAATGAATAACCGAAATATAAAAGTAGAAGACTACGCCCGTTTGCTTCGTGCCTTTAACCCGGTTGATTTCGATGCCGCAAAATGGGTGAGTACAGCCAAAAATGCCGGTATGAAATACATTGTTTTCATTTCACGCCACCACGACGGTTTTTCTAACTGGGATACTAAACAATCTGAGTGGAAGATTACAAATACTCCTTATAGCAAAGACGTATTAAAAATGCTTTCTGAGGAATGTAAAAAACAGGGAATGAAACTTGGTTTGTATTATTCAACACTTGATTGGTATCGCGACGATTATCCCAGGGAGACAGGCCGTACCGGAAAGGGTACCGGAAGAGTGGGTAAAACGGATTATGCCGCATATCTGCGATTTATGAAAAGCCAGTTGACGGAGTTACTTACAAATTATGGTGAAATAATGTCCATTTGGTTTGACGGTCATTGGGACCAAACCAACCCTGAAGGAAATTCAGACAGGACGTCCCGTATTGATTGGAAATACGACGAGATATATGGATTGATACACAAACTCCAACCAAAGTGCATGATCGGCAACAATCATCACCTGTCACCTATCGATGGCGAAGATTTCCAAATGTTTGAAAGAGATCTGCCGGGAGAAAATAAATCAGGATTGAGTTATCAAAAAGCTTCCGATGCTGTTCCGCTTGAAACCTGTGAAACGATCAACGGTTCATGGGGCTACAATATTACTGACAGAAAATACAAGACAGTGTCACAGGTCATACAATTATTAGCAGGTGCAGCGGGGCGTAATGCTAATTTATTATTGAATATCGGGCCTATGCCCGGCGGTGCTATACAACCTGAATTCGTAGATACATTGGCTGCCGCCGGCAAATGGTTGCAACAATACGGGGAAAGTATATATGGAACGAGAGGCGGACCAATGGGCCCGCAGGTATGGGGCGTGACAACGCAAAAAGATAAAAAAATATACCTGCATTTTTTTAAGGATCCGGGTACTGATTCGATCATTCTGCCTGCAAATAAGGAGAAAGTAAAACAAGTTTCTGTATTCGGTGCGGGTACACTCATAAAATTTAGACAACAGTCGGAGGGGATAATTATTTCAACAAACGAAATTACGGTTGACGGCCCTGATACGGTCATTGTTGTTGAAATGAAATAGATTATCCTACGCATATTTCCGCTATAGCATCGATGTGCGCACCTTTAAATCTCACAAAAAAAATAGAATAATGATGGCATTAAAAAAACAATTAACGACCGGTTTATTTTTTTTCACGCTTCTTTTTTTGCAAGACGCGGTTTCGCAAACACCATGGAAAATAGCAGGTGATAAAATTACAACGACCTGGGCGGCCTCAGTTGACTACAAAAATCCGTTGCCGGAGTATCCAAGGCCACAAATGCAAAGAACCGCCTGGATTAATCTCAATGGGCTGTGGGAATATGCCATTTCCCCGGATTCCGAAAATAAGCCGGCTGCTTTCCAGGGAAAAATTTTAGTGCCATACGCTATTGAATCGGCATTATCAGGCGTTGCCAAAGAAGTAGGGAAAAATAATTACCTATGGTATAAGAAAAAATTTTCGGCTCCAAAAAGTACCAAAAATAAAAGAGTATTACTTCACTTTGGTGCCGTTGACTGGAAGTGCACCATATATATAAATGGAAAAGAAGCAGGGACACACACTGGTGGTTATGATCCTTTTTATTTTGACATAACTGATCATCTAAAAAAAGGACAGCAGGAATTGTTAGTGAAAGTTTGGGATCCTTCTGATGAAGGTCCGCAACCACGCGGCAAGCAGGTCAAAAATCCTAATAGCATCTGGTACACACCTGTTACTGGCATCTGGCAAACAGTATGGTTAGAAGCAGTAAATGCTTCACACATTCAAAACATTAACCCAATTGCCGACATTGACAGGAATATCATACGCATACAAACAAATGTGACTGGAGCACAGGCCGGCGACCAGGTAAAAATAACGGTCACTGAAAACGAAAATATTATAGCGGAGCAGCTCACTAATGCAGGTACTGCTACGGAATTACAATTAAATAATGCGAAACAGTGGTCGCCATCCAATCCATTCTTATATGATATGAAAATACAGTTGCTTAGAAACGGGCAATTGCTGGATGAGGTAGCTAGTTATTTTGCTATGCGGAAGATATCGATGGGACCTGATAAGAATGGTGTGCAACGCATGATGCTGAACAATGAAATTTTATTCCAGTTTGGAATGCTCGACCAGGGCTGGTGGCCCGACGGACTCTATACCGCTGCAACGGATGAGGCATTGAAGTTTGATATCGTCCAGTCAAAAGCGATGGGATTTAATATGCTGCGCAAGCATGTGAAGGCAGAACCTGCCCGCTGGTATTATCACTGCGACAAGATCGGTATGCTTGTTTGGCAGGACATGCCAAGTGGTGATATGGTCAAAGGCGATAAGTGGATCACTAATCCTGCTTTGGAGCCCGTTGATAAAATTCGTACGGCCGAATCAGAAGAGATCTTTAAAAAGGAATGGAAAGCTATTATGGATGCCACGATGTTTTTTCCAAGTATTGTAGCCTGGGTCCCTTTTAATGAAGCGTGGGGACAATTTAAAACAGTAGAGATAACAGAGTGGACGATGAAATATGATCGAAGTCGCCTGGTTAACAGCGCCAGTGGTGGAAATTTCTTTTTAACGGGCCACATGCATGATTATCATCATTATCCGCAGCCGACTATGCACCGGGCAGATGTGTTTGGGAAAAATCAAGCGGTTGTACTGGGCGAGTATGGCGGATTGGGCCTTCCCCTTGAAGGACATACGTGGCAAACCAAAGCTAACTGGGGCTATCAAAGTTTTAAAACTTCCGATTCGTTACTGATACAGTATAGCAATTTTGTGAACATGTTGAATGAATTTATTCCGAAGGGTCTTTCCGCTGCAATATATACACAGGTCTCGGATGTTGAAGTGGAAGTAAATGGCTTGATGACTTATGATCGGAAGGTGATAAAAATACCAGTTGAAAAGCTGAAGGAAATACACGAGAAATTATATATGCCCCTGAAATAGATTTTCCGATCGGGCGATCAGTTTTAAAAAGATCGTTTGATGATCTATCATTAATCATTCCTTAAACGTATTATATGTCAACGAATCGTCGTCAATTTTTACAGCAAATGACAGGTCTTGCCGCCGGCGTAACGGGAGTTTCACTGCTTGGCGGAGATGTTTTTGTTGGTGCAGGAGCAAAGAATCCCTTTTTTGAAATTTCATTGGCGCAGTGGTCGCTGCATAAGGCTCTATTTGCGAAACAGCTGGATAATCTTGATTTCCCTGCGAAAGCAAAAAATGATTTCGGTATCAGCGTTGTAGAATATGTAAACCAATTTTTTAAAGACAAAGCAAACAATACCAATTACCTGAATGAGTTATTAAAGCGATGCAAGGATAATGGCATAAAGAATCATTTAATTATGTGCGATGGAGAAGGTAACCTCGGCGCTGCGAAAGATGAAGATCGCTTAAAAGCGGTGGAGAACCATTATAAATGGGTAGACGCTGCTAAATATCTTGGTTGTGCTACTATCCGGGTGAATGCCGCAGGGCAAGGCAGCCGCGAGGAAGTTGCAAATGCTGCCATTGACGGGCTTGGCCGGTTAGGTGAGTACGCCGGCAAAGTGGGTATCAATGTGATCGTGGAAAATCATGGGGGCTATTCTTCCGATGGTCAATGGCTGTCCGGCGTAATGAAAGAAATAGGCAAGAAGAATGTAGGAACGTTGCCTGATTTTGGAAACTTCTGTATTAAGCGTGATTCAAAAAATTGGGCGACCTGCTTGGATAGTTATGACCGTTACGATGGAACGAAAGAATTGATGCCCTATGCCAAGGGGGTAAGTGCAAAAAGTTACGATTTCGACGAGCAGGGAAATTGTATCGAAACTGATTATTACAAAATACTCAAGATCGTCAAAGATGCTGGCTTCAAAGGTTATGTCGGCATAGAGTATGAAGGAAGTAAGTTGAGTGAAGAAGAAGGCATTCGAAAAACGAAAGCCTTATTGGAAAAAGTTGGCGGTTCTTTATAAATTCGGTTTATGAAAAGAATATTAGTGTTGTGTACGGGTAATAGTTGCCGTAGCCAGATGGCCGAAGGATATCTCAAGCATTTTGCAAATGGGAAAGCGGAAGTATTCAGTGCTGGAATCGAAACACACGGAGTGAATCCCCGGGCTATTGATGTAATGATAGAAGACGGTATCGATATTTCAAAGCATACATCAAACAATATAAATGAATACAAGGATATTGATTTTGATTTTGTGATCACTGTTTGTGATAATGCAAAAGAACGTTGTCCTTTCTTCCCATCCAACGCAAAAATGTTTCACCAGGATTTTCCTGACCCCGCTAAGGCAACAGGCACTGAAGAGGAAGTCTTGCGATTATTCAGAAGCACAAGACAAATGATAAAAGAATATTGCCGGGGATTTGTGGTTAATAATTTATAACGCTCAGTTCACCAGTACCTCATCTACAAACAGCCACCCCTTATCACCTTTCCCCGGGTGCCATGCTGGCAATTTGGCAACAGGAGTACCAATAATTTTTAAAAATTTTACCGTCGCCGTGTTGAATTTACATTCCAATCCTTTCATGGCTGATGATCGCATTTTAGCCGGCTGAGCAGGAATAACACGACCTAGTAGTTTCATATTTTTTATATCATCGCCACCCCACACTTCAATACGTTGTGCAGGCATGATATAGCCACCGGCATCAACCAGCGTACTTAACGTAACGCTTTGCGCCGGTATCGGCGTGGAAAATTGGAGAAGACACTCCATCCTTGTTTCACGGTAACCTACCCAGCCGCCGAAACGGAAATCCGCTTCGCCTTTTTGCCGGTCAATTAACACCTTTCCCTCATCATCCTTGTATTTTTCATTCGCTTTTGTGAGATAAATCAGGGTGTCGGGAGTGTAAGTATTTTTGTAAAAGCTTGCTTCCAGCAGATCACTGCTGGTCCAACCCGGCTTATAGGCTTTTGCCTTGAGTTCCATGTTACGGTCAATGATCTCATTGCCTGTATACACCGGCGAATCAAGACTATCGGGGTCACTGCCATCTGTGGTAAAATGTATCGTAGCCCCTTTTATATAATGTTTAAGTTTCAATGGAACTGTTGTTGTAATAAAGTCTTCTTCATTCAATAATACCGGTGGTGTTAATTTCATAATCATGGTATCTCCCCGGAAGCCTGTTTCAAACCGGATACCTTTAATCTGTTGTTGAAGTTGCTTGATATCTGCTGTTGCAACAGGTGTGTTCCAGGCATACACTGTCTTTAGTTGTGGAAAGTTTTGCAGTTGTTCTAACTGTGTCAAGTTTACCTGCGTACCGGAAAGTGACAGCGTTTTTAAAAATTTTAATTTTTTCAGTTCAGTTAATGCTGTTCCTGAGATGCCGGTAAAACTGAGATTCAATCTTCTTAAGTTTTCAAACTCGCTAATAATTTTTATATCATCATCCTTTACAGGCATTTTTGCCAGGTCAAGTGTAACGACTTGCTTTTTAATTTTACTCAGTTCTTTCAGTTGATCAATGGTAAAAAGATTGCTGTTGAAGAAATTAACGGACAGTGCGGGTGAACCCAGTGCTTCAGCCACAACTACACGATTTTCTGTATTTAATTTTTTGACCGCGGAAGGATCGGCTTCATCAAAATCGTATTCAGCCATCTCTGCTGTTGCAAATTTTTTCGACGCAATTTGATGTAAGGTGTCGGTTGGCGGCAAATCAGCAACCATTAATTTGAAATCAGCCCCTTTGCGGATCCATTGTGTGATGATGTCAATTTCTTCTGCCGTCAGTTGCGGTTTGCCCTGCGGCGGCATGTGTTTTTTGGCTTCCAATGGTAAGTGCACCCTCCGTAATAATAATCCAAGATCGGCCGCAGTACTGTCCCATAGTTTCCCGGTCTTACCGCCCTTCAATAACAGTTCTTCTGTCTCCATTGCGAGCTCACCTTTTGCCTTTTTATCATTATGACATGATCCACATTTTGCTTCAAGTATGGGCTGTACCATGTGCGTAAAAACAACAGCATCCTCGGGAGAGACGGACGGCGCCCTTTTTTCTGGCATTATTGGGGCAAACAGGAAATTTTGTCCATGCGTAATCCCAGCTCCCTGGTGCCCGGTAAACGATATGAGAAAAAATGTAAGAAGCGAATATGCAACAGCACCGGTCTTATTGGCGTTTATATGTCTCCGGAAGTTATACCAAAGTAAAGTAAGAACTGATACGGCTACACCGCCCCATTTATGCCAAAGTAAAGCGGCCGCATCGTAACCTTCTTCTTTTGATAAAAACAATCCCATCAACGCTGTGAGCACGGAAGTAAAAACAGCTATTAATAACACCAATTCAGTCGCACCCCGGTACGAATCATTCGCTTCCGGTTGTTGGCGTGGTAGAATGATAACCAGGAGAGCATATAACACGACAAGCACCAGCGGAAAGTGTAATATCAACGGATGCATTCGTCCGGCTACCTGCAGCCACGCAGGGATAGCCAGCTTGTTTTCAAATAGCAACAGGAAAACAAGCAAACAATTTAAAGCAAATGAAATATTGAATAGATAATCTTTCCAGCGTTGCATGTTTTCAATATACTTTTATTTCGTCAATGAATAGCCAGCCATGATTACCCTTGCCCGTGTGCCAACCCGGGATTTTTTTTAAAGAAAAAAGCACCAGCTTTAACTTATCGGTGATTACCGCCGGGGCGGATTTTATTTCGCGGACGTTACATTGTTTGGGTAACGGCCTTTCGTGGGAAAAGCTTTCTTTGCCTGCGGGCATAAATTTGTTTTCCTTGGCATTATAATAATAGAGCGACAATTGTTCAGGCAAAAAGATCCAACTGGGTTCATCCTGCAGCAGGTTGATTAAAACCGTATGGATGCTTTCTTTTTTATTTAACTCAATATCGATTGTTATGGTATCGCTGTCGAATCCCAGCCAGGTGCCGCTCCGGTAGTTGACAATGCCACCGATGTTATCATTTAAAATATCAGCCTTGCTATTGGTATAAGATTCATTGGGTTTTGAATATCTGATAGCCCGGATTGCTTTTCCATTTTTGATAAAATCAGCACTTACAGTTTCCGATGGTAATAAGTCTTTGGCAAATGCCTTGACCTTGACCAATGTTCTTTTTGATATAGTTATCGGCGCCGAGTAGCGCAAATCTTGTTCAGTAGGTTCATTGCCGTTTAGCGTATAACGAAGTTCCGTGCCGTGCTGATTAAATATCGCCTCGAAGGACGTAGTGTCGGAAAAAAAGGCAGAGTGATATTTTAGCATCGGCGGGGCTAATTGAAATTGTTGCTGACTTAAACTTTCGAATACCGAACATAGAAAGATCAACAAGAATATGTTCCTCATACCGGCATTAGTTTATAGGGATAAACCTGCCCGGAGTTCCATTGTGCTACATATACATTTTCTTCATCGTCTATGCATACATCGTGAGGGTATTCAAAAACCTTAATGGTTTGATACATTTCTTCAGGAGTATTGGAGGTATAAGCCGGTAAGTTGCCCCCGAGATTAGAAACAACTTTATAGTTTTTATCAAGTACCAAAACAAAACCTGATTTCTCGTCCAGCCTTGAATTGGTCTGTAAAACGGCGACATACAAATAATTGCCTTTGATAACAGGGCGGCAAACCCAGGCGCCGGGCAAGGGGATGGTATCCATATAAACGCCATCCAGTGTGTATCTTTTAAAAGCATTTTGTACTCTTGATGTCACGATAAGGCAAGGATTATTTTTATCCCTGTGGTCAATGCAAATGCCATGCGCATTGATAATATATTTATCACCTTCACCCCTGCCGGCAAAATGGCGAATATAATTTCCTTTGTAATCGTATTGAATAATAAAATCTTTGCCATAACCATCGGCCACATAAATATCGCCGTTAGGCGCTATAATCGTTTCTGTAGGAATATATTCGTCTGCCTTTGTGTACTGACCGGTTTCTTTTGGATAATCAAGCGTCAGTAAAATTTTTCCATCGATTGTCGTTTTAATCACCTGGTGACGATTATTGTCGCAAATAAATAAAACATCGTCCCCATTCTCATTGAACAAGGTTAATCCATGTGCACCGGGATATTCATGTCCCCAACTGCTGATAAGTTTTCCGCTCTTGTCATAAATGATCACATTGTTCTTTGTTTCATTGGTCAGCAATATGATCCGGCCCAGTTTATCCTGCACCATTTCATGACAATCTTTTACAGGATATTGCGCTGCATTTACCTGGCTCCATTTAGTGTCGATGCGATAGCGTTTATTATTATGGCCAAGGATAACATCATCGTTTTTGAAACTACGAAGAATTGCCGGCGCATATAACATACCACTGGCAGCAATAGAAGATTGTTTTATAAATTGTTTACGGTTCATATTTTTTTTGATCTCACTTTTTCGTGTCCTGTTCCTCTCCTTTGGAGAGGTTAGGCGAGGCCCTCTACTCAATACTTTCGGAGACTCTCACTAATTTCAAACTCTTCGAAAAGATGGGACCGTGTCCGGATGGCTCCCCTACCGGGGGGAAGCCGGAAGGGTACGGGCACTTTACGCAATCAACCCTTTCATCACTTCGCCTGCTACATCCGTCAGTCGATAACGTCTGCCCAAATGTTTATACGTTAACTGATCATGATGCAATCCCATTAAATGCATAACCGTCGCATGAAAGTCATGTACATGAACGGGATCTTTTGCAATATTATAACCAAACTCATCTGTTTCACCATATACGCCGGGCTTAACACCGCCACCTGCCATCCAGATGGTGAAACAACGTGGATGATGATCACGGCCATAATTTTCTTTTGTCAATATGCCCTGGCAATAATTCGTGCGGCCAAATTCCCCGCCCCATATTACCAATGTTTCATCGAGCAAGCCTCTTTGTTTCAGGTCGGTGATGAGCGCAGCAGATGATTGATCGACATCGGTACACTGACCTTTTATTTGTGATGGCAAATTATCATGGCCATCCCATCCCTGGTGATACAATTGCACAAAACGAACACCGTTTTCGGATAATTTTCTTGCCAGCAAACAATTGGCCGCATAGGTGCCGGGTGTTAAACAATCAGGTCCATATAATTTAATAATGTCTTCCGGTTCTTTGCTCAGATCAGTTATATCCGGTACGGCAGTCTGCATGCGATACGCCATTTCATATTGCTGCACTTTTGCAGTGATCTCGGGATCACCAAATTCTTTATACGATTCTTCATTCAATGCTGCGAGTTTATCCAGCATTTTCCGGCGATCATTTTTATCAATGCCGTCAGGATTATTTAAATATAAAACAGGGTTTTCACCACTGCTGAATTGCACGCCCTGGTGAACGGAATCTAAAAACCCATTGGTCCATAATTTTGAATAAACACCCTGGCCATTTCCTTTTCCTTTTGAAAGTAAGACACAAAATGCCGGAAGATTTTTATTTTCACTGCCTAAACCATAACTCAACCATGATCCCATGCTTGGACGGTTGCCTACCTGTGCGCCAGTTTGAAAAAATGTCAATGCCGGATCATGGTTAATCGCTTCGGTAAACATTGTTTTCACAATACACAGGTCATCCACCACTTTGGAAGTATGAGGTAACAGTTCACTTATCCATGCTCTTGATTGTCCGTATTGATCGAATTTAAAAACACTTCCCGCTAATGGAAATTTTTGTTGATTCGCTGTCATACCCGTTAAGCGTTGGCCCATTCGGATCGATGCAGGCAGATCCTGTCCATGCATTTGTTGCAGCATCGGTTTGTAATCAAAAAGATCGAGCTGCGATGGTGCGCCATTCTGAAACAAATAGATAATCCGCTTGGCTTTTGGTGCAAAATGCGGCAACCCCGTCATGATCATTTCTTCTTTGTTGCCGCTAAAAAGATCCGGCATCAACAACGACCCCAATGCTACACCGCCAATACCTAAACCGAGTCGCGAAAGAAATTTTCGCCGGTTGATATTCAGTCTTTGCTCAAGAATTTCTTTTTCCATAAAATTTTATTTAACCAACCGAGGTTTTTTTATAGCATCAACTTTGCGTCGCACTCCCGATCGCTATCGGGATCAGGGTTCTGTTCGTTGTTCGGCCTTCCACCTTCACCTTCCCCGAAGGGAAAGAAGCGCAGCAGTGCAAATCCAAATTCATCGCTACCACATCATCTTTATCTCTTTACTCAACTTTTTCGGAGAAATCGATTGTTATCAGTATTTCCGAAAAGAGGGCTGTGTCCCAGCAAGTCACCTTTAGGGGATTTAGGGATTCCTTATTTCACGATTGCCTCCTCCAAATTATATATCGTACTGATCGTTTTCATCAATGCAGCCGATTGGTTTGTATCCACTTTTTTATCCAATGGATATTCTCCCACTTTTAAAGTAGCAGCCGCATCTAATTTCTTTTGCTGGAATTGTTGCAACTGTTCGTTGTAATAATCCTGTAATATTTTTTTTTCTATTTCAGTTGGTGTGCGACAAATGATCCTCCTGAATGCGGTAATTATATTTTTATCAGCAACAGACGATTCTACCAGTAAATTTTGGGCTAATACTCTTGAGGCTTCCAGTACCGCAGGGTCATTCATCATGATCAGTGCCTGCAATGGTGTATTGGTCAATGATCTTTTTACTTCACACTGGTCGCGATTGCTGGCATCAAACATGATCATGCCGGGTGGTGGTACAGTAAGCTTGATAAAGTTATACAATCCCCTGCGGTAAAGATCTTCCTGGTGATCTTGCCGGTAAGTGGCCAGTACACCGCGGCCCGAAGAGGCCAGTTCCCATAAGCCTTTTGGCTGGTAAGGTTTTACACTGGGGCCACCAATTGTTTTTACAAGCAATCCACTGCTCGCCAGGTACAGATCACGAACAAATTCCGCTTTAAGTCGTTGTCGCGGTGCTCTCGATAGGTAAATATTTTCAGGATCTTTTTTTAATTGTGCATCCGAAACTTTCGCCGATTGGCGGTAAGTAGCAGACATGGTTATTTGTTTAACCAGTCGCTTAATATCCCAGCCATGCTCCATAAAATCTACGGCTAGCCAATCAAGTAATTCAGGGTGAGTAGGCAGTTCGCCCTGCATACCAAAATCACCGGAAGTTTTTACAAGTCCTCTTCCAAAAATTTCCTGCCAAAGTTGATTAACAAAAACCCTTGCAGTCAGAGGGTTGTTTTTATCGATGGTCCATTTGGCGAGGCCAAGCCGGTCACGGGAAAATTTCGTGGTATCGAATTTCATCACGGCCTTCACCGCTTCAGGCTTTACCTCTTCACCCGGCTGGTCATAAGCGCCACGGTTCAGTAAAAATGTTTTGCGTACGGAATCTTTATTTTCGCCCATTACTGACACCGTCATGCCGTTGGTATCTTTTGCATTAATAAAAGAAAGGATATTTTTCCTGTCTTCGGCGCTGATGGCCATGATCGGGTTTTTTGCCGGTTTGGAGACACTCACATCGCCTTCGTATCCAACTTCTTTTGTGTTGTTGAAAAACGCCAATAAAGAAAAATAATCTTTTTGGGAAAAAGGATCATACTTATGATCATGACATTGGGCGCATTCCATAGTGATGCCCAATATTCCCTTACTATATGTTTTTGTTTTATCCAATAGATATTCGATGCGGTATTCTTCTTCGATCACACCACCTTCTTCCGTGTATTTATGATTGCGAAAAAATCCGGTGGCTAATATATTTTCTTTATTGGCATCGGGCAACATATCACCCGCTATCTGCCAGGTGATGAATTTGTCATAGGGAATATTTTTATTAAAAGCATGAATGACCCAATCACGCCAGGGCCATTGTGTTCTAATATTATCATCCTGGTAGCCATAACTGTCAGAGTACCGTGCTAAATCCATCCAGTGCACCGCCATTTTCTCGCCATACTGTGGTGTTTTTAATAAGGCATCCACCATTTTCTCATAAGCGTTAGCTGATTTATCAGCAAGAAATTTATTCATCATCTCAATAGACGGTGGCAGGCCTGTAATATCCATGCAGATCCTTTTAAACAAGCGTTCTTTGTCTGCTTCTTCGTTGTACTGTAAACCCCTGGCCTTTATTTTATCCAATATAAAATGATCAATCTCATTTTTTACCCACCCCTTAGCCTTCGCGTCTTTATCACCTACTTCAGGAAGAGCCGATTTAACGGGAGCAATAAACGCCCAGTGTGATTCATATTTGCCACCCTGCTGTATCCATTTTTTAAAAAGCTTTACTTCATATTCACTTAACGCACCCAGATGTGATTCTGGCACGGGCATCATGTATGCAGAATCGGTACTTGAGATCCTTTTATATAACTCTGATTCTTCCGGTTTGCCGGGAACAATGGCGAATGCGCCTTTTGTTTCTTTTAATGGCAGGTAAGCGCTGTCCGCAATATCTAATCGCAAGCCGGCCTGGCGCTGACCACCATCGGGGCCATGACATTTAAAGCATTTGTCAGAAAGAATGGGGCGAATATGAAAGTTGTAGCTGACTGTTTTAGGGATCACATCGTCATCGCTGCCTTTATTAGTAAAGCAGGAAACTATTGTTATCCCGGTTGCAATGATCAGGATAGTGCAGGCAACTAATCGTCCTTTCATGGAGCAGCAAAAATTTGTTGGGTAAGTTAAATAAATTTTGAGTGCTTATGGAAATTTCGCCAGCTTATATTGCGTCAAACCGATCAATTTGAGTAAACATCATCAAGATATGGTAAGAAAATCGATTGCGTGAAGAAACGAAGCTGCGAAAAGTTTTATAATAATGAATAATCATTTGTACAAGTATTTTGAGAAAATCCCGCACGAATGAAATAATTATTTAATCGGCTTTTAATAATAGACCGGTCTTTTGAATACCCGCCAATTTCCAACGGTCTAAAGCAATTATACTAAATGTAATTGGGTATTATTTCAATCCATTCTAAAAGAAATAGAGAAGTCGACAAGGAACTCCTTTGCTATCCCGCCGGTTTGGAGTGTAAAAGTAAGCGGCATACTCAAGGGACACAGGGCTATCTTTCAACGTTGTACATATCATCATACCCTTTTATGATTGTCCGCAAACGATTGATGCAGATTTTGATGAAGTTGCCCCGCTAAATATCTTAACTTTAAACGGTTAAGGTGTATGCAAATCAATTGTAAATAACTGGATTCCACGAACCGCCATGTATGAAATTCCTTTTCAGTAAAAAGATAATGCTTGTCATCGGTTTACTGGTAGTAGCAGTGCTAAGTTATCTTGCATTGATGCCCTCTGCCAAAGTGGATTTTAGTACCGACGTAAAGCCAATTCTCAATAAAAAATGTATTACCTGCCATGGAGGTGTGAAGGCAAAAGCAGGGTTCAGCGTTTTATTTCGCGAAGATGCATTGACCAACACTGAATCAGGCAAACCGGCTATCATACCAGGCGACCCGGAAGGAAGTGAAATGATTCGCAGGATTACAGCTAATGATCCGGAAGAAAGAATGCCTTATAAACATGAGCCATTAACCAAAAATGAAATAAGCATTTTAAAAAGATGGGTCCGGCAGGGTGCTCAATGGGGAGATCACTGGGCTTACCTGCCAGTAAAAAAAGTCGAGACACCTGCAGAAAATGATAAATGGATCCGAAATGATATTGATAAATTCATTTATGCAAAATTAGATGAAGAGAAATTAAAACCTTCTGTACAAGCTGACAAACCAACATTACTAAGGAGAATAAGTCTTGATCTAATTGGCATGTATCCTTCTGCAACTGTTGCGCAGGCTTACTTAAAGAGCAACGATGAAAAAAATTACGAAATGTTGGTTGATTCATTACTGGCATCACCACGTTTTGGCGAACGATGGGCTTCGCTCTGGCTCGATCTTTCCCGCTATGCTGATACAAAAGGCTATGAATCTGACGGGGGAAGAGATATCTGGAAATACCGTGATTGGCTGATCAAGGCATTCAATGAAGACAAGCCTTACGACCAGTTTTTGACTGAACAGATTGCCGGCGATTTGTTGCCAAACCCTACCGATGCGCAATATATTGCTACGGCATTCAGCCGCAATAGTATGACTAATGACGAAGGCGGTACTGACAACGAAGAATTCAGAACAGCGGCTGTTATGGACAGGGTCAGCACCACATGGGAATCGTTGATGAGCACTACGTTTGCTTGTGTACAATGTCATAGTCATCCATATGATCCATTCCGGCATGACGAGTATTATAAATTCCTTGCCTATTTCAACAATACCCGGGATGAAGATGTGCCCGGTGAGTACCCGCTGCTTCGTGAATACAATGATACATTGCAGCGACAAGTCGCTGGATTAACCGAATGGATCAAAAAATACTCTTCTCATGAGCAGGCAGAAAAATTCCACTTGTTCTTACGTACATGGCAGCCTTCTATCAATTCTACTACAGCAGATAGCATGACCAACGCCGTTATTGCCGGTAAAAATTATGCGCTGGCAATGCGAAATCATTCCATAGCGAGACTACCAAAAGTAGATCTGCAGAATGCCGGCCAGCTGATCTGGAATTTCTATTCTAATAAGACCGGTGTGTTGAAATTAAGAACGGGTGCACCCGACGGACCTGTATTTGCAACTATACCTATCAAGGCCGTTGATAAGTGGCGTAGGGAGTTTGTTGATTTCACGCCGCAGACCGGGGTACATGACGTATTTCTTACTTATGAAAGTCCAAACTTCCCGGCTAAAAGCGAAGATTTTGCCATTATTTTTGACTGGTTCTGTTTTATGCCGCAGCTACCGGGAAAAGGGGTGACAGGATATGAAGCAAATAAAGAACTATTCCATGAATTGGTGAATGCAGACGTTCCTACCACGCCGGTAATGGTTGAGAATCCATCATGGATGTGGCGAAAAACGAATGTATTTGAGCGGGGCAACCGGTTGACATTAGGAAAAGAAGTGGAACCGGCTGTGCCCAATTCATTAAGTTTTGCCATGCCGGCTAATGCTCCTAAAAACAGGCTGGGCCTGGCGATGTGGATGACCGATAAAAAAAATCCATTGGTATCAAGAACAATGGTTAACAGGTTATGGGAACAACTTTTTGGAACAGGCATAACCGAAACCCTGGAGGATATGGGTACACAAGGCAGTTCACCAACGCATAAAGAACTGCTTGATCATCTCTCCTGGAAATTAATGAACGATCACCAATGGAGCATCAAAAAACTATTGAAAGAATTAGTCATGAGCGCAACTTACCGGCAGGATTCGAAACTAACGGAAGAGTTGAAGGAAAAAGATGCAGCGAATAAATTTTATGCAAGAGGTCCGAGAGTACGATTAAGTGCGGAACAATTGCGTGATCAGCATTTATGCATTAGTGGCGAACTGAGTACAAAGATGTATGGGCCCGGCGTAATGCCATGGCAGCCGGAAGGCATTTGGTTATCCCCTTATAACGGCGCAAAATGGCACAACAGTAAAGGTGAAGATCAATACCGCAGAGCTGTTTATACATATTGGAAACGTACCTCACCCTATCCATCGATGATCTCTTTTGATGGGGTACAAAGAGTTTTGTGTACGGCACGGCGTATTCGTACCAATACACCCTTACAGGCCTTGGTCACTTTAAATGATTCTGCTTATCTTGATATGGCACGTCATTTCGCCTACCGTATGAAAAAGGAAGGCGGCTCAAACGTGAATACGCAGGTAAGTAAAGGATATGAGTTAATGCTTTATAAGTCTTTACCTTCAGAGAAGCTCAAGGTATTTGTTGAGCTCTACAACGAGGCGCTGAATGAATTTAAGGGGGATGATCAAAAAACATGCGAGATGATAGGCGTTAACGGGGAACATACCGATGCACCCACCGCAGCGCTGGTGGTAGTAGCCAATGCAATGATGAATTTGGATGAAGTGGTGATGAAAAATTAAAAAATGCCTGCCCACCTTAGGAGCTTATGTTGAAATATAAAAAGTCCCGGAGGCAACAGGTCAAACTAAACATCCTTTAAGTAATACATTACGTTGATAAATAAAAAATAAAAAACAGGAATTAAATGAGTAATCAATCATCACGGAGAAATTTTATTCAGAAGATCACCAGCGGCGTGGTAGGAGCTGCACTTGTTCCCGAAGTACTAAGGGCAGCAAACAGCCCGGAAAGAATTGAACAAATCAGGCGACTAAGCCAAAAGATCAGCGCAAATGATACGATACAAATCGCATTGATTGGCGCGGGAGGTATGGGCCAGGCAGATGCTAATACTGCTATTACTGTTCCGGGTGTTAAGTTGATCGCTGCCTGCGACCTGTATGATGGCCGTCTTGCTGATGCCAAAAGAATTTATGGCAGCGACGTTTTTACTACAAGAGACTACCGTGAAATCTTGCAACGCAAAGATATTGACGCAGTGATAGTAGCTACACCAGATCATTGGCACAAAGATATTTCGGTTGCTGCTATGAATAGCGGCAAAGCCGTGTATTGTGAAAAACCAATGGTGCATGACGTTACAGAAGGCAGTGCGGTAGTAGAGGCGCAGAATAAAAATAAAGTGGTGTTTGAAGTGGGCAGCCAGGGTGTAAGTTCTTTGGGAAATGAAAAAGCAAAAGAATTGTTGGCGGCAGGTGCAATCGGAAAGTTAAATTATGCCGAAGGGTTTTGGGCACGCAACTCTCCTGAAGGTGCATGGCAATACCGCATCCCCGCCGATGGTTCAGAAAAAACAGTGGACTGGAAAATGTTTTTAAATAAATACCCGGATCGTCCGTTCGATCCGAAACGTTTTTTCCGCTGGCGTTGTTACAAAGATTATGGTACTGGCGTATCCGGCGATTTGTTCGTACATCTTTTCTCCAGTCTTCATTTTATTACCAATTCAAAAGGCCCGCAAAAGATCATGGCGATGGGCGGACTCCGTTACTGGAAAGATGGCCGGGAGGTACCCGATGTATTGATGGGCATGTTCGACTATGCAGAAACGCCGGACCATCCCGCATTCAACCTTTCTCTACGTGTAAATTTCGTAGATGGTACTGCGGACAGTACCTATTTAAGATTGGTAGGAAGTGAAGGAAGCATGAACGTAGAGTGGGACAAAGTAACCTTGAGCCGGAATAAAGCCTACGCTGCAACAGACGATCCGCTGTTGGCAACAAAACTGAATAAAGATAATCCGGGCGCATACGAGCGGAAAAAAATATTACCTCCAAATACAACTGTGTTTGAAGTGGAGAAAGGTTATAAAGGAGCACACTTTGATCACTTCAATAATTTCTTTACCGCGATCCGCGATAAAAAATCGGTTGTTGAAGATGCACTGTTCGGGTATCGAGCTGCAGCTCCGGCCCTGCTTTGTAATGATAGCTATTTCACTGACAAAGCGGTGAAATGGGATCCGGTAAAGCTGAAAGTGAGCTAAAGCCCAATCCCGATCGTCCCCAAGGGACGGTCAGCAACACACGGCCTCACTTTCGAAGTTTGGAAAATGTCAGAGACTTTGAAAGAGTTGAGTAGAGATATAAAGTCGATGTAGTAGTTATAAAGTTGAAATAGTAATGCAGCACCGTCCCTTCTCTTGCTTCTCTTTACTTATAATGACGGGAGAGGAAAGCGGGATGAGGCCGAAGAAGGTGCCAATCATTTATCATTTTAAAAAAAGCATAGTAATGTTTAAGAAGTTATTTTTTGCGATAATACTAATAGCAATCAGCATGGCCTTATTTTCTTTTTATAAACAAAAGGACAATACATTAACAGCAACAGAAAAAAAAGCTGGCTGGAAGTTATTGTTCGATGGCAAAAGTCTTAGTGGCTGGCGCATGTACCAGAATAAACCTGCAGATTGCTGGGGTGTAAAAAACGGGGAATTGTATTGCAAAGGAAGTGATACTGATAAAAGTGATCTGCGTGCTGATATCATAACCATGGATCAGTATGAGAATTATGAGTTACTGATTGACTGGAAAATTGCTCCAGGTGGCAACAGCGGTATTATTTACAATGTAAGTGAAGAAGGCAAAGCGGCTTATCTCACCGGCCCTGAGTACCAGCTGATAGATGATGACGGTTTCCCGGGGAAATTGGAGGATTGGCAGAAGACCGGTGCCGATTATGCGATGTACACGGCCACATCAAGGCCAACCAAACCTGTCGGTGAATACAATACAACGAAGATCGTTGTGAAAGGTGCACATCGTGAATACTGGCTGAATGGTGTGAAAGTAGTAACATTTGAAGCCTGGTCAGAGGATTGGAACCAACGTAAATCAACCGGTAAATGGAAAGATACCCCTGGTTATGGCATGGCTAAAAAGGGACATATTTGTTTGCAGGACCATGGCAGCGGAGTATGGTTTAAAAATATTAAGATCCGACCTCTATAAAGCAAGCAGTTCGCTTAAAGCAAGGGAAAACGGCACGGGTAACATAAATATTTATGTATGACACAGAAAGAATTGCATGATCAGCGATTGCTGAAAGAAGCGGAAGACGCTGTGCGGCATATGCATACCCGTCGTCATTTTTTAAAAGAAAGTGCGATGGGATTGGGTGCATTGGCGATCGGCTCGTTGCTGGGCAATTGCGGAAGAAGTTCAACAGCTCCCGCGTCTGTTGCCTTCGATCCTGCACACCCCTTGTTACCCAAATCACCGCCATTCGTTGGCAAAGCAAGAAGTGTGATTTACCTGCATATGGCCGGTGCACCGTCGCAATTCGAATTGTTTGATTACAAACCGGAGTTGGCCAAGATGGATGGGCAGGATTGCCCGCAATCATTTTTAGAAGGAAAGCAATTCGCATTTATAACAGGGGTACCCAAAATGCTAGGACCGCAGGCAACGTTTGCACAGCATGGGCAAAGTGGTGCATGGGTGAGTGAGAACCTTCCGCATTTTGCCACTGTTGCAGATGAAGTAACATTTTTAAAAGCGGTGACAACGGATCAGTTCAATCATGCGCCGGCGCAATTATTAATGCATACCGGCGGTCCAAGATTAGGAAGGCCGAGCATGGGAAGTTGGGTGACCTATGGCTTGGGTACAGAAAATCAAAATCTTCCCGGCTTTGTAGTACTCACCAGCGGGGGCAGTTTTCCTGATGCCGGAAAGAGCGTATGGGGCAGCGGATTTTTACCTTCGGTATACCAGGGCGTACAATGCCGCAGCGAAGGCGACCCCGTTTTATATATTAAAGATCCCCATGGCATGAGCCGTAACTTGCGCAAGGCGTCGATCGATGCGATCAATAAGGCGAACCAGCAGGAGTATGAGGAGTATAATGATCCTGAAATTTTATCCCGCATTTCACAATATGAAATGGCATACCGTATGCAGATAACGGCGCCCGAAGTAATGAACATTAATGATGAGCCGGAGTACATTCATGAAATGTATGGTACCAAACCGGGGAAAGCCTGTTTTGCCAATAATGTTTTATTAGCAAGGAAATTGGTGGAGAAAGGTGTTCGTTATGTTCAATTGTTTGACTGGGGTTGGGATGCGCATGGCGATAATGCCAGCAATGCGCTTAACATCGGCATCATCAATAAATACCGGAGCATTGATAAATGTATAACGGCCTTGTTGCTTGACCTAAAACAAAGAGGCCTGCTGGAAGAAACTTTAGTGGTGTGGGGCGGCGAGTTTGGCCGTACGCCGATGATGGAAAACCGGAATGGTGCACAAAATCCATACAAAGGGAGAGATCACCACACCGAAGCATTTACAATATGGATGGCAGGGGGCGGTATCAAAAAAGGATATACCCATGGCGAAACGGATGAGATAGGTTATCATGCTATCAATGGTAAGGTAGATGCACACGATATACAGGCGACAATATTAAATCAACTGGGTTTTAACCACGAAGAGTTTACCTATCCATTCCAGGGAAGACCGTTCCGGTTGACGGATGTGGCTGGAAAAGTGATTCGGGAGATAATTGTCTAAACTGGAATTTATGCGATTGTGGGATTAGGATAAAATGGATGATGAGCTCAGGATTCTGGTGTGAGCGATGTCTAAGGATCAGTACTCGTTGGGTCTCATGCCGCAGCTTCGAATGGCATCGGGATATTTATTCTCCCGTCTCTCGTATGCATTGTTCGCTACTCAGTATATTGTAAGAGTTTAACTGATATCAAAATTTGATTGTTCCTGATGAGCCAAGACAGACGAAATTTTCTTCAAACTACTGCTACCGCTACCACTGCTATATTATTTTCCTCATTGGATATTTTTGCAACATCCTATAAATCTGCCACCGTGAATAATAATTTTCAACTAAAAATACTGGCTACCAACTGGGGTTTTGAAGGTACAACGGAACAATTTTGCGCAGCTGCAAAAAAAGAGGGATATGATGGAATAGAGATCTGGTGGCCCGGAGATGCAAACGGGCAACAAGATCTATTTACGGCTTTAAAAAAACATTCCCTTGACGTTGGCTTTTTATGCGGCGGCTACCAACCTGATTGGAAAGAACATCTTGATTTTTTTAAAAAAGTCACGACAGATGCGGCTGCAAATAAAATTCAAAAGCCGCTCTATATTAATTGCCATTCGGGCAGAGATCATTTTAGTTTTGAACAGAACAATGCTTTTATTGAGCATACTACGCAACTGGCAAAAGACACAGGTATTACGATTTGTCATGAAACGCACCGGTCAAGGATCATGTTTGCGGCGCATGTTACAAGGCAGCATCTGGAAAAACATCCGCAGTTGAAGCTCACCTTCGATGTATCACATTGGTGCAATGTGCATGAGAGCATGCTAGCCGATCAGAAAGAAACGGTTGATCTGGCCTTGGAAAGAACCGAACATATCCATGCCCGTATTGGTCATCCCGAAGGGCCGCAAGTAAATGATCCCCGTGCACCCGAATGGGAAGCGATAGTAAAGCAACATTTCGATTGGTGGGATACGGTAGCTGAAAGAAAAAAGAAGAATGGCGAACGCCTGACCTTCCTTACAGAATTCGGTCCCCCCGAGTATATGCCCACCCTGCCATATACTAAACAGCCGTTAGCAGATCAGTGGGCCATCAATGTGTATATGATGAAGTTGCTTCGGAAACGTTATCAATAAATTAGTCACCCGGTATTCATGAATCTATTATCCTTTGCTGATCTTATTGGCCGGTTTCACCCGGTACTAGTTCATTTGCCAATCGGTATTTTATTACTTGCCTGTTTCTTTCAGTTACTTACTATTAAAAACAGGTTTACTGTTTTACAGCCTGCTATCCCCGTTATGTTTTTTTGGGGAATGATTGGAGCCGTGTTGTCTTGCGTCAGCGGTTATATGCTTTCGCTGAGTGGCGATTACGAAGGCCAGTTAGTCAGCCGTCACCAATGGATGGGAATTTTTACGGCAATAGTCTCTTTGATATTTTACCTGTTATACAAATTGTCAATTGGCGAAAGAGCCGCGAGGATAGGCTCATTAGCAATAATTATTTTGGTAACTATAACCGGTCATTTAGGTGGCTCTTTAACGCATGGTTCAGGTTATCTTACTGAAGGATTAAACAGTGATGAAGATGATGAACTGATCATGAATCCCATTCCCAATATCCAGGAAGCTACTATATATGCCGATGTAGTGCAGCCCTTATTGCAGGCAAGATGCTATAGCTGCCACGGTGCCAATAAACAGAAAGGTAAGCTCCGCCTGGATCAGCAGGAATTTATTTTAAAGGGCGGAAAGGATGGCAAAGTCATAGAGGTGGGCAAAGCGGATGAGAGTGAAATGATTGAACGAATGTTGCTGCCCTTGAGTGATGAAGACCATATGCCGCCTAAAGAAAAGAAACAGTTGACACCTGCCGAAATCTCTTTATTGCATTGGTGGATCAGCACAGGTGCTGATTTTAGCAAGAAAGTAAAGGAGCTGCCGCAAACAGAGAAAATAAAACCTGTGCTACTGGCGCTGCAATCCGGTTTTTCGGATGCACCGAATAGTACAACAGATGTTCCCGCAGAGCCTGTAACCAAAGCCGATGAAGCCGCTGTTAAACGGTTGAAAGATGCCGATGTAATAGTGATCCCTGTGGCGAAAAACAGCAATTATCTATCGGTAAGTTTCGTAACCGCCGGCCCGGGGGCAGACAGCCTGGTAAAGCTGCTTGAGCCCCTGAAAAAACAAATCGTTTGGCTAAAGCTGGATGATGCTGCTATTGGCGATGCAGCAATGGATGAGATAGCGAAACTGTCTTCACTTACCAGGTTACAACTTAGCAATACCGATATTACCGACAAAGGACTGGCGAAACTACAGTCGCTGCAACGATTGCAATCATTGAGCCTGGTGGGTACAAAAGTTACGGCGCAAGGTGTGGTGCAATTAAATAAAATTACGAGTCTTAAAAATTTATACCTGTATCATACGGGAGTGCGCAGCAATGACTGGACGTTATTGCAGAAAACGTTTCCCTCCGTGCAGCTTGACTCTGGTAAATATGTTGTTCCTACTTTTGTGACGGATACTACGGAAGTTAAGCAGCCGGATTAAATTACAAGCTTCATGAAACGCAAAGAATTTCTCAGCTTATCGGTTCCTGCTATTTTATTGCTCGCAAACGGCAGAATAGTAAAAGCCCATAATTATTGGTTGTCCGAAGAGCACAAAAGAAAAGTAAAATTAAGGTTCGTGGTAGCTTCCGATGGACATTATGGTCAGCCGAAAACGGATTATGAAAATTATTTTACCACTGTTGTTTCAAAAATAAATGAAGAGCATAAAAAAAAATCATTCGCCTTTTGTGTTATTAACGGGGATATCGTACATGACGATAAAAAATATTTTCCTGCCGCAAAAAAATCGTTGGATACCCTTCACCCAAAATATTATGTAAGCCAGGGCAATCATGATCATGTAACAGCGGAAGAATGGCAAGCTATCTGGAATATGCCCGTTAACCTCGATTTTACCATCAAAAAAGATTCTTTCCTTGTTGCAACCACTTCCAATGAAAAAGGAACTTATTTATGTCCGGATTTAAAATGGCTTGAGGCTAAATTGCAAGCACATAGCGGGCAGGACAATATTTTCATTTTTATGCATATTAATCCTGGGAAGTTGACAAAGCATGCGGTAGACTGCCCGGAACTATTCAGCCTTTTTGCAAGGCATAAAAATATACGGGCGGTATTTAACGGCCATGATCATGACGAGGAAGGAATAAGAATGAGGTATGACCTACCTTTCGTATTTGATGCGCATTTAGGCGGAAACTGGGGCACCAATTACCGCGGATTCAGAATCGTAGAACTGATGCAGGATAATTCTATCGTGACCTATATAATGAACCCGGTTGCAAAGATCAATGAAGCGACAATCGGAAAACCTGTAAAAGAAATAATATGAAAAGATGGAAAGGTGGTCTTGTTTTTATTCTCCTTTTTGTGGCATCAGTAGTTGCAGCGCAAGACAAATCAAAAGGACCGGTGCCCACCAAACAACAGTTGGCCTGGCATGAAATGGAGTATTATTGGTTCATTCATTTTGGCCCCAATACGTTTACAGATAAAGAATGGGGGCATGGTGACGAGCAAGCGGATATTTTTAATCCTTCCCAATTGGATTGTCGCCAATGGGCCCGCATAGCAAAACAATCAGGGGCAAAAGGGATCATCCTTACAGCCAAGCACCACGATGGTTTTTGTTTATGGCCAAGTAAATATTCCAAGCACACAGTTAGAGAAAGTAAATGGGATGATGGGAAGGGTGATGTTGTAAAAGATCTTATGCAGGCTTGCAAAGAGTACGATTTGAAGTTCGGTGTTTATCTTTCTCCCTGGGATCGCAATCACCCGCAATATGGGACGTCAGAATACAATGATGTATATGTCAATACGATGAAGGAATTGATTGATCGTTACGGACCTTTTTTTGAATTTTGGTGGGATGGTGCCAACGGCGAAGGGCCTAACGGAAAAAAACAGCAATATGATTTTCGAAGGTTTGAGCAAACGCTGCGGAAATATGCTCCAAACACTATTGTGTTCAGCGACATTGGTCCCGATATCCGGTGGGTAGGTAATGAAAAAGGAATCGCCGGAAAAACAAACTGGAACTACTTAGACACCGCGGGATTTAAGAGAGGCGAAGGTGCACCACCAACAGATACGCTGAACCAGGGAAATGTAAACGGCCAAAACTGGATTCCGGCTGAATGTGATGTCAGTATTCGCCCCGGTTGGTTTTATCATAAACAAGAGGATACCAAAGTGAAAACAGCGGAGCAGCTTTTTGATCTTTATTTAAAATCAGTTGGCCGTGGCGCAAACTTTTTATTGAATATCCCGCCCGATAGAAGAGGATTGATCCATGAAATAGACTCTGCTGCACTGGTCGGTTTTAAAAAATTAAGAGAGGAAAGTTTCGCAACCAATCTCGCCACTGGTAGCAAAGCAGAGTTGCATACGAATGGAGCCATTTTCCCGCAAGCTAACTTTACGGATGGTAAACCCGAAACGTTTGAAAAGCTTAGCCATTATAAGAATGCGCGGTTATGGATAAAATTTGAGCAGGTAAGAAAGATCAATTGCATTGTATTGCAGGAAGCTATCGAAATGGGGCAGCATGTAAAAGAAGGGAGACTGGAATTACTGAACGGTTCGCAGGCGGTAAAACAAATTGATATCACTACCATCGGCAGAAAAAGAATTCTCACATTTCCCGCAGTAGATATAAGTGCTTTCAACCTTATAATTAAGGATGCAAAGGACGATCCCTTAATAAGTGAAATCGCTGCTTATTTGATTGATGAGAGTTTGATTGAAAAGTGAAATCCTAAAATCTCTTCGCGGCTGCGGAAGACTTATTAGACACAGTAAAGTTTTCGGATTGCTTCGGTTGACTATCAGCAATCTGACAGGAGCTGGTGAAGATAGCGGATGTTTACGACCAAACTACTCAAATAGTGCAAAAGCGTTTGCTTGCAGATTCATACTTTTCTTTGTTTGCTAAATGACATTGATCAGCTTTCTTAGTTTCCTGAAAAATTTGCTTTTCTTTTTTCAACGAAAGCAGCCGCACCTTCTTTTGCATCAGCCGTGTCAAACAATTCACCAAAACTGTTTATTTCAACGGCATAACCATTTTTTGTTCCATCTAAACCTGCATTAACAGCTTTTATACAGCCGGCAACCGCCAGTGGCGCTTTTGAATTGATCAGTTCTAAAATGCTTTTTGCTTTTGTTAATAGCTCCTCCTGCGACACCACATGGTTGACGAGGCCATATTGTAAAGCAGTAGTTGCGTCTATCATATTGCCCGTCATCAGCAGTTCCATTGCACGGCCCTTACCGATTAATTGTACCAAACGCTGAGTGCCGCCATAGCCGGGTATCAATCCAAGGTTTACTTCCGGCTGACCAAACTTTGCATTGTCGGAAGCAATGCGGAAATGGCAACTCATGGCGAGTTCGCAACCGCCGCCTACTGCAAAGCCATTTACAGCGGCAACGATTGGCTTTGGACTGTTCTCAATTTTTGTAAAAACGAGATCCTGTCCTTTTTGTGCCAGCGCTTTCCCACCTGTCGCATCCAGAGAAGCAAACTCGCTGATGTCTGCACCGGCCACAAATGCTTTGCCACCACTGCCGGTGATAATAGCTGAACGTATTTCCGCATCGTCGATCAATTCACTAAGCGCTGAACTCAATTCTTCGATAACCGTATGGTTCAAGGCATTTAATTTATCAGGACGGTTGATAGTGATGGTGGAGATACCGTTTTCTGTATGAACAAGCAGCGAAGTGTACATAAAATGTTTTTTCAAAAGTAAGGATACTGGTGAATATTGATTCGCTTAGAAGGCCAAAATCATAATTTAAAAAATTACATTTGTTGATCCCGTAAAATTATTAAACAGCTTACCGCTAAGGAATATGAATAAATTAATAATACTTGCTTTTATTTTATTGGCGCCGGGTCTGCAGGCGCAGCAAAATAATATCACATCAACGTTTATTAAAGAAAACATGGATTTTGCTGCAAAGCAGTACAAATTGTTAGCATCCCTCACGCCGCCTGATTCCATGCCGCGAAGTTTTGATAAAAAGAATAATCGCTCAGTTGCCAGTGCTACTGACTGGTGGACGAGTGGTTTTTTTCCGGGATCGCTTTGGTTGATCTACGAGTACACAAAGGATACAGTTATAAGGGTTGAAGCGGAAAGAAGACTCGCTATCCAGGAAAAAGAAAAATATTACTCGGGTAATCACGACCTGGGATTCATGATCTATTGCAGTTTTGGGAATGCGTACCGCCTGACCGGCAAACCTGAATATAAAGAGGTAGTAGCAACCGCGGCAGAAACACTTATTAAACGATACCGTCCCGTTGTTCGCTCTATCCAGTCATGGGGATCAATGAAAGATACCGTTTGTCCGGTGATTATCGATAATATGATGAACCTGGAATTATTAAATTGGGTAAGCGACGAATGGCGGGAACCAAAATACAAGGTAATCGCCATTGACCATGCCAATACGACTATGAAAAATCATTTCAGGGCGGATAATAGTTCTTATCATGTGCTGGACTATTTAGTATCGACCGGTAAAGTGTTACGAAAGAAGACAGCGCAAGGATACAGCGACGAATCCACGTGGGCCAGGGGCCAATCGTGGGGTTTGTACGGATATATAATGATGTACCGGTGTACAAAAGAGCCTGCATACCTTGAACAGGCAAGGAAGATAGCTGCCTTTTTGATCCGGCATCCCAATCTTCCTGCAGATAAAATTCCTTATTGGGATTACAATGTGCCAGTAACTGAAGATACTTATCGCGATGTATCTGCAGCGTCTATTATGGCGTCGGCTTTATTGGAACTAGGTCAATATGTAAGCAAGAAAGAACGCGAAGATTATCTTGGTGTCGCAAGCAGGATAATTCAATCCCTATCATCAGAAACTTACCGGGCCGGGGCAGGAGAGAATGGAGGGTTCATTTTAAAACATAGTGTTGGGTCCTTGCCACAAAAATCAGAGGTAGATGTGCCGCTGACTTATGCGGATTATTATTTCCTGGAAGCATTGCTTCGCTATCAGAAATGGTACTTGTAAGAAGTAATAGAATCAGAAGTCCCGGTGTTCGTTAACCCATTCTTTTATATAATCGGCGATATCGCTCGTAGTGGTACCGGGTGCAAATAATTTTCCAGCTCCCATTTCATTCAGTTTTTTCATATCATCTTCGGGTATGATACCGCCGCCTGTTAAAAGAACATCATCCATTTGTTTTTCTTTCATCAGTTGAATGATCCTTGGAAACACGGTCATATGCGCCCCGGAGAGAATACTGATGCCGATCGCATCTACATCTTCCTGCAAAGCTGCATTCACAACCATCTCCGGTGTTTGACGAAGGCCTGTATAAATAACTTCCATCCCTGCATCACGAAGCGCCGTAGCTATTACCTTGGCGCCGCGATCATGGCCGTCTAAACCAACTTTGGCAACTAAAACTCTTACAGGTCTGTTCATGCAGAATTGTTCAGGAGTCAAAAATAAAGAATATCAGTGTTGAATTGTCTTTTCATTCAGATGCGCATTTGTTTTATTGGCGATGTAAATTGCAACATGCAGTATCGAAAATTCGGAAACACGGATTTATATGTCAGTGAAATTGGTTTTGGCGCCTGGGCGATTGGTGGCGGCGCTATGATTGGCAAAACAGCAATAGGTTGGGGGAATGCTAATGATGATGAATCTCTAAAGGCGATTTATCGTTCACTAGAACTCGGAATTAATTTTTTTGACACAGCAGATATATATGGCCTGGGGCATTCGGAAGAATTAATTGGTAAATTACCTGGTAATAAAAACAACGTAATCATTGCCACTAAAGTGGGCAACGTATCAAGGGATGAAAAATTCACTGTTGATTATTCAAAAGAGTACATCTTGCATGCCTGTGAAGCAAGTTAAAAAGATTAAAAAGAGAGACGATTGATTATTACCAGTTGCATACGGCACGGTTGGCGCATTTAGAGCAAGGCGATTGCCTGCAAGCGATGGAGTTGTTGCAAGAGCAAGGTAAGATCCGCTATTGGGGAATTTCTCTCAATACCTTTGATCCTTTTGCCGAAGCAGATTTTTTTATGAAGGATAAGACCGGCAACGGTTTCCAGTTAGTGTTAAATGTTCTTAATCAAAAGGCTCTGCCTATTATCAAAAAAGCTTCCCTGGCAGGTTATGGTATTATTGCCCGTATGCCTTTACAGTTTGGATTGCTAACCGGAAAATTTGATCACGGCGTTTCTTTTCCGGTCAATGACCATCGTAAAGGCCGGCTAACTTCGCAGATTATTGATTCGGCTAGTACTGCATTAAAACCAGTGTGGGAGTTATGTAAAAAGTATGATGTCAACAAAACGCAACTGGCATTAAGCTATATATTCAGTTATAACGGAGTGTCAACCATCATACCGGGTATACGTACCGCGGAACAGGCCGAACAAAATACGAACGGTCTTGTTCGGTTATTAAAAGAAGACATAGAATTAATTGAACAAATGGGCGCAAATGATTTTGTCCCGGTGATGCAGCAAATACAACAACAAAGTTAGAAAATAGCAACAGCGGTTTTGATTCGGCTGACGGTCTCATCTTCTCCCAATAGCTCTGCTATATTAAATACCGGTGGGCCGAACTTACCGCCTACAAGCATGATACGAAATGGTAATTGCAATTCGCCGGGCTTACTATTTTTTTCAACCGCTAACTCCTTAAATGTATTTTCCAGGAAAGACGCTGTCCATTCGGAAAGCGATGAAAGTTTATCAGCATAAGCTATAAAAAAATTTTTCTTCTCTTCATTCCATTTTGGCCTGACTGCATTTACATCAAACTCTGCCGGAGATTTAAAAAAGAAAGAACATTGGTCATAAAAATCAGGTAACAGTGCGCAACGTTCTTTTACTAAGCCGATCACTTTTTTCAATAATGTATCGTCAGGGACAGAAACGCCTTTTTCTTCCAGGATTTTTTTTACCTCGGGCTCCAGATTTGCGTCTTCCGACTTCTTTATCCATTCATGATTGAACCACTTTGCTTTTTCATAATCAAATTTTGCTCCGCCGCTATGCACCCGGTCAATCGAAAATTTTTCTATTAATTCCTCTTTAGAAAAAATTTCCTGCTCTGTGCCGTCATTCCAGCCTAATAAGGCCAGTAGGTTGATAAATGCCTCTGGTAAAAATCCTTTTTCTTTAAATCCTTCTGTCAGTTCGTTTGTTTTGGGATCTGTCCAGCTCATGGCAAATACCGGAAAACCGAATTTGGCGCCATCTCTTTTACTCAACTTTCCATTGGGTCCAAGTATCAGGGGGAAATGCGCCCATTGCGGCATGTTTTCTAATCCAAACAAATATTTCCAGAGTAAAATGTGTACCGGGGCGCTGGGCAACCATTCTTCGCCACGAAAAGCATGTGTTATTTTCATTAAATGGTCGTCCACTACCACAGCCAGGTGATAAGTCGGCATTCCATCCGCTTTTAGTAAAACCTTATCGTCAACCGTAGTTGTATCAAAGTGTACTTCTCCCCTGATCATATCAATGAAAGAAACCGTGTCATGATCAGGCATCTTTATCCTTATCACGTACTTGGTTCCTGCATCCAATAATTTTTTTGTTTCTTCGGCACCAACGGAAACAGAATTACTCATTTTCATTCTTACCGTTTTATCATACTGCGGCGAGGGGTTCTCCGGGGTTTTAAAATCATGCCGCATTTTTTCCAGTTCTTCCGGTGTGTCAAAAGCATAGTAAGCATAACCATCCTTTATTAATTGTTCTGCATATTGTCGGTATGCCACTTTGCGTTCGCTTTGACGGTAAGGCGCAAAATCACCGCCATGTAAAGGGCTTTCGTCGGGTTCAAGGCCGGCCCATTTTAAGCAATCGAAAATATATTGTTCGGCGCCTGCCACATAGCGGCTTTGATCCGTGTCTTCGATCCGCAACACGAAATCACCACCATTTTTTTTAGCGAACAGGTAATTATACAGAACAGTTCTTACACCACCTAAGTGCAACCCGCCTGTTGGGCTTGGTGCAAAGCGAACACGTACTTTACTACTCATGGGGCAAAGATAAGCTCCGAACCCTAAAGGATGTTCTGAACGGCTTCTCCTAATAGGAGCTCTCTTTGTTTTGTTGACTCTTAGGGCAAAGCTATATTTGCTTTGTATGAAGAAGTATTTTGTCAAAACCCCCTGGTGGCTGAAAAAAATCTATTCATCTTATATATGGAGTATTGATACAAAGGAAAAAATCCTTTACCTGACATTTGATGACGGCCCGCATCCAACAGCAACGCCATTTGTTCTGGATGCATTGAAGGAGTATAATGCCAAAGCCACGTTTTTTTGTATAGGGAAAAATGTTGTGGCCGAACCCGCGATATACAGGAGGATTATTGATGAAGGCCACGCTGTAGGAAACCATACCTATAATCATTTAAGCGGATGGAAAACAAAAGATGATATTTATCTCGCAGATATCGCTGAAGCAGGAAAGTATATTGATTCATTTTTATTTCGTCCTCCCTATGGACGGATCACTTCTTTTCAAGCGGATAAAACTAAATCTGCATTAAACAATACAGCAGCAAAAATTATAATGTGGGATGTGTTAAGTGGTGATTTTGATGAATCATTAGCAGGAGAACAATGTTTACAGAATATTATTTTAAATGCACGGCGTGGCTCCATTGTTGTTATGCATGACAGTAAAAAAGCATTTTCAAGGCTTGAATATTTTTTACCAAGAACATTAAATTTTTTTGAAAAGGAAGGTTACCGGTTTGAACAACTGACAAGTCTGTGACAGGAAAAAAACGAAGAAGATAAAACGGTAATTTATAAACAACTGGGTTATAAACAACTGGTTATCAGTTAAAAATTTAGGGCCTGGGTAGAAACCCTGGCCCGTTTTTAATCCGTACCCTATGAAA
>WUUC01228423.1_pt1 | contig 31422 bp, 27 predicted proteins | sample 6278441 | NCBI WGS metagenome assembly WUUC01 (sample SAMN13675441, study PRJNA597444) | soil metagenome | isolation source: soil | place: USA: Washington | collected 2017-10 | reverse complement strand
GGCTTGACACGCGTGACAAACGGGCGTTCATCGCCCGCCGCTCGCGCCGCCTCGTACACCTTGCGACCGTCGGAACCGCTGCTGAGGAGGTTATCGCCGCGCACCGCGACCCACTGCCCAGCGTACTCCGTCCGGTGCTCCTCAATCCAGCGCAACTCGCGCGAAAGGTCAACGGAGCGGTCGCTCGGCTGAACCGTGGCTTGATCTTCGTGATCGAGTACCTGGCGCAAGCGCCGCTTCTCGGCTGGCGGAAGTCGCCGCACTTCTTCAATGATTCTTTCTACATCTGCGGACGCCAAGGTCTTCTTCTCCTCGCTTCTGAAGCCTTACTGGTCGAATCAGGAATATAACATATTTCGTTAATTCGTTTACAGAAATGACCTATTTCTGTAAGCATCACTAGCCTAGGTTGTGCTGCAAAGATTATTGTGAGGCACGAACAATCGTTTAGCCTATGGCGGGATGAGACAAACTTTCTGTCTGATATTCAGGTAATCCGTTAGCACACAACTTCTCAATTCCTACGACACAGGCAATTGTGCGATTTGGTTTGAAGTATCAGCTTTTTGGGGCGGTGGGGAAAGTTGATCTTGGGGACTGACAAGTTCTTTTTAAGGGCACCTTTTAATTGCCCAAGTCTAACTCTTATTCTAAGCGCGTTAGCAAGGTTACGGTATGCACGTGGCGCATCACGCTCATCGAACTCGTCGCCGCGGTCTTCAGGCGCAGGAATCGCGAGGGGTTTGAAAGTTGACGACCCGAACACGCACTAACGCACTAGTGCGCCGGCGGTAGGAAGAATGCTAAAGGCGCGAGACCTTGGCCGCAAACGAAGTCTTCACCACCCAGCCCGTAACAAAGAGTCGCGCATTAAGTCCAAGCGCGGCCAAGGCTCTGCTCAAGTCAGAGTTACTACAACAAAAGCGTAAATTTTATTTACGTGTTTGATCCAAAACTTATTTGCGCTTGTGATGATAGATAAGTAAGGTCGATCCGACCTGAAGGCGGTCACCGTCTTTCAAGTGCCAGTTTTTCCCCTTCTTGCCGTTAACGAGGGTCGTGCCGACCTTCTCGGCTTCCGGGAAGACACTGAGCGTGGGGACGCCATTAACAGAGCCGATCTGCGCATGGTGCGAGAGGATTTCACCATCTGCGGGGAGGTACACGTTTGCACTCCATTCATCACTCCCGATAATGCCGGTCTTTGGTTTGCCGCGCTTGCGATCAACGTACATGTATTTTGTTAAGTCGTACTTGCGCCCCGCAAACTTACCATCTACCACCTCGACCCATGCTTGCTTGAGCACTATCGCGACAAACGCGATAGATGCACCGATAGCTCCACCTAGTAGAGCCAGCGTGACAGCCAACACCCTCTGCTGCTCGAAAGAAGCGGTGTTGGTGATTCCGAGAGCGCGGGCGAATTCGTAGATTAGCCCCCCGATGAGGCCGCCGAGCACGCCGCCAGCCAAACCCTTCACGCTCTGCGTTCCCTTGTGCAAACTCTCGACGAAACCAATCAGCCCGCCGAAGATGATCCAACATAGCGTACCGACAACCACGGACTCCCAGGAAAGCGTGGCGGCTCCGGAACGCGTTTGGGGGCGAAGCAGTTGCTGGTAGAGCCATTGCGCGGCAGGGAGCGCGAGGCCGCCCGCCACGATGCCGAGCAGCAGGCCGATGCCTCCGAATTTGACGAAGCGCAGGGGCGAGCGTGAGATAAGACCTTCGTAGGCGGCGATGCCGAGGCCGATAGCCGCGCCCAGAAATGCGCCGAAGGCGGCTTGTTCCTGGATGGTGGGAATTTGCGCCGAGCGCGTCAGCACTGAGGCGGTCAGCATCCAGCCCGTCACGCCGCCCAGCGCGCCGAAGATGAAGTAATAGTAGACTCGGATGACTTCGTTCATGCTGGCCTCAGCTCCCTTTCCCCCACCCCGTACTTGTCAAGCACGGACGGCGGGATCGGCATCTCGTATTGGCACGTGCGTTTCATGCATTTATTGTGGTTGAAATGCCAGCAGCTCAGGTGGTGGATGCTTTTACAGTTGGGACAGACGACCAGCGTACTGCCCGGCTTGATGAGATAGCGGCGACTGCCGATCTCGTTCTGGCACTCCTTGTCGATGTATGGCGAGTTAGCCCCGACGCTCACAATCGACTTGCGTACCTTCGCTGCTTCCCCTCCGCCCGCGATCAACTTCCCCACCTGCGGGATGAGTGCGAGCGAACCTAGTAGGGCGAGTATGGCTAGATAGACCTGTGCGACCTGCGGGTGCGTAGTGCTTGCCGTCGAAGCCTCGATGAAGATCGGAATCGGACTCTTCACGTTGCCCTCGCCGACCTCCGGCACTTTCATGCCCGGAAGCCAGGAGTATATGTACTCGACCGGCAGTTGAATGCGCGGGTCTGTGCCCGCTGTGGGCGCAATCCAGATCGTGTGCGTGTTCTCGTCCTGCTTCACCATCGAGCCAAAGCGGATATTCAACCAGTACGCGTAGCGAAACGTTTCCCTTATGTTTTCGAGCGTTTGGGTCAGCGAGCCGAGCAGCAGTTCCCTATACTGTTCTTCGTCGCCGCTCGCCTGACTGACGAGGTCAGGGAGGTCTATGTAGACGGCATCCCCTCCGCTAGCCCCTTTGGAAATGTTCGCCAGCGCCAAACGATCAACGTAACTCAACCCCTCACCGTACTCATCGCCGATGGCAATGGTGAAAACTTTGACGCCGTTGTTGCGTGACTGCTCCGCGATCCGGCGTTCGCGATCGCGTTTGAAGGCATCGAGGCTATGGCTGGATAACTTTTTCGAGTCGGGTGAATCCTCCCACCCGTCCGAGACGACGATCACGTTACGAATCTTGTTTTTCCTGGCCTCTTCTAATGCGAAGTCCACGGCATCATAGAGACGCGTGTGGAGGAAATGGGCGGGGCGGATGTCTAAAAGATCAATTTCTTCTGCAATCTGAGTCTTATTGCTCTTCGCGGCGCCGAGCATGTAGGGTTCGTCGTCGAACGCGGCCAACGCCACAACGTCGTTCGCGCCGAGGCTGCTCACGAAGGCTTTGAGTGCTCTCTTGGCAGCATCAAGTTTGGTGAAGCCGGTCTTGATGTCTCTCATGCTGCCGCTGGCATCAACCAGCAGCAGCACGCTCGAAGGCTCGCTGCCACGCAATTTTAGATCGCCCTCGCGGATGTCGACCGGCTGACCGTCGAGTTTCACCTGAATGTCAGATGCCTTCAGCCCTTTGAACACGGAGGGGTGGCCGGTGCGCGGGTCGTTACGCTCCACGGAAAACTCGAAGCGCGCGGTCGGCCAGGTTTCGACCGCCAGCCCCACGGGTTTTAACTTGTAACCCTCTCTATTGATTTCTACCGCGCCGCTCGACACCGCAGGGGCAGACGACGGTTGAGGCGTTGCCTTGGCCTGCGACTTCACCGGGGGTGGCAACAACACTGACCACATGACGTAGGCGGTGAGGACGACAAAGAACGCCATCAAATAGTAGCTTCTAGTCCGGGATGCGTCCGCTTTACGCATATTGTAAGCCTCTCATAGGTTTATCATTCCGGCTGGCGTCGCCTGCGGAACGTCTTTTGCTTCGATTGTTGACCGGGGTACAGGCTGAGACTAACTCGCCCAAGGGCAGAATTGACGGCTCTCGTCAGGTTATGAGGCCGGGTTATATGACCGTCGAACTACCTTCTACCAACGACCGAAGAGCGCATCAACAACCTTACCCAAGGCGTTCCTGTTATCTTTAACTTTTGGCGTTGGTGTGGCTTTAGCGGTCCGGCCCGTTCTGCGCGCGCGCTCGTCACCTCGCGCGGCGCTTTCTTTCTCTCTTGCGGGCACCTGTGCTCTCGGCGGCGGGTTTTTTGACTTCGACGGCACGGCCCGCTCCTCTTCGTTTGGACGCTGCGTTTCGTGAGGCGTTCTTGTTGTCTCCGGCGACGCGGGTTTGCGAGTTTCGCCCGGCTTTGCCTCGGCCTTTGACGCCGGTGTCTCCTGCTTCAACTCTGGCGGCTGTTCGCCCCTTCTCTCTGGCTGTTCGCCCCTTCTCTCTGGCTCTTGTGTCTGATCTACTTCGCTGTGACGCTGTGTTTCCGTTTCCGTTATTCCTCTGTCCTCGGTCTTCGCTTTCTGCTGAGCTGCGGCTGTTCTGTTTTTTTTTGTTGAAGGCTGCTCTGCACGCATGCGCGCCGCCTGTGCGCGAGCTTTTGCTATCCCCGATCCTTTACTTGTAATTTTAGTCTTGTCGATCTTTACCTCTCCTCCGTTATCAGCAATATTGGGGTTTGCCGGGAATAGATCGCGTGGATCAACTTCGTAGGCGACGACCTCGAAGTTGTCTAGAGGCTTAGCGGCGTCGAACACTCGAATGTCGAGCCAGTAGGGTTGGTCGCGCTGCGCTTTCATTTTCTGCAACACTTCCTTGAGGTTGGCGCTGACGCGAACTCTTTGATTCTCACCTCTTTTTGACGATATCGCTTCAACCTTCGCCGGTTGGCCACCCAACTCGCCGCTGAGAGATTCAGGGGGATTGGTGACGGTCAGATAGACGCTGATCGTGTCATCCTTGATCCGCCGGTAAGACATCTCCTCCGCCTGGTTGATGCTCAGGTAGGCGCGCTCGTCCACGGTTTCCGGCGGGGTAACTGCGGACTCCGCGGACTGGTTATCTGTTCCCCTGATGTAATCAACCAGCTTGGTACCCGCAACTACAATCACGAAGCCGAAGACAAGAAGGGCGGGGATGAGCAACCACGGGCGGTTGTTGCCTCGGAGCGCAGCCATAGTCGAGCTGGCGGGAGACGGCTCAACCGACTCATCCGGCGGCGTCGTCGCGGAATTAGTGGCGGCAGCCAGCGGGGTCGTGGACGAGGCGGGAACGGCGGGGAGGACACGGGGGAACACGGTGTTAGAGTCCTGTGCGCTGACTGTTATCGTGTTCAACTGACTCAAAGGGTAGTACTCACCAGTTGCTTGGTCGACGCCGATGTAGTTTTCCCATGCGACGACCGACTCGTCTGTGTTGCGTTCGAGTTGTTCGTAGAACTCAACGGGTTCGTTCGGGTTCACGTTGCCGTCGCGCCAGCAGAAGAAGCCGCCCCGGTGCTTTTCCGGTTCGAGGACGAGCGCTGACATCCAGGGTTCGGAGAAGCGTGCATGCTGAATCTCCATGTCGTAGCGAGAGAGGAACACGTCCATGCGCGGGTGTGAGTGATACCAGCCCACAACAAGTTTGCCGATGAACTTCCCGCTGATGTCATCCGACAGGTGCGCCCAAGCCTCATGCGTGAAAGAGAGATTCACTTCTGTTGATTCCGTGAATTTCGCCGGTGAGTATTGATCAATAATGACGTACTCGCGTTCCGTGTTGGGACAACGATAGCGATTACCGAGTAGGAAGCCGCCCAGTTCGCGGTCAAGCGTCGTCGCGACGTGCTTGGAGACTTTGAGCAAGACTTCCTGTGCGACGACGAGCAGAACGTGCGACTGCCCCATGTTGCTATTATTGCTCTCACCTTCGCCGCCGTAACTTTCCACACTCTCCGCGACGCTTCGGGGCTTCCAAAGGAGCGTCCGCTCGTACGGGAATGGCATCTCGATCACCTGTGGCGGCTCAACGCCCGTCCCCACTTGCTCGGTTCTCTTCAGCCGACCGTAGGCGATCCGTTTCTGGTTGTTCTCCGGTATGTCGGTCATTGCACATTCTCCGAAAGTTAAATTATCGCCGCGAGGCGGACTGCGAACGAACCCATCAGCCGTTAACCACGTGGCCTACTGGAGACGGATAAGGTAGTTGAAGATTCCAATCTGATCGCCGACATTGACGCCGACGGACTTGCGTGGCGGCAGTTCGCGCCCGTTGACCAGAACCGGATTGTCTCCCTGCGCCGTCAGCCAGCAACTCCCGTTCTTGTCCTGCTCCAGCAAGGCGTGGATTCGGCTGATTCGCTGGTCGCCTTTGAGCAGGAGGTCTACTGTGACATTCGACGCGCCGCGACCGATGTTAATGGTCGGCTTGTCGAGCGGGACAACTTCTTGTAGTTCGTTCAGGTGCCAGACTTCGAGCGAGCGTGCGCGGCTCTGCTTAAGGTCTGGCGCAGGCAGCGCGCACTCCGCCGCCACAGGGCGATTCGTCGCCTTGTGCCCGCTGATGATCTTGCCGAGTTTCAGCGCGCCGCTCCCGCTCTTCGGACGTGGCTGAGCGGCCAAGTTCCCGCGCCCCGTCGCATCGCCAGTTCCCGCGCCGCCCGTGTGGATGTGGCCGAGCTTAATCTTCTTTTTGGCCGCTGGCTCGTCTGGCAGCGGCGGCAAATCCTTGTGCCGAATTTTAGGCGGCTTGACTAAACGGCGCGGGTCGAGCGGCTTGTCTGGGCCAATGAGGCCGCCTTTTTCGGCGTAGTCAACCACCCAGTTGGCGGCGGTTCGATTGAGCGGCCACGGTTCCACGGGCTGTGCGTGGTATCGCTTGTATTGCACCATCTCGCCAATCATTAAGACGAGATCAACCAGCGTCTTCGCCGGATACCAGTTCTCCTCCTCATTCGTGCAAACGCGCGGAGGATTGAAATTCGGATGCCAGATCGGTGTCAGCCATTTCAGTTCGGGCTGCTTAGTCGGATAGTCGGCTCCCAGTCTGATTTCCACCTGATGGATGTCGGAGACTTTCGGCGCCAGACTATCCTGATCAATGTCGGCGATGCCTTTACAAGTGTAAGTGACGACATATCTATCGGGCGGCCAGCCCGGCTGCATCCCCTTAGGCTCGATCCTGATGAACTCGCTCAGGGCTTCGAGGTTCATCAGTTTTTCATACTCTATCGAGAGCCGCGCGTGTCGTGAATTGTGCGACATGTTTACGCTCCTGCAATTTCTTCGCGGTGAAGTGTGAGGCGATCCATTGGGGGGATGCCCGCCTGCTGTAGGGTCTCACCGGGGCGGAGATAGCGTCCCTTGGCTTTGCTCGCCAGACGATACGTGATCAACTGTTTGAAGTCGTCGCGCGCGGGCAGGTTATAACTGGCCGCGATTTGCGGGATGATCTCTTCAACGCTGCGATCAATTTGCAGGGACACGCGCTCGAACTTGTTGACATCCAAGACCGACAGGACAACATCGATCATGTTCAAGTCGGCACTGTGATTGCCGTCCGGTTCGTAGAGACGGCTCAAGTCGGGGGGCTTGAAGTCAACAACTTCGTGTGAGGGGATGAGCCGGAGGGTGTCCCCGCTCTGCACGCCGGCATCGAGCAGCGACCGACCGCCCTGCATCATGCTGTTTTGGTTGACGTGCAGCAGCGTGTAGGTGATCTGCTGCCCATCCTCTGACAGACGCGGGAGGCTCAGGTCTTCTACCAGTTCGGCGATGATCTCGTCTATCTGATAGTTATCAGGGATCGCCGTGCCCTCGATAGTCATGTCTCCGGGGGTCTGAATGTCGACGGTAATGTCAGGCATCTTCTTAAACTCCTTAACGGGATCACACGTTGGGATTTAAAAGCTGATCGGCGTCTCCCGATAGTTCGAGGTAGAGGACGCGACCGTCCGCGCCGCTCGCTTCAAGAATGTCGAGCGCGGGAACGCCGATAGCAGCGAGAGTTAGATTGAGGATGTCGGTCGTGTAATCTTCGGAAATTGTGCCGAGCTTATGTTCCCTCACCAGTTCCCAGACATGGTCGCGGCATTTCTCTGGTTCGCACTCGTGTCCGCACAACTGGCACACCATGTCTTCACGCAACACGTTGCTCTCCGGGCGCAAGACGGGCGTTGATTGTTTGCAGGCGGGGCAGCGTTTATCGACGACCAGATCGAAGTTGAGATGGATGCGTGCCGTCGGGTCAAGCAGTTCGCGCGCTTTGGAGAGGAGTTCGGCAACCGTGGTTTCGGCGGCCTTCACATCGGGCAGTTCGACCAGCAGTTCCGGCGGGATGTGCTGGTTGTGCGCGGGGCAATCGGCGCGCTCGGGCAGACCGATAATGCTCGTTTCGCTGAACGTTCCGTTGAAGACGAATTCGCGCCCCGCGAGCGTGCGCCCTTCCCAACGCTCAAAGTCCAACAACTTGAGTGCCTCCTGCACCTGCACGGCGGCGACAATTGAGGCAATGGTGGGCGTCGTCGGAATCTTGCCCTCGCTCGCATACCTGCTCGCCAGCAGGTCGCAGGGAAGGCCGATCTTCAACTGCCTGTAGTCGCCTTCGGAGAAAGAGCATTCGTAACAAGCCCCATGGCCGGGGCTGAAGACGCGCGCCTGCCCGTTCAGTGAACCGATGCCGGCGTCCGTCCACGGGCGGCCAACTTTCAAGCACAAGCGGTTGAGACGGAAACGCGCATCGCGATTGTCGAGGCAACCGATCACTACGTTCATGCGGCGGACGAAACCCGCGCCGAGATCGCGCTCAATGTCGCCCTGTTGCCAGCGCACGTTGACATTCGGATTCAACTCTTGCACGGCGCGGGCGGCGGTCGCGGCCTTGGATTGTCCGCTGTCCGACGCGCGGTAGAGAACTGCGCGCGAGAGGTTTGACATCTCAATCGTGTCTCGGTCGAAGATGTAGATATTGCCGATGCCGAGGAGCGCGAGATTCTTCAACACCTCGTTGCCGATTGCGCCCGCGCCGACGACAAGTATCCGCGCGGAATGAATCCGTGGAATGTCGAACCAGTCAATGAGTTTGAGCGTGGCATCCCGATCTTCTTTGAAATCGAGGAGCGAGATGGCAGGTTTGAAGATACCCATAACAGCCTTATCGAGTGTGAGCGGCGGCGGTGTTATGATTCACCCGGATATTCGTGGGTGAAATGCTGTAGTGTGCATGGCTCACCTCTCGCCCGAATCCGGGAGCAGGCGCATCCATGCGTTTATGGACGCAGGTGTGGCGCGTTATGGCCTTCTCAAGAGGCAGAGCTTGAACTGTGAGGTGACAGATGTGAAAACGCGTTCACACCATCAGCTCGGTTGACGTGAGAGTTGCAGAAGTCGAGCGAGTGAGCTTAAGTTGTTAAATCCAATTTCCTTCTGTACTCCCCGGCAAGCGTGAAATCTAAGGGACGACAGACATCCGGCTAGAAACGCCGTTTAACCAAATTGTAGAGTGAGCATTATATGCATTTCGCCTGATTTGTAAATCTATATTTCCGTGTGGCACGGATGTAATGCCCGCCGCACCGGGGCGGTCATCAGAAGAGCGAAGTGCGGACGGCCTTGATCAGCATCGGGCCAAGCAGCAGCAGCAGCGCGGCCAACATCACGACGAAGAGTGGGAAAATGGCGCGCGTGCTCGCCGTCTTCGCCACCTGCTCGGCTGAAGAGTAACGCCGCTGGCGCGTCACGTCGGCCTGAACTTCGAGCACGTCCTTGATCGGTTGCCCCGTTTCGATGCCGGTCGTGATGGCAAGGATGAAGCCCGAAAGCGAATCCGATTCGATGCGCTCGCCCAGATTCAGCATCGCTTGTTGCAGGCCAAGCCCGCTCTCGATGTCCAGAAGCACGACGCGAAACTCTTCGGCCAAAGGGTCGTCCGGCATCTGCTCACAATAGACCTCGATCGCGCTCGGGAAGGCTGCGTTGGCTTCCATCGTCAACAACATAAACTCGCTGGCGAACGGCAGCCGCTTCTCGATTAACGACATGCGGTTGGCGACTAAATTATCAAGCAACAACTTGGGCAGAAGGAATCCGATGACCGCGCCGACGGGGAGGCCGAGGAAGAGTGCGCCGAGCAGGCCGAACCCGACTGCGATAGCGGCCAGTCCCATGAACGCCCCGAAGAACAGGGCGGAGACGAGCGCGGCTCCTATCATCTGCTCCGGCAGCAAGCGCGAACGGAGTCCGGCCTTGATCAATTGCCGCTCCAGCGTTGCGATCCGCGCCGCCATGCCGAAGCGGTTGGTTTGCTCCCATTCCTTGATCGCGGTCAGGAAACCCACGCCGAAGCGACTCGCACGCGCCAGCAGAGAAGCTTCCTTGATCTCAACTCCCGGACTCATCCTCGCTTCCTTGAGTATCTGCCGTCCGCGCGCGTCCAACGCGACGACCCAAACCCCCAAGTGATAGACGAGGATCACAACCGCTACTAACATGAACAAAGTGGTGAGCAGATTGTATGCGATCACAAAAGAACTCTCCTCAGATGGTGGTTCTGATGATGCGTCGAATCCAGATGAAGCCGAAGATTTGCAGGCTGAGGACGACGACGATGATTAAGTTGCCGAGGAACGTGTTAAAGAGGATGGAGAAGATCTCGCGATCGAACAAGCAGACAAGGAGGCCGAAGAGCGGCGTCATGAACATGATGATCTTCTCCTGCGCACGCACTTCGGAAGTCTCCGTCATGAGTTTCTTCTTGAGGCGAGACAATTCGCGTATGGCGTCTGACATGCGTTCCAACATGTGCAGCACGTCTCCGCCGCGCTGGCTGTTGATCATGAGTGCGGTGGCGATCATCGAAAAGCTCTCAATTTTGAGACGCCCGCGCGCGCGCTCCAACACGCCCTCGACGCTCATCCCGCTGAAGCTGTATTCCCTCATCATCACCCCGAACTCATCCGCCACTGGGCCTGTCATCTTCCGCGCCACATCTTCGATGGCCTGCGGCAGCGAGCGTCCGGCGCGCACAGAAGAGACCATTACATTAATGGCGTCCGGCAGTTGTTGCTCGAAGCGATTCAGACGCTTATTCCGCGCGACGCTGTAGAGGAGACGCGGGAGAAAGTAGGCGGCAACGGCGGCGGCCAGAGCGAAGACGATCAGGCCGGAGAGCATGAAAATGACGACGCCTACCACGACGATGCCGATGTTCGCGGCAAAGGCGGCGCGTCTTGTCTTCTCCGGCGACCAGTCGAGAAACAATTCGTCAACGTACGACTCGTACAAACGTTCGTCGCGCCGGATGCGCTCGCGCGCCCACCTGAGAGGAGACTCCGACCCAAAGCGCACCAGCAATGCAATGCTCGCAAACATCAGAAGCGAACTTAACAGAGGGAGCAAACCCTGATCTCCTTTCATGCGGCGCGCGGGCGACGGCGCAAGGCCAATCGCCGTGCCGCTTAGAACAAACCCTCGATGGTGACTACGTTTGTCTGGATCAACTCGTCGATGAAGGACGGCACATAGCCCGTGAAGGCGAGTTTGGTCTGCGAGAGCGCGCCCTTCTTCTTGTGTCGCCGGAGTCGGAAAATCTCTTCGATGATGATCGTGCCATCCTCGTCGTCGATGCCGACAACCTCACAGACCGAAGTGACCCTCCGCGCGCCGCGCGGCAAACGGGAGATTTGGATCAGCACATGCACGGCCGACGCGATCTGCTCGCGCAACGCGCGGCTCGGCAGGTTGACCTTCTCCGCTTCCATCGACATCACTTCGAGGCGGCGCACGGCGTCGGGCGGAGAGTTGGCGTGGATGGTCGTGAGCGAGCCGTCGTGGCCTGTATTCATGGCCTGCAACATGTCGAGTGCTTCGCCGCCGCGACATTCGCCGACGATGATGCGGTCGGGGCGCATGCGCAGGGTGTTGCGCACCAGGTCGCGGATGCTGACTTCGTTGCGCCCTTCGAGGTTGGCGGGCTTGGCTTGAAGGGTGACGACGTGTGTTTGCGAGAGTTGAATCTCCGCCGTGTCTTCGACCGTCACGATCCGCTCGCTCGCGGGGATGTATGCCGACAAGGCATTAAGGAGAGTTGTCTTGCCAGAGCCGGTGCCTCCGGCGAGTACAATGTTTTTACGTGCCAGCACGCAGGCGCGCAGGAAAGTCGCAGCAGTCTCCGTCAAACTTCCCTTCTCGATCAGATTCTCCATCGAAAGGCGTTTGGAAGAGAACCGACGGATCGTCAGAGTTGGACCGCTGACGGCGACGGGTTCGATGATCGCGTTGAGGCGTGAGCCGTCGGCGATGCGCGCGTTCACCATCGGTGAACTCTGGTCAATGCGCCGCCCCTCGCTGGCGACGATGCGCTCGATGATACGGCGCGAGACCTCAGCCGAGAGCATCTTCCGCCCGGAGTCCTGCATGTGCCCGTCGCGCTCAATGAAGATGTGACCGGAAGGAAGCACCATCACGTCGTTGATGTCGGGCGCGACCATCAGGTCTTCCAGCGGACCTAAGCCGAAGATGATGTCAATGAGTTGTTCGCGGATGAGACCGACGGCCAGTTCACGTCGATCCCAGGGTTGGATAACGCCCTTCCGCGAGTTGAGAGCCCAGGGCAACAACACGGCGACGCGTTCAGCCCTTTGGGGAGCGGTCTCCGACGGGTCGAATTTGATGAGTTTAAGGAGTTGTGGGATGAGTGGCGCACAGCGTTCGACGTAGGAGCGCGTGCCATTCTCTCGCATGCGCACAGACTGGCGATGGGCGAAGCCCTGCACCTGATCGGAAATGATCGAGCGTAGCGCCTGCGCCGCTAGGTGAACCTCCAGTTCCGTGCCGAGTTGCAAGACCTTGAGTTGCCGGTCGAGTTCGGCTTCGATGCGCTGGCGGTACATCTGGTCGGTGAGTCCGGCAGTGTTGTTGCGGATGGTATCGAGGACGGCCTGGTGCAACTCGGCTTGGAGACTAAAGAGTTTCATGCGCAGGGCGCGCGCAACCACCGCGCCGCGATCCGAGTCACGAATCTGAATCGTAAATTCGCCGATGCTGAGTTCGTCAGACGCGCCGACACGCGCCGGGCGATTACTGAGAATGAGGTTGCGATTGAGGAGAAGGGGTTCACGGTCGAGCCTCGTCACCCACCACACGCCGGATTGGTCCCGCGTTAGGCGACAGTGTCGCAGGGCTACTTTCAGGCCGTCCAAGGTCAGGTCACAGGAACGGGAACGCCCGACAGTTACCTGCGTCTCGTTGAAACGGTGAATCTTTTCGTCGTTGACAATGATGAACATTATCGTCACTCCGATTGCCGCGCGCAGGGCAGTGAGAGAGTGAGACTCATCTCACAATGGTTCGAGGGCGCTCGGGCGTCGCCATATCATCGCGGGCGCTCCCGGTCGGCTCGGGCGATTCCCGTTTCGACTTCATGACCGTGACGGCTTCAAGGGCGGGCGGGCTGTTCTCCGCGTTTCCCTCACACGGTCCGACAAGGCTCAGGGTAATGTCGTTGTTGGCGAGGTAGAGATTGGAAACCAGACCTTTCACGTCGCTTTCGCTGACGACGACGGTGACGGTGCGGTATTGCCTGCTGTCGCCCCCGTCGTCTCCGTCGCCGCTGGCGCGATATGAGTCGCCGACGGCGCGCACGCAAGCACGCTCTTTGAGGCGATAGGCTGCGCCGTCAATCCAACCCCACACGTCAACGCTGTCGCCGGGGCGCACGAAGTAGGCGACGGATTGAGCCTCGTCCGGCAGTTCGACGGAAATTGCCCGCTCGCCCGGTCGAATGCTCTCGCGCACGTCGTCGCTCGATAGTTCGAACGAGCGTAGGAGCAGCAGTTGGCCGGGCTGCAAGGTCTCGGCCACGGGTTTATTATCAAAGATGGGTTTGAAGTCGGCCTGCGCAACGACGAGTCTACGCATCTGCGCGAGGTCGCCGGAGATTGAGACAGGTTCGAACATGCCCTCATTGACGGGCGTGCCTGCGGGAATCCGCTTGCGCGCCTTGAGCACTTTGAGTTCCTTCGCAATCGTCCGTGCCGTGTATGCCCAATTCATCCCGGCGGCCAACAAGCCAAGCAGGATGGCGAGAATGACGATCACTTTATTACGACGCGCGCCCGGCGCGCTCTGGCGGGTAGACATAGCGACACGCTCCTTAACTCTCCATCGAAACTCTCCAACGAACTTACCCCTAACGATTGCGCGAACTGATGATTACGGTAGTCAGCCCATGGCTCTCGTCGCCGTCGATCCAGATCATGCAGAGGCGACTGCCGCTCGTGAAACACAGCATGCCGGGCAGGAGTTGCGCGGCCTCCGTAGAGGCAAGTTGCTCAAGTCGCCAGTTCCTCTTCATCTCGCTCTGATACCACTGGCGGAGCGCGTGCGGCGACTCGCGGCTGGTGTAGAGCACCACGAGGCTGCCCGGCGCGTCCGGGTTCTCGAAACTCAGGACGCGCTGCAAACCGGGAGGGCGCGGAACGCCTGACGGGTCTTCGCCGAAGAGATCTGAGCCGGACTTCTCAAAGTCGGTCGCGGCTGCGCGACTCGCCGTATCGTAGCAGTAAGTCACCCAACGCAAGCCACCCGCGTCCGGGGTGATGATCGTCGCATACATGCCCGTCTCGGCGTGGCTCTCGGAGATCGGGTTGGCGTCTTCTCCGACCGCTCCGATCAGAGCCACGTCCTCGTACTCGCTGCGCCAGTAAACTTTCGGGGTTCCGCTCGCGCCACGCTTTTTGGAGGACGCGCCACTGTCCATAACTCTGTAGCCGCGCTGCTTGTATCTGGCCTCTAAGCCGTCGAGAAACTCACGGACGCTGCCGGACTCACGCCCCTGTCCGACAAGTTGACCGCCCATGCTGAAGAAGTTGAAGAACTTGCCTGCGTCGTCTGCTGCGTTCGTAAGGCGGGGCGTAGATGGCAAGCCGTCCGGTGGCGCGGCCTCCTGGGCTGACGCTGACTGAGCCGGAGGAGCGGCGTCGGCCTGTTCGCGTACCGGGCGCGGCCCGAATCGGATGAGCGCCCACAAGCCCACCGACGCCAGCGCGACGGCCAACACCAAGCCCAGCAGACGCTCGGCGGAGAATTGTGTTTTGCGTTCGCTCATCTCGTCGGCTGGTAGGTCTCGCAGCAGGAAAGGGTCAACGGCAGGTTAATCTTAGGGATGCCGAGTTGCCCGCTGAGAAGCGAGAAGTAATCACCGCGCTCGTCGCAATTCCACGTCCTGTTGGCTAGCGCATAGTGCGCGCCGACGTTATTGAAGCTGTGGAGGCTCGGGAGAAAACCACGCCGGGGAATCCGCCCGGTGGTGTAGCTGATCACGCCGTCTCCGCCCAGTCCGTTGAGGACGGCGTCTACAGCTCCGGCGATGGGGCCGAGATCGCCACTCTTGATCCCTGCGTCAGCCGCACTCTCGCCTGCGCCTGAGACGTTCCAAGTTTCCTGCTGCGTTGGGATGCGCCTGACGACTTCACTGCGAACCTCGCCGAGTGAGGGTGCTTCCTCCCTGCTGCGGTGATAGAAGGCGGCGTAACGCGCGGCGACGAGCGACTGTTGCTTCACCATAATTGTGTGCCCGAGTCCTATGAGTAAGAGAATGGCGATCACGGCCAGAGGCATCACCAACACGAATTCCATCACCGCCGTGCCTCGCTCTTTTCTGTCGTAGCGCATCGGCCGGCACCTCTAGTGGTTGTTAACGAAAGTCCAATTCCGCGAGTTGCTGATACGAAGCCCGACCTTCTGGCTGATCTCCCCAACCTTCTCGTTAAAGAGACGGGCGCGCGCGAGTTTTGCACGCCAATCCTGCGTGAACATCCCCCAACGCGTTGGGTTATAAACATCCGACTGAGCGTAGGTGAACCACGGGTAGGGCGAGGGATTCGGGAAGCGTTCGCCTCCAATAGCGCTGCCCCTCGGCAACCGCCCGAACGCCACGCCGAGAAACTGTAAGTGTTTGCGCACTCGCGTCAGGTTTACATTCTGCTCAAGCACGTTTGTCGTGGCCGCGCCAGCGGGGCGTGGTTGGTCTGTCAGGGTCATGGGGCGGGGCGGGTTGGACGGCCAAGTGAGGGGTGGCTCAAACACGGAAGAGGAGAAGGTCTTAAACTTGAACTGCGAGATGTCGGCCTGCTCCCCCCCGGACTCTTCATCTTCCCTGCTCTTGTTATAATCTTCAACCATGTCCTCCACGCTTCTGCCGTCGTCGTCGCGCACGCGGAGCACATCATCTTTCGTGATGGTCACACGGCCGAGTTGAGCCGCGGTTCCGCCGAGCGACCCGACGTTTAGATTAAGCATCTGGTTGAAAATAAGAATCGCGACCGGCGACGAGAGTGGTCCTGTCAGTGCGAGCAGGATTATCGCGGGACGCTTCAACTTTGGGAGTTGACACTGATCGGCGCGCGCCGCCAGAAGTCCTTGCGGACCTCGCCCGACCGGGAACAGGGGCAGTGGTCGCGTCAACGAACCTTCTTGGCCGGGGATGAGCAATCCGGGCAGCACCGGGAAATCCGCGCCGTTGCGCCGCGCGAAAGAGATGGCTTGCTCCTGTGCGACAAAAGGGATTACCGTCTTGATGATCTGGTTGAACCTGTCGAGCGCAGACATGATTCTCCAACCCAGCCCGCTGGGATGGCCAGACAACGCCGAATCCGCCTTTTTCATGATGGGGATGAGCAAATTGTAGCGCGCGAGTTCTCCCGCCAGAATAGGTCCCATCCACATTGTAGGAGGGAAAGCCTCAGCCGCCAGAATCATGCCGGGCAGGAGCTTCTGCATGAGTTGAGCCGTCTCAAGCAGCGCGCGGACGGTGATCATCACCGAAAGGATGTCGGCCATCCCGTTGTTGTTTAAGACCATCAAGTTCATTCCACGCGCGACCCAGACGCCGCCCGCCACCGCCGCTGAATCGGCTGCTCCCTGCATCTCGATCTTCCGTGTCGTCTGCTTGGAAGTGTTGTAAATGAGCGCGATAAGGAAGACCAAAGCGACGACGCCGATGACGAATAAGATCGAGATTTGCCCCCGTTCGTCATCACGCAACGAAGCGTTAGCGACGTTCAGGGCGGCACCTTCGTGAGCTGCGGGGGGGCGCGCGGACAGAAGTGTCTCGTTCATTCGAATATCTCGACTTCGTCTTCGTCTTTGAAACGCGATGCTTGTCCGTCGGGATACAACGGTTCACCCTCGTTGGGCAGCGTGTATTGTTCGGTGATGTTGTAGTAGAAGCCTCTGCTGCCGAAAAGCCAGTTGCCCCAGTAGGTCTGACCTAAGAGGCGGTTGGCGAAGGGCATGACGAGGTAGTAACGATAGTTGAGGCGCACGGTGATAAGTTCATGATCGACCACCTTCCCGCTCCGGTTGTCGCGCCTGATCTCGATCCGCGTATTGTTATAATCGTAGGCATACTGCGCCCTGCTGAGAAATTGCTGCGCAACGCTGAAGCTCTCGACAACAGGTGGAAAATGGAGCGTGACGAAGGTGAGCGGGACGAGCAACGAAGGATTCGGCGCGGTGCCGGTCGCAACGCCGATGCTGGGGCTGTAGAGCGGTGAGATGCCAACGCAGGGTAACGCCGCTGCACGCCGAATGATGCTCATCTTCGGAGATCGTGCATCCGTCAGATCAATCCGGTTTGCCCTCTCGAACTTCCCCGTCCGCGCCGACCTGACCCGCGCCGGAATCATCACCACTGCCGAACGCACTGCGCAAAAGGCCGCGTAGTTCACCACGAATTTTGCCTGTACCAACAGCGCGATCTGCATAATGATAAAGAGCAGAGCCAAGAGGAACGGGAAGACGAGCACGAATTCAATGACGCTCGCGCCCGACTGTGCGCCCTTCAACGCATCTGGCGCCGACGCGCGGCTGCGCGCCATAACCGTCACGAGTCGCAACGTGATGAGAAAGAGCGCAAACGCGGCCACCACATAACCAACCAGAGAGCGCAGGAATGCGGGTTGGAACGGAGAATATTGCAGCGCAGCGTTCGCCCCCGCATGCTCGGGAAACGATGACATCCCCGCACCCAGCGATAACGCCCAACTGGCGTCGCCGGACTGACTGAACACGGCTAGCCCGACGCTGCAAGCCAGTAAGACGAATTGCCAGAGTCGGGAGCGCGTCCGTTTGTTGGGGAGGCCGTTGTTGCTCATGTCCGAAGACTCAGAAGGTGAACGGGCTGTTGTTGAGGAACTCCAAATAAGTACAGAGACATGTGCCCGCAAAGATTGACGGGCCGAAGGGCATTGTCGTCATCTCCCGCTTGAGAGAAGGAGGCGTCATGCCGGGGACGATGGCAGCGGCGAGAGTACCCGCAACCCACTTGAGCGTCGGGATGAGATGCCCCTTCCAGGCGAGGAGTATCAGCCCCGCGAGTCCGGCGATGCAGAACATATAGAGACTCCCGAACAAAACGAAGGGCAATCCCTTGAGCGCGCCGACCGCCGCCATCAGTTTCACATCACCTGCGCCCATTCCCCCTATCCGGCGCATCAGTTCATAGAGGGCGAGTGCACCGCACAGCCCCGTTAAGCTTGCCAGCGGCGAAGGCGGTGACATAACAAAACTCAGAGCCAGTCCGAGCAGCGCAGCCGGGTACGTCACCTTGTTGTAAATCTTCCCGCGCCTTGAATCGGTGTAGGCACAAACAAACGTCAGCAGGATTGTTAGAATCGCTTGTAAGGACATAAAAAACGCTTCGGGCGAAACGAACCGCACGCCCCGGTTTTGCAGATGCCTCTCAACACCCGAGCCTTTGCGGCAGCAGTTGTAATTATTCAGACACCAAACAGTGCGTCGGGAGGGGCGGGCATTCATCTCAGCCCAGCGTGAACCAAACATTGAGCGTGACGGGTTCACTCACAGAGCGCGCTGCCGCAGAGTCAGGGTTCTACCGACACCTGACGCGCCACGGCCTGAGCAGCGGCAGGCATATACGCTGCTGTCGAGCGCGCCCGTCGCTGTAATTATCGTCCGGTCTGCTGGAACAAATCGTTCAGCTTGTCGGTCACATTCTGCAAGACTTCAGGCCAAATCACCTGTAACAGAACCAACAGGATGACTGCAGCCACGAAGATGATGAGAATGATTTCGACGGTGCTCATCCCCGCTTCGCGGCGCAGGCGTTTAAGACTCTGGGCGTCGGCCTTCGACAGTTGTGCGGGTGCGAACTCTGCCCCGCCCGATTCGTTCTTAGCGTCACTGGTACCATTCATTGGATTGTTCCTCTAAGGCTGTGCGGCAAAAAGAGTTTGTGCTCGTTATCCTGCAGCGCAGACCGGCAGGCGTGTCGGACGAGCGCGTGAGGTGCTGGCGTTACCCAGTGTGATCAGGGAAATGGGAGCGAGATTATCCAACTGTTCCCGGCGTAGAAAAGACCGAGCAGGCTGGCGATCTTCAACATCGCAGCGGCCAACGGAATGATCAGCGCGCCGAGCAGCAGAATCCACTCGACCGATTCCATTCCAGTTTCGTCCCGCGACCAGGTCTTCAGTCTGTGCGTGTTTGCGCCTAACATCGTCCGGCCATCTCGCGCAGAGGTTATGTTCGAGCGTATTCGATGAGTGTCGAACGTAGTTGATGTCGGTTAGAGATGCGCGCTGATCAAGACCTTGAAAGATACGACGCCCTGCCAGTAGCAATGCTTGTGTGATGAGAGGCGTAAGGGCGTTTGCGGTAAGGCTAGCTCAGTTCGCAAACTCTGAGTTGTTTTGCGGGTTTAGTGTTGCGTGACAGGGTTTGGCTGCCCACGCAATTTGGGAACCTGTGTTCTTCAACCCACGTTCACCGTTGAGCGTAGCACTCTTTAAATCACCTCGCTCTAAAAGTCAATAGTAAAGTTTGCGGCCGTGCGTCTGCGGGGTGGTTGATGTCGCGCAGCGGAATTGATCTTGCCCGCATGATGTTTCCGTGTATACTCGCGTGCTGTTGACGCTTTTGAGACTGCGCTGACCGTCCGGGACGGCCTTCGCCTCACGGCACATATTCGCTACCCTCAGGCCGCCCAAGTCCCTCTGCGCATGACAGACAGACACATCCGCGCCGTGTACCGACAGGCGCCCACAGGTTCCGCTCACCGGGACGACCCGCAACACTCCCGCGTAAAGGAGAGACAACCGTGGACAGAGAACTGATTTTTCAGGTGACGCTGAGAAAGTTTCTCCAACCCGTCGCCGCGTTTATTGAAGACCAGACGGTCAGCGAAATCATGATTAACGGTCCGCACGAGATATACATTGAGCGCGGAGGCAAGATCGAGAAAACTAACACCTCGTTCGACGATGAGGAATTATTGCTTGCCGCCGCGCGCAACATTGCGCAGTACACAAATAAACGTGTCACGTCGCAGACGGCGAAGTTCGACTCGCGCCTGCCCGACGGCTCGCGCGTCCACGTCGTTATGCCGCGGTGTTCGCGCAAAGGGCTATGCCTCTCAATCCGCAGGTTCTCGCGACAAAGTTTCACGCTCGAAGGGCTGGTTGCAAGCAGCACTTTAACCCCGGAGGCAAGAGAGTATATCGAGATCGTAGTCGAACTGGAAAAGAACATTATCGTCTCTGGCGGAACAGGCTCGGGTAAGACTTCGCTGCTCAACGCCATCTCGGTGACGATCCCGCCGGCCGAGCGCATCATCGTCATCGAAGACTCCTCCGAGTTGCAGCTGCAACAGCCACATGTTCTGTCGTTCGAGACCGCGGCCGCTGACCGTCATGGTCATGGCGCGGTCAGCATCCGCGACCTGTTCCATTCAGCCTTACGCATGCGCCCCGACCGCATCGTCATCGGCGAGGTCAGAGGCGGCGAGGCGCTCGACCTCATTCAGGCCATGACCTCCGGGCACGGCGGTTCCATGTCCACACTGCATGCCAACACCGCGCCGGACGCGCTCAGACGACTTGAGACGATGGCGCTCATGTCAGGAATAAAGATGCCGCTTAGTGCGCTGCGCTCGCAAGTTGCCTCGGCCATTGATCTCGTCGTGCAGTTGAATCGCCTGAGCGACGGTCGCCGCGTCATCACGGAGATCAGCGAGGTCGGCCAACTCTCCGAAGGCAATCAATATCAAGTGACGCCGATTTTTGAACTCGTGGAGGACGGCGCGAGCACCCCGGACGCACCGAACGTGACGCTACGCTGGACCGGAGCGCAATCTGACTTCAAGAAATATATTGCGCAGAAAGGGATGACCAGAAAAGTTCATCTCACCAAGAAGATATTCTTGCCGGTCGCCAAAACCAGGTCGTGAGCGACGTCGGGCGGTGCTCGGGTGGCACTATGAGAAAGCCAGCAAGAGGTGCAGCAAAGTTGGCGACAGCGCGATTCCGCAGGCGAACACGCTCGCCCGTGTGACAGCCTACTTCTTCTTTATTTGCTCGGCGCAGTATTTATAGAGCGGGCTTTGCCTGTCGTTGTCCAATAGCAGCAAGGAGCGAAATTCCTGCTCGGACTCATTACTGCCCGCTACCATCCGAGACCACCTAGCGGCCTCGATCCGTTCTTTCACGTCCTTCAAGCGTGAGTTGATCTCTGCCTCTTTGCGATTATTCTTCGCCAGATAGCCACGATACTCATTCAGCATTTTCTCTTCCACGCTGGTTAAGATGACTCCCTTATCGCGCGCCGAGCCGAAGAGCGTGACCATTAAGACCAGTGCGGCGGCAACAGCGGCGAGCACAATGATCAGAGTGCGCGCGCTGATCTTCTTCGCCTCCTTAACCCTCGCCACCGAACCCTTGTTACCCAAGCCATATCCGCGCTTACGCGTGCTATCTTCGACGGGGTCTTGTGTTGACAGGTCGGACGCCGTGCGGGCAGCCGTACCGAGCGTGATGCGCGACGACTGAGACGCTGCGCCCCGGCTCACACGCTGCCCCGGAACGACGATGCGGCGCGTGTTCGGTGAGTGAGGTGGTTCCAGACGCTCTTCAGGGGAGCGATTTGCGTCGGTTTTCATTCTCAAGTCCTTTTCAGGTTAGGTTGCCCTGTTGCGTCTAAACGTTATGGCTGTAAGTGAAGCGTCAATAAACTATTTCGCGGACGGGGATGCTCGACGCTCGCGCCGACGCGGCCTTGCGGGATGACTTCACGCGTTAGAGTGAGTTAGCCACGCGCGGCGAAGACTCTATGCCCGGACGTTCCACAGCGTCAAGAGATTTATTCGCGTGCAGCAGAATTTCTCAGAACGGAAGGGGGTCGGTGTCGATGTCGAACGCGCGCGGGTTTCCCACGACGACGCCGTGCGCAAGAAAGCTGATGATCAAGGAATAGGTGCTCTCGCTGATAACTCCCCTGTGGCGCAAGAACCAGACGTTACGCTCGGCCAGAGGGTCTTTGACGTTATGCCTCATTCTCTCCAGGAGCGGGTGCGAGCGCGCCGTCCCTTGCCCCTCTGCGTATGCGGCGACGACGATGAGACTACCATCTGCCCCGCTGCTGCCGAACATCTCGTGCAAGTGCTTGAGAGAGGGAAGGACTGCACGCGAAGTCGCCAGCGGGTCGTCGGTGTTGCCCCTATCTGTGAGTGCCAGCGAAAGGAGAATAACGAGACCTGGCTCAACCCCTTCCCGTCGCGCCCGCGTGGCGATTGAATTCACCTCGCCGTGCATCGCCTTAATTAACTCCTGAACTCGACTCGACCCGCTGAGATTTTCCACCTTCGCGGTAATATCCTTGATCGTCTGCTCATCAAAGCTGTAATCGAATTCGTCGCGGCTGACGCGACGGAGCACCTGTGTTGCGTCAGCCTCAATCTTGCCGGATGGAGTCATGCGTTCGCTTCTCTCTACCTGCTCTCCCCTGCCGGTTTCGTCGGCCGAGAGCGGGCTGGCGACGCCCTGAGAAAATGGAGGCGACGGCGCAGTTTCCGCAGGTGTGACATGCTCACGGCTGACGGTGGAGATGTCGTCAGTCGCGCCCCCGCCCGTCCGCACGGCCATGACCAAAATCACAGCGAGACCCAAAATCACCGCTGCCGTGATAGCCGCGACCTGCGAGGATACTTTCCCTCCGCCGCGCGAAAACGAGGTGAGACGTTCCCTAAGTGGCTGTTGCATGCTGACGCGGAGTTCGCAGGATCGCCCCAGTTTGATCACGTCGCCGTCGCGCAACTGGGTCGGTCGCGTGATGCTCCTGCCGTTGAGAAAGGTTCCGGTGCGTGTGTTCCGGTCGGAAACACACACGATGCCGAAGAAGGTGCTGATCAACGCATGGTAGCGTGCCACGTCAGGCACGTCGAGCACAAGGTCGTTCTCGCGTGCGACGCCAATGCTGAAGTGTTGCGCCTTGACACGCACCCGCCGCTCCCGTCGTGCTCCCCCGATGACCGTGAGGGTAATGATGCGCGCCATCACCTGCCCCTTCCGCCGTCAGTTGTCGCCACAGGCGAACGCTCGTCCGTCTCTATGCAGGTTGAGAGCGCCTGCTTCATTTCCAACCCGAAAGCCCAAGGGGTTTCTCCCACTATAGCGGCAGCAAAATACTTGGGCACGTATTTGACGTTCTCGCCACGGAAGTAACGGTCGAGTTTGTCTGAGTTGGCAACAAGCGTCCAGAAACTACGTTCCTTGTTTCCGCTACTCATGACGCTGCGCAGGTCGCGTCGGACGGAATCGGGAGAACGATTGTAGCCGGCAATGCCGAGCGCGATGCTCATCGGGTCTGTGCCAAACTCCGCAATCCGGTCAGAGATATAGTGCGCGGCGGCGGGTGCCATCTTCTGCACGTTCGTGCGCTCCCTGCGAGGCACGCCGTACGCTTCGGCCGTCGGGCCGATGAATTGGAAAAGGCCAGCCGCCCCTGCGAAGTTCTCTTGTTGAAAGTTCGTAAACTCCGTTTCGACGGCAACCAGATAGAGACCGATGGCGGGCGGCACGCGCCGTTCGTTGAAGGAGCGAATAATTACTGGCGCGTAATGCTGCGCGCGTGCGAAGACGTAGTTTAAATCCTCACCCCATGTCGCTCTGGATCTATTCCCCACACGATGTGCGTAAGCGTCCACGTACAACTTGATGTGCCTGAGCGAATCTTCGTTGAACTCGTAAGAACCGCTGCTGATCATCCGCGAAACATGATAAGCGCGCCGCTCGACGAACTCATACTGTTTCGCCTTAGTCATCTCCAAATAAAGATTGGGCGCATCGACGCCGACACCGATGAACTGCCCCTGCAACCCGGTCGTCAAGGGCAAAGGTAACTCCGAGGTGAACGCAGGGGGCGCAGTCGCTTGTGTCTCAGCTTCAGCGGAGGGCGCGTCGTCATTTGCATGCGCAAGTCGATCTTGGGGGGCGGGATCGGGCGTGACGGACGAGCACGCGCTGGCACACGTCAGGAGCAAGAAAGTGAGGATGGCAAGTGTGTCGGGTCTTCGCATGGATGAGTCAAAGTTGAACAGATCGCGCAGGTGCCGCTAATTATAAAGTGAAGATAGAGGCTGCACACCCTTGAGTCCGAAGGAATGAGGATTCTCACCAATGATGCCCGCGGCATAGAATCGGGCGATGCGGTCGCCCTGTTCACGGCTAATGATACCCTTGTCGATCATCTTCAGCACATCGCGTCTGGAGGCATGCTCAGGGGCGTCGGCGATTAGTTGTGCCTGCACCCGACCCGCCTCTTTGATGCTCGACCCGAAGCAGGCAACGGCGTAAATGAAATCCTGGTCATCGAAAGTGTTCAGTAGTGTTTTCGAATAAGTGGCGGCGATCTCGGCTGCGCGTTTGGGGTCTTCGAGTGCGGAGTCTGATTCGCCCTGACGCAGGTAGCCGTGCGAGCGCGCAACCTCAACGGGCAACCGCCACAATCCGGCACCTGCGTCCTTCGCGTCAAGATCAAATTTGCCTCGGCTCATGGCTATCAGATAACCGATTAAAGGGTCTATGCCGACATCGCGGAACGCCTTGTTGATCTCACGGCGGTGACGGCTCGCCCGTTCGACCACACCTGTGTCTCGATACTCCTCCATGTGCGCTTTGATTATCTCTATGAATTCCGGTGGGAACCGCGGAACACGCTTACGCGAGATTTGGATAGTCAACTGCTCGGCCAGTTCCGATACGTTCACACTCCCTTCCAATTGACGCGCGGGAGGCGGCGCCGTCGGAGTTTGTGACGCTTCGGGCATTAGTTCCGAAGGCTTGTCGTCCGTGCCGAATGACAATGAAAGTTTTTCGGGGCGGCTAATTGTATTCCCCCGAGCGTCTTCGACCAGCACCAACAGATCGTGGATCTTCTTTTGAGAGCTGTCTACTACCAAATCTCTATCCAAGATTATCTCAAAGGGAGCGGTTTCCTTAACCCCAACCTCAATGCCATTGAGTTGATAGACCACTCGCCCGACGCAACTATAGTTCTCCGCTTCGACACGTAAACTCACCGAATTATTCTTTGACGCCCCCGCTCCGGCTTTGACAATTCGCACCGCTCCAGGACACTTCCCTCCGGAGGCACCCCGCCAGAAGCTCGCCAGCAATACGAGGACGAAGACTCCTCCCGCCAATGCCAAAAATAGTTTGCTGTTCAGCTTCGCCCGGAGACGTTCGACGGTCCGACCAGCACGGCGTATATCGTTACGCTCGACTGAGCGCGCCGACATGCCTCTCGCGCCGTTGACCTGACGGGCATGCTCCCGCCCTCCCTTATTTTCATGCCGCGCGTTGACCCTCCCGCCTCCGGCGCGCGCAGTGTTTGCGGCCTGACCAACAATGATGCTGCGCACAGCGAGCGAAGAACCGGATGGCGTGTTACTCGCTTGACTCTTTTTGGGCCTTTCCCTCTGGCGCGGCGACGGGGTCGCTTCTAAACTATCGTCCGCCTTAGCAGTCGGAACAATAATGCGCCGTGTTTTTAAGGATTGTGTCGGTTTTAGGCTTTCCTCGTTTGAGCCGTGGCCGGAATTCATTTTCGACCTCTTAAATTATTTGACGTGAGGTTTGGTTGCCGGAAATTACGTCTAGTAGAGAGACCAGATATTACCTCATCGGAAAATCAGGGACATCAGGTCTGGCGTGCACAGTATTTTTACCAACCTCTCTCAGCACGCTATATTGAGAAGCAGACTTTATGCCCGAATCGCCCCAAGCGTCAAGATTATCTTGCTGCACAAATTTCACCGTCGATGGCCACAACCCCTCTTACAATCCCTCTTTGTAAAAGCGCTAGGAGTCGGCCGTTGTGTCATTAGGCTCTTGGACTGACGCGGTGGATTGCTTTTCCTATGGATGTTCTCTAAGCGTTGCTGGCTAGTGAGCTGAATTTGACCGAAGCCGCGAATTCTCTCTGTTGGCGTCAGCGCGATTAGGCACAAGCTCAATCAGGGACACAATTGCGGGAAAGAATGGCCGAAAATACTACGCTCTAAACTTTTCTCTCAAGGGCCTGACCTTCAAGGCCACGAAGAAATGGATTTGGAGGATCTTTGACCCATACGACCCGACGCACCTCTTCCGGGAGCAAATCAAGCAACTGGGTTTGCTTTTCGGGATATTCGCCGAGAGGATATTATGGATGAGGAGATCGAAGAGTTATTAAAAGCAAGTGAACTGATTGTGACAATTCTGAATAGAATTCAGCGGCGCAAGGATGGTGAGTCGAGAAGTCAAAATTGGAATTACTTTATGGTTGAACAGACAAATGATTGTTCAAGAGACTATTATATAGCCAGCAATTTTATTCGTAAAATTTCCATTATCGGAATTAACATTCATAGCAAGACCTCTTGCTAATTGTGGGTACATCGTTCCTTGACGCTGGCTCAAATTCGCACATAAAAGCAGGTGAGCGGGTTGTGAAACTGATTGTGAAACAGCTGCGCTCTAAATGGGTTGGAGTCATTCCCCAGGGGGCAGCGGGACATTCAGCGGGGTGTGTTTGCACTTCGCCACGCCCTTCTCCGTCCCGTTCGGATACCACCAACCTGAGCCGTTACAATCCGGGCACTCAACCGGACTCGCTTTCGCCCCGGCAGAAGTTTGATCCGGTAACTCCTTACCTTCGCTCGCAGCCTGCTTCTTATCCATCTTCCAGAGTCGCCGGCGCAGGTGCTCCGCGAGAAACGCAGGCACGTTAGATACTGTGGTGCGACCGGAGGCGATGCGGAGTTCGGCAATCAACACGTCAGCCAGTTCTCTCCACTGTGCCGAATTAGACGAATTCTTACCGGTTACTTCCCTTTCGGCTTGTCGGAGTGTTTCGAGCAAGGCCAGCGCCGTAGCGTCATCATCAATATGATCTTTGTCTTTGATCTTTGTCTTAGGCGTGCTGTAACTATTAGTGGAATCAGTAGCTTGAGTTGTACTAGTAGTACTAGATTCTGGTAGTACTAGATTATCCACTTTCTGTATACTACTAGTTGTACTAGTAGAGCTAGATGACCTAGTAGAGGCTTCCTCCGGTGTGAACACTTCATACTCGTTTCCGATGAGAGAGCCGATGGCGGGGCGCACTTCCAGCAGGCCAATGGTCTTCAGGTGATCAACAGCAGCATCAACCGTCACCATCGAGCCAAGGCCGGAGCCTCTTAAAATTTCCTTTCGCGACTTCCTGACGCTGCGCTTGGGAGTCATCGCCCCGCGAGTCTGATGATAAAGATAATCGTAAACTTGTTTGGACTTACCCCGGAATAATCCTTGCGGCATCGCTTCGCGGGTAACGGAGTTCGGGACTCTTTGGAAATCCCTTTCAGGCGCGATGCCTGTGCTAGGTGTTCTAGGTCTGCTAGATGTGCTAGATATACTAGGTATACTAGTAGTGGTAGTTGGAACGGGCTTTTCTTCTTTAGGCGGTTCTTTTGAGACGGAGCGCAGATCGCGGAAAGTTTTATATTTCGGTTCGCTCATACGGCTTTACGGACTCTTCGCATTGTCATCGGGCCTGCCTCTTCCGAGGGGCGCACGATGTCTGCGGCAGCAACTTCGACCAGGTCTGCGGGGATGTGCGAGAGGCGATTCATCTCCGCGTACTGGACGGACATCGCGCACAGTTTGATGGCCTCGCGGGGAACGCCCTTCGACCATTGATAGACGGCTTCGATGGCCGCGGGTTCGAAAGGATTCGCCACCTTCGCCTGACCGCAGCGGTATTCAATCATCTCGCCCGTCTCTTCGAGTGTTAGAGCATCGAGAGTGGACGAGACGGCGATGCGAGACACCAATGCGCGCTTCGTACGGTCGGCTAATTTGTAGCGAAGTTCCACCTGACCGGCCATAACGATTGTGATTAACTTCGTTTCATCCGTCTCAAAATTGAGGATTTGGCGTATCTGCTCGAACATCGGCCCCTTCAACTGCTGGGCCTCATCAATGAAAAGCACGACATTCTTCTCGGCCTGGTACTGCTCGATGAGGAAAGACCGCAACTCGTATTCAGTCTCGCGCTGGCTCCGTTTGGTCTTAACGCCGAACTCTGTACAGATAGCCTTGAGAAATGCCGTCTCACTCGTCTGCTTGGGATTTACGATAAAAGCCGCAGTGTGCTGCGGGTTGTCGTCATATTCGTTGAACAGTAGACGGAGCAGGGAAGTCTTGCCGAGTCCCACATCGCCTATGATGGTCGTTAGTCCCTGCCGCGCGCGAATCACATACTTTGTCTTGGCAATCGCAGCATCAACCGACGGCGTCAGATAGAAGAAGCGAGGGTTCGGCGATATGGAAAAGACGCTCTCTGGAATCATGGCTGGAATTTATACACCCGAATGCTTCAATAGTTCAAGTGAAATATGAGGGGAGGGGGGCAAATTTCGTTGAAGTAAGGGTACTAAGCGTTGAAGTAGCGGCTGAGTTCGATGTGAAGATACAGGCTAGGTTTCAAGACTATTATGACTCTGCGAAGAGGTTTTGGTCGGGATTCTTCGCTGCGCTATGGGCGTGAGGAAAAGCGCTACCAACAGAAGTTAGTGCAAGTCGGCTTCTGATTTATCTGATTTTTATACCGGCTTATCATCCGATTGGACGCCGAACATCTCATACTCGGCACGGACAAAAGTGTTAGCCGCGCTCGCCAGATCAAGCAGCCGCGCGAGAGCCGGGGCGTGGAAAAATCCGCAGCTATGACAGACGAGAGCAAGTCGTTCTGCGAGGAAGAGATCAATGCCGGTCGGGTCTGTCGGTTGTCCGCAGAGGGCGCAAGGATCATTCGTCAAGACAGTGTTGACCCTGATCACTAAATCAGTCGGTTGAATGTCTTCATTCTCACCCGTTTGGTTAGTTATTTTATCGCTCACTTAATGATTATCCCTTTCGAAACGGAAGTGTTGCAAAAATAGCCATTCGGGTATTATCTCACCCTCACGCTGCGCCGACTGATATTATCAGGTCTCCACACGAAGCATAAATCCTCCGACCGCCGACTGCCATTCTCCATCTGCGTTGATAAGAATGCAGCTTATACGGAAGCCTTCAACGCTTCACAAGAGGAACGAGCAGTGCCGAAGGATTGCGCACTCGGGCGTGTTAAATATCTCATCAAGACCGAAGATGTTGGCTCCCAAAGTCAAGACCGAAGATGTTGGCTCCCAGAGCATTTCCGAGTTCATGAACGTAAAGGGCGAAGACACCGATATCCGTGTTGTGAGCCAAGTCTCCCAGCCTGCTAACTCTCCGGGCGGTTATTATGCTGTTGACTGTGCGCGATAGCGTCGAAAACTTTCTCGACCAATGACCATTCATCGCCGGCGGTGCCTACACTGCCATTCAATACTGCGTTTATGAGCAATCGGTCCTCGCTGAGGACGGTTAGCTCCAAGAAGGCGTTAGGTGTGAAGAGGCGCAACCAGAGGGGCAGGCGCAGGGTAGCGGGATCACCATCCACGACGTTAGGCGCAGCCTTAAAGGCTTTCTCCATGTGCCGCATCAAGAGCCCCGGATCAATCAGAGGCGCATTCAGCCTGTACGCCCTTACTTCTATCTGTTCGTCGTTTCGCGCAATCCGGTAGAGCTTGAAGCCTGAAGCCTCGTGGCTCCTACCCTCTTCTACCCTGTCGTCGCCAGCTAAGAAGTCAAAGGCGCCCTGACGAAGGACGGGAACTGTCTCGTTAGCGCTAATCTTAAGTCCCGTAATACCTTCATACAATCGAGCCACTTTAAGCGCCACCGGGGCAATGGCGAACAGGGCCGTAACTTCTTTCCCCTGTCCTAAATTGACGTGCTCCGCTATGGCGCTCATGAGCGCAGAGTGTAGACGACCCTTAGTCACTTTGCCGCGATGGCGCTCCGCCACCGCCTCGCGGACCTTAGGCTCAAGTTCCTTCTTCAACTGTCGGCGCTGCCTAACGAGTTCGATTCTGACTTCCAAGGCGTCGAGGATCATCTGCCGGTGTGCTTCTACGGCCTCCGCGAGCGCGCGTTGTGCGGCCTCCAAATCTCCGGCCCACAACATCGTCCTCACGCCGTCCATTCGTTGCAGAAGGTCGGCTAGTTGCGGCCCGTAAGCTGCGGACACATGGATGGTACCGTCTTCGTTTTGCCCCTGTGCCATTAGTGTATCCAGTTAATTGCCACGTCGTACGACCTGCGCCTGATGTTACGCAGCACTATGCAAATGACACTTGGCCCCGGCTGCGCTGGCCCGCCAGGCTGCCCCATTTCTATGGTCCAGAAATTCCTGAGCTGTTCGGCGGCTCGCTTAACCTGATTTCTGAGCATCCCCAGCGTCGTCTCCGTGATAGTCTTGACTTCAGCCGGGACGGGAGTGATGAGCGGCACTGAACAACCTGTAAGCAGTTGGGTGCTTAACAGGTGTGTCGGCGAGTAGACCCCGAAATCAGGGTATCCGCCCTTACGTCCATAGGCTGAGAAGTGAGCGAAATCCCTGTCGCTGAGGCCGAAATGGTCAATCAACAGCGAGGAAAAGATAGACTCGCCGATCACCCCCGAAACGTCACCGGAGAAGTTTTTGACTCTGAGGATTCTTCGATCGTTTGGTCGCCCCCCCGGTGTGTAAAGGGCAGGACGTTGTGAACCGGCATGAGAGTACCGCAGCAGATGTGTCGCTGTGTCCTCTACCCACTTATCTACGTGACGCTGAGCACGATCATTAATCAACTTAGTTGACAGTTGAATGACCGCACCCGGCCTGTTAGGCCGTATGACGGTATGCCAGAGTTGAGCCGTGTAGTTTTTGACGAGGGTGTGGAGATCAAGGGCAGGGCAAGTTAACCACCCGCCTTCGTGAGAATGGAAGAGGTGCACGTCCATGATGTCTCTAATAGGGCCTGCGCGTCGAGACTAAACCTCGCGCCATTGTAGCTCAAGTATCCGGTTCAGAGTTATATCCTGGCGCGCTACCCTTTAGCCTTCTGATGCGGGACGGGAAAACAGCTTCCGTTCAAGAGTCTTAATGTTTACTTTTGAAGTGTTGATGCCGGGAATATCTTCCACTAATACTATATCCAGGTACTTGTTAAGCGGAAATACTTTACATTGTGGACAACATCCTTGCAGAATTGGTCGCCGGAGACGTTGTCAGGTACCCTGTAATCCTTGCGGGTTAGCTTTACCGGCTCAGTATGAATTACGCGAGAGCAGCCACGGCGCGCAGATTATTTCAATGCGGGTGAAACTACCGCATGTAATTAACTCATCCTCTCCGGCTTTCCCGTCCGTTCGTATCGCAAGGATTGATCTTCTGTAGGGTTACTGCACTGTGCTAGAGTGTCATGCCGTGCCTGGGGTCGTCTCATCTAGGTCAAAGAATTCCGTAATTCCCGAGTTAGGTTCTACTGACAATCAACTGAAAGTTTCATCGAAAGGAAGCGAAGGCAATGGCAGGTATGCTCAGTCGGTTGGGTAATTTGTGGCGGGGTTTCTTGAGGCTCTGGATTTCCGACGTGGAAAAAG